>Ga0315273_10008322_pt1 | contig 13063 bp, 15 predicted proteins | sample YL17G02_0_MG_FD_205753 | JGI IMG/M metagenome (GOLD analysis project Ga0315273, IMG submission 205753) | Sediment microbial communities from Yellowstone Lake, YNP, Wyoming, USA - YL17G02_0 | ecosystem: Environmental > Aquatic > Freshwater > Lake > Sediment | place: USA: Wyoming | collected...
TTCGGGCCACCCGCTGCCACAAACCCCGCCATTTATCTGAGCCTTTCAGCACCACTTACTTCAGCCGCGTACAGTTCATGATGATTTCAAACATTGGAGTCGGGACGTAATAGACACCCAGCTGGGGGACCATCGCGCCGGGGTTGAGGTAGCGGAACCCGATGGGCCCAGCCGTTGGTTTGCCGATAGCGTCGCCGGTGATGATGCACGCCAGGCGGCCGACGGCCTGCCCCAGGACGAGGCCCGGGACGATCGTGTCGGCCAGCACAGCCAGGCTTAGCCGTCGCACCCGGGCGTACACGGCCAGGGCGAGCAGCCCGCCGATCACCGCGCCCCAGATCGCCAGGCCACCCTCCCAGATGTATAGCGCACGCACTGGGTTGCCGGCGTACTCGTCGGGCCAGTGGTCTATGACATGGAAAAGGCGCGCGCCAATCATGCCGGCTACCACGACCCATAGGATGGCATCGCCGAGATCAGCTTCCGCCAGCCCCTTGCGCTTGGCCTCGCGCATGGACAGCCAGATGCCTGCCCCGAGGGCGGACATGACGATCAGTCCATACCAGCGGAGCATCAGGTGACCGAAGTTGAGGATCATCGGATCGATATTGATGGTGATCATGCCTGGAGTCTCCTTACCCTATGTCCCAGCGGAAAGTGCGCAGCGGTACGCCTGCAACGTCCTTAATCTCCAATTCCATCCACTTGATGCCCGGCCCAGTAACCCGGGGGGTGTTGCTGAAGACGAGCTTCCCTGTCTGGTGATGGCCACCGCTGCCCCCATCCCAGCTCGCGGCCGGGTAGGTGTGACCCTGATCGTCCCGCAAGCTCGCGAGCGCGCGGTAGTCGTAGCTCAAGTCGACCGAATGCGTGTTGAGCGACACATCAAAGACGAGACGGTCGCCTACCGTCACCTCTGGCGTGACCTGGACTACCACGCCGCCTCCGTCGCTCGTCCGCGCCTCAGCAGGAAGCGATGCGCCGGACCCTTCGCCGGCCGATGCCCCGCTGCTTTTCGTCGCCGCCGGCAGAGCGGTGGGCTTGACGCTCTGCACTGCGACGGGCTCACGAACAGGCGTCACGACGCTCCGGGATGCGGACGCCTCCTGGTCGACTCTCGCACCGGTGCACCCAGCAAGCAGCCCCGCCAGCAGGATGGCCGCACCCATGGCCGCAAATCGGCCTCTCATCACAGACTTCGATATCGCTGCACCATTCGCGGCTTGTTTTTCGTGACTCTTAGCAAGTCTCGTCATGTGGTGACTCCTGTCCTCATGCGCGGGCGTGAATGAGCTTGACGAGCTCTCCGCCCACAATCGCAACGGTAACATGCTGGAGGCCAGCGCGCCGCATGTTCTCCACCGTATCCCGGTTGATGTTTGCCCACACACCTGCACTGCGCCGAGCGCAGCGAGGTGCAAGTGTCATGCGCACTATCATCGGATTCAACGCATCCATCAGCGCCCCGATCATGGGGCGGCCCAAGTGCATTGCGCGATTCTCCCCGTTGGCCTATGAATGGTGCGTTCCCTGCGTCTGCCCTTTGCCCACGTACTTCTCGGGGCTCTTGTCGAACGCCACCTTGCAGCCTGACGAGCAGAAGTAATACGCTTGCCCTTTGTAGTCCGACTTGCCTGCAGCCTTCTTCTCGTCAACTTCCATGCCACACACCGGGTCCTTCGTCATTTCGTCCAACCTCCTGAATGAGGGTATTCTGGAGCCCTCCCGGGCGTTGCCCGATCCGGCTCACCATCTTTGGTTGACCCATCCAAACCCTGGGCTCTGGGTCCAGCCGCAGCCGCCAACAGCCGCGGCGAGATCACGACCAGCACCAACAATCCGACCAGGGCTGACAGCATCACCGGCGCACCGTAAAGCATCACAGCCGCCAGTGCTGCCAACGGGACTGCGCAACTTATCGCGGCCCAGGTCACATATGCATGTTTGTCTGTATGCATCGCCTGACTCCAGTGAGTCCTCCCAGTCAGCAAAGAGCTCCTGAACCCAATCGTCAAGATTTCTGTGACGCGTTCACTGTATCGCCTCCGAGTCCAAAGCAACAGAGCTGTCCGGCGCGTTGAGACGCGCGTAAAGGTGCCTGTCTGTCGCGGAGGCAGTTTTTCTTAGGGCTCGGGGCCCGGAAGTGACGCCCATGTCGGATTGGCGCTTGTAGCTGAAGAGGTAGGGAAGGAGTAACTCAGCGGTCGAGGGTTACCAGCATCTCGACGGTCGTGCGCGCGAGCACGATCAATGCATTTGGGTAGTCCGGCGTCCCGTTGGGTGGCAGCGCACGCAGTTCGCGATGTCGTTTCCCACTAGCCGCACGAAGAAGTGCAGCCTCTGGATATCCGCCGGCTTGTGGCAACTGTAGCAGGTGTAGGCCCTATAGTTATTTGGCACGGTATGACAGGTGGTACAGGCGATGATGCCTTTGCCTCCATGATCCAGCGGGAAGATGTGCTGGAAGGTGGGCGGCTTCCAGGCGTTGGTATCGTGGCAAGCCGCACAGTCAGCCCCAAAGGTGCCCCGGTGGGTGTCATCCTTGGCGTGGCAACTTATGCAGGTCTGGGACGTGCCCCGGTAAATGTTGTTGGCGTGGCAGGCGGTGCAGGCCGCCTGAGCGTGCTTGCCGGTCAGGCGATAGCTCGTGTTCTTGTTGTGGTCGAACGTCGTTTGCTTCCAGTCCTGCGTGGTGTGGCAGGTCTCGCAGTTGGTGCCCAGCATGATGCTGTGGGGGTCGTCCTGCACGTGGCAGGCCACGCAGGTCTGCGGCGTGCCCCGGTAGACGTTGTTGACATGGCACTGCTGGCAGGTCACATCGAGGTGTTTGCCGGTCAGCTTGTAGCTTGAGAGGTTGTGGTCGAAGATCTCGGTTTGCCAGCCGGCGGTGTTGTGGCAGCGGGCGCAGTCGGTGCCGAAATTGGCCGGGTGCTTGTTATCCTTCTGGTGACAGCCCTCGCAGTTGACCGGCGCCTGTTTGAAGCCGGCCAGGCCGGTCACCTGCGGGTGGCAGGCGGAGCAGGGGGCGGCGGCGTGCTGGCCGGTCAGCGGGTAAGCGGTGCGGTTGTGATCGAAGGTGTCTTTGGAGAAGGTGTCGGTGCCGTCGTGGCAGGCCCGGCAGTTGGCGCCGTAGTCGCGCACATGCGTGCTGACGAAATCGGCCTGGTAGCTGCGGTGGCACGATTCGCACCTGGCGGGATCAAAGCGCGTGAGGCTCTCGGTATGGCAGTCGGCGCAGCGGAACGGCTGCTGGTCAGCGGCGGTCTGGTGCCTGGCCAGGCTGAACGTGAACTTCTCGTGGTTGACGACCAGGGTCTTGACCTGGGTGAGGGATGCCTGCGGGCCGCCGTGTTCGGAATGGCAATCCCGGCAGTTGTTGGCCTGAAGCATGCCGTGGAGGGAGTTGGGGTCGGCCAGCTGGGTGGCGATCTGGGTATGACAGGCGCGGCAGCGTTCGGCCATGTTCTGATTGCTCCAGGGGGCGGTGTGGCAGGCGGCGCAGTTGGCCCCGAGGGCCGCGTGCGAACTCACCCCGCCAAGCACGGCGCCGGTTGGGTTGGCGGCGCTCAGCGGCCCTGGGCTGAAGATCTGCCAACTGCCGGTCACGATCAATCCGGCCAGGAGCAACAGGGTCAGCGCCCCCGCCAGAATTCCAAGGGGCGTAAGGAAACCGGGAAGTTTCACCGCGTGCCCCTAGCGTGCAAGAGTCGCGAAGTAAAGAGCCATCCCGATGTGAACGAAGGCCAGCGCGAACACTACGACACCAAGCACGACATGAATGGTGCGCGAGAGCCCCAAAAATCTGCGGGCGGAAGCCAGTGATTGCGCCTGGGTCTCAAGCCGCTTTTGACGCTCCAGCAACTGCGCGAGCTCGAGCGCTTGACCATTACCGCTCGCCGCCAACTGCCGCAGCTCGTGCTGCACTTGCCAGTGGTACCGCCACCGCGGCAACGTGCCCCCCAAGACCGCCTTTGCATTGCTGCCCGCTACCGGCGATGGGGCTGCGAGCGCGACCAGCCGGTCGCCCAGGAGCGCCACCGCAGCCGGGTGACCCATCCTCCACTCCTGCACCTGGGAATGTGCTGCGGTAACCTGTGCCTCCAGGTCGCGCAGCGTCAGCTCCGCGCCGTCGACTGTACGTGGCACAGCGGTGTAGACATAACGGCAAAGAAAGCCGCTCGCCACCATCAGCATGGTCACCAACATGAGGAGGCCTGCAAGCCCGTGGAGCCGCCAGGCCGAATGCAGCAAGACCATGAATGGGCCGACTAGGCCGAAGAAGACATGTGCCTGCAGCCAGGTGCTCATGCGGCCCCGGCCCGGTCCCCGCATCTGCTTGCGCCAGGAGTACAGGGTCTCTGCGCCCAACATCAGCAGGAAGCCAACGACGCCGAGGCTATGTCCGAGCAGCCCGCTAGACCCCGGTAACCCGTTCTCTGCAATTAACAGATACACTATGCCTATCAATAGGGCAACGGCCATCGCAAGGTAGAGCTCATAGCTACGCTCCGGCACCGGAAGCCTCCTGCCCTCGTCCCAACCTGGCAATGGCATTAAGCGCAGGCGTCAGGTGCTGCGCCAAGGCCGAACGAGTGCGCCTCAAGGCTTCCCGCTACGCCGGCATAGTGCTTGCGGTAGAACTCGGCCACCAGCTCGACGCCTCGCGCCGGGCATGCCCGCAGGGCCGCGCGAATGGGCGTCACATCCGTACCGTCTTCAATCATCTGCAGGAGAGGACGGGCCGGGCTCTGGTCCCCCATTACCACTGCGCCTTTAATCGTTCGCTCGCCCACAAGTATCCGCACCCGGCTGGTTTCGGCAGCATGCACCGCCACCCTCGTGCCCGGTCCCTGCCGCCAGCTCTCCCCGTCGTTGGCGGTGACCGTCAACAGTTCTTCGTCGAGATCGTCCTCGACCGACCCGATGGTGGTCGTGACGATACCACCGATTCGGACCGTGTTGTAACTAACTCCGCGGGTGCACTCCTGGCGGGAACCCGCCATGTTCGCCCCGGCCACCGCGCCGAGCCTGCGCGCCGTGGGCCAAAGTGTCTCCAACCAGGTGCCTCCCGTGCGAGGATCGCTTACTTGCGCGACATCACCTGCCGCGTACACGTCGGCAGCGCTCGTCTCCAAATACTGGTTCACGAGGACCCCTCGGTCGGTTGCCAGGCCAGCTCGTTGAGCCAGTTTCATCTGAGGTCGTACGCCGACGGCAGTCCCCAACACCTGGCAAGGCAGTGTCTCTCCTCCCTTGGTTACGACTGCAGCGACGGAGCCCCGCTTGTCTACCGCTCTTGCGACTTGCGTCCGGTAATGAAGCTGGATTCCCGCCTTCTCAAGACCCCGCTCGACCAGCCGCGACTCAGTCTCGTCGAGCATACTCGACCAGAAACGGTCGCCTCTTAAGAAGTAGTGGACGCGCATGTCGCGTGCGGCCAGCCCTTCGGCCAACTCGACCGCGATGATGCCGCCACCAACGACGACTGCGGGACGTCCGCGTCCGGCCAGTTTGAGAATGCCTCGGACATCCTCTAGAGTGTCGAGCTTGACGATGCCGGCGAGGTCGTCGCCGGGGAAATCGGGCGTCGTGGACCGTGAGCCGGTGGCGATGAGCAGACGGTCGTACTCCAGGCGCCGGCCATCCTGGAAAACGATCTGGTGGTTGTCGGGCCGCAGCGCGGTCACCCGGCCGTGCACCCGATTGGGAAAGAGATGTCGCAGATCCTCGAGTTTTCGAGGGAACAGCTGCCTCTCGGGGATCGTCCGATTCAGGTAGTAGGCCAGTCCCGGCCGGGAGTAGTATCCGTGGGGATCGTCTCCCGAAACGGTGACCTTGCCTGCCGGATCGTGATGGCGAATGGCTTCGGCAGCTGAGACGCCCGCAACCCCTGAGCCGATATTGACATAGCGACGCCCCATGTCACCCCTTGGTCTCGTGCGGCTGCGAAATCGGTTCAAACCGAAGTGCGCGTCGCGGGCAACGGAGCACACACTCTCGGCAAGCGAGACAATGGCTGTCATCGATGGGCACGCCTCGCCACGCGTAGGACCGCACGTCAATCCCTACGGGGCAGTTGTAGGAACAGATTCCACATTGCATGCAACGGATGGCGTCCGGCATCACGTAAGCAACAGCCAGTCGCTGTTGGTGCTCGACATCGAGAGACAGTGTAGGACTTGTCGTGAACATGAGTACGCTTTCATCTGGCGATGCACATCCCAATTTGGCTCTGTGCAAGGAAGGACAGCCAAAACCTCGCCCGGCAAGGCACTCAGCAGCCTCACGTGGTGTTGTCGGCTCGACTCCCCAAACAGAAGGAATTCTACACGGCAGACTGGAGCACCGTCAACCGCTGAACGGTCTAGCCGTCCAGGGCCAATCGGACGGCGGGCGCTCGAATGCACGGTGGCTTCCGTAATGCGCCCGGCCTAACACCACGATGTCGGAGAGGCAGCCCCAACCTGAGGTGACAACCGTCCAATGTCAGCAAGAGGGAAATGTACCTGGGAGGATGAATGGGTTCGTCATAGCCATACGCCTGGAGCGGGTAAATTGTGGGGCATGTGGGCGGATCCATGAAGAGTCTGCGGGAACTGGGCAGTCCGGTTGTTTGCACATCGCCAGCACTTTGCGGTTACGGTCACTCCCACGCTGCCGCAAAGGATCGTTCCCACCCGCGGCAAAATCCGGCGATGAGGTCGATTGCAGTCGTAGGATGCCGCAGTAAGGCCGAGCGAATAGGTGTGATGTCGACGCCGGCCTCCACCATCCGCAGTAGAGGAGCGCGGGGGCTCTGGTCTCCCATCACCACAGCCCCCACTATCGTCCGCTCGTCCATCATGACCCGAACCTGGCTCACTTCCGCAAGGTCCTGTGCGGTCCACTTGTCACGGGCCCTCGTCCAGCCTTCGCCGCCGCTGCCGGCAAAGGTCACAAGGTTTGGGTCGGTGCTGCCTACCACCGTGCCGATGGTGGCAGTGATGATGCCGCCAACCCGGACCACGTTGAAAGAAGCGCTCCGGGTGCAGACTTTGTGCGCTCCCGCCATGTTTGCCCCCGCCGCCTCGCCCTGAATACGAGCGGCGCCCCAGAGCAGCTCCAGCCAGGTCCCGCCTGTCCGGGGATCGCTGACCTGCGCCACATTGCCGGCAGCAAATACGTCCGGGGCGCTCGTTTCCAGGTACTCGCTCACAAGTACCCCCCGTCCGGCCGCCAGGCCGGCTGACTTCGCCAGCTCGATGCGCGGCCTGACGCCGATTGTTACGCCCAGCAGGCAGCATGGTATGGTCTCGCCTCCCTGGGTCTCGACCGCGACGACCGTTCCCGCCCCACCCACTGCGCGCGCAACCTGTGTCCCGAAGTGAAGCCGGATCCCGACCTCCTCCAGGCCGCGTTGTACCAGCCCGGACTCAGCCTCATCCGCTACTGTAGGCGGCCGCGCTAATCGAGCGCGATTCGCGTAGATTCGTCTTGAATAAGTGGTGGTCCAAGTCCGCGTCAAGCGTCAGGTCGTCCATTTTGGGCGGCCTTTTTGTTAGCAGGAGCGACGGGTTAGGGTTTGAGCAGGGGGTGCCGGGGGACAGCCAGTCCCCCGGCGGCCATTGGCAAAAGGCCGGCCTGGGTTGGCGGCAGGGGGCAAAGTCGGGTAAGCTGGGCCGTTGATTCTGCCAGAAAGGAAAAACCCGGCCCGGAGGATTCAGCTTGGCGGCGGCTCCTCCGGGTCGGGCTGCACTAAATGCATGCCCATCATAACGGATTTCGGTCCCGCTGTCCAAGACTACCTCGCCCATTTCGACGCCATCGCCTTTCCCCGCCCGGAACAGTGTCCGTGTTGCGGCACGCCGCATACCTTCATCGGCCACGGCTTCTACCTGCGCAAGCCCAAAGATCAGACCCAGGTCTACCGCATCTGGATCAAGCGCTGGTTCTGCAAGGCTTGCCACTCGACCCTCTCAGTTTTGCCCAGTTTTCTGCTCCGTTTCCGCCACTATCTGCTGGTCGTCATTCAGCAAGTGGTCGTTGCGCGCTTCGAGGACAATGCCTCGTGGCACGCGACTGAACGACAGTGTGCGCCGGAGGGTCTGCCCTCGCCGCGCACGATTGGCCGCTGGTGTCACGCATTTGCCGCGCAGGCCGCCGGCTGGTGGGCTGTCGTGCAGGAGACGTTAGCCCGTCAGGATAGCGCCTCACCCGCGCTGGACCCCCTGGGTCCGGCGGCCGGGCCCCTCGACGCACCCCGCGCCTTGCTCCATGCCGCCACCCATCTGCTGGCCTGGGCCCAGACCCGCTGGCCGGAAGTGGTCAGCTACGGCCTCACAGATCGCCTGCGCTTCCTCTGGCACTGGGGCTTTGGCCGCGGTCTGGGGCGCCTGGTCTAACCCACACAGTTTGCGGACTGTGCAGGCGCTTGAGGCCGCGGTATCCTGTCGCTGTAGTCAGGCAAGACCTGCCAGGGCTACCAAATCAGGTCAGGAGTCAGTCGTATGCCCCGCCAACCAGCGCCCAAGCGCCCAGCAGACGACCTGGACAACGAAATCGCGCTGTTCAGGTATGGCCTCATTGCCCAAATCCTCCACGACCCGCCAGCACCCGGTCAGCAGGAGGCACTCTTGCGCGCCATCGCCGCCAAAACCTACCGAATCCCCGCTTCCAGGCGCACCCGAGTCAGCGTGACGACCTTGCGCCGTTACCTCACAGCCTACCAAGCCGGCGGCTTCGACGCCCTCCGCCCGCGGCAGCGCACCGACGCCGGTGTGCCGCGGGCCTTCACACCGGAAGTGCTCGCCCGGGCGATCACATTGCGGGAAGACCAGCCCCGCCGCACCACGCAGACCCTGGTGGATATCCTGCAGCGCGATCCGGCTGTCAAACTGGACGGCCCGCTGTGTGTGCACACCCTGACCACCCACTTGCGCCGCCAGGGCAAGACCCGGCGCTTGCTGGCGCAGGCCGGGCGGGTCTACCGGCGTTTTGAGCGCGAGCAGGTCAACTCGCTCTGGCAAGGCGACGCCATGGTGGGCGCCTGGTTGCCGGACCCCGACCAGCCGGGCAAAAAGCGCCGGGCGCACCTGTTCTGCTTCTTGGACGATCATAGCCGCTTGGTCACCCATGCCGAATGGTTTTTCGAGGAAGCCCTACCCCGCCTGGAACGCGTGCTCAAGATCGCCATCTTGCGCCGCGGCTTGCCCCGCACGATCTACGTGGACAACGGCCAGGTTTACTCGGCCACGCAGTTCGGTGTCGCCTGCGCCACGCTCGGCATTCACCGTATTCACGGTGCGCCTTACTCGCCCGAGGGCCGCGGCAAACAGGAACGCTTTTTCGAGACGCTCCAGGCCCAGTTTTTGCCCGAAGTCGCCACCTCCGACATCACGACCTTGGCCGAACTTAACGAATCGCTGTGGGCCTGGCTCGAATGTGTCTATCACCAGCGCGAGCATGCCGAAACCGGCCAGACTCCGCTGGCCCGCTACACGGCCGGGCTGGACCAGGTGCGCTCGGTAGACCCCGAAACGCTGCGCACGGCTTTCCTGTGGCGCGAACAGCGCAAGGTGCGCCGCGACGCCACGCTCGCTTTGCAGGGCAACACCTACCAGGTGGACCCCCACCTGGCCGGGCGCACCGTCGAGCTGCGCTTCGACCCCTTTGACCTCAGCCAGGTCGAGATGTTCCTCGATGGCCGTGCGCTCGGCGTGGCCACTGTCGTCACGCAAAACCGCCAGAAACATCTCGCCGTGGCGCGCTTGGCGACCGAGCCGCTCACACCACCCAAGCCCAAATCGTCCCTCGACTACCTTGCGGCCTTGCGCAGCGAGTACCAGGCGCAGCAGCGCCGCGAGGCCGGTCGGCTGGAGTTCGCCCGCCTGCTCCCGCCCGACACCACGCCTTCAGCCCAGGAGTAACCCATGTTTCAGGAGTACTACGGCTTCACCAGCCTACCCTTCACCAAAACCATCCCGACTAAGGATCTCTTTCCGACCGCCGGTCAAAAAGAACTCGCCGCCCGCCTGACTTACCTGGTGCGCGAGCGCGGCTTCGGCCTAGTCACCGGCGAGATTGGCTCCGGCAAATCCACGGCCGTGCGCACCTTCACTGCCGGGCTCGACCCCAACCGCTACCTGGTCATCTATCTGTCCAACCCCACGACCGGGATGACCGGCCTCTACCGCGACCTGCTCTCCAGCCTCGGCCACGAGCCGCCCTACACCGCTTCACGCATGGTCGCCCGCATTCGTTCCGCCCTCACCGACCTGCAACTCGCCAAGCGCCGCCTGGCCGTGGTGATCCTGGACGAGGCACACCTGCTCACGCAGCCCATGCTCGAACAGCTCCGTCTGCTCTTCTCCGACAAGATGGACAGTGAGTCCCTCGCCACTCTCGTGCTGGTCGGTCCGCCCACCCTGCGCCAGGCCCTCCATCTCACGGTCAACGAAGCCTTCCAGCAACGTTTAGCCGTCCGTGCCCACCTCGGCCCGCTCGACCTGGCCGAAACCATCGGCTACGTCCGCCATCATGTCAAAATCGCCGGTTACAGCGGCAGCACCCTTTTCACCGACGATGCCATCCAGCGCATCTTCGAATACACCAAGGGCGTCCCCCGCCGCATCAACCAGCTCTGCAACACCGCCCTCATGGCCGGCATGCTCGACCAGAAGCAAATCCTGGACGAGAGTACCCTGCGCAAAGCCATTGCCGAGATGGGTGCCGACTGATCGGCTTCTGAGCGCAGGCTCCGCCGGGCCTGCGCTCCGTCTGATCCTGGCGCATCGCCGTGCAATCTGGTCCCAAGCCCACGACCACCACTCACTCGGGGCGACGGCTCAGATAATGTGGCCTTCCATCTTGCCGCGGGCTCCCGGCTACTGTGCCAATTATCCCAGCCGCAGCGCCAGACAACCCGGCCGACAACCCTCGGTCGCCGCTGAATCCAGCCCTCCCGCCAAATAGCGTGGCCTTCCAACTCGCCGCATCATCCCAACGCTCCGCCATTGATCATGGCCTCGCGCCAACTAATTCGGCCATGCCGCCAATCGGTTCGGCCTTCCCGTTGCACACCGACCCGATCTCCAGCCACCGCCAAATAACTCAGCTCTTTGCCTCCATACAGCGCGGCCGCCTACAGGGCATCGTCGTTGAACAGGCTCGGCAACCCTTTCAGAGCTATCTCTTTCCAGCGATAGATCTGATTCGGATGCACGTCATGCTCAGACGCGATCTCGGCTACTGTCTTGTTCTCTTGCAAAACTTCTTGCACGATCTCGGCCTTGAACTTGGCACTATACCGTTTCCGCATGGCTCAAATTGTACCTTAACGCAGGCCGTTTTCGTGTCTAGTTTTTCCAGTCCATTATATCCAGGGCAAGCCGGTGGCCAATGCCGTTTCAATCCACGCCCCCACGGAGGGGGCGACGCAACAGCCGCGCGAAAGAAGCGAAAGATGACGGTTTCAATCCACGCCCCCACGGAGGGGGCGACCAGGTCTGGCAAGATCGGTATCAATCACCTCTCGGTTTCAATCCACGCCCCCACGGAGGGGGCGACCGGGCGCATCCTACAACAACACCACCGACTCACTGGTTTCAATCCACGCCCCCACGGAGGGGGCGACGCTGGAGCCAGCGCATAGGAGTACATCATGCCAGTTTCAATCCACGCCCCCACGGAGGGGGCGACGCCGAGGCTGGGGCGGTCGCTTCGGCGCACTCGGTGTTTCAATCCACGCCCCCACGGAGGGGGCGACGCAAACTGGTAGCTTCCGGCGCCATTAGTTCCGCCGTTTCAATCCACGCCCCCACGGAGGGGGCGACCTCAAGATTGTTCTCACCTTCGCCCGCGCAACAGTTTCAATCCACGCCCCCACGGAGGGGGCGACGTCAGCTCCGAGTTGAGCGTACCTACCTGCAACAGGTTTCAATCCACGCCCCCACGGAGGGGGCGACATGACACCTGTTGAGGCATTGTTGACAGCATACGTTTCAATCCACGCCCCCACGGAGGGGGCGACTGCGTTGCGCCGCGCCGTCGAAGTAGCCGAGCGTGTTTCAATCCACGCCCCCACGGAGGGGGCGACAGGTGGTTGCCGCCATGCAGGAATCGCTCAAGGCGTTTCAATCCACGCCCCCACGGAGGGGGCGACCTACCCGGTGCGGCCCATGCGCCAGAAGAAGGATGTTTCAATCCACGCCCCCACGGAGGGGGCGACTCGCCCAGTACCGCGGCCGCGTCGGGTTGTAAGCGTTTCAATCCACGCCCCCACGGAGGGGGCGACACGGCGCGACGCAGCGGACGGACGTCACGGCGACGTTTCAATCCACGCCCCCACGGAGGGGGCGACCCCGGACCGTGTAAAGCCTGGGGCTGCTGTAGTCGTTTCAATCCACGCCCCCACGGAGGGGGCGACCGAATCGCATAAGGCTATTGCTGAGCAGACAGCGGTTTCAATCCACGCCCCCACGGAGGGGGCGACCGCCGCAGAAGATAGGCAGCATCTCGGTATCATCGTTTCAATCCACGCCCCCACGGAGGGGGCGACCCTGGTGCTGATTCACCCTCAATCTCTCGCCGTGTTTCAATCCACGCCCCCACGGAGGGGGCGACCTGCGGGAGATATTTTCCTGTCTGACTTCGCCGAGCGTTTCAATCCACGCCCCCACGGAGGGGGCGACTCTCCGTCCCGATCACGCCCCCCGCCCACCCAGGCGTTTCAATCCACGCCCCCCCGGAGGGGGCGACTCAGATCCGTGGCGACGACCACATGAGCCCGAGCATGGTTTCAATCCACGCCCCCACGGAGGGGGCGACGTTGAGCAGCGTGGGCCATTCGGCGAGGAACTTGGGTTTCAATCCACGCCCCCACGGAGGGGGCGACCTGGATACCGACGCATAAATCGCAAGAGGACAAGGTTTCAATCCACGCCCCCACGGAGGGGGCGACGGGGGCAGTGGTCGCTCACGGTAGCCGACGCGGGGGTTTCAATCCACGCCCCCACGGAGGGGGCGACGTACGGCTTATGTCCCCGATCGGCAGCCCGTAGAAGTTTCAATCCACGCCCCCACGGAG
>Ga0315273_10008323_pt1 | contig 13061 bp, 8 predicted proteins | sample YL17G02_0_MG_FD_205753 | JGI IMG/M metagenome (GOLD analysis project Ga0315273, IMG submission 205753) | Sediment microbial communities from Yellowstone Lake, YNP, Wyoming, USA - YL17G02_0 | ecosystem: Environmental > Aquatic > Freshwater > Lake > Sediment | place: USA: Wyoming | collected...
TTGCAGACCGGGACCTTAACGAGGTAGGTTGGCGGCCTCTGGGTTCCATAGTTCAACGGATAGAACAGGGCTTTCCTAAAGCTCAGATACTGGTTCGATTCCAGTTGGGACCGCCATCTTCCATACTTGCATCGACAGCCGCCTTGGTGCCGAGCTCCGGGCTATCTGTCTTCGCCCAGTAAATATTCATGCCATCCCAGGCGCTGTTATGATATGTTGCCGAACGGTCCCGACTTTAAAAATATTCAATAAAATCAGATATTTACTTCGAGGTCTTCCATGCAACGCCGGTGTTTGATTGCTCTCGCTTTGATCCTTACTCTGGGTGGGGTGACTTTCACCAAGGCGTCCGTCGGGCTAGCTGTCGGAGCCTTTCGGGTTGGCATTGTTTTGGATAAGGGCGGTAAAGACGACAAGTCCTTCAATGCTGCAGCCTTTAAAGGGGCTCAAGAGGCCGAGAAGACCCTGGGAGTGACCACTAAGATTCTTGAGGGGCGCGACGATAATTCGTCTGAGCCGATGTTGCGGTCGCTGGCCGAGAAGAAGTTTGACCTGATCATCGCCATCGGCTTCAGTCAGGCCGATGCGGTGAGGAAGGTGGCGGCGCAGTATCCAGTCAGTCATTTTATCCTGGTCGATGCCGAGGTCACCGCGCCAAACGTCGAGTCGCTGATGTTTGAGGAGCACCAAGGCGCCTTCCTGGTTGGAATGATCGCCGCACTTACCAGCAAAACTGGCAAGGTCGGTTTTATCGGCGGGATGGATATCCCTTTAATCCGGCGGTTTCAGCTAGGTTACGCCGCCGGTGTCAAACATGCGAATGCGAAAACGCAGGTGGTTGTCAATTATGTCGGGGTTACTGGCGAGGCCTGGAATAACCCACCGAAGGGTAAAGAATTGGCCTTGGCACAATACGCTGCCGGTGCAGACGTGATCTTTGCTGCGGCAGGCGCCAGCGGGAGCGGCGTCTTTGATGCCGCTGAAGAGAAGAAGAAACTAGCGATCGGCGTTGATTCTAATCAAAACTGGGTGAAGCCCGGCTTTATTTTGACCAGCTTGTTAAAACGCGTCGATTTGGGGGTGTACCAGGCTATTGCCGCAGCTAAACAGGGTGGATTTAAAAGCGGCACCACCCGCTTTGGGCTGGGCAGTCAAGGCGTCGACTTCGCCGTCGACGCCTTTAACGCCAAGATCTTGTCTGGCGATGTGATTGCCAAGGCCAATGCCGCCAAGGCTGAGATTCTGGCTGGCAAGATTCAGGTGCCTGACTATTACAAATTGGCACATCCTAAGTGACCACCCCGGGCGCTTTGGCGCAGCCAGCAGCAGTTGAAATGCGAGGGGTTACCAAGGCCTTTGGGGGCTGTGTTGCCAACCGCGAGGTGTCGCTGCGCGTGGCACGCGGCACCGTGCATGCCCTAGTCGGCGAAAATGGCGCCGGCAAATCGACCTGTATGAAGCTGCTGTATGGCCTCTACCGCCCAGACGCCGGCGAGATTTTAGTTCACGGTCAAGCGAAGACCTGGCGTTCGCCAAGGGACGCCATCGCCTCGGGCCTCGGCATGGTGCACCAGCATTTCATGCTAGCTGGGCCATATTCCGGCCTTGATAATATCATCCTCGGCGACGAGCCAAGCCAGGGTCGGTGGCGCTGGCTACCACGCGCCTGGCGGCCGATTGACCGAGCTGCCGCACGGCAGCGTTTGACGCAGCTGATGGCTGCCTACCACCTTCAAGTCGACCTCGACTTGCCGGTGGAATCGCTCCCGGTCGGCGTGCAGCAACGCCTGGAAATCCTCAAGCTGCTTTATAGAGACGTCGATATTCTGATCCTCGATGAACCGACAGCGGTGTTGACGCCGCAGGAGGTGGTCGAATTCTTCTCCAACCTTTGCCGCCTCAAGCAGCAGGGCAAGACCATCATAGTCATTACCCATAAGCTCGGTGAAGTGCTGCAATACGCCGACGACGTCACCGTATTGCGGCGCGGTGAGACCGTTGCCGGGCGTCCGGTCGCCGGAATGACGGCACCCGAGCTGGCGCAGCTCATGGTTGGCCGTGTGGTGCATTTGCAGGTAGCGCCACCGCCGCCACCACGGCTCTTGGCCACACAATTAGCTTTGACCGCGGTGACCATGGGCCGGCGCGGCGAAAAGCCGCAGCTCGCTGATCTAAGCCTGGAGGTTCGCGGCGGCGAGGTCGTCGGTATCGCTGGCATCGAGGGCAACGGACAAACGGATTTGCTGCGTTTACTCTTGGAGCCAGGTCTCTATTTTAACCGCCCAAGTAGCCGCCACCATATCACCGCCCAGGGTGACCTCAGGGTGCTTGGGCGCGACGTGCGTCCTTTCAAAGCCCGAGCGCTGCGTGCGCTGGGTATTGGCTTAGTGCCAGAAGACCGCTGTCGTCAGGGGTTGCTCATGACCCAGAACCTGCTCAGCAATTTCCTCCTCGGCGTGCAGCGCCTGCCGCGCTTTAGTCGTTTGGGCTTTCGGCGCGGTCGCGAGATTAGGGAGGCGTTAAATGCCGCGATCAAGGCCTTTGACGTACGTCCCACCGATCCTCTGGCCCTGGCCTCGGGACTGTCCGGAGGCAATCAGCAGAAACTGATCATCGCCCGGGAATTCACCGGTGAGCCGCAGCTTTTTATCTGTGCGCAACCGACTCGTGGCGTCGACGTCGGCTCGATCGAGTTCATCCACCAGCGCATCTTTGACGCACGTGCCGCCGGCACCGCCGTGTTACTGATCTCGTCATCGCTTGAAGAAGTGATGGCGCTCGCCGACCGCATCTTGGTCTTCTTTGAAGGTAAAATCGTCGCTGAATTCAGTCGCGGTGCAGCAGATGAAGCCACGATCGGCCACTTTATGGGGGGTGGCGAGCATGCTTAAGCTGCAGGTCAAAGCCGCTATATGGCGTGCCCTCAGGCCGATGATCGCAGCCCTTGTCGGCCTTTTACTTGGCGTGGCGATCACTGCAATTGCTGGAGAGAGTCCGTGGCATGTCCTATGCGTGATCGCCAAGGGTGCTTTTGGCTCGACCTACGATCTCGGGTTGACGCTGTATTATACAACGCCCATCGTCTTGACTGGCTTGGCCGTGGCGTTGCCGATCAAGGCTGGATTGTTCAATATCGGCGCCGAGGGTCAGCTAAACATGGGTGCTTTAGCGGTTGCCGCCGTCGGCATCCTTTGTCCGCAGGTGACCGCCCCTCTTAATATCATCTTGGCCGTGCTGGCTGGTGCCTGCGCCGGTGCATTTTGGGGTAGCATTGCGGGTTGGCTGAAGGCCTACCGTGGCAGTCATGAGGTGATCACTACGATCATGCTCAACTTCATCGCCGCGGGTCTGAGCGGTTGGGCTGTGCTCTCCTTGCTGCCGAGTCTGGATTCACAAAATCCGGAGTCAGCTCGGATTGCCCCGAGTTATGTGCTTGAGCATTTTGCCTGGTTCCCGGACGCTCCGGTGACTTGGGCCTTGCCCATGGCGGTGCTTTGCGCAGTCTTAGTCTGGATTTTTCTTAGGTTTACGATTCCCGGCTTTAAGCTCGCGGCGGCTGGTCTTAATCCCGAGGCTGCGCAGGTTTCAGGCATCAGCGTGCGCCACCAACAATGGCTGGCATTAACGCTGGGTGGCGCCCTAGCCGGTCTGGTTGGTGTCGCTGAGGTCATGGGCCATAGCGGTCGGTTTAGGATCGGATTTTCGCCTGACTATGGTTTTATCGGCATACCTGTGGCCTTGCTGGCGCGTAGCCATCCGCTGGGCTTGCTGCTAAGTGCTTTGTTGTTTGGTGCCTTACAAAAAGGCACGGCAGAGCTTGATCTTGAAACCACGTTTGTGACTAGGGACCTTGCGGCGATGATCCAGGCGATGGTCGTGTTGTCGGTGTCGGCTGAGGGCGGACTAACCTTGTGGCGCCGCCGCCGCCCGGCGGCTAAATCACCGGTACAAGGGGGCTAAGCGATGTGGGCACAAATTCTTGATATTCTGGCCGCCACCTTGCGTTTAGCCACACCGTTGCTGCTGGCGGCGATGGGTGGCCTGCTGAGTGAACGCGCGGGGGTCATAAACCTGGCCCTCGAAGGCAAGATGCTAGTCGGTGCCTTCGCTGCGGCGGTTATAACCTTGGCGACTGGTTCGCCGTGGCTTGGTTTTGCCGGCGGCGGTTTGGCTGGAGTGCTCTTGGCTGGCATTTACGGTGTTGCAGTGCTGCCCTTGAAAGCTAATCAGATCGTTGCCGCCACGGGTATCAACATGCTTGCAGCCGGCATCCCGCCGTTTGTTGCCAAGATCCTCTATGACGTCACGGGGTCGACGCCTAGCATCGAGCTGGCGCATCGCTTTGCGGTGTTCCCGATGTTCCTAGCCATGGCTGCACCCTTTGCTTTGTGGTGGGTGCTGGCGCGTACTAGGGCGGGCCTGCGACTGAGTTTTGCTGGTGAGCATCCCGAAGCCTTGGCTGCTGCTGGTATCAACGTCATCCGTGTGCGTTGGGCGGCACTGCTGACCGCTGGCGCCTTTGCTGGACTGGGCGGCGCCAGCTTGTCTATTTTTCTGTCTTCGGCTTATTCGCGTAATATGAGCTCTGGCCGTGGTTTCATGGCACTGGCCGCATTGATTCTCGGCAAGTGGCGGCCATTGCCGACGTTGTTAGCTTGCCTGTTTTTTGGCTTGGCTGATGCTGGGCAGATCCGCTTGCAGAGTCTGGAGATTGGCGGGACCTACAAGGTACCGGTGCAGTTTATCCAGATCCTGCCATATGTACTGACGATCGTCGTGCTGGCGGGATTTGTCGGGCGCTCGCGGGCGCCTAAGGCGCTGGGTGAACCGATTTAGGGTTGTGGCGTTTCTCGCGCATTGACACACGGCGTTTCAATTTCCTTGGCGCAACCAATCTATTCTAAAATAGTTCGCCCTTTATAAATCGGGGCAGTTTCCTGGCGCTACTCGCGACTTCTGAAGCCATGCTTCGCTCCTTCCTAAAGCTCGATTTAAGGTATATAACACACTCCGTCGATTGCGAAATGCTGCGGAATTCCCACCATGAAGCAAAGACTTCGTTGGATTGTGCCTTAGAAGAGACAAAAAATGACATCACTCGGCCCTGATCGATTCTATATCACCACCGCTATCGACTACCCGAACGGCGCTCCTCACATTGGGCATGCTTACGAGAAGATTGTGGCCGATGCCTATGCTCGTTGGCACCGTTACATAGGGGATGAGGTCTTCTTTGTTACCGGTACGGATGAAAACGGTCAGAAACTGCAGCAAGCTGCAAAAGATGCCGATCTAGAGCCGGCAGCGTTCGTGGAACAGAATCAGCAACGTTTTCGCGAATTATTTGCTGCTACTGATGTGAGCTACTCAGATTTCATTCGCACTTCGTCAGCTCGTAACATTCGTGTCGTGAGATCCTTCTGGCAAAAGATGGTCGAAGTTGGTGATATCTATTTCGACCGCTATAAGGGCAATTATTGCTTAGCTTGTGAGACCTTTTATGCTGATTCGCAAGCAGCCGATTTGATTTGCCCTGTGCATATGACACCGCTCAAGTATATGGAAGAAGAGGGCTATTTCTTCAAACTAAGCAAATATCAGGCCCAGCTCATAGATATTATTACTAATCGGCCAGACTTTCTGTTCACTAAAAGTGTGCGCTCCGAAATGCTCAGTCGTTTGGAGAGCGAGAAACTTCTCGATCTCTCGATTTCGCGGCGCAATACCGGCTGGGGCATTCCTGTTCCAGATGATCCGAAGCATGTGATCTACACATGGTACGATGCCCTCATCAGCTACTACGCAGCGACCTGTTACGATGATGTCGATCAACCCATCGTATCGCCTAGCTGGTGGCCTGCGGCGATGCATGTAATTGGTAAAGATATTAGTTGGTTTCATGCGGTGATTTGGCCTGCCATGCTACTCTCTGTAGGGCAGCCGTTGCCAAAGCAAATTTATGTTCACGGCATGATTCTTGGCGCTGATGGTCGTCGGATGTCAAAAAGCCTAGGCAACGGTGTTGACCCCGTAGAATGCCTCGCGTCCTTTGCCGTCGATACTTTCCGCTATTTTATGCTCAAGGCGGTGCCTTCAGGCCAGGATGCTGCCTTCGGCATCGCCGAACTTGTCCGCTTACACAATAGTGATTTAGCCAATGATCTTGGTAATCTCTTGATGCGGACCGTAAAGTTATCGCTCAAGTATCTCGGTACACGCATTGAGCCGGTAACTGAAATAGACTTCCAATTGGACCTGTTTCCGGCGGTTGCTAAGGCCATGGAGCAGCGGGAGCACCATCGAGCCCTGGGTGTCTTGTGGGACGGTGTCCGCCAACTCAACTGCTACCTCAACGAGAAAGAACCGTGGCGGAACAAAGCGGACATGGTCCAGTTTCACCGTGTGATGTATACCGCATTGGTGAATCTGCGCACGATCCTAAGGCTTTTGGAGCCGTTCTTGCCGAGTTCTGCGGCGAAGGCGTTGGCTACCCTAGGTCGTGAAGGTGCAGTCGAAGCTTTTGATGCCCCAAGCGGTGGCGTACTGCTTCTTCAGGAGAGTGCAGTCCTATTCCCTCGGTACGAAATGTAGCCAGTTTTATGCAGGCGTTCTGGAATATTGAGCGTACTTATACTGTGGCTGCTCCGTAAGCCTCATAGTCTGAACGCTGAGCGCGTGGAACCCGCGACGCAGCCTGTTCACTGTTTTAGTTTCGTCTTAAATATGCTACACAGGGCCGCACCGGTGTGTCCCGGCCGCCGCTCTAAGCGGTGCCCTTTGGCTGGTGCTTCAAGGTCTGTGCAATCCCATCATCTCGTGAAATAATGCAGCAAAAATTACATCCCTGGACGGCCCTAGGCTTAGGCGCACGGCCGATCTTTTTAGCTCCTTTGGCTGGAGTGTCTGACCACCCCTTTCGCCGCCTTTGTGCGCTGCAGGGTGCCGCCTTAACCTACGTCGAGATGCTCTCGGCAACGGCCTTGTTATTTGAGAGTCCGCGCACCTACGGCATGATGGAACGCCACCCCAGCGAGGCGATACTCGGCGTGCAACTGACCGGGAAATCAGCCGATGAAACAGCACGTGCGGTGGCTATACTCGACAAGTTTAGTTTCGAAACCATCGACCTCAACATGGGCTGCCCAGTAGCTAAGGTGGTTAAAAGTGGGTGCGGCAGCGCAATTCTGCGCGATCCAAAGCGCGTCTACGAAACGGTGAAATTAGCGTGTGCGGCGACATCTAAGCCGCTCTCGGTCAAGATCCGCCTCGGCTGGGACCGCCAGTCCTATTCCTACCTGGAAGTCGCCGACGCGGCGGCGCAGGCTGGCGCCGCTTGGTTGACGATCCACGGTCGGCTGCGCTGCGATGACTATTCAGTGCCGGTGGATCTCGAGCGCATTGCCGAAATTAAGCGCCGCATCGCCATTCCGGTGGTCGGCAACGGCAATATCTTTGGCCGCTCTGACGCTATTTACATGCAGGAACGCACCGGCGTCGATGCCGTCATGGTCAGCCGTGGTGCCTTGGGTAACCCGTGGATCTTTCGTGATATTGCCAGCGGCAATAGCGCGCTTAGCATCGATGAATGGCGCGACGGCGTCTTATCGCACCTGAACTGGCAGGCCGAGGCCTACGGCCAAAACGCGGGTTTTGCCGCGGTTTGTATGCGTAAGCACCTGCTTTGGTATGTCAAAGGCTGGCCGGGCGCGAAAAAGCTGCGCGAGCAGCTGGCGCATATCGAGTCGCTTAGCGATGCCACCGCCCTCATTGCGGCCTTTGCTGCGGGCATCACGGCTTCGGGAGAGACGCAACGCTTGCCGGTGACTCAAGAGCAGCAGGGTGGACGCTTTATTTGGGACCCCAAATACGAGATGGATCGGCAGCTAGATCGCGGGGTTGGCGACGAGATGATGAGTCCCAAAGAAAATGCTGTCATTTAATATGATTTTATATTAAATGTTTATACAGGCATCTTTTGGTCCATTATTTTCTTAGTATGTCAAAGTGACTCATCTCAAATTTTTCAAAATGTTATTTATGATTTGATCTTAATTTGATAGTTAAGATTGAAGACATATTCAATTAATTTATTCAAAATCATCGGAAACCTATAGATTTAGGATGAAAATACATGATGATGACTAAGCGCGTTTTTGTGTTCCTTACATTCATAGCATCTCCATTAATCGCTGGCATCGCTGCGGCTCAAGACCAGGCCATAGTTGCAGAGGGCGAGGGTCAACCCCAGGGCAAACCACAGCAGCAAGGGGCGTTGGCGCCTGCTGTCGTAGTCTCGGATCCATCGCTCGCTAAGGAAGAACGCACCGGGCTGCTGTGGATCTTCCCAGCTGCATACGGCAGCTTGGAACTCCGCCATGTCATCCAACGCAAGATGACCCGGGACCAGGGGTTTGTGCATGTCCGCGGTGGCAGTCCAAACCTCTTGGGCAGTAAACATGCAGTCAGTGATAGCCCCCACTGGCTGTTTCGGCCAACCGTCGGCAGTACGTTCTTTGATGGCGAGCTCGATTCGTCTTTTACCTACAGTTTTTCCAACGATGTGGGCTCTAGCGAGCTGCGCAAAGTCGATGTCACCAACTCGACGCAGTGGAACGTGATCAAGGGCAATTTTAACGCCAGCAGCCCCTACCTCCTCGGCCCGTCGGCCGACACCAGTCTGTTTGATGGCAGCAAAAACGGTACTGGCTTTTCTTACTCAGACATCGGCTTCTTCGGTGAACTGAGTTCACTTTTTTCAGTACCGAGCGGGACCTTGAACGTCCGCGGCTATCTTAATCCAGTCGTGGAACTTTATAGCCATGAGCAAAACGAAAAGAGCCGTTCGACCCTGATCCGTAGCGTCGACCAAGGCTCGCGCAGTGGCCTCTCTAGTAGCCGCCTAGTCGATACTGATGCGCAGCCAGATGAACCAATGGCGGCGAGGCAAAAGCACCCCATGTACCTCGCCTCCTACGGCATCGCCGGTACCTATCAGCCGCACTGGAGCACAAAGCTTGCCTTAGGCCTTGGCCTAGATGTGATCCAATCCTGGAAGCCGGTATATAAAGAAACCGTGGTCCCAGGTCAAACAGAGACGACTGTTAAGCGCGATGGCTACGCCCGTGATGCGGTCAGTTATGCCCGTTTAACCGTGAAATATGACTTCACTAAGCGGGTATCCTTGGTCAACCAGGTGCGGCACTACACCGCCGGCATTTGGGACCGCGGTATCAGTATTGATAACCCAGATACGAGCGGCCAGGTCGGCGCGATCGCATGGGAAAACCGCCTCAGCTTAAACGTCAGCCTATTTTAAACTGCTGGCTTGTGTCTCGCCTGGCGCTTTAGCGCGTCAGGCGCGGCTTAAACCCCGTGAGTCACCGGCACCAGGCGGCGCAGCGAGGTAAAATACACTGCTGCGCTCACCGGCACCCCTGGATGCATGGCGCGCACCGCGCGGGTGTAATCCGCAAGCTGCTCGCTGTAGCCGCGCTGCCGACTGAAAATCGTCAGCGCGGCATTCGCAATCATGGCCCCGTCCTCGACAAAGCGGGTGGTTTTATAGTCGATGATCAGCAGGCGCCCCGTCTCATCCTCGAGTAATAAGTCCATAGTGCCGACGATCATCTGGTCGCCGTCTAAGTAGACCACCGGCAGTTCTGTCTCGATGCCACGCGCACCTTCACGCAAGGTGTTTAGCTGTGGATCTGCACGCAAGGCCTTCCAGGCCGCAAAGACTTCGGCCTGCAGATCTGCTGGCGGCTGCATGAGCGCCAGCTCGGTTGCCCAAGCCGCCTCATGCGAAAATACTTTACCGCTCATAAAGGCTTCGAGGCCGCGGTGCATGAAGGAGCCCACTGCTGCGGCCAGCCGCGGGCTCAGCCGCTGGTCGACCGCGAGTACGCTGCGCCCGCGACCAATGATGCCGCCATGTCGCGACGGCGATGTAACGGTGATCTGGCGGGGGAGCAGCGGCGTTTGCCGCCATGTAACTTCGGCGCTTGGCGCGGCAGCGGCTGGCGCATCCCCGGTGCTGCTGGTTGGGGGCGACCAGACACACTGTAGATCCAGGTCGCCCAGGCTAAGCTGGGTACTTCCTGGACTGGCTGTTATGGCCGCGGCCAGTTGCTGGTAGACGACCGTGGCCGGCAGTCCCTTTTTGGCGTTTACCTCATGCCCGGTCACCACCAAATACTGGCGCGAGCGGGTCAGGGCAACATAGAGCAGGCGTTGGCATTCGCTAGCGATCTTTGCGGCGCTGCTCGTCAAGAGTTGACTAAAGACCGGGTCGTTGATGGGGTGGCCGGCCTTTTTGCCGATATAATACAGTCCAGCTTGCCCATCCGCATCGGACCCTTGGGTCCAATATAAATCCTGTTGGCCCCACGGTCTGGCGGTATCGACGAGCAAAACACAGGGAAATTCTAGGCCTTTAGCCTTATGAATGGTCATCAGGGTCACGGCATCAGCAGGTGCAGCGGCGTTGCCCATCTCGTCATCGCTAGCCTGCAGCTCAAGCCGTTCCACTAATGGCGCTAAGCTGGTCAGGCCATCGGCTTCGAGGCGGATGATCAGCTCGACTAAACGCAGCAGGTTGCGCCGGATTAAGGTTGCTTCCGTCCCTGTACCTAAGGTGCGGTCGTAGGCGCTAAAGGCATCAAGGCGGCTATAGGCATCGAGTAGCAGGGCGTGGGGTAGCAGCTGGTCCGTTGCTTGCAACAGGGCCTGCATGGCCGCCCCTAGCTGCGGCCGGAGCTGCGCAACCTGCGCCAGGACGCTGCAGCTGCGTTCTTCATCGCGCTGCGTCGCCGCTAGCACCTGCAGCAAGTCGGCGTCGGCAATGCAACCTAGCGGGCTGCGTAGCACCGTCGCTAGCGCGACGGTGTCGCCGGGCAGGGCCAAAAAGCGCAGCAAAGCACAGGCATCGGTGATTTCAGGACGGGAAAAAAAGCCGCGTTCCTCCTCGCGCTGGCAGGCGATGCCGACGCGGCGCAAGGCTGACGCAAACAGGGCTGCCTTCGTCGTCGAGCGATACAAGATGGCGCAGTCTGCGGCGCGCAAGGGACGAAATCCGCCTGTCTCCTTTTGGTAGACCGGGAACGGCTGATCGCCGCGGATCATCGCCGCAACCAAGCCAGCGACTTGCTCGGCCTCGCGCTCACTAGCGGCAAGCGTTGCCGGATCTTCGTCTTCAGCATCGGGTTCGTCAGCGCCCGACGAATCATCGTTGGCGGCGGCCTGGATATTGGCTGCCACCAATGGGATCAGGGGTGCTACGAGGACACGCCCGACATTGGGTACGAAAGCTGTTCCTGCCGAGCTAGCAGTGTAGTGGCTTGGAAATGCACCACCAAGTCCGCTATTGAAGACTTGATTGACGAAATCAAGCACGACCTGGGCGGTGCGGTAGCTAGCATTTAGCGGTGCTAATTCGAGGCGTTCACCTAGGCTTTCGCGTGCCTCGCCGAGGACTGCGGCATCGGCCTCGCGAAAGCCATAGATCGACTGTTTGGCGTCGCCGACGATAAAAACGCTAGGGTCTAGACCACTCGCCTCATCGGTCGCCCCACCTGCCAGCATCTGGTCGATCAATTCGTGAAAGACACCCCACTGCAGGCGGCTGGTGTCTTGGAATTCATCGAGCATGACATGATGGACCGTGCGCGATAGCAAAAACCGTACTCCAGCGCTGCCAGCGCCATGCAGTAGGCGGTAGCTGCCTTTGACTAAATCTCGAAATTCCAGCTCGCCTGCCTGAAATTTTAGATGGTCGCGCAGCAGCCGGTAGGTGCCGTAGAGTTGATAGTGGCTGTGCCCCTCGCGGCTGAGTTGCGAGAGGCGCTCGCTGCTAACAAGGGCTTGGACGCCAGCCTCGATGGTTTCAATCTCGCGCGCAAGCAGCTCGCGCTTTTTGCCGCGGATGTAGGTACCGCTGACTTTGAATTCAGCTTTCGTGATCATTCCCGTTGCTATTAATGCCGTGTAGTCTTGGGCTGCACAGGCGGCCACGACTGCGGCAGCGCGGCCGCGATCAGCTAAAGCGGCGGCCACTTGAGCGAACGGCGTGGCCAGCTCGGCCATGACTGTGGCGGGGTCCGGGAGTTCGTTGCCGTGTGCGAGGTAGGCCAGGCCATCGCTGCTCTGCATTTCGCGATACCACAGGTAGGTGTCCTGCAGATCGAGGCCCTTGAGGCGCTGCTCGAGATCTGGCAAGCCGTCGCGGATGAGCGTTTCCAGCAAGGGCTTAAACCGCTCATCGCCTTGTTTTACTGCACGAGTCATGAGCTGACAGGTGGCGCGCCAAGCCCGCCGGTGCAGGCCACGCGAATCCATCGGGCTGATCAGCTGAAAGGGCGAGGGCAGTTGGGGCGCTGCCGGGTCGGACAAGGCGGCGCTGGCTTCCAGTGGAAATTTGCTGACCCATTCCAAAAATAGGCTGTCGATGGTCGAGATTTTCAATAACTGCGATGACGCCAGCACTCGTTTAGCGACCTCACCGGCCGGCAGTGGCGGCCGCCGCAGGCCAGGGTCTTGTGCAGCATGGAAGCGCTGTAGCTGTTTGCTAAAGGCATCTTGTTTGGTTTGGTCGGCCGCAAGGCGTGCAGCCTCTTCAAGGATCCGTGCGCGCATCTCGCCGGCGGCTTTTTTGGTAAAGGTCACAGTCAGGATCGAGCCCGGTGCGGCGCCGGCTCCGACCAGGTAAAGAAAGCGCTGGCTTAGTTGGTAGGTTTTGCCGCTGCCGGCGGAGGCTGCGACCAGAAAGCTAGCGTAGGGATTTTGCGGTTGGCCGGCGTTCGACGGTGCTGGCGCGTGGCTCATAACGCACCTCGCTGGGCGCGGGCTAGGCGTGGTGCAAATTCGGGATCATCCTTGCGGCAGACACCGGCGTAGCCGCAAAATTGGCAGTCTTGGGGCACTGGAGCAAAGGCGCCGAACGGGGCGAGCAGCTCGGTCTGGCGCGTTTGCCAGTGTTGCATCAGATTATGCATAGCGTCCTCTAACGTGGTCTTATCGCGCGGTGGGATCAAATTGAGCTCTTTGGCCTGGTCCATCGCTGCACT
>Ga0315273_10008325_pt1 | contig 13061 bp, 17 predicted proteins | sample YL17G02_0_MG_FD_205753 | JGI IMG/M metagenome (GOLD analysis project Ga0315273, IMG submission 205753) | Sediment microbial communities from Yellowstone Lake, YNP, Wyoming, USA - YL17G02_0 | ecosystem: Environmental > Aquatic > Freshwater > Lake > Sediment | place: USA: Wyoming | collected...
GCGACCCGAGGTCCAGCCTCCTCCAGCGCGATCCCTGCGACCTGCCGCAGCCCTCGCTTGATGAGCCCGAGGTCCGCCTCCTGGTCCCACGAGATTTCGGGTCGCAGAGGGTCGAGCAGCGGCTTCACCGGGAGAAAGATCAGCCGCCGCGCGCTGTGCTGAATCACCGGCATCGCCTGCCGCTGCATCTCGCATTGGACTCCGTACCAGAGCGGGAGGTCCGGCCAACGCTGCGACGCCTGGAGCGCGACGCCCGCTCCCATGTTGTTCCGACCGCTCTCCGGATCCCATCCGATGTTGGTCGTCACGACGACCCTCCAGCCCTCCTCGTGATACTGCCACAGGTCGCCGGGAACTATGATGAGCGAGCCGGAGCGAGTCGCTCCTGGAGCGAGAACAGTCATGCGAATTCTGCCTTTCCGCTCCGCCTATCGGAGCCGGGTCGAGACTACCACTCCCGCCTCATCTGCTCCAGCATTTCCTCCCGCGAGGCGAACACCGGCTTGCCGATCGTATGAGGTCGGACCTTCTCGTTCCAGCGCTCCAGCGTGAGGTCGCGGAATACCCATTTCCGCCCGTCGACTCCGACGAATTCGATCCGCTCCGGAGCCTCGGAATCATTCAGCCGCCGACACACGACAGCGCGCCGATGTCCCGCCTCGCCCCAATCCACGATGAACCTCTGCTCCTCTCTGATCAGTCGAGGAGTGAGCGCTGCGAGCCCGTCGCCCTGCTCTATCCACGCCGCCTCCGGCCAATTGTCCGGCGTGTCCGGGTCGTCATTTCTCACGGAACAGACTCTCCGGCTTGATCCCGTTAATGTCCACTACTCCCTGATCCTTCAATTTCTGGAGCAGTTTCTCGCGTGGAAATTTGCCCAACGATACCAATCGGATCGACTGGAGGGAGATGGAGTGCTGGAACATCGTCTCGTTCGAATCTCCGTCCTCGCTAGTCGCCTGGAGAACCTCTCGGTCGTCTCTGCGCTGCGTTTGAGCGAGCACGCGCCCGTACTTGTCGTGGTTGTAGCTGTAGCGATCGAGCCGACCTAGCTCCGCCGGGTCGATCTGAATTCGATCACGCCTCTCTGTTACATCAGTTCCGAGCCGCGTGAATACCGAGTCCGCTCCGCCGGTTTTGAAGTCCGCGCCCGTAGAGGAGCCGGAGGTGAAGATCCCGCGCTGGTATCGCTCCCGCGAGGAGAGCAGCGACGACGCCGCGTTGGAGCCTCCGGCCCGAGCGAACATTTGCTCATAGCGGAACTCGTCCGCCTCCGTGATGTCGTGAAACACAACGCGCTGCGACGCGACCGCCTCATCCGCGAGCGCCTGCGAGTAGTACCCGACGCGACCAGGAGCGACCTCGCGCAGCCCCGTGTCCTTGTCCGCCGCGCGCATCAGCCGGAGCGACTCCGGATCACCGGACTGCAGCCGCTTTTCCACAGCCTCCCATACGTCGTTCACGCGCCGCTCAAACGCCCCGCCGACCTGGAGATCCCTATCTCCGAGCGCCTGCCGGTCATGCGCAGCGCCAAATTTTGCAATCAGAGCCGCGCGCTTCGCCGCCTGTTGCTGCTTCGGGTTCGGCTTCTCGCGCACGTCGATTCCGAACGCCGACTGGACCGCCTGCGCGATCGGCTCCCATTTCGGCTCTCCGGGCTTCGGCATTTTCACGCGGACCTCGACGCTGTTGTGCATCGCCGCGAGCGACTGGTCCGCTATGCTCTCCTTCCCTGTGATGAGCGAGACAGCGGACCGATTCTTCGGCTCCCGCTCGCCCGTAGACACCGTGCTCACCGACACAATGTGCGGCACGTCCTCCTGTCGCGAGGTCGTCTTACGCGATCGCACAACCGACATTTCGTCCGGCTTCGACGCCTGGAATTTCGCCGCCTCCTCGGTCGAGCGACTCCAGCCGCCCTCGACTGCGTTGTCCGAACCCGGAATAGCGAGCATGTGCTTCCGAGCCGCGAGACTCGCCGCGCCGGAGAGCTTGAACCGCGCGACCAGGAACACGTTCCCCTTCTCGTCCGTCTCCTGTTGGACCGAGACGTTGTGCCCCTCGATCCAATCGCCGTCCGCTGCGACTCCGACTCCAGCGCGACGGTCCGTCCAGCGACGCTCCAACTCCTGCTCCGGGTTCCCCGTTACCTCGGGACGAACCCATTGCTTAAAGCCCGCCGGATACTTCTCCGCTCCGCGACCTCTCCGGGCTGTAGGCTGCGCCGCAGCGACCGGCGGCGTGGGAGGAGGAGCCGCGACCTTCTTCGCCTGGATTTTCTTCGACACCGCGAGCGCATACTCGATGGCGAACGGGAGCGACTGCCGACCAGCGAAATACATCCCGTGTCCGAGCCCCGGAGGCGGAGTTACTTTGTAACCGCTCTCATCCACCAGCACATATCCGAGCTTCTCTCCAGTCGCCGGGTCGTGGATGTCGAGGAAGTTCGACCCCTGCAATTTGAGATCGTACTGAGGAGAGGTCGGAGGAGGAGGCGGAGGAGGAGGCGGAGGAGGAGCCGCCTTCGCTGGTTTCGCGGTCGGCACGATCGGAGTCGCCTGCTTGATCAGCCCATCCGAGAACCCGAGCTTCTTCCCCATCGACGCCGCCATCGCTTTGACGTGGCTCTTTTGCGTGACGTACTCCTCCGCCTTCGCAGAGAGCGGAGCGCCCTTCAGCGACAGATGGCGATACATCGAGAGGAACAGGCTCGGATTGCTGGACGCGAGCCCTCGGAGCGCCGACAGCGCAGCGGACGCTCCCTCCGCTGTCTTAGGGAATTCGTTTTTGTAGAACTCGATCGTGCCGTCCAGGATTTGCTTCTGCTTCACCGCGACCGCGAGCGCAGCCGCCTTTTCCTGCAACGCGACATACTGCGCCGCCTCCTGCTTCGCAGCCTCCAGCTTCGCCGCGAGCTTGATCGCCGCCTGTCCCGCCGCGATCGCAGTCGCCATCTCCTGCGCCTTCGCGACCGCAGCCGCCTCCGCGAGCGCCTGGACCTCCTGCGCTTTCGCGACCGCCTCCGCGACCTCCGCAGCCGCCTTCGCTTTCGCCGCGAGCAGCGACGCCGTGTGCGACGCCGCCTGTTGCGCCGCGATCGTCTCCGCGACCTTCGTCGCCACCAGCGACTCGACGCGCGACTGGAGGTCCGGGACGTTCTGCGCCGCCGCCGCCTCGTGCTGCACGATCGCCTGTTGGATCATCAGCCGCCGCGACTCGCCTGTCTCTCCCTTCGTGATCGCCTCCGCTACGTCGACCGAGTCCGCCGGTTCCGTGTATGGCGTGTCCGCCCACTCCAGTCGCCACGGGACGATCGTCTCGCGATCATTCGGACGCGCCGGAGGTCGGAGGTACTGTCGACCCGCGCCGTCCTGGAATAGCTCATCGACCTTCCGGACCTGCCCGTGGACGTAGAGCGAGTCCGCCGCCGTCCGGTTGTCGAGGACCGCGAGGATCTTCTTCCCGAGGTCCGGAAAGTCGACCGCCTCCAACTCGATCGCTCGGAGCCGTCCCTCGTTCTGCGCGTGCGCGATCTCGGTCCGGACGATCCGCTGCGCCCAATACCGCTTTCGGACGAACAGCCCCTCCGGGATGTCCTCCTCCCTCAGTCGGATGACCTTCCCGGTCGCCGGGTCGACGCGCGCCGCGAGGGATACCTTCGGCCCTTTCGGTCCGCCGTGCCCGACCAGAGCGTCCACGACCTGCCCGTTCGACGCGCCTACCATGAGCCCGGTCCGCATGATGCCCCGGAACTCGTCCGTCATCGCCGCGCCGTATCGGTCGACCGAGGTCGCCTGTTGCGCGAGCAGCGGCTTGAACGCTTTGTCGACCACGCCGCCCATCTGTCCCGCCTCGCGCAGCCGGAGCGGAATCGCCACGCCCGTGAACGCTTTGTCGAGCGCCGTGAGGTCTGTCGCAGTCTGCTTCACCGCGCTGGAGCACGCCGCGAGCGACTGGTCGTGCGTCAATTTCGCGATGCGGTTTTTGACGTAGTCGATCGTGAGCGCTGTCTGCTTTTGGTACGCCTGCGCCTGCGCCTCGGAGAATTTCCCGGTCGGACCGCCTGCGACCTGCGCGATCGTCGTGAGCCGGAGCTTCAGACTCGCGTCCGCCTCCTCCAGCATCTTCAGCAACCCGGGAGCGTTCGCTCCGCCGTCGAGCAGACTCCGCGCTCGGTCGAGCGACGCCACGATCACGTCGTCTACCGACGCCACCGGCTATTCCTCGCCGTCGTCCGCGCCGTCGTCCTGTTGCCCGCCCGCGAAGCCGCGCCCGCCCTGCGTGTCTCCCTGCGGTCCGCCCTGCGGTCCGCCGTCCGTCGACTGGTCCGCGAATGCCTGTTGTGCGAACGCGATCTTCGTCGCGCTGTCGGAGTCCATCGCCTCGATCTCCTGGTCCACGTCCGCGATGCCGAAGATCGGAGCGATATTCTCGACCGCCGTCCTGCGCGAAATGATCGACGTGCCCGCTCCCGCCGCTGCAACGATCGCCTCGACCGCGCTCTTGGTGTCGCTCCAGGTGTTCGGGAAGTACGGTGGCCAGTTCAGCGTCACAGCCTCGCTCGTGCCCGCGCTGCGCTCCTCGACTGCGCCGTCCTCTCCGTACTTCGGATCGAGCACGACGGTCGGGAGTTGCTGGAGCCGCTGTCCGTCCGCCGTGACCACGACCTCTCCAGGAGCGCGCCCGGAGATCAGTCGAGCAGCGCGCAGCATGTCCCGGCAAAGCTGTTGGGTTAGCTGTCCGTATTGCTCCCGCAGCACGTCCGCCGCGTTGATCATCGGCATGTAGACGACCCGCAGAGCCGCCGCAGAGGTCGCCTTCCCGGCCATCTCCGGTCGAGCGAGGACGACGCTCGCGGTGTCGAGCGCCTCGTCCTTGTGCTCCTGGAGGAGCGCGAGCGCCGCCTTCAAGCTGTCTCCGCGTAGCTCCAGGTACTCCGCGCCGCCCTTCGAATAGATCGCGTTCTCCGAGCCCTTCCGGAGTTTCCCCGTGTTGTTGATCGGGTCGTCCTTCACGACCAGAGTCGGGTCGACATTCGCCACGGTCCCTTTCGAGGTCGCGGAGAGCAGGACGTTCATCTCATCGATCTTGTCGAGCAGCCCTTCAAAGTCGGAGTCGCCGTCGACGCTCTCCGACTCCGGTCGATTCTGGACCCAATAGAACGGACAGAATCCGAACGCATGCGAGACGCGCGCGCTCTGGACTCCTCGGACCCACGCTCCTGCGCGCGCCTGCTCATCGGAGATCGGATCCCAGAGGATCTCCTCGTTCTCGTTCCAGTAGCGCGCGAAGTAGAACTGGACGACGCGAGGCTTTCCGTTCGCGCCGTAGACCGTCCGAGGGTAGGAGTACGCCTCCAGAACCTCCGCCGGTCTGTGCAGGTAGCGGTCCGCCCATCGCAAGACCTCGACGTGCTTCGCGTTGTGGACGTTCAGCCTCGGTTTGCCGTCCACGAATCCGAAGGAGAGACAGGCGGACCCCTGCGCGCCGCCTTTGTTCCGCGCCTCCGCGAGCTTCGGCATGAGCCGCGCCTCGCGAGCGAGTTCCCGGAGGTAGTCCTGCGCAGCCTCGTCTCCCTCGACTACCAGTTGCGGGAATCGCTCCGCGCCGAACACCATCGCGGAGAATCGCTGGACGATGAGCCGCGCGAGTTCGAAGCGAGCGCTCGGTCGCCTGCGCGCAAGCGGGACGTACCAACCCGGACGGATGTCCGCCTCGCCGCCATAGCCTCGGATATTCCCGTTCCAGTCGTAACGCAGCCCGTCGTACTGCGTGCAGCGGTAGTAGGACTCCAGCCGATCGAGCCGCCGGAATCGCTCCGAGCCGCACAGATACGCGAGGTCGAGCCCGACCAGCGTCGCAGAGAGTCTCTCGTCTGGACCGATGGATTCGCCGTCCGGCATCGTCTACTCCCGCTTCCGTTTGCGCTTCGCCGCCGGAGCCGCGCTCGGAGCCTCGGTCGCCTGCGCCGCCTCGTCCTCCCGCCGAAAGACGTTCACGAGCAGTCCGGCGGAGTCGTCCTCCTCGCGCTGTCGGAGCCGCGCGTCGACCGCCGACCGATCCTCCGCGATCTTCTCCGAGAGGTCCGGAATGTTCGCCCCTCGCGCCCGCAGGAGCGGAGCGTTCGACACCAGCCACAGCCGGTAGTCGTTCTCCAACTCCCGGAACGTCTCGCCTGCGCGACCTGCTCCGAGCCTGGTGAGGACTCCCGGGAGAGCCTGCATCGCGAACTGCATCAGCATCTTCTCCCAACTCATCGCCGCGCCTCCAGACCGTCAATCGCGGAGCGGAGCGCCTGGTAGGAGGTCCGGACGCGGAGCGCCGCCTGGAGCGCCTGCTCCGCAGAGATCGAGCCGTCCCGCGACGCCTGCGCAGCCGCGCGAGCGTCGACCTGCGCCTCGCGCAGAATGCCGAACGCTGCGAACACCACGTCGCAGGTCGCCCGGACGCGAGCGACCTCCGCCCGAGCCGCGTCGATCGTCGCGAGTTCCGCCGCCGCGTTCTCCCTGGAGTTGCAGCCGTCCCGGATCGTCTCCTGCGCTGGAGCCGCCATCTCCGTGATCGCGTCCAGGACGCGGTCGAGCGTCTCCGCGTCCACGCTCCGCTCGGAGCCGCAGGCTGCGCAGAGCAGGAGCAGCGCGAGCGTTACCCGCACGACACCAGGAGCGACGACGCCGCCGCCGGAGCCGCAGTCACGCGGACGTAGACCGCGCCCGGATTCGGATGATTAACCGCGATCTCGCGCAGCGTCCCGACCGTCACGGCGATCGCCGCCGTCGTCGCCTGGTAGAAGCGTCGCGCCGCGCTCTGCCCTGGTTCGGGCTGCGTGAGCATCGACGCGCCCGGATCGGTCGGCTCGTCCTCCGCCCATACCTCGACGGAGATGACCTGTCCCGCCGTTCCCTCCGCTGCGACCAGGATCCGCCTCGGGACCGCGTCGCTGTTGCGGAGCGAGAAAGGGATCCGGAAGATCGCCTCGTCCGGAACGTCGCCCGGATTGCTCCGAGGATTCGGGTCCGCCGCAGCGCCCGCGCCTAAGTTTCGCCGGAGTTCGAATCGCATAGCCGGGAGGGTAACGCTAGCGAGACAACGTGTCGAGATGCTGCGTGCGCGATGCGCTGTGCAGCCGCAGCGCCTCGCGAGCGAGCCACGACGCCATCAGCCGGTCGCCCGTGTGCGCTGTCGGGCTGTAGTAGAGCATTTCCCGGATCCACGCCTGGACCTCTGGAGAGACGCGGTCGCCGCCCGCGCCGCTCGGGACCACCCATTGCATGTTCCGGAGTTCGACCGCCATCGACTCGACTCCGAATTGTTCGTCCCACTTGTTCGACCCTGTATTCCAGGACTGGACCGGCACGCGCTCGCCCGCCAACTGCGCGATGAAGCGCTGCGCCCCGTTCGTCTCCACCATGATCACGGAACTGTAGCGCTGGTAATGACTCTCCAGCCGATCGAGGATCTCGGGAGCCTGCCAATGCCCGGACTCGATATTCACCAGGAGCCGCCGACCGTCGTCCCGCAGCGCGATCGTGAACAGGACCGTGAGCGCGCTCTCGTCCCTCTCGCCTATCCCGAGGTCGACTCCCGTGAAGCAGGCTAGGGAGCGAATCCCGCCCTGCGCCTTCGGAGCCTCCGGATACAGCGACAGCCCGCGCCCGAGTTGGATCGCGCGCTCGATCCACGCCTGTTTGAATCGGGCGTTCGCGTCCATCCGGACCCTGCAGAGGTACTTCCTCGCGAACACCATGTCCGACGTATTCTCCGCCCGCTCCCGCAGGCGATGCAACGGCCAGCGCTCCGGCCACAGCGGCTTCCAGCGCTCCGGAGGGTCGTCCGCATTGTCGACAGCGGAGTACCGCCTGGAGGCGAACCCCGGACGCTTCTCCAGGACGTGGAGCAGGTCGTCCGGATGCCAGGGAGTCCCGATGACGTAGAGGCTCCCATTCGGAGCGAGCCGCGTGAGCACCGTGGTTTCGAACCACTCCAGGAGCTTGTCGCGCTGCTCCTCCGTTCGCGTGTTCTCGAAATCCAGGATGTCATCGACCACGATGAAGTCGAGCCGGGAGCCGACCACGGGTCCGTAGGCTCCGAGCGCCTGGAGCGACGGATCTCTCGCGATCGTCTCCCTCTCGACCGTGATCGCGGAGCCGTGCCACGGATCCTCCGGTCGACTCGACGGTACGAGCCTCGGGAATACGTCCCGGACCCGCGCGTTCCGCTCGATATGAGTCCGGACCCCTCGCAGGACTTTCTCCGCGAGCGCCGACGTATTGGAGATGATCGCTCCGCGCAGCGACGGGTTCCGCCCGAGGATGTGCAGCGTCTTACCGACTCCGATCTGGAGCGTTTTCGCGTGCTCGATCGGAGCGACCAGGACCGCCATTCGATGCGCCCGGAGGAACTCCTGCCACTCGACGTGGAACGCCGCGTTCCGCAGCGGTCGCCCGCTCTCCTCGTCCGGGATGGCGTACTCGATGAAGTCCTCTGTCCGCTCCCGCGCCGCCTCGATCTGCGAGCGCCGTCGAGCGCGCGCGCGCTGGAGCAGAGCCTCGGGAGCGACGGTCACGCGATCGGAATCCGGCGGACCTGCGTCACCGGGTCACCATCGAGGTCGACCGCGTCGCTCTCGGAGCGCAGTCGAGGAGCCGCCGCCTCGGGATACGCGAGGACCGCCAACTCCGCCGCGTAGCAGCCGCAGAGGTTGCAGCATCTCCGAGCCCGAGCCCGAGCGTCCTCCGACCTCGCTCCGCAGCGTCGACAGAGATAGTCCCTGCGCTCGCCCGCTCGTCCGCCGATCTCCTCCATGACCCGCAAATCCTAACACGCTGAATCCGGAGCGAGCAAACCGAGCCCGTCATCGCAGGAGCCCGAGCGAGTCCGCGAGATCCCACGCGCCCGCGATCGCCTCCTCCAGCGCGCCCGCCTCTCCGACGCATCGCTGGACTGCTCCCTCCGGGACCGGATAGAAAAGCTCGACCCGATACAGGCCGTTCGACCAAGTGATCCGCAGCCGCGCCGCCGACTCCCGCAGCCTGCGCGCGATCGATCCCACCGTCTCGGACTCAACCAGCATTACTCACCTCGTTTCCCCAACACCGCCAACCTGGACGCTCGGAGCGAGCGAAGATCTCCTGGTAGGGACCAGGACTGCGCGCCTCGACCAACTCGTGGAACAGCCCGGGCTTCGCGCTGTGCCGCGTTCGCGGAGCGCCGAACGCGCCCTCCTCCAGCGGAGAGTCGATCACCGTCGACAGATCCCTCCGGTCGGAGCGGAGGTCGATCCCGCGACCTCGGACTCCGAACAGGAGGAGTTCGTGCTGTCCTCGGAAATACTGCCCGAGCCCCGACCTGGACTTCACCCAACACAGGTTCGTGACGTACCGGAACCCGAGGTCCGCCATCAGCCGGAGCCCTGCCGGGAGGTAGTTGTTCGTCACCCACAGGTAGAGATGAGCGTCCTCCGCCGGAGTCCAGGCGGAGGAGAGCGAGACGACCGCGAGCATGTCCGCCACAGGCACGAGAGGGTAGTGCCGATCCGCGCCCCTCTTGATCTTCCCGCCGCCGTGCTCCGGCCACGGAGGGTCGACCAGAGCCGCTCTCCAGGGTTCGATCACGACTCGCCCTCTCCCATGTGCCCGCGAGCGATCTCGATGATCTCGCGCAGCCCGACCGAGAGGATCCAAGTCCGCGCCTGGAGGTCCGCCTCCCGCGCGAGCAGCCTCTCGACCTCCGCCTCCAGGAGCCGCGCCTCGCCTCGCAAGTTCGCAATGATTGCCGACTGCCGCTCGATGTGCGCCGCCATCCCATCGGCCTTGGCGTTCACGTCGCTCCCGTCCGCGCGCAGCCCGAAGCACTCGGTCGCCACGACCCGCGCGTCCGCGTTTGCGCCCTGCAGGAGCGCAGCGCAGCGCTCTCCGCCCGGAGCCGGAGCCGCGAGCAGGAGAGACTGCATGAACTGACAGGTCGAGCATTCGACCGAGGTCTTGCCCGTCCCGCGCTCCAGCCCGAGGACGCGATGCTCCCTCTCCCGCCCGCAGGCTCCGCAGCGGAGGAGCGGATACAGCGTCGACGCGGTCACGACGCGCCTCCGAACGCGAGCGCGAGGAGGACGAGGAACACGACCGAGACGAGAAGCTCGACCAGGAGGAGCGCCGCCGACCCGAGGAGCCGGATCACGACGCGCCTCCGACGACCCACGCCCCAAGACCGAGGAGGTCCAGGTCGAGCGACTGCCGGATGAAATCGCAAGCGAACTGCCCGACCGCATACTCCCGCTCCGCCTTCTCCCTCTCCGATTCGTCGTGAGGCGTAGCGAATCCCTCCAGACCCGCAGCCCACGCGAACAGCGCCTCCATCGCCTCATCGGTCGCGTTCGCGAGGCATTTCTCCGCTTGCCAGAAATGATCCTCACCGCAGGTACAGGAGGAGAGCGCGCTCGCCTTCGCGAGCCACGCAGCGCTCAAAGCTGCGCGATATGCCATCCCCTGCGACGACGCGACGCCCCAATCTCGGTCGTGTCGAGTCATGCCCTTGGAGGTCGGACCAGGACTCGCTCGGAGCGCAGTCGCCTCCGCGAGCAGCCGATCCCGGATCGCTCCAGCGACCTTTCCGCCGCAGAGTTGCGCCGTCGAGTTCACCAGGCTGTCGATCCCCGATGCCCGGAGGTCGAACGGAGCGCCCGCCTCATAGGAGATGAGCGCCAAGATTCCAGCGTCCGGACACCGCGTCCAGAACTGCCGGAAGTCGTCGCCTACCGCCTCCGCGAGCGTCCGAGCGAACACCGTCGTGAGTCCCGCCGCCGCGATTACCTCGCTCGCCGGAGCATTTCGTCCAATCAAATCCGAGACAACAGTCATCAGTCAATTTCACCTTCCTGTCGGCCCTGCGCCGACTGCGAGAACTCTACCCCTGCGCGACCTCTGCAGTCGAAGGAATTGCTTCGACATTCGGGACGAGAATTCCGAGCCGCATCGCCCGGAGCACGAGCTTGCCGTAGACCTTTTGCGCCTTCCGGTTCCGCCGGTCGTAAACCGCCTGAATCATGCGGACGAGCGCCGTGTTTTTCACATGCCCGTCGACCCGCTCCCAAACGACGCGATACTCCAGCGGAGCAGCCGGAGCCCGGACGACCGGAGGCTTTCGGAGAGGCGTCACAGCGCCGTCTCCCATCGCTCCAGGACCGCGCGAGCCTGCGCGACCGCAGCGACCAAATCCAAACGCTCCGCGTTCTCCAGCGCGACCAGGAGCAGAGAGAGAGAGGTCGCGAGATCCGGGAGCCCCTCGACCTGCTCCCTATGGTAGCGCAGCGCGACGATCGCAGCCCGGAGCGCCGATGCCTCGGACCGCGTGAAGCTGTCCCGCCGACCGCTCCGCTCGTCCTCCTCCAGCCTGGATTCGCGATAGTCGAGCATACGCTCCAACTGCCCGAGCTTCCCGCTCGCTCGCTCTATGATCGGAGCGCCCGATCGATCCTTCTCGTACTTATCCAGGTCGTCCATCCGTACTCCTCCGATTCTAGTGCAGCGGGAACTCCGGCTTGCCATTGGACCGCGACGCCGCCGCCGCGACTGCAGAGCGAGCCTCCTCGTCCGGCCAACGTCCGGAGGTCGCGTAATGCTCCAACTCCGCAGCGCTGCGACCTGCGAACTCGCGATCCTCCTCCGACTCCGCCGACCCTCGATCGATCTCGATCCGCACAGGTCGGAAGTGACCCTCGATCTCGCAGAGTTGGCGATGCGCCTGGATTGCCGTCCCGAGCTTCCCCTCCCGCAGAGCGCGCTCCACGATCCGCTCCGCTGTCCGGATCGCCTGCGCGCGACGCCGCCCGACTCCAGCCGCGACGACCTCCTGCATCCCTCGGACCGCGAGGTCGAACAGTTGGCGCGCGCCTTTCACCGACAGCGAATACCGCTCCCGCAGAGCCTTAAGGATCCGAGCGTCCGGCACGCGCTGAACGAGTAGCTCGTCCGCGAGCGCGAGCGCCTCGACCCGCTCCAGCGACGTGAGCCGACCCTGTGGACGCCCGGGTCCGCCGGGTCCGCCGGATCCGCCTACTCCCTCCGGGTTACTGGTATCGTCCGCGCTCACGATTTCGGCTTTCGGTGACGCGCCGCGTTCGGACACGTCGCGAAATGTGACGTGTACCTCTCCGCGCTCTCCGGGACAGTCTCTCCCGCTTTCCGTAGCGCAGAGACGTGGAGCGCCCTCATCGGCTCCTCGTAACATTCCAGGCCCGGAATCTCGCCCTCCGGTTCTCGGAGGACCAGGAGCCCGAGAGGGTCCGGTCGACAGTCGAGAGGCATCGACTTCCCCGTTGCGGAGACGCACCAGAATATTTGCGCGCCGCAACTGGAGCAGGGAACGCTCATCGGAGCCTCCAGATCGCGACCGGACGCGAGTGAGAGCCTGGACTGGAGCGACCGAGCAGCCAACCGGAGCGCTCCCACGTTTTGTTGTCGCGGAACACGCAACCCATGAACCGCGTATCAACGCGGTCGATCTCCGGACCGAATCCGCGCCTCCGCATTTCCTCCAGGACTTCGGGAGAGGTCACGGTCCCGCGCGCTCTCACGAGCCGGAGAGCGTCCTGGTGCGCCTCTCCGACCAGTCGCGCCCGGACGCGCCCGAGCAAATCGAGGACGCTCTCTCGCTCGTCCCACTCCATCTCCATTTGGCGTGTCATGCGCCCACCGTAATCCAGCGGACCAGAGCGACGACCTGCGCCGCGAGGAGATCGCCGCGAGTCTCCGCGACGTTGCGCCCTGGTATTTCCCGGAGCGCGTGGAACGAGTCGTGACAGCCGCGACACAGCGGAGTCGTCTGGTAGTCGCCGCACTTCTGCCCGACTCCGCGCGCGCCGAAATGGTGAGGGTCGCTCGGACCAGGAGCGCCGCAGCCTGCGCAGGACAGTGTGCGAATGTACGCGAGATACTTCTCCGACCTCGCCGGACCTCGTCCCGGGAGCCGCTGCTCCTGCACGACCTTGCGAGTCCGAGGTCGCCTCACCCAGATTTCCGGGACCGTGTTCTCGACGCGCGAGCCTCGATCCGTAGCAACGAGAA
>Ga0315273_10008329_pt1 | contig 13060 bp, 15 predicted proteins | sample YL17G02_0_MG_FD_205753 | JGI IMG/M metagenome (GOLD analysis project Ga0315273, IMG submission 205753) | Sediment microbial communities from Yellowstone Lake, YNP, Wyoming, USA - YL17G02_0 | ecosystem: Environmental > Aquatic > Freshwater > Lake > Sediment | place: USA: Wyoming | collected...
CTCAAGAATAGCATCCGAAAGATCGGCTCTGGTAAGGTCAGCTCCTTCCATACAGATTCCCGAGGCATTTACTCGATTCAGTTTAGCTTCCACAAGTTTTGCCTCGTGCATCTTTGCGTCCTCAAGAACTGCATCTGAAAGATCGGCTCTGGTAAGGTCAGCTCCTTCCATACAGATTCCCGAGGCATTTACTCGATTCAGTTTAGCTTCCACAAGCTTTGCCTCGTGCATCTTTGCCTCCTCCATATCGGCATCGCGAAGATCGACATAGGATAGATCAGAATGCGAAAAAGAAGATCCTGCAATAACCGAACCAGAAAGGTCTGATCTGCTTAGGTTGGTGCTAGTCAGGTTCGCGAAAACCAGATTTGACTTGGACATATTAGAGCCAATAAACTTAGCTCCGTAAATTCTTGCTTCGGAAAGATCCGATCCTCTAAGATCTGCTTCAGATAAATCTGCACCGATCAGGTTGGCCCCAACCAGACCAGCAGATGTAATGTTGGCCCTCACCAATAGGGCATTTCCGAGCTCTGTGCGCTCTAAATATGCTCCAACGAGGCTTGCGTCGGTCAGGTCTGAGTTGTTCAGGTCTGAAGCCACGAGGTTTGCATTGTTCAGCTTTGCGCCTACAAGCTTCGCTTCACTTATAATGGCCTGTTGCAGTTTTGCTCCTGTGAGATCTGCGCCGGTGAGGTTTGTGCCAAATAAGTCAGATAAGACAAGATTTGCTCCCCGAAGATCTGCAAAAGAGAGATCTGATTCGTGAAGACAAGCTTCTTTTATGTTGGCTTCGGTCAGATTGGCCTTGATGAGCCATGCATTGTTTATGACAGCACCTATCAAAGCAGCTTTGTTAAGGTTGGTGCCATTTAGACTGCATCGCTGCATATCGGAACGATTCAAGTTGGCCCCTTCCAGGTCCAAACCACTAAGGTCCAGGCCAATTAATTCAGCACCATCTTTGAATGACTGATTTGTCATCACGCCATTTTCCACTGCTGATGCCATAGAAAATGGCAAAAAAAGGAGGAAAAAAATTCCTAGAGTCAATCTTATCACAGAAGCATTCATGAGAGAGTTATTGATCGAATTTGTATTAATATTTTTTGTTTGTTGGTCGTTTCCCAAAATGAGGTGGGATCGGGGCAAAACCCTACCCACATACCCCTAGCTTCCGCTCCTACGAAGCCTGCCATCCCAGCTTTGTGAGGGCCGATGCAGCCGCTTCTCGGAAATTTTCGTCTTCTTCATTTAATGCAGACTTTAAAGGCTCTATCGCTCTGGTGTCGTTGAGCTTGCCGAGAGCATCTGCAGCATTATATCGGACAAAGCCATCTTCATCCTTGAGTGCCTGGATGAGAGGCTGGACAGTTCAGGACCGGGTCTTATTCTCCGCCATATCAATGATGATTTTGGCTGCCCTTTCGTAGGCTTGAGGCCCCACCATGTTTGATACACCGACCGATTTTGTTGAATTGTTTCTAGTGATTGCGATACCTTCACAACCACCATCATTTACCTCAGGATAATGGTAGCTATCATTGAGATTATAAAATCCGCTTTTTTCAATGTCACCCAAAAGGCCTTTCTGTCCATCTTCTAACTTCAGGCCGCCATTTCCTTCTTCATACAGTCCTTTCCCATTTGAATCTATGCTCACTTGCGTCCTGCCCCATTCAGCATGACAGGCACCGAAGCCATGGAAGATAAACAAGTCTTTTGGCACTCTGTCGCTCATTGGCGACGGTGGTTCCTCGCTGTTTCGGGTGGGTAATAGAATAATCGAGTCCTCTGTGAGTCCTCCGTGCGCTCTGTGCCTCTGTGGTGGTAGTCCGTAACCATTTGGTTATAACCAGTGGCTAACGACGTTTCAACCACAGAGCTCATAGAGTTCACAGAGAACGCACAGAGCGACTAACTAACAACTGGAAATAGCGAAGAGCCCCTTTGTTGGTCCAATCTTCTGCGGTCTGCTGACATTGTGCTGATGTCATCACTACCAGCAGAAGGACGAAAGTGGCATGGATCAATCTCATGAGATATCCTGGCCATTGTGCAATATAAACAACACAGCAAAATGAATTCCGTGAATATTCAAACGAAAATTAGTTATAATTAATGCTCGAACTGATAATAAAATTTAGCGAGGCATGGAACATGAACAGAAAAGGGCAAATTCTAGCTATTTTTTTGGGCACAATTATTTTGATGATGACAGCACAGGGCCTCCGGCCAACATTCCAAGGTGATCCAGCTGCTTGTGCTTGGTACACTGATACGAGTATATCCAATCCCCAAGATGACTCTACATTCGGAATTCCAGCAGCCCCTCAAATCAGAGGTGTTGATGTCTATGACAGCATGGACGTCTTTGCAAGGGCTATGAACGATAGTCTATTGTGGTACCATTTTCCAAAGAATCAACTGGGCACTGTATCACTTGTCTTTCCCGGGATCCTAAGAATCAGCTCATCTCCAGCAGTTGTTCAAAGAGGACCAAACACCATTGACGTCTTTGTGGTGGGAGCAAGTGATAGTTATGATCGTAATAATCTGTATCATTTGACATGGAATGGAAGATCTTGGTCAAGGGAGATAGTATGGGAGAACGTCAATCCAGGAAACGTCTATACGGCATCATCCTGGGGTCCTGATCGAATCGACCTTTCTTGGGTTGCATTTGACCTTAATGGAGAAGTATTTCATATATCCTGGGATGGGAGACAATGGAGCCAAGTTGAATCTCTAGGATTCCCGCCGGGTGGAGGAAATTCAGCCCCCGCGGCAGGATCCTGGGGACCTAATCATATCGATGTAGTAGTAAAAGGGGAAGGAAATGCATACTATCGCAATTCGTACGATATAGGCGGGTGGAGTGGCTGGCAATCCATCCCAGGCGGAGTATTTTCCTCATCCCCCTCTGTTACGCCTACGCCACCATTTCCCGGAGGAGGAGGATATAGCAAGATCGGCGTCTTTGGCCGAGGTCAAGATATGAGCATATATGGCGCAGGCATCACCTCTGATGGTACAGCGTCGCGTTGGTGGGGTATTGGCGGAAGGCTGAATTCTGCACCTGCCGCGATAAATTATATTGGAGATCACTTTACCGTATTCGCCAAAGGCATGGATAATTTCCTATGGATGCTGGACTATGACCTCGGTGAAGATGCCGAAGATTTCCAGTGGGCGCCTGTTCCCGATCTTCCGGGACCGAGTCCTACAATTGTTGTTTATACCGGGCCGACCGGGGCTCCAGGTGAAGTCGTCCCGGCCTCGGGCATTGGGCAGCCGAGTCCTACTATTACCTATACCGGGCCGACCGGGGCTCCAGGTGAAGCCGTCCCGGTCCCGGGCATTATCCCAATTTGGCCTCCTATTCCAAGTGATGGACAAATGGCTGGAGCTGCCCCCGATCAAACCGCTACAGGCGAAATGGCTGTTCCTGCCGAAGTTCCAGTAGGTCCCGGATTTGACCTGACTGGCGTGTGGAGCGGTGATGATGGCGGGAACTACGAAATCCGACAGATTGGGAATGAAGTCTGGTGGTTTGGGGCGGGCCCCGAAGCATGGGCAAACGTAGCTTATGGATCATTTGATGCAATAGGTCAACTAAACATGAAATGGGCAGATGTCCGGGGGACCGGCTATGGTACACTGGTGTTGAAGGCCGATAGGGACAATATAGAAGCAGTGATCAAAACTGGAGGTTTTGCTGGATCTATATTGAAAAGGAGTAAGTGATTAGAAGAAATCAGATGCAGGAGAAAATTTGCCAGGTGGATTTCCCATTGGTTCATCTCGTCACGTCGCATGGTTGGTCACCGACGGCCATCTTACCTAAATGCGCTTGCTGTCCACATCCACCCCATCCATAGTTTTGCCTACCCTTAGAGGGATGTAAATAATAAGAATCAAGTAAGGTAGAGTAAAGCGCAACTATGGGTGGGTGGTCTCCGACTATTCGTCGCCGGACTTTTTGGGTTTCGATGTCTTCAGCAAACAAAGTCTGCTCAGCGAAGATGCAAGTCTTATACTGCCAGCAATAAAAATCGCAAATCCTAAGGAATCAAATCTATGATCTTCGCTAATTTTCTTTAAGTATGAGATATTCTCTTCAACGACAGGGTTTACAGATATCATTATTATACATATCACTATAAGTGCAATCAGACCGGATGCCCCTCTTATGGTATTCATAATACTCATAGTACTCTTAAAGAATCATATAGATGATTGTGTCTAATCCTTAACATGGATCTGTATAGATTCGACTAAATCCTAATAAACTTAGTGTTGTTGAAATCTTGCCAAACATTGAGAGCTCATAACATTAAATTAGACCTTCGCGATTTTTGGAATTATAAATATCATAAATCGGCAGAAGGATACGTAAAGCGATGGTATTTTTGGGCAATACATAGTAGACACGATCCTGTAATCGATTGCGCCAATACGATAAAGCGTCACTGGAATGGTGTAACTAATTATATTAAAACTAAAATCGACAACCGGATTCTGGAAGGAACTAATAGCCTCATTCAGGCAGCAAAGGATAGTGCAAGAGGCTTTAGATCTACTAAAAATATTATTATTACTATTTATCTAATGACAGGAAAACTCGAATTCAACTTACCCACATGATACACAGCGAGGAGCCCTACCTATACTACCACCACAGAAGACACAGGGCGCACGGAGGACTCAATTTTCTCCCTTTTCAGCCCCGACCCGCCTGCCTGGTCAACAGAGCCACGCGAACCGCTCTTTCCATCACATCCACGGGAGCCTTTTTGCCCGTCCAGATCTGCAGGGCTTTGGCTCCCTGGTAGACCAGCATCATCACCCCATCGACGGCCACCGCCCCGGCGGCGCGCGCATCCTTGAGAAGCTCTGTCTCCCTGTTGTAAACGATATCAAAGACTGCCTGGTGGCTTTGCAGCAGACTGCCCTCCAGCAGCCTGGCGTCTCCCTCTCGCATACCTACCGATGTGCAGTTTATTATTACATCAGCCTGAGGGACGAGCCTTTCCAGGTCGCTCAGGCAAAAGCCCATGGCACCCACCGAGGCAGCCAGCTCTTCTGCCCTCTTTAGGCTGCGGTTCGTGATTGAGATCTCCGCCCCTTCCTGCTGCAAAGTGTAGGCAATAGCCCGCGCCGCGCCTCCCGCCCCAATTATTAGCACATTCTTGCCCCTGATTTTAACGCCTGCATCCTGTAGTGCCAAAAGCGCGCCCCATCCATCTGTGTTGTAGCCCGCGATGCCCTGAGCCCTAAGAAAGGATACCGTGTTCACCGCGCCGATGGCCAAGGCGAGAGGATCGGGCTGCAAGAAATCCAGCTCCAGCACCTTTTCCTTCAAGGGAATGGTCAGATTCAGACCGGCAAAGCCCATGGCTGCAGCCCCAAGAATTGCATCCTTCAGATCCTCCTGCCTAACGTGAAAGGCATGATAGCAGGCCTCTTCACCCAGGGCCCGCAGGGCCGCATTCTGCATGGCGGGAGAGAGGCTGTGCTTTATTGGGTCGCCAAAGATGCCGAAGATCTTCATAATAGGTATTTGTCCTTCATCCCTAAATAATTTGCAGGATATACCAGAGAATTCCGCCTGCCAGAGCGCCGAAGGCCGTAGCTACCAGATTCACTCCATTGTTGCTCAAAATGCCCCTGCTTTGCAGTGTTGCCCCGAGAAGGCTGTCGAAGTTCGTGCCTAAAAATCCGCCAATTGCAGCGACGACGATGCCAGAAACGCCAGCCATTCCCATGCCCGTGGCCAATAGACCGATTATGACGGCTCCGGCAAGAGATGCGGCTTCGCCCAGAGGCGTCACTCCTCCATCCACGCCCGGCTCAGTCTCCTTTAGCGTGGTTATCATGCGGGGTTTGGAGCGGCTGGTCTCGCCAATCTCGCTGGCCAGAGTATCCCCATTGGCTGTAGCCACCGAGGCAATGAAGGCAAAGATGAAGACGTCATTGCGGTAAACTCCGTAGCATATGGCCAGAACAAGAGGCACCAGGCTGTTGCTGTAGACGTTCTTGTAGCCGCGCCTGCCTCCATGGGACTGAGCTATGCCAAGCCGATGCTTATGGGAATATCCATAGCGAGTAAAAGCTCCACCCAGCAAATAGAAGGCTAAGAGCAGGATAAACCAGGAGAGGCCGGCAAAGAGGATCACCAGCAGGCAGACTATGGTCTCGCTGAGCACCGCATCCGAGTCCGCGGCTTTTGCCCAATAGGCGCCGATGCCAAGGACCAGGGCAAAAATGCAGATGAGCAAGATGCGCTGCAGCTCAGGCAGCGGATAGTCGAAGGAAAAAAGCCACATCACCATAGCGGTGCCAAAGGGCACTGTGAAGTCGCGCTCCTTGGAGACATTATGCAGAAAGGCGCCGGACAACCCACCTAAGATGACCAGAAACAGTATCCTCTCTGAGGAGAGGCTGCCCCCGGAGATCAGGCTCGCGACGGGATAGCCGAGCCCCACGTTGATGAGCAGATACATGATGCTGCCCGCCAGGGAATCGAACTTCCGGAAGGCGAGAGGGGCAAAGGTGGAGGCCACAAAGGATATGGCTATGACATAAAGCGGCAGATTGGTATCGGTAAGGGAAAGCGCCGGCCTCATGATGAGCATCATGGCCAGGGACGCGACGAGCAGACGAGAGCCGCGGTCCAGGAAGAATACGGCTGCCAAGGGAAGGATGGTGAAGGCTCCAAGGCTTGGCAGCAGCAAGACCATCAGTCCTATGGCCAACCTGGCGATATCTTCCCGCTCCATGAAACAACAGGACCATTTTCATCGCAAAAATACTTTGCCTATGGAATACACGTTAAGACCTGACTATGATTTACCGCCTCTACGAGCATCTCCTGCAAAAGCGGATAAGAAAAAGCAATCTGCCCGGCTGCGTGGCCATTGTCCTCAGCTCCGGCGATCTATTCGATGATGGTCTGATTCGCCTTTCCGAGCTGCTTGAATGGAGCCGGTCCATTGGTCTTACCTCCCTGGTGCTCTATGTAAATGATGATGCACTCATGCTCCGGCGCAAGATTACATCCTTTCTTGCTGCATCTCCAGCCCAAATCAGCTTGCACACAGCAGAGGGCGTGGAGCAAACGGGCATCGGTGGCCCCCTCAAGGTGGTAATATCTCTGGGCTATGGAGGCAAGCGCGAGGTGGCAGAGGCATTCCGAGATCTTCTCCGGGACGTGGAAACGGGGCATTTGCATCCCGAGCAGATCGACGAAAAAACTATAGAATCGCATCTGCGATTTTCCCAGAAGCCTGACCTGGTGATAAGGGCGGGTGGAAAGAGACTGAGCGACTTCATGATCTGGCAGGCGGCCTATTCAGAGCTTTATTTTACCGATGTCAACTGGAAGGAGTTGAGGAAGATCGATTTTCTGCGCGCCATCAGGGACTGCCAGCGAAGGAAGAGACGCTTCGGCCGCTAGAGCTTCTTAATGCTTTTGTTTGGCTATGTCCTTGGCGGCAAGGATGCTGAGAAAACGCGACGGTATCATCTCCGATACGACGATATCATCGTTCACGGTCATCATCTTCACACCGGCCTTCTGAGCTGCGGCGGCATCCGCCTGGATCACTCTGGGATTGCCTGTGCGAAAGGTCGCCACATGCCAGGCCTTCTCCGGACTGGTAGATAGATGAACGTACCTTTGCGATGCAGACTTGATACCGATCTCCAGGATCCTGTCCGCCTCCTCTTCGCTTGCCCCGTAGTAGAGCAAGTGCTGTTTATTTTCCGGATGATCAAGCTCTACATCCACAGAATGGCCATATCTGGCTCTGACTTTGTCGTCGGCAATCTCATATCTATGCTTGGAATCGGATTGTACGAGCGCAATCAACAATTCTTTGCCAGCCCAGCGATGCCTGCTCGCCACCACCTGGCCGAGCTTGGTGAGATCAACCCAACCTCGGGAGTCCATAACCAGGCCCAGATCATCGGGAAAATGCCGAAGACAGCCCGCTACCAGCCGACCCAACTGCTCCGTCTTGGTCTCGTCCAAAAGAAGCTGACAGGCAGAGCCGCACTCACAATGCTCTCCCCTGAAAAATCCGTGTTGAGGGCAACGCTTGATCATCAGTAGAACTCCTTTCTTCTGAGGGTTGGCCCTTCGAATAGATATATCTGACTGCTGAGGCCCATCATTGAAGAGCAAAGTCTCAAATATGTTCGTTCTAAATAAACCCCCATGCCCGATTCGAAGGATGTCGAGAGAAGGATATGCAAGATGCTCAATATGGGCGATGAGGAGCTATTGGCGGAAATGGATTGGTCTTTCCTTCTCTCGGATAAGCGCCACCAGAGGATCAGCGATACCCTGGAGGAGATGATTCTGGAAGTAGACAGGCTAATCTCTTGCTTAGACGAGATAGAGGACGAGTTGCTCGAAGAACGAGGATGAGGAATCGAGCCTAAGGTGAAATTAGTGGATAGCCTACCTGATATTCAAGCCTGCGAGCCAGATTATCCCTTCAATTTAACCAGAGTGGGAGTGACCGGCGTAAAAAAGCTGGTGAAAGTTGAGCGTGGCAACGATGAGAGGCCCGTAGTTCTCATCTCCAATTTTGAGGTCTTCGTCGATCTTCCATCTGACCGCAAAGGAGCCAATCTCTCCCGCAACTTTGAGGTGATAGACGAGGTATTAGAGGAGGCCATAAACTGCCCAGTCTATGAGATCGAGGAGCTTTGTGGAGAGATTGCCACGAGACTTCTCTCCCGGCATGAGTACGCTTCCCGGGCGGAAGTGAAGATGAAAAGCGAGTACATCGTACGCAGACAGACGCCTGTGACAAAAGTCAACTGCCAGGAGGTAGTGGACATATTTGCCGAGGCAGTGGCCAGGGCCGGGCCCACCGGACACGTGAGAAAGACGGTAGGTGCCGAGGTTTTAGGCATGACGGCATGCCCATGTGCACAGGAGATCATGAAAGAGCAGGTTCGCCAGGAGCTGGTTAAAGTGGGGCTCTCTTCGGAGGTGGCCTTTGACCTCACAGAACGACTGCCTGTGGCCACGCACAATCAGCGCGGCCGGGGGAGCATCTCCGTGGAGGTTCATGACCGGCGCTGCGTTTCCATCGACAGGATCATTAAGATCATTGAAGAGTCCATGAGCTCCAGAGTCTTTGGGCTACTGAAGCGTCCCGACGAGGCTGTGGTGGTAAAGAGGGCGCACAGCAATCCGAAGTTCGTGGAGGATTGCGTTCGAACCATGGCCCAGAAGCTGGTGGAGGCATTTTCCGATCTTCCGGATGACGCCGCAGTCACCCTAAAGCAGATCAATGAGGAGAGCATTCACCAGCACAATGCCTTTGCAGAGAGAACTGCCAAGATGGGCGAGCTGCGAGCGGAATTAGCCAGTGTTAAAGGGATTTATGAATAAGATTGAAAAAATTGCCGGTCCTCTCAGAGAGCTGCTCCGCGAGAGGGAGATCATTGCCAGGTGTGAGCTTCTCCTTCGCACCTACGATATAGTTCGATCTGCAAAATTAAGCGAGCAGGAGCGATCGGTGCTGAGCAAAACGGTAGGCGAGAGAATTGCCCCTGGCATCTTTGCCAGCATCATGAGCAAAGAGCCTATATTCTTCGACCTTCCCAAGCTTGATACCTATACCCAAATTGATGGCCGCATCTTCCATTTTCTGCATACCAAGAAATACAGCAAGCAGGATTATGCCAATGCAGCCAGCATGCTTCTTCGATCTCTTCCCGAGCTGAAGATCATCTTGCAGCAGTGCCTGGTGGATCGAATGAAGGATTTCATGAATGACGCCGGGCATACCCTCTGTGCCGAGAGCTTGCAAGAACTGACATTCTCAGCAGAAAAACGGAACGTAAGGGCATTTGCCGTCACAAGCGTAAATTCCCTGGATATAAATAATTACCATCCAGAGCCTGGATCAGACTATATCATCCTGGTGGGTAGCAGCGAGAATTTAGAGCCATTTATACAGTTCTTCCTAAAGAGTGGGCAGGCTGCAGAGGATAAGGGTCTTCAGATCTGGATAATGAATCTGGAGAAGGGCACCATAGATCCCTTTATAGGTTATACTACCGATCTGGATATCTACAATCAGTTTGACAATCCCCGTCTGGCAGAGATGGTGAGAAATAACTGGAGCCGGGGCAGCAATCAATAATCAGTATTTTTTCCAGAATGATATATTTCTCCTATTTCTGTAAGCGAATTAAAGGGCTAAATATTATTATTATAAACTAATTGGCTTCCTGTTCTCGAAGCCAAAGCAAGTATTAAATAGATAGAAGAAGATAGAGAAAGACATCGCGTAGCAAACCCATGGGGTGGGGTGTATGAAGGTTTATTTATCTGTCACGTTTTTGGTCATGATTAACGTCGCCTTAGCTGCAGTAGGCGATGTGGGTATATCGGACACAGCCTCCTCTCTTCAGCCGGAGCAAAGCTTTCCGGCTGGCACAGATGCATTATATCAAGGCAATTATCCAGCGCAGGGCCAGGATTATTCATTAAGCCAAAAATCCGCTTACCCGGCTCCACAGATCGTCGGGCCGATGCAAGAGCAATTGACTGCAGAGGAGCTGGGACTCTCGCTGCCGCAAATGGAGAGCTTTGCTCCTGATGGGAGCCTGGGCTTCGTGTCTGCCTCCTTGCCGGGCAATACGGCCCAGGGGGTCGTCGCGCCTGTGCAGTCTTCAGTTCAGTCTACCATGCCCGGCTCAAGCATCTGGTATTATCCCAGTTCCGTGGTTTCGGCCAACAGATTTTTTATCCAGACTGCCTCCGGCTTTAGAACGGTGGCAGGATGCAGCTTCAAAGGCTACCTGCCCCTCTGGGCGGACATCAAATCAAGCGGTAACTTCTTTGTCTATGAATGGTATCCCGGACGGTCAACTCCCTCTGTACGATGGTGGGGCTGGACGGGGACGGGCTGGAAAAAGGGCTGGTTTTACGGAGATGTCCCGGGATGGCATATCCTCTGCTACAACAGCGGCATCTGGTCCAACTATATTTACATTTACGTGTATCCCAGGGTAGCTGCAGCATCTTTGCCCGCGGGGGCGCCCATTCCACCCGATCCAGGTACCGAGAGGCTTGTTCTGCCTGATTTCAACATGTACAGGCCGATCACAGATCAATATCCCAGTCAGTCTAATCTTCCCTTTCCAGGACAGGTCGAAAATCCAGCTATAGCAAATCCAGCTTTTGTGGACTATCCGGATCAAGCCGCTTATCCCGGAGCAGGAAGCCTTCCTGGCCAGGCAAGCTCTTCATGCAAAACCTGCACCACCTGTACCAGCTCCACCGTAATTGCAGGCGGCGTTTCCAGCAGCTACGCGCCTTACGGCTACGCTGCGCAAAGCTACCAGGCCGTTTATCCTGTGCCGTCCTTATGCAAATGCAATGAGTATTACGTCCAGAGCTGCCCGGGAAGGCTGGCAACTGTGGCAGGCGTATTCTGCGGAGAGTGGCTGCCTTTGTGGTCTAAAGTAAGCCGGCCGGGTGCATACTGGTCCTTTGAATGGATGGCTTGCAGCAGCTGGCCAAGCTACTACTGCCCCCCTGAGGTCAAGTACTTCGGCTACAAGAACGTCGGATGGTATCAGACCTGGTTTAAGGGAAATAATCCCGGCTGGCACATACTCAGCTACCACTGCAATGATTGGTCCAACTACGTTTACATCTATGTCTGGCCGGCAGACTAGTTTTTGTTAGACCAATCGGTTTAAATACAGTGAGCTTGAACGGTGTTCGGATTGATATTACCTCGGAGGATGTTTATTGGCTAGAAGATCACAAAGAAAGGCTGAGAGCAGAAAGGCCAAGCAATGGTATAAGGTTGTAAGTCCGGAAATGTTCGGCAGAGTTCCCTTTGGCGAGACGATCGCCAACGATCCGGAGAGGATTGTGGGACGGATCATTGAGACCACCCTGGGGGATCTTACCAACAATTTCTCTAAGCAGAATACCAAGCTCAAGTTCAGAGTGGATCGCGTAGCCGGTGATTCGGCATACACTAAGTTCCTGGGCCATGAGATGACCACAGATTATGTGCGCTCCCTGGTCAAGAGAAGGACATCAAGAATCGATGCCGTTGTAGATGTAACCACCACGGATGGCTACCAGGTCCGAATCAAACCCAGTTGCTTCACAGTGAAGAGGGCGCGGGCCAATCAGGTCAAGAGCATCAGAGAGCTCTCCAAGAGGATCGTCTTAGAGAGGTCAAAGAGCCTGGACTTAAACCAGTTGATTCAGGATGCTGTGGGAGGCAAGATCTCTTTGGATATCTACCGAGAGGCCAAGATGATCTATCCCCTCAGGCGCGTGGAAGTGCGCAAGACCGAGATCAAGTCCGAGCCTGTCATGGCAATACCTTCTCTCGTACCGGAAGCTCCGGCAGCCCAATCGTAAGTTTCAAACATCAAGCTCAAGCGCCTTTCTCGCAGCAAAGCTTGAAGGGCGCGGTTAGAGATTCTTAGTGGCAGTTAGCCATGCGCTTTTAAGAGTTTTCCCAGAAATAAGAGAATGAAATATATCCATGGAGATTCTCTAACTCTGCTATGAAATGGATATTCTTAATTGCATTATGTCTTGTACTATTTGGCGCAGGGTGCCTGGAGCAGAAGGAAAGCCTCTCCCAAAGTGGCAGCAATGCTTCTGACAAGAGCGTGGAAAAGTTAACCGTGACCATAACCTCACCCAAAGCAGGAGAGATCTTGCAGGGGAACAAAGATGTCAGCTTTGATGCCGTTGTCAGCAAAGGCAAGGCCCCCTTCAGCTATCGCTGGAGTTCGAACATCGACGAAGAGATCTCCACCAGCCGCAAATTTATGCAAAATCCCTCCCAGCTGAGCAAAGGCGGCCATGTTATCATCTTAACGGTCACGGATGCGGCCGGCGGCACCGCCCAGGGCAGCGTCTTGATCGAAGTGATGGCATGACAGACGTCCCTGATATTCCCCTGGAACAGATCCAGCAGCGTGTGGTGGCCATGTGGATGGGCAGCTTCTACGGCAGCAGCGGCTATGTTGCCCGCAAGCTGGGCAGGAAGGG
>Ga0315273_10008330_pt1 | contig 13058 bp, 9 predicted proteins | sample YL17G02_0_MG_FD_205753 | JGI IMG/M metagenome (GOLD analysis project Ga0315273, IMG submission 205753) | Sediment microbial communities from Yellowstone Lake, YNP, Wyoming, USA - YL17G02_0 | ecosystem: Environmental > Aquatic > Freshwater > Lake > Sediment | place: USA: Wyoming | collected...
GTGCACGCCTTCCGCATGCTCGTCGAGCTCGGCCCGGCCCGAGCGGCGGCCGACGTGCTCGACCTCGGGGACCTGACGCAACAGAACCTCGGCCCGGCGCGCGACCTGGATGGTTTCCGCCAGCGTAGTGCCCGGATTGAGGCGCAGGCCCACGACCGCCGAGCCTTCGTTGAACGGCGGCAGGAACGTCCTGGGAAAGAACGGCACGCTCGCCACGGCCAGCAGGGCCACGCCCGCGCCCGCCGCCAGCAGCATCCGCGGGCGTTCCAGCACCCAGTCGAGGGATGACCGGTAGCCGGTCTTGATCCAGCGCAGCAACCTTGGGTCCCCATGGTCCAGCTGCTTCATGCCGGGCAGCAGGTAGTAGGCCATGACCGGCGTCAAGGTGACCGAGACCAGCATCGAAGCGAGCAGTGCGACGATGTAGGCGATCGCGAGCGGCAGCATCAGCCGCCCCTCCATTCCCGGCAGGAAGAACAGCGGGACCAGGACGAGCACGATGATCACGGTCGCATAGACGATGGCCGACCGGACTTCCATCGTCGCCTTGGCGATCAATTCGGCGGGCTCCAGGTGGACATGGTGCTCCTTCGCGTATTGCCGGTCCTGCTTCATCCGCCGGAGCACGTTTTCTACGCCGACCACGGCGTCGTCTACCAGTCCGCCGATGGCGATGGTCAGGCCGCCCAGCGTCATCGTGTTGATCGACAGGCCGAAGTACTTGAAGACCAGGATGGTGACGAAGATCGAAACCGGAATCGCCGTCAGCGAGATGAGTGTCGTGCGCAGGTTGGCGAGGAAGAGAAACAGCACGATCGCCACGACCACCGACGCGGCGACGAGCTTGCCCTCGAGCGTGGAGATCGAAGCTTCGATGAACGAGGCCTGGCGGACGGTGACCACCGGCTTGTCCATGCCCGGCGGGAGAACCTTGGCCAGGTCGGCGAGCGCGGTCTCGATCTGCCGGGTGAGTCGCGTCGTGTCGGCCGCCGGCTGCTTCTGGATGCCCAGCACGACGGCGGGACCGCCGTTGTAGCCGCCGTCGCCGCGCTTGATCGCCGGGGCGAACGTCACCGCGGCCACCTGGCTCAACAGAATCGGCTGCCCGTGTTTCACTCCGACCGACAGCCGCTGCAGGTCCTCCAGCCGTGAGGTGCGTCCGATGTTGCGGATCAGGTACTCGCGCGAGTTGAGCTCGAGGAACCCGCCGCTGGTGTTGGCCGAGAAGCCCTTCAGCACCCGCTCGATCTGCTCGAGCTTGACGCCGAGTTCCGCCATGCGCGCGGTATCCGGCTGCACCTGGAACTGGCGCACCTCGCCGCCGATCGGGACGACTTGCGCAACCCCCGGAATCGTCAGCAGGCGCGGGCGCAGCACCCAGTCGGCGTACTCGCGCACCTGCATCGGGCTGATCTTCGCGGGATCGATCGGCAGCGCGATGAGCATGATCTCGCCCATGATCGACGCCACCGGTCCCATCGCCGGGGTGATGCCCTCGGGCAGCTGCTCCTTCACCAGCGCGACGCGCTCGGTGACCATCTGCCGCGCGCGGTAGATGTCGACGTCCCAGTCGAACGTGGCGTAGACGATCGACAGGCCGACTGACGAGACCGAGCGCACCCCAGTCACCCCCTGCATGCCGTTCAACGCCGTCTCCAGCGGAAAGGTGATCAGCTGCTCGACTTCCTCCGGCGCCATGCCGCCGGCTTCCGTCATCAGCGTGACGGTCGGCCGATTCAGATCGGGAAAGACGTCGACGGGCATCCGGGTCAGGGTGATCCCGCCGTAGATCATCATCACGATCGACAGCGCGACCACCAGCAGCCGGTTCTTCAGGCTCGCTTCGACGAGTCGGGTGAACATCGTTCAGCGCACCTGGTTCAGCAGCGAGGCGCCCTGGACGACGATGCGATCTCCCGCGGTCGCGCCATCGACAAGGGTGGCCGTCGCGCCGTCGATCGGCACGAAGCGCACGGTCCTCGCCACGAACCGCTCCGGACCGGCGTGCACCCAGACGATGTCCTGGTTGTTCCGGTCCTTGACGATCGCGGTCGCGGGCACCGCGATGCCGGCGACGGACTGGTCGGTCTGCACCACGACCGTCAACGGCTGACCGACCGTCAGCGGCGGCAGGGGCTGCTTGCCGGCGTTGAAGCGAAAGAGGATGGGGAGCGCCTGCTCGCGCAGGCTGCGCCCGGCGCCGACGAGCGTCAGCGCAATGGACACGCCGGGCTCGATGCGGGCGCTCGCCGCCGTGATGTGCGTCGCGAGCTTCGCGTCGTGCGCGATCGCTTCGACCAGCAGGCGGTTCGGGTCGACGATCTCGAACAGCACTTCCCGCGCGTCGACGACCTGTCCGGCCACCACGCTGGCGGCGGCGACGATCCCCGACGCGGGAGCGACCAGCGCTTCGGTGGTGGACAGGCTGCCGCCGACGGCGGCGAGGCGTTCGGTGAGCGCCTGCACCTCGGCGCTCGCCGCGTCGACATCCTTTTGCGGCACCGTGCCCTCGAGCTGCTGCAGGCGGGCGAGGCGCTTCTCGGCCAGCGTCCTGTTGGCGCGCAGCTCGGCGGCCTGCGCCGCCTGGTTCGCGCGCTCGATCGCGCCCACCGACGGGCGGACATACGCCAGCACTTCGCCTTTCGTGACCGCCTGGCCAAGCGACGGCAATCCGCGCGGACCCGGCTCGACGCGGCCGGCGACCATCGGCTGCACCTTGCCGCCGGCGTTCGGGTCCATCATCACCTTGCCGTAGAGCTCGACGGCCTGGGGCGAGCGGCCCTGTTCGGCCACCATCGTCCGCAACGCCAGCTGGCGCTGCGTGAGCTTGGGCAGGTAGACGCTGCCGTCGGGCAGTCGTTGCGGGGCGTTGATGTTGGCGAGCGCCGGTGCCGGCGCCGGGCCGTGATCGTGACCCGCGTCGGCGCCGGCCCGAATGGGCGCCAGGACCGCCACAGCCGCGAGGAGCGACAGCACGAGCTTGCTCATCGGACGGTCTCCCGATTGCGCCGGCGACGCGACCACCAGGCGCCGCCGACCCCGCTGGCGAGGGCGAGCGCGCCGGCGAGCCACCACCAGCGATTGCGCAGCGGGTCGTCGCCGGCATGGGCTCGGGCCGCGTCGGGGTTGGCGCTGACGAGGTCGCCGGTCAGCAGGTCGCTGTCGCTGCCGGCGGCGATCGTGAATGTGACCGGTGCCGCGCCCGCCTTGGCCAGCGCCGCATTCCTGAACGTGTAGGTGCCGTCCGGATTGGCTTGGGCAGAGCCTTTCAGCGCCCCGGTCTCGATGTCGATCTTCGCGTTGGCCACCGGCTCGTTGGTCGCGTAGCGATCGAGGAAGATCTTCATCGCGTCGCCCTCGACCACGCCGACGATCTCGAACAGGTCGGATTGTGCCTCGACGCGCGGAACGTTGATGCCAGGGAGGCGGGATGCCGGGGACGCCACGTCGTCGTGTCCCTCGTGCGCGCGGCCGGCGACCGGCAGCAGGCCCGTCGCGATGCACGCGCCAAGCAGGATGATGCGAACGCCCGTCATGGGAGTATTCCTAGTGCCTGATTCAATCGGGAAAGCGCCCGGCCCGCTTCGATTCGGCTGCGGGCCAGCGCCAGCTCTGCATCGAAGCGGTCGTTCTCGGCGCGCAGCCGGGCAGGCAGGTCCAGTTCGCCCAGGCGGAACGCCTTGGTGAAAAGCGCCTGCGTCTCCGCGGCCAGCCGAAAGCGCTCGGCCGCGAGGGTTTCGATTTCGCGCACCTGTTCCAGCTCTACGGTGGCGCTGTCGATGTCGGCGGCAAGCTTCTGGCGCTCGAGCATCAACCCGGCATCCGCCTCGATCAGCTCCGCGCTGGCGCCGGTGATGCGCGGCCGATTGCGGGCGTCGGTGGGGAAGGGCACCTTGATGCCGATCGCGACCGAGTTCGCGTAGGGCTCACCATAGGCGCCGCGCTCGCGGCGCAGACCCAGCTCGATCTCGGGCGGGTTGTGCGTCGCGGCTGTCGCCTGTCCCAGCCTCGCCCGGGCGGACGCGGCCGTGCGTCCGGCCGCGACGAGTTGCGGGTGGGCCTCCAGGTCCGGAGCAGGCGCGGCGACCTGCTCGGTGACGGCCGGAATCGATTTCAGCCCGGTCAGGACGGCGAACGCCTGCGCGGCCCGGTACGCCCGCGCCCGGTTGTCCGCCAGCATCGCACGCGCGAGCTGCTCCGCGCCGCGTGCGGAATTGAGATCGGTCCGGGCGAGATCGCCGGCTTTCAGCCGTCGTTCGACATCGGCGGACAGCGCCGTCGCCTCGTCGACCTTGCGCTGCGCCAGTGCCTGCTCGGCGGCGGCAAGACGCGCCTGCCAGTAGGCTTCGCGCACGTCCCCGGCAAGGCGCCAGCGTTGCGCCTGCTGACCCGCGTCGAATTGCCCCGATTCCGCCAGCGCGAGCGCCTGCGCCGCGGCGCGGGTTCCCGGGGTCCACAGCGGGAGCGAAAGGACGCCTTCGAGCTCGCGGATCCCGTAGTCCTGGTTCGGCTGGTCGGTCCGGTATCCGACATTGAGGGTCGGCGGCTCGGGAAAGAGCGCCGTCGCCGCATCGCGCCTGGCGGCGAATTCGTCGGCGCGGGCGCCGGCCGCCCGCGCCGCCGGTTGTCGACTCCAGGCGCCCTCGAGGGCGTCGCGCAGGGATTGTGAGTGGGCCGGACCGCCGGTGAGCGCAGTGGCCACCAGAGCGGCCAGCAATAGCCGTCGTCGCATCGAGATCTCCGTTGGAAAAGAGACGAGCTCGACGAGACGGCTCTAGCGTATCGCTGCGTGCGTGGAATGCTCTAGAAGGGGAACGTCTCGCCGAATCAGGCGGCGGGACGCCAGTTGGGCCGGTCGAGCCCGTCCGGAATGTGCGATTCGTGGCCGGGGAGAGCGACACCGGTGACGGCCGTACTCGGACACGGGAGCGATTGCGGCGCCGAATTGACCGGCTCGACCGCAACGAAATGGAACAGGCTGCAGTCGAGGTCCGACCCGCCGGCATGTCCGGAGGTTGCGTGGCCGTCGCCGTGCCGATGCCCGTCGTGCGGATGGGAGGCATCACCGTGCGGGTGCGCATCGGGCGAGTGGGAGGCGTCGCCGTCCGGATGCGCAGCGTGCACATGGAAGGCATCGCCATGAGGATGGGCATCATCCGGAAGGGAGGCGTCGTCATGCCCCGCGGCACCCGCGCCGTGATGTTCGCCGAGCGGACAAGTCGCGACCCCCGCCCATGTCATCTGCAGGGGCAGCACGGCCAACAGGATCAGGAGGACGATTCGTTTCACGGCTGCGGATTATAGCGGGAACCCCGCGTCGGGGGACAGCGAACCCAGTGCGCATGGGGACACTTCATCTCAGCGGGGCGCCATCGCCGGGAACAGGACCTCGAATCGCGTCAGTCCGCCGGCGGAAAACGCGCGCACGGTCCCGTTGTGCGCGGCGATGATCGACTTGGTGATGGCGAGGCCGAGCCCGGCGCCGTCGGTCGATCGCTGCCGCGACGGGTCCACGCGATAGAAGCGGTCGAACAGGCGGGGCAGGTGCTCGGGCGCGATGCCGTCGCCGCTGTTCTCCACGGTCAGCCGGACGCCGCCATCGGGCGCGGACTCGATGCGCACGTCCACACGCCCGCCGCGCGGCGTGTGGTTGATCGCATTCGACAGCAGGTTGCTGATGGCGCGACGAAGCATCAGCCGGTCGCCGTGGACGGTGCCTTCACCGGCCAATGCCACCGCGATCTCGTGGTCCTCGGCCAAGGCGTCGTAGAACTCGAACAGCTCCTGCACCTCATGCGCCAGTTCGACCGTCTCGCCGCGCGGCACGATCAGGCCGTGGTCGGCCTTGGCCAGGAACAGCATGTCCGCGATCATGCGGGCGAGCCGCTCGTACTCCTCCGAATTCGAATAGAGCACCTCGCGGTACTCCTCCGCCGAGCGCGTGCGCGACAGCGCGACCTGCGTCTGCGTCATCAGGCTGCCGATGGGGGTGCGCAATTCGTGGGCGAGATCCGAAGAGAACTCGGACAGGCGGCGAAAGGAATCCTCCAGGCGCGACAGCATGCCGTTGAACGCCGCGGCCAGATCGACGAGCTCCCTCGGCAGCGCCGCCGTCGGCAGGCGGTCGTGCAGCCGGCTGGCCGTGATGCTCTGCGCCACGTCGGTCATCTCGCGCACGGGGGCCAAGCCGCGCTTCGCGGCGATCCAGCCGAGCAACCCGGTCGAAAGGATCCCGGCGGCGATCGCGAGCCAGAGAATCTCGTAGAAGGCGCTCATGAAGACGTGGTGCGCGTCGAAACTCAGGGCAATGGCCACCACGACCTGGGGCAGCTCCGGCGCGTCCGTCGGAACGCGGATCGCGAAGCCATGGAACGGATGTCCTTGATGCCCCCACGACGCGAGTTCAGGGACGTGCGCGAGGGCGGCCGGGGACGCGTTCCTGATCACCGCCTCGGGGAACTCCGCGCCCGGGGTGGCGAACAGCGTCCTGCCGCCGGGCGCGATGATGCTCACCGAGAGGCTGTCGTGGCCGGTCAGGGCATCGCTCATCCGCTCGGGCAGCGCGTCGACGTCGGCCGGCCCATGCACCTTCGACAGCACATGGCGGACCAGGGCCACCTTCCCCTGGAGCTCCGTCCGGTCCAGATCGAGAAAGTGGTTCTCGACGGACATCCCGACCACGTAGCCGATGGCCAGCAGGACGGCCGTCGACGCGCAGCCGAAATAAAGCGCGAGCCGAAGGGTGATCGACTTCCGCCACATCAGGCGGCACCCGGCGTCTCGAGAACGTAGCCCATTCCCCTCACGGTCTGGATCAGCTTCGGCTCGAAGCCGTCGTCGACCTTCGCGCGCAGCCGGCGGACCGCGACTTCGATCACGTTGGTGTCGCTGTCGAAGTTCATGTCCCAGACCTGGGATGCGATCAGCGAGCGCGGCAGCACCTCGTCGTGGCGGCGCAGCAGCAGCTCCAGCAGCGCGAATTCCTTGGCGGTCAGGTCGATGCGCCTGCCTGCGCGCGTCACCCGGCGGCGGTACAGGTCGAGCTCCATGTCAGCGACACGCAGCACCTCGGGTTCCTTGGTCTTGCCCCGGCGCAGCAGGGTGCGGACACGCGCGAGCAGCTCGGAGAACGCGAACGGCTTGACAAGGTAATCGTCGGCGCCGAGTTCCAGCCCCTTGACGCGGTCGTCGACCTGGTCGCGCGCCGTCAGGAACAGCACGGGCGTGCTGTTGCCGGCTTCGCGCAGCGCGCGCAGCACCGACCAGCCGTCGCGCCCGGGCAGCATCACGTCGAGCACGATCAGATCGTAGTTCTCCGTCGTGGCCGCGTGCAGCCCGTCATTGCCGTCGCGCACCAGATCGACGACGAAGGACGCCTCGGTGAGGCCCTGCTTCAGGTAGTTGCCGGTCTTGGGTTCGTCTTCGACGACCAGGATCTTCATCGTCGCTCCCTGCGGTGATTGGCATCCGCCGCAATTGTGCATGGACGGACGGTGCGTGCGCGCTTCCTTACCGATTTGTAATTGTACTGTCAGGTTGCCGTCGGGGAGCCGACGTCAGAATGGCGACGATGCGCCCACCAGGGCCGACCGGCTTACCCCAAGGAGATCTGATCATGCTCGTGCACCGTCGTCTGTTTCTTGGCGTTGTTCTCCTGCTCCCGGTCGCCGTGCCGCTTGCGGCGCAGGCGCAGGGCACCTCCGCGGCGGCGGGCCAGGCCAAGGCGGCGGCGCCCGCCGTCGCGTGGACCGACGGCGTCGTCCGGACCATCCACAGGAAGGACGGCCAGATCACCCTCTCCCACGAGCCGCTCGTCAATCTCGGCATGGGGAAGATGACGATGACGTTCCGCTTGAAGAGCCCCGCGCTGGTCGACGGCATCACCGAGGGAAGCAAGGTGCGGTTCGTCGCCGAGAACGTGAAGGGCGAACTGACGGTGACGGCGCTGCAGCCGGTGAAATAGGTGGTCCCGGGATCGTCGACCCGGCGGGCCGGGTTGCCGCATCCGGGGTGGCCAGGGACCGAACTCATGCATACTCCGCTCTCCCTGCCATAGGGAGGAATCGAATGGAACCGAAGAGCTTCCTGCGCACCGTCATGCTGTGTCTCGCCGGTGTCGCATTGCCGGGCCTCGCAGCTGCGGACGACCTGCCGCTCGGCGCCAGCGTGGAGGGCCTCCTCGAATATGCCCGCGCGAACCCAGAGGTCGCGGCCATGCGCTACGAGGCGGACGCCGCCGCGCAGCGCGTCTACCCCGCGGGCGCTTTCCCCGATCCCCTGTTTCGCATGGAGTTGCAGAACATCACCAACGCCGGTTCCGATGCGCAGCCGAGCATCTGGCCCAGCAAGGTCGGCAGCACCAAGTACACGCTGCTGCAGCCCATTCCGTTCTGGGGCAAGCGGGATCTGAAACGGGGCGTGGCGCAGGCCGATGCCGAGCAGGCGCAAGGCCGGATGGCAACGACCTGGTCGGAGATCGCGGCGAGCGTCAAGACCGCTTACGCGCGCTATTACCTCGCCGTGCGCAACGAGCAGCTCACCCGGGAAATCCTGGATCTCCTCGTCCGGCTCGAACGCGTCGCGCTGGTGCGCTACGAAAGCGGGCTCGCGCCGCAGCAGGACGTGATCCGGGCGCAGGTCGAGATCACCACGATGCGCGGCGACCTGCTGCTGCTGGAGAGTGAACGCTCGGGCCTGGAAGCCGTGTTGAACAGCCTGCTTGCGCGCAGGTCGGCGGCGCCGCTCGCCGCGCCGGAGCGGCTGCGTCCGATCCCGCCGCCGGTGCGGCTGGAACCGGATGCGCTGACCGACCGCCTGCGCGGCCGCAATCCGCAACTCTTCGCCGGCGACGCGCGCATCCGCGCCGCGGAGCAGAATCGCGAACTCACCTACAAGAACCGGTACCCCGACTTCGCCGTCGGCGTCTCGCCGATCCAGATGGGGTCGCGCATCGGCGAGTGGGAGCTGATGGTCGAGCTCAACATTCCATTGCAGCAGGAGTCGCGGCGGCACCAGGAGTCGGAAGCCGAATCGATGCTGTCGGCCGCGCGCTCGCAGAAGGATGCGGTCGCCAACCGGCTGCTGGGCGAACTGTTCGAGAACGTCGCTGGCCTGAGGGCGGCGCAGAAGATCGAAACCCTGACCACGACTAGCCTGCTGCCGCAGTCGGAGGCGACGCTGCAGGCGGCGCTCGCCGGCTACGAGAACGGGAAGGTCGACTTCGCGACGCTGCTCGACGCGCAGCGGCAGATTCGCAAGTCGAAGCAGGATCGGCTGAAGGCGCAGGCGGAGTCCCAGGTGCGGCTCGCCGCGATCGAGCGATTGCTGGGAGAGGATCTATGAAATGGCAGGCGGGGGTGCTGACGGCGGCCGTTGCCGTAGCGGCGGGCGTGGGCGCCGGCTACTGGTGGGGCGGGCGAGCCCCGTCGGGCGCACCGGTCGGCGGCGCGACCGATGCGGCGAGCCCCGCCGCCGGCGCCAGGGCCGAGCGCAGGATCCTCTACTACCGGAATCCCATGGGACTGCCCGACACGTCGCCGGTGCCGAAGAAGGATCCGATGGGGATGGATTACGTCGCGGTCTACGATGGCGAGGAACCGGACGCAGGAAGCAGCCAGATCAGGATCAGCGTCGACAAGGTGCAGAAGCTCGGCGTGCGCAGTGAACCGGCGGCGATGCGCTCGCTCGACAAGGTGATCCGCGCCGTCGGCCGCATCGAGGTCGACGAGCGCCGGGTCTTTGCCATCGCCCCCAAGTTCGAAGGCTGGGTCGAGCGGCTCTTCGTCAATGCCACCGGCCAGCCGGTCAGCAAGGGCGAGCCGCTGTTCGAAGCCTACAGCCCGGAGCTGGTCTCCGCACAACGGGAATACGCGATCGCCACCGACGCGGTCGCGGCGCTGAAGGGTGCGGGCGAGGACTCGCAGGCCGGGATGAAGCGCCTGGCCGATTCGAGCCTGACCCGGCTCAAGAACTGGGACATCTCCGAAGAGCAGGTGCGCGCGCTCGCGCAATCGGGAGAGGCCCGGCGCACGCTCACTTTCCGTTCTCCGGTATCCGGCATCGTGATGGAGAAGAAGGCGGTCCAGGGCATGCGCTTCATGCCCGGCGACAGCCTGTTCCAGATCGCCGACCTGTCGTCGGTGTGGGTGATCGCGGACGTCTACGAGCAGGACATCGGCCTGGTGCGCACCGGCAGCAAGGCCAAGGTCAGCATCAATGCTTACCCGGAGCAGGGCTTCGAAGGCACGATCACCTACGTCTATCCGACGCTCAAGCCCGAGACGCGCACCGTCCCCGTGCGGCTCGAAACCGGCAACGCCCGCCACCTGTTGAAGCCGGGGATGTTCGCGGAGGTCCAGCTGCCGGTCGGCGGCAGGGGAAAGGTCCTGACGGTGCCCATTTCGGCGGTCATCGACAGCGGCACGCGCCAGATCGTGCTGGTGCAGCTCGCGGCAGGGCGCTTCGAGCCGCGCGAGGTGAAGCTGGGCAGCCGCACCGACGCCTACGTCGAGGTCCGGGATGGCGTGAAGGAAGGCGAGGAGGTCGTCGTCGCCGCCAATTTCCTGATCGATGCCGAAAGCAATCTCAAGGCGGCGGTCGGCGGCTTCGGCGTTTCCGACAAGAGTGGCGCCCCCGCCGCTGCGGGCACGCCCGCGCCGTCGTCGCCGGCCGCATCGCCGGCACCGGCTCCGGGTGCCAGCGCCGGCGGCGCGATCGCGCCCGCGGCTGGCGGCAAGTCCCCTGTCGTCGGCCATCGGGCGGAGGGCACCGTCAAGGCCGTCGATGCGAAAGCGGGAACGGTGTCGATCGCCCACGGACCGGTGGAAACGCTCAGATGGCCGGGCATGACGATGGACTTCAAGCCGGCCAACAGCGCGCTGCTCGCCGACCTGAAACCCGGCGTCGCGATTGCGTTCGAGTTCGTCGAGCGGTCGCCGGGCGAATGGGTGATCACGAAGGTCACGCCGCGCGGTCCGGCGGGTCCGCCCGACGCCAACGCGGCTGCCCACAAGGGCCACTGAGAGACATTCGACATGCTGGGCAGGATCATCGAGTGGTCGGCGCGCAACCTCTTCCTGGTCATCCTGGCGACGGTGTTCGTCACCGCCGCCGGCATCTACGCGGTGGTCAAGACGCCTCTGGACGCGCTGCCCGATCTCTCCGACGTCCAGGTCATCATCTACACCGAGTATCCGGGCCAGGCGCCGCAGGTCGTCGAGGACCAGGTCACGTATCCGCTGACGACGGCGATGCTGTCCGTACCGCGGTCGAAAGTGGTGCGCGGCTTCTCGTTCTTCGGCGCGTCGTTCGTCTACGTGATCTTCGAGGACGGCACCGACATCTACTGGGCGCGCTCGCGGGTGCTGGAATACCTGAACTTCGCGGCCGGCCGCCTCCCCAAGGGCGTTTCGCCGCAGCTGGGGCCCGACGCCACGGGCGTGGGCTGGGTCTTCCAGTACGCGCTGGTCGGCGCCGGCAAGAACCTCGCGGAGTTGCGCACCATCCAGGACTGGTATCTGCGCTACCAGCTGGCGAAGGCGCAGGGCGTCGCCGAGGTCGCCAGCATCGGCGGCTTCGTGCAGCAGTACCAGGTCGTCGTCGATCCCGTGAAGCTGCGCGCCTACGGCGTTCCGCTGGCCAAGGTGACGCAGGTGATCCGCGAGTCGAATCGCGACGTGGGTGGCCGCGTGGTCGAGATGGCCGAGACCGAATACATGGTGCGCGGCAAGGGCTACCTGCGCGGCAAGGCCGACATCGAAACGCTGATGGTCAAGAGCGACAAGGGGACGCCGGTCCTGATCCGCGACATCGCCCGGGTGGAGATGGGGCCCGATGAGCGCCGCGGCCTGAGCGAGTTGAACGGCGAGGGCGAGGTGGTGTCGGCCATCGTGATGGCGCGCTACGGCCAGAACGCGCTCGAAGTGATCGAGAACGTGAAGGCCAAGATCGCCGAAGTCGCCTCCGGCTTGCCGAAGGGGGTCGAGGTCGTGACCGTCTACGACCGCTCCGAGTTGATCCACCGCGCGATCGAAACGCTCAAGCGCACGCTGCTCGAGGAAAGCGTCATCGTCGCCGCCGTGTGCATCGTGTTCCTGCTGCACGTGCGCAGCGCTTTGGTGGCCATCGTCATGCTGCCGGTCGGCGTGCTGATGGCGTTCATCGCGATGCGCCTGCTCGGCATGAACTCGAACATCATGAGCCTGGGCGGCATCGCGATCGCCATCGGGGCCATGGTGGACGCGGCGATCGTGATGATCGAGAACGCGCACAAGCACGTCGAGCGGATGCCCGAGGGGGGCTCGCGGCTGGAAGCGATGATCGCGGCCTGCAGGGAGGTCGGGCCGGCGCTGTTCTTCTCGCTGCTCATCATCACCGTGTCGTTCCTGCCGGTGTTCACGCTGGAATCGCAGGAAGGCCGGCTGTTCTCGCCGCTCGCCTACACCAAGACGTTCGCCATGGCCGGCGCGGCGTTCCTGTCGGTGACGCTGGTGCCGGTGCTGATGATCCTGTTCGTCCGCGGCAGGATCATGCCGGAACGGAAGAACCCGGTGAACCGGTTCCTGATCTGGATCTATCGGCCGGTCATCGCCTGGGTGATGCGCTGGAAGAAGACGACGATCGCGCTTGCCATCGCTGCGCTCGCGGTCAGCGTGTACCCGGCGTCGAAGCTCGGCACCGAGTTCATGCCGACGTTGAACGAGGGCACGCTGCTCTACATGCCGGCGTCGCTGCCCGGCATGTCGGTCACCAAGGCCGCCGAGCTGATGCAGACGCAGGACAAGATCATCCGCAGCTTTCCCGAGGTGGCGTCCGTCTACGGCAAGGCGGGGCGCGCGCAGACGGCCACCGACCCCGCACCGCTGGAGATGTTCGAGACGGTCATCAACCTGAAGCCCGAGTCGGAGTGGCGCAAGGGGATGACCATGGACAAGCTCATCGCGGAACTGGACAAGGCGCTGCAGATTCCCGGAATCTCGAACGCGTGGACGATGCCGATCAAGGCCCGGATCGACATGCTGTCCACCGGCATCCGCACGCCGATCGGCATCAAGGTCTTC
>Ga0315273_10008331_pt1 | contig 13058 bp, 12 predicted proteins | sample YL17G02_0_MG_FD_205753 | JGI IMG/M metagenome (GOLD analysis project Ga0315273, IMG submission 205753) | Sediment microbial communities from Yellowstone Lake, YNP, Wyoming, USA - YL17G02_0 | ecosystem: Environmental > Aquatic > Freshwater > Lake > Sediment | place: USA: Wyoming | collected...
ATATTAACGTGAGAATTTAAAGCTACATCAACTCCTTCTAAATCGAAGCTCTCATGTGCGTTTCTTACTATTGTGCTTCTTCCTGTGCCGCCTCGGCGCCTTTAGCTCCCGCGCGAGAATGCGGGCGGTAACCCTCCAGCGGTCGCGGGGAACACCACACGCGGGGGCGTGTCGAAAACGGTTGATAGATCGATTTGCTCTTGGCTCCCGGCACCTATCGGGCGAGGAGGGGAGCGCCATTCGGAACCTCTTAGTCCTTACTCTCCACCCCTTCGGTCCCGGCACAAGTGGGCCCGTGGTTGATCTTCCAGCAAAGGCTCTTAACCACTCCCAGCAGGGTCCGCGCCTCCCGCTCAGTCAGCTCAGCCCTTCCCAAGATGCGGCGAAACATCAGCAGGGTGAACTCTACCTTATGTGCAGGATAGCCCGCCTCCAAAAGCATAGACTTGGTCCTTTCCAGCAAGATTTGCAGGCTGTCCCCGCTGGCCAGCCTGGTCCTTCCCCCTTCCACCTGGCCGAGCTCATAGAGGAGAACTGCCGCCGCATGGGAGAGGTTCATGACCGGGTAGCTCTGGCTGGTAGGTATAATGGCCACCATATCGCAGGCCATCAGCTCGGAGTTGGTGAGCCCGATGTCCTCCCTGCCCAAGAGGAGGGCCACCTCGCCCTCCTTTCCCTGCAGCTTCTCTTTCAGCTCCTGGGGGATGAGGAAGGGCACCCGCAGGTGCAGCCGCAGGTGCCTGTCCACGTTCTCCAGTCTCTTTCCTGTGGTTCCCACAACTAGATCTGCGCCTCTGGTAGCCTCCTCGAGGCTGGACACAGTTCTGGCCCTCGCGAGGACCTCTCCGGCATGTGACGCCATGGCCCGACCGAAGTCTTCAATGGGGCACGGATTCACCAGAACCAGCTCTTGGAAGCCGAAGTTCAACATGACCCGAGCTACGGATCCCACGTTTCCTTCATAGCGCGGCTCCACCAAAACCAGGCGCAACATCATATGTGGGATGCTCCTCGGGAGGCTGGCTTTGATTCTAGGGGGGCGCCCGGGTCAATGGCGGCCTGGCATGTGCAGGCCTGAGACAGAAGGCCAAATCTCAAGGACGCTTGAGAGCAGGGCCTGAAATACGGTGCCCTCCAGAGCATCAAGTCTATTCTTGCCATCCTACATGCAATTGTTTGCCGGAACGAAAAAGGTTTTCGCAAAGTGAAATGACGAGATTTCCGAATGCCCGGAGTCGATTGAAAGCAATAGCTGGACCATATAAGGAAGCTAGGATTGAAACGAATGCCCGGAGCGCTGTAAAAAAAATTGCAGCCTTGCTCTTACGATCTCCTGCCCGTCACGAGGAAGGCTGCCATAAGGAGACCAGTCAGGGCAAGGATGCCCTCAAAGGCCGGCATCTTCGTCTCTGCTGGAGCTGCAGCTGCTGCCAGAGTCATATTTTTCCACTCATCATATGTCCGGGCCGGCTTGTGGTACATTAGGTGGACGAGCTGCACGTGAGCGTCCTTGCCGAATTCGCCAGGAACCGGGCCGTGGGTCTGGCCGTCGCTATGGTATATCACCGGAATTAGGGTCCAGGTTATGTTGGCAGTAACTGGGACCTTTTAAATCACGTACATGGCCACATAGTCCGGAAAAGTCAAATTGGTGCTGGCCGGCAAAGCCGCAAAGTCCAGACTGAAGGTGGCATTGCATTGCCACCGGCATCTGCCTGGAAGGCATTCTGTGAGCCGTCAGGGGCTCCGAGGGGCGAAAATGTGTACTCGTTAATTGGGCGGCATAGTCACTTGATGGCTCCAGATGCTATAGGTTCCATTGGGCACCAGGTTTCGAAATGTCAGGTTAATGGTGGCAGTGCCATTTTGTTCAACATAAGTTCCTGTGCCGATGGCCGCCAGCCACTGTCCTAGGGTGAATCCGAGATCGTCCCCCCTGAGAAATGGCCCGAGAGCATGAGGCGTCACCTTGTAAGTATCGTGGGGCGTGGCGTTGACGGTTGAATATGCCGTCAAAGCCAGGTTCGTCGGTTCTTCGGCCTGCTGGCGTTCGATGCGATAGACCATATCGGGCGTGCTGTTGTTGAGCATGAAGAAGACATCCTGAACGGGCCTTGGAGTTGGAAGGTAGATGGAGCTTCTGAGTACAATGTCAACCTCCCAGGGGCTTGATGTCGCCTGAGATCTGGCTGGCAGATCAGAGGCAGATGATGAGGTCGCGAGCAAGACTACAGCTGCTAATAACATAATACTGCGTCGAAAATACATAGTCTTCCCCCTGCTATGGAATGATTGATGGGAAACTATTTAAAAAATATGTAATGCTCTCCTGTCGCCATCAATCATTTCCTGATATCATTTCTTGACAACTCGGATCTGCTCGGGAGTCTAGCACGATCTGGCCTGATTTTTGGACAGCAAGGTCTCCTTTCGAAGCTGGCCATCCAAAAACTAGGGGATTGCTGCAGCTGGGAGCGGCCTCATCCTTTGGATACCCCCAGGGGCACCAGCTTGGCCACCTTGGTTGCTATGCCCAGGCGGTGCACTACCTCCACCACCTCATGGGAGGGCTTGTAGACCTGCGGGGCCTCCTCGGCCAGCATGGCAGGAGAGGTAGACCTCACCACTATCCCTCCCCGGCTCAAGGCGGCCTTGACCTCCTTTCCGGCGAACCTCTTGAGGGCCTGGCTCCGGCTCATGATCCTGCCAGCTCCGTGGCAGGCCGAGCCGAAGGTCAGGTCCGAAGCCTGGTCTTTGCCGCATAGGACGTAAGACGGGGTGCCCATGCTTCCTGGTATGAGGACCGGCTGGCCGACGTCTTTGTAGGCAGCGGGCACTTCCTCCCGGCTGGGCCCAAAGGCCCTGGTGGCGCCCTTGCGGTGCACGTAAAGCGCCTCTTTGCTGCCGTCGATCGAGTGCTCCTCGATCTTGGCCACGTTGTGAGCCACATCGTAGACCAGGTCCAGCTTGGGATTGCCGAAGTACTTATCGAAGACCTCTCTTGTCCAGTGAGAGATGACCTGCCGGTTGGCCCAGGCGTAGTTGGCGGCGCAGACCATGGCTCCGAAGTAGTGCTCGGCTTCAGGTGTGCCCAGCGGAGCGCAGGCCAGCTGCCTATCAGGTATATCGATGTTGTACTTGCGAACCGCCTTGCCGAGGACCTCGAGGTGATCGGTGCAGATCTGGTGGCCTGCCCCCCTTGAACCGCAGTGAATCATGACGGTGATCTGGCCGGGGAAGAGGCCGAACCGTTCGGCCACCGCCTGATCGAAGATCTCCTCCACCCTCTGGATCTCAAGGAAGTGGTTCCCGCTCCCGAGGGTGCCCAGCTGCGGCCTGCCCCTCTTGCGGGCCTTCAGGCTCACCTGCGATGGATCAGCTCCCTTCATATGGCCCTCCTCCTCGCAGTGCTCCAGGTCCGCCTTGACGCCGTAGCCGTCCTCCACTGCCCACTTTGCCCCGGCCACAAAGGCCTCAGTAAGCTGCTTTTCAGTGGCGCGAAGCCTGCCTGTTGCCCCCAACCCGGAAGGCACGGCCTGGAAGAGGGAGTCTATAAGGGCGGAGATCAATGGCGCAGCAGTCTTTGCCTCCAGATCTGAGCGGAGCAATCTTACGCCGCAGTTGATGTCGAAGCCCACGCCTCCAGGGCTGATGATCCCGCCCTCCTGCCGGAAGGCAGCCACGCCCCCGATGGGGAAGCCGTAGCCCAAATGTGCATCCGGCATGGCCATGGAGTACTTCACTATGCCCGGCAGAGTAGCCACGTTGGCCACCTGGTCGATCGTCCCCGGCTCCACCATCTTCAGAAGCTCCTCGGAGACGAAGATCCTTCCCGGAACTCTCATCCCTGCCTTGTGGCCGATGGGCAGCTCGTAAATATTTTCAGCAATCTTGTTGATCATGATCATACATCCAAAACCACTTGCATGCACCACATCTCGTTCTTCTTCACCTGAAATTCATGCCAGGTCACGGCTTTGACCGCGTTTTTAAAGGCATGCCTCCCCAGATCGATCTTCTCGCCATAAAGATCGACCGCCAGCCTCCATTGCTGGTTCTGCTCTAGCTTAATCTGGAAAGACGAGAAGAGAGCAGCCTCCGTCTCGGAGAGGAAGATCAGCTCTGATAGCCAGTCATAAGCCAGATGCTCCAGGTCTGCAGCCTCGAGCTCTGTGCTCCAGGACTCCTTGAGCCGGACTGAAGATATATCGGCCATGGTGTTCATCAGGGCCAGGGCGGCATTTTCGAGCATCTCCACAGGATCCCGGCCATAGGCCCGAAACTTGACGTCTGCGGTATGCTCCAGGTACTCGAAGGCCTTCATCCTAATCTAATAGGTCGCGGGAAGATTAATAGATTGTCAATCCCCGCGTGAGCCCTGCCCGAGCTGCGAGCAGGACAGCATCTCTGTACTCCTTTCCCGTAAGGCGTCTGTCCAGCTCAGGATAGTCGCAGGCGCTATACTCCGGCCTGTACTGGGCCATGACGTTGAGGTAGGTCTCTCTTGAGATCTCCTCTGCTAAGAACCTGACCACCTCGGCAGTGCCGGCAAGATCGCCGGGAAGCACCAGATGGCGGACCAGAAGCCCTCTTTTCGCTATGCTGTCCTGGATGACCAGGTCTTTAACCTGGCGATGCATCTCCAATATGGCAGTCTTCATGTAGTGAGTGTACCAGGAAGCTTTGGAATACTTAAGGGCCATCTCGTCGCTCCCGTATTTGGCGTCAGGCATGTAGATGTCGAAGATGCCCTCCAAGAGCTCAAGCGTCTCCACCAGGTCGTAGCCCCCGCTGTTGTAGACCAGAGGGACGTTCAGGCCTTTGGCTCTCGCCACTACCAGAGCTTCCAGGATCTGGGGGACGAAGTGCGTAGGGGAGACGAAGTTGATATTGTGGCAGCCCAGGTCCTGCAAGCGGATCATCATGGTGGCCAAGCCGTCTGCTCTGGCCTTCATGCCCTGGTCCAGCTGGCTGATCTCGTAGTTCTGGCAGAAGACGCAGGCCATGTTGCAGCCCGAGAAGAAGATGGTCCCTGAGCCGCGTATGCCGACTAAGGGCGCCTCTTCCCCGAAGTGAGGTGCATAGCTGTAGATCCGGGCATGCCTTTCACCCCGGCAGAAGCCCTTTTCGTCCTGCAGGCGGTTCACACGGCAGCTCCTGGGGCAGATCTGGCAGGACTCTAGCCTTGCTAAGGCTTCTATGGCTCGTTCTTCCAAAAGTTCCGCCGACATCTGGTTGTAGCTGGCCAAGATAATCCCAATGCCCAGATGGACAGGATCGATGATCAGCTTTTCGGGAGATTGAATCCTTTCGGGAGATAGATTCTAGCCCGTTGCAGTGGCAAAAGAATTATTATCCCAACGATTCAGCCAGCAGCCGCAGCTTTCTGATCTAGAAGACAACTACTGATGGCACTGCTATTCTTGTTCCTGCAGGCGCAAATTAGCGGATTTTCAGCCGAGAGCCCTCGCGAAAGAAGGGCATCTTCGGCAGCAGGATGTAATCTGTAGAAATCGAGGCATGCTCGTCGTGAAAGGTGGCACCGGCTGGTCGAGAATAGGCGAGGCGAGCTACAAGCTGCAATCGCCTTCCAGCCGGGGCCGACGGCCTTTGCCCGATTTCGCGGTCTTTATTTGGAGGGAACTTTCTAAAAAAGATTGACGGGGAAAAGATGCCATATCCTCAAAGGAACCTTATCCCTTTGGGCATCTCACCGAAGCGCTTTCTGAACTCAGCTGGCCAGCTCTCTTGATCGAGCCCCTTTTGGCTCAAGAAAGCACTGGCCCAGCGCTCCAAGCCCACTCCAGAGCAGCCCGACCACAGTGCCTCTCCCGACTGAGCTTTTACAGTGAACCCTTTGGGGTACTTCTCGCCGTTGACCGACAAATTCTGAAACTCAATCCAGTTTCCATTGTAAGGCAGCACGGCCTCGTAATCCACAGTCCCGGCTCCCGCCATGTCCGCAAGGCCAGTCTTTCCTTCCTGAGCCATGAACCAGGGGGTCACCCAGGCCATCCTCCAGGTCAGCTCCAGGATATCCTCAAAGATGTGCTTGTAGCACTCCTTCAGCCTCTCCGCCTCGGCAAGAGTCTGCTCTCTATTCCCCAGCCACACTATCTCAATGCGGTGGAACTCGTCCACCCTCTCGATGCCGTGGATGCCTCCGGACTCGTACCTGTGGCTGGTGCCAGACCTGTCGAAGACCCTGATGGGCAGCTCATCGCTGGGCAGCGTGGCTCCCTGCAAGAAGCCCCAGAAGGTGGGGCATTGGGCGTAGCACATGCCGCCTATGGGCATGTCCATCTTCTCCTTGACCAGCTCCAGAGGGACCTCGTGAGTCACCTTGTAATAATCCATGACCTCCTCCCAGAAGGCCGGGTCTCTGGTCTTGGGAGGACAGACGAAGTATATCTCCGGGTAGACTCCTATGGCATGTCCGCTGCGCTTCCAGACATCCCAGGTGTCCAGCTTGGGAAAGATCATCTCCCTGTAGCTCAGCGGCTTGAGGATCTCGTCTGAGACTATCTGCTCGAAGGTGCGGAAGAGATGCGTCGCCTCGGAACCGAAGATCCACTGCCCCCGGCTGGAACCGTGCTTTATCCAGCCTCTTTTGAGCATCTCTAGAGTAGGATCTTTGCGGAACTCGAGCTCTCTGGAAGGGCTCTCCCACAGCAGCTCCCAGTGCTCACCCTTACCTCCTCGGGCCTGGAGCTTCTCCTCTAACAGGCTGACGATCCTGTCGGGAATGCGGTTCTCTATCTCCGGCTGCTTCAAACTTCCCGATTCGCCCACATCCAGCTCGAGCCTGAGAAGGCCGTCCTGGAAGGCTATATCACGAACATAGGGGATCTTGTGGGCTATAGGCCTCTCTGATTCTACCTCGATCTCGAACTTGCTTACATCAAAGCCGCGAATGCCTATGCGGTACTTCTTCCCGAGCCTGTCCGCCAGCGGCCGACGGAGCCTGAGAAGAGCATCGTGGGCCCTCACATACCTGTCGCTGTCTATGACCAGGTGGATCCTATTTCCGGCCAGCTCCCACAGCGTTATTCTGGCGCCGTGTCCCTCTGGGGCTCCCTTCTGCAGTATTGCCTGCACGCCCTGTTCGAAAAACTCCGCCAGGGCATCCCTGGCAGCAGAGGCATCCCCGCTCAGCCGGAAGCTTCCCTCCAAGTGAAACCTCATCTAGCAATCTCCGGACAATATCTCTTCAGCTATCTTCATGTTCATCAAGAGGTCGTCTACTGTCGAGAGGAGGGTTCCCATCTTCTCAATGCAGAACTCAACGCTCAGCCAGTCTTCGCCTTGCCGTAGCCGCATCTCGGGCAGGTTGTCGGGCTGCAGAGACCTGGCCACCCGTGCGGCCGCAGCCCCTTTGAAGACCAGCCGGGCTTTGATCATGCCGCTGCCCCATGCTTTTTCAGCTGCTTTCCCACCGTCTCGTCCACCATTGCCAGAAACCTATCCTCTGATCCTGGAGGAATGGAGGCCCCGCTAGCCACATTGTGCCCCCCGCCCACTCCCCCCACAGCTTCTGCTGCTCTACTCAGGGCCAAGGAGAGGTCCAGCCCCTGATCGATGAGGAGCCTGTTTCCCCGGGCGGATACTTTGACCACCTGGTCTTTGCGGTTCAGGGTGAGGAGGGGCTTGTCTGTAAAGAGATACCGGATCCCGAGCCCCGCTACGACAGCGCCTGCCTCCATGTTCTCCGTCCTGAGGTATCGAATGTTCTTCAGCTCCTTCTTCTGCTCTTGCAGAATCCTCAGCTCTCGTAGGATGTGGCCCTTGTACTCCGCTGCCAGCCGCCGGGCCTCGGGAAGGGCATTTCTGTCTCGCAGACAGATGGCCAGGCCCAGGCCAGGAAGATCCCTGTTCCCGCAGGCGTTCAACAGCTGAACCAGCTCGAGAGCGTTCTGGATAACCTCTTTCTTGAGCCTTATCACCTCTCCCAGAACAGAGTCGGCGGCAGAGCTCCCCTGCATCAGCAGCCGCAATGTCAGGGCGGTAGCAAGCCTTTCCAGATCATCCCCCCCCAGGCTCTGCACCTCCCCACTGATCCTCAGATCCTCTAAAAAGGCCCTAATCTTATCCGGCTCTCCTGTGAAGTCCAGCAGCGGCTCAACGGCGGATTGGAATACCTGCTCCACTGGACCATCCTCAGACATCTTCAGCCCCGGCCTTACTTCCACCGCCCCAGCGCTGATAGCCTCTTCCAGTATGGCCCGGTTGGCCCCCAGCATGGCCTGGCGGTCGCCCATGGCTCCCACCAGTGCCAGGCCTGCCAGATCCAGGTTGTTCCCCATCTTGCGCACCACGGAGTAGACTGTTCCCGCGGCGCTGAGCTCAAAGGCCCCGTCAATGCCGAAATCATGGGGATTGAGGTGATGGCAGCGGGCGGTGCCAACGGGCTTGTGATGATCGAGGACGTAGCACTCTCCACTGACCCGGGAGACGAGATCGGGCTTGCTGCTCCCCATGTCGCAGAAGACCACAGGGCCATGAAGGGCCTCCACCGCCGATGCATCCAGCCGGTTCAGCAAGCTGGCATTGAAGGGAATGCCTGCTCTGTAAAGAGCATTGCAGATCAGCCCCGCAGAAGCGATCCCGTCGGCATCGTTGTGGGAGATCACCCGCATGCTGTCGTTTCGCAAAATAGATTTGGCGATGGCCTCCGCCGCTTTTTCCAGCCTTCTCATGTGACGAGGATTTCAGCCGTCTCGGGCTTATACTGCCAGCTCTCAGCCAGCCTCCCTGAATCCTGGTAGTACTTGACAAGCCTTCTGATCTTGTTCTCCACCAGCTGCAGAGCCCTCTTATTGTGAACGTCTTTGTTGTTGTTCTTGAGATGCTTTCTGATGTGCAGAGCCTTTCTCATCAGGTTGCCCAGATCCTCGGGAATCGCGGGAAGGACTTTATTCTCTTTGAGAAAACCGTTCAGATTCTTGCCCAGGATCAGCTTGATGCTCGGCACGCCATACTGATCCCTTAGGGTCAAGCCGATGCGGCTGGATGAGACTCCACTCTCGTGCAGCTTTAGTATCTGCTTCTCGAGCTCTTCCTTTGATATGTCGCACCAATCTGGCCGCGTCCCACCTACGGGCGGCCTGGACCTGGAAGACCCTTTCTTCCTGCTGTGCATTTTGGCCATTTTGCAGTCCTCATTAAATTCATAAAGGCGAAGGCATAAACCTCATTGCCACAAGACATAAATAGCTTGCGCCGCAGTCGACGGCAAACAAGCTTATCCACGGCGAGCTCATGATTGGATTAATGCTGGAGAACTCAGACCAGCTCTTCTACCTAGTGGGAAAAGCGGTCGTCATTCTGCTCTTGATCATAGCTCTCGTCTCCCTCTTTGGGGCGCTGCTAGTCTTCTACTCCTTCAAGACCGGCCATTTCTTCGCTGCCCGGCTGATGCTCATGAGCATCATCCTTCTGGAGGGCGTCATTAAGTCGCTGTTCTGGCTGGCCAGAGTGGATGATACCATCGTGGACGACGTCGGCATACGTCTGAGGAACTACATAAACCAGGAGAAGTTTCTTGCCGTCCCGCCCAAGGATCGCATGATCTTCATGCCCCAGTGCGTGCGCAGCATTGAATGTCCGGCCAAGCTCACGCCGGAGGGCATCAGGTGCATTTACTGCGGTCGATGCAAAGTGGGAGAGGCCAAGCGTCTGGCGGAGGGCATGGGCTATCGGTTCTTCGTGGTTCCCGGATCCAGCTTTATTAAAAGGATAATCACCAAATATCGACCCAAGGCCATTGTGGGAGTGGGCTGCCAGATGGAGGTGAAGGAGGGCCTCGACCTCTGCAACAGCAAAGACATACCAGCCATAGGAGTCCTCCTCACCCAGTCGGGATGCGTCTCCACCACCCTGGATTGGGATGAGTTTTGCGATAAAATACTGACCGGCCTAAATAAAAAGATTTAAAAAAGTGCTGCGATAGAGGGCTGCAATAATTGCGAGCCCTACTCGATGCTGATGGCCTCAGAGGGGCAGGCCTCGACGCAGGTACCGCACTCGTTGCACTTCTCTTTGTTCACCACTGCTATTTCTTCTTCATCCACGGTGATGGCCTCTTCGGGGCACTCCTCGACACACGTTCCACAGCTTACACATTCCTCTCTGTTTACAACTGCTGGCATTATAGACTCCTCCGTAGTTGCCTCTCAGGCAAATTCACCAGTAAGCATATTCGATATATACCTTTCGTTAGCCCCTGGCCTATGCCAGGTCGTTGTAGCGCTTTCTATCCTTCAGCTCTTGAGCCTTGGCCTTGTTCCAGCCGCTCACCGCTTGGAGGTATCCTGTGATCCTGCTTATGTGGTCGACCTCTGATGATCCGCAGTTGGGACAGCTATCCTTGAGGCCGGCAGAGACCTTGGAGCAGCCCAGGCAAACCGTCATGTCTTTGGTAAAGGTGAAGTAGCCAATCTGAGTTTCCCTGGCCAGACGCATGCCGAAGTCCATCAGGCCCTGGGGATCAGGCGTGCTCTCGCCCAGGAAGACGTGGAAGATGTTTCCTCCATCTACAATGGGGAAGAAGACATGCTCAAGCCTTGCCCTCTCGAAGATCTGCACATCGGCGTTTGGAGGAAGATGGGTGCCATTGGTGTAGTAGACGGGCAGGTCGCGCGTCTTGTGGAGGTTCCTCTTAACCGCCTCAAGGTCGCCTTTGACCACCTTCTCGGCATAGTCCCGGAACTCCTCGTGGATGAGGTCGGAGACGGCAAACCTCTGGGCAGTCGTCTCGGCAGGAGTCCTGGCCAGAGCTATGGTCATGCCGTGGCGCCTGGAAAGCTCTTTGGCGTACAGCTCCATCTCCGTCATGGCGCGCACGGCCAGCCTCCACCCCTCCCGCTGCTCATGCATCTGATGGCCGGTATGGAACTGCACCATCTCGTTTACGCCCACTACGCCTATGGTGTAGACCAGGCCCTCCAGGTCCACGGCGACTGCGCCTTTCTCTCCTGACAAAGGATCACGAGGCTGCTGCGTGGCAAAGGGCATGCGGTGGTTTCTTAGGATCTGGTTCATCCATTCGCGCTTGACTTTGAAGATCTCCACTGCAGTGTCCATGAGCTCCCGCAGGTACTCGAAGAGAAGTTCGTCGTCTCCGCGGGCCAGATAGGCTGCCCGGGGACAGTTCAGGGAGACCACCTGCCAGGATCCCATGGAGAAGTGCTTCCCATCAGCGAAGCAGAGCTTCTCCTCGAACTCGCTGTCGCTCTCGTATGTGGCAGCAAACTGGTATGCACAACATTGGTAGCACGAAATACCCTTCCCAGCGCCTCTGTACTCTGGGAGCTGGTTGTCGAAGTAAGGCGTGCCGTACTCCGCAGCCAGCCGGAAGGTGAGAAGGTAGAGGTCGCTGTAGGTGGGCAGCTCCGGGTGGCTGCGGTTGAACTCCTCGTCTTCGCCCATGAAGTCGGGTTCGATGCTGATCTCCGGCTTGGGGAAGTTGAAGGGCTTGCCCCAGTGGTCTCCTCTCAGCATGACCTCCATTAGAGCCTTGAAAGCCAGGCGCACCTCCCTCTCGAACTGGCCGTAAGTCTTGAGGGGGGCATCGGGCTGCGAGCCGTCCCAGACCTTTCCTACGTACACCGCTGGCTTATCCCTCCACAGGGTGGGCACGCCAGGAGTAAGCTGCACTGAGGAGAATACCAGCTGCCCTCCCCGTGCTACCATCATCTGTGTCATCTCGTAGACGAACATCTGCATGAGCTGCAGGATATCCTGGTAAGTCCGGTCCTGGAAGTAGGGGGCTATGAAGGTCAGGAAGTTGTAGAAGCCCTGGCCGCCCGCAAAGTTGGTCTGGGCGCTGCCCAATGCCTTAACGGCATGCAGGATTGCCACCTCGGCCTTCTTGGCTGGGCCGGCCACGCTGGCCTTAGTCCCCAGGCCGTCGGGCATGAGGCCGTAGTAGAAGAAGTATCGCAGGTCCCAGTCCTGGCAGAAGGGCCTGGTCCCAAAGTATTCCAGGTCGTGGATGTGCAGATCGCCGGCCAGGTGGCGGTCGGCCAGATAGGGAGGCAGCAACAGCAGGTACTGCTCCTTGCTGATCTTGTCCGCCTTTTTCTTATGGCTGGTCTCGGCGTTCTCCTGCAGGTTGGCGTTCTCCTTGGATTCGAAGCCCGTGCCGATATCTATCAAATGCGCATCGTAAACGGGAGTTCCCACTCTGGTGCAGATGTTTCTCCATTCTGGGTGATGCCTCTCCAGGAGGACCACATTCATGATCTCTCTCACCAGGGGGCCGCTGAGGTACTTCACATTCATCCATCTTATCCTGCGCTCCACCTCGCGGGCAATCTCGCCTGCCTCATCCTCAGTTATGCTGGGAACTTTATAAAATTGCTCCGATAGCTTGGTCTCCTTCAGGAGCTGCTTGGCTATGGCCTCCCTGTCCCAGTCCAGGAGATGCCCGTCCGTAGTCCTGACCCTGGGCATGGCGGAAACGGATAGCCCTTCCAGGGTCTGCTGAACGACTCTATTGCTCAAAGCCCATCCCCTCTGCGGTAATGCAACATAGCGCTATATGGATTCAGCCGTCCATCGGGGCTATATTTTGCCCCGAGTTCTTATCGGCTCGGTGCTCATGACATTACCAAAATTTTTTTGGTAAATGTCTTCTCACATGGTAATTAAACTAAACGCTCGAGCTATTCTATTCTCTCCAGCTATTAAAATTCGCTATGGGCGGCCCGAAAGTATTGAAAGCAGGGACCTTGACGTCCTGGCAAGCGGATTATCCTCTGGATTTTGCCTCGGAGCTTGAAGATCTGAGAGGGTGTGGATTCGTAATTGAAATTTAGCGCGAAGAGTTCAAGATCCATCGGCCAGGCAGGCACCCTTATTGAGCTTAGCAGGAAGCTCATGGCAGGCCACACCCGGGCGGTCTAACAAGCGCTGCGGAGAAGAGCTTCGAAATTGGAGGAGGACCTTAATATTAGAGAGCCGGGCTTTTTATTTTCGCGGGCGGGTGAAGGCAGCCTGGTATCTCAGGCTGCAGATTGCTTGAGAGATCGAAGGGATCTCGGCCTATCAATGCTGTT
>Ga0315273_10008332_pt1 | contig 13055 bp, 14 predicted proteins | sample YL17G02_0_MG_FD_205753 | JGI IMG/M metagenome (GOLD analysis project Ga0315273, IMG submission 205753) | Sediment microbial communities from Yellowstone Lake, YNP, Wyoming, USA - YL17G02_0 | ecosystem: Environmental > Aquatic > Freshwater > Lake > Sediment | place: USA: Wyoming | collected...
TCGCATCGAGCGCGACACCTTCGGGCCCATTGAAGTCCCGGCGGACCGGCTATGGGGAGCGCAGACGCAGCGCTCGCTCGAGCATTTCCGCATCTCCACGGAGAAGATGCCCGACGCGCTGATCCGCGCGCTGCTGATCGTCAAGCGGTCCGCGGCACGCGTCAATGCTTCGCTCGGCGCGCTGCCGCTCCCGAAGGTGGACGCGATTGTCACCGCGGCCGACGAGGCGCTCGCCGGACGCCACGCAAGCGAATTCCCGCTCGCGGTCTGGCAGACGGGCTCCGGCACACAGACCAACATGAACGTCAACGAGGTGCTCGCCAATCGCGCGTCGGAACTCCTGGGCGGTCAGCGCGGCGAGGGCCGGCTCGTGCACCCTAACGACGACGTGAATCGCGGCCAGTCGTCGAACGACGTCTTTCCGACAGCAATGAACGTTGCCGCCGCCGAATCGGTGACGCGCGGCCTGCTGCCCGCTCTCGATGCTCTCCGCGCAACGCTTTCCGCGAAGTCCGCGTCGTTCGCCGACATCGTCAAGATCGGCCGCACCCACCTGCAGGACGCGACGCCGTTGACGGTGGGCCAGGAATTCTCCGGCTACGCGGCGCAGCTCGAGCATGCGAAGAACCATCTCGAAGCGGCGCTGCCGCATGTGCTGGAACTCGCGCTGGGTGGCACGGCCGTGGGCACCGGGCTCAACACGCATCCGGAATTCGGTGCGCGGGTCGCCGCCGAAATCGCGAGTTACCTCGCGCTCCCGTTCGTCACGTCACCCAACAAGTTCGAGGCGCTGGCGGCCAACGACGCGCTGGTGAACCTGCACGGCGCACTGAAGGGACTGGCCGTCGTGCTGACGAAGATCGCCAACGATGTGCGCTGGCTGGCGAGCGGACCGCGGTCGGGCTTGGGCGAGTTGATCATTCCGGAGAATGAACCCGGCAGCTCGATCATGCCCGGCAAGGTCAATCCGACGCAGTGCGAAGCGCTGACGATGCTCGCGGCGCAGGTGATGGGCAACGATGTGGCGGTCGGCATCGGCGGCGCGTCCGGCAACTTCGAGCTCAACGTCTACAAGCCGCTCGTCATTCACAACGTGCTGCAGAGCGTTCGCCTGCTCGCCGACGGAATGGCGAGCTTCGACACGCACTGCGCGCGCGGGATCGAGCCCGACCGTGACCGCATCGCGGAGCTCGTCGCGCGCTCGCTGATGCTCGTGACGGCGCTCAATCCGCACATCGGCTACGACAAGTCGGCCGAGATCGCGAAGAAGGCGCATCGCGAGGGCACGACGCTCAAGGCCGCGGCGCTGGCGCTCGGCCACGTCACGGAAGAGCAGTTCGACGCGTGGGTGCGGCCCGAGCGGATGGTCGGTCCGCCACCCTGACGAATTTCTCCGGGGTCCGTCGCAACCGCGGGCGACGAATGCTGAGGCGCCCTGATCGGCGATCGGATCAGCCGCCACGCCTGGCAGCGTGTTCCGGCAGGCGGAGTATCGCGTCGCGATTTGACCAGGAGAAGCACTTCGCCGCGGCTTCGGCGCAGGGCAGCCATGCGCTCGTCAGATGCTCGCGCGGCTCGAGCCGAACCGGGACGGGTGCCGGCACCTCGAGCGCGAACACGTGCTCGGTGTTGTGCGCGGTGCCCGGCGGGTAGCGGTATCGCCAGCGCGGATAGATTTCGTAGACGTTGGACATCTGCCAGTCTCGAACCCCGCCGTAATCGGCGGCGCGCAGGCCGGTTTCCTCGAAGAGCTCGCGCGTCGCGGTGGCGATCAGCGTTTCGCCCGGCTCCTGGCTGCCCGTCACCGATTGCCAGTAGCCGGGAGCATCGGCGCGTTCGATCAGCAGCACGCGCAGGTCCGGCGTGTGGACCAGCACCAGCGTCGAGACCGGGATCTTGAAGGACAAGCGCTTACGAAACGAAAACCCAGAACGGCTTGTGCCGCTCGCGCCAATAGTCGGCGGCCTCGGCGAGGATGTCTTCGAGCATTGTCCAGTCGATGCCATGCGCCTTGCGGTAGCTGGCGGTGTTCGCGAGCGCGATCACGCAGCCGACTTTTCCCAGCCAGGCATTGTCCTCGACCGAATCCGCCAGCGCATCCCAGTTGTTGCCGAAGTGCTCGGGCAATTTCAAACCCTTTGCCATCGCCGCCAGGAGTTCCGGCTTGTTGTTCACCGTCTTGAGGTCGGCCGCGAGGAAACGCAGCTTGGCGGCGTTCGCGCCCGCCGCCAATGCGTGCGCGTCGCCGTGCCACGCGTGCACGCCGGCGATTTCCAGATCGTGGAGATCGGGCAGCTTCATTCGCGGATCCTCCGAAACGATTGGTAGTGGTCGTCGGTGTAGTAGCACGCATCGGGAGCGGTTTTCGGGCCGCCGCAGATGACGCGCCGGGCACCACGGTTCTTCACTCCCGGCGTCCGCACCGTGTACTCGTGATAATAGCCTCTCGGCTTCGATGGCAGAAGCTTCTCGCGGTTGCCGAAGGCGACACCGTCGCGATCGTAATGGAACGGCCCGCCCTTGCCGATCAGCGCGTAGACCTCGCGCGCTTCCTTCGGCAGGTCGGCCCGTGTGACATCCGGCAACACCTCCGGCGCAGCGCGCGCGAATGCCGCCGTCGCGATGCCGGCGAAGAGGCAAAGGGCCAGCGCGGCGCGCCACGCCATCGCACAGCGAGGCAGGACTCGGTGCGGCGTCAGGATGTCGATCATCGAAGGTCGTAGGCTCGAAACGTTGTCAACCGTGGCAACGATTGTCCATCAACACGCCCGAACGCGCCAGACCAACCGCGCTGTCAGATTGCCGGCTTGATCGAGTCGCTGGGCCTGATTTTTATGTGCAGATCGCGCAACTGCTGCTCGGTCACGGCGCTGGGCGTGTCGATGAGGAGGTCCTGCCCGCGCTGCGTCTTGGGGAACGCGATCACGTCGCGAATCTGATCGACGCCCGCCATCATTGCAACCAGCCGGTCGAAACCGAAGGCGATACCGCCATGCGGTGGCGCGCCGCAGGCGAGTGCGTCGAGCAGGAAGCCGAACTTCTTGCGCTGTTCGGCGGGGCTGATCCTGAGCGACGCGAAGACCTTCGCCTGCACTTCGGGTTTGTGGATGCGCACGGAGCCGCCGCCGATTTCCCAGCCGTTCAGCACGACGTCGTAGGCCTTGGCGACGACTTTGCCGGGGTCGGTCTCGAAAAGGGCCTCGTGGCCGTCCTTCGGCGCCGTGAACGGATGGTGTTTCGCTCCCCACGTCTTTTTCTCGTCGTCGTATTCGAACATCGGAAAATCGACGACCCACAGCGGCTTCCACCCGGATTCGACGAAGCCGCGGTCATGGCCGATTTTCGTCCGCAACGCGCCCAGCGCGTCGTTGACGACCTTTTCGCGATCGGCGCTGAAGAAGACGAGGTCGCCGCTTCTGGCGCCGGTCCGCTCGAGGATCGTGGAAAGCACGGCGGCGGAGAGGAACTTGACGATCGGCGATTGCAGGCCTTCCTCGTTCGGCTTCTCCGCATCGTTGACCTTGATGTAGGCAAGCCCGCCGGCGCCGTAGATCCTGGCGAACGCGGTGTAGTCGTCGATCTCCTTGCGTGTCAGCGTGCCCCCGCGCGGGACGCACAACGCGGCGACGCGCCCGTTGGGAAGGTCGGCCGCGACGCGGAACACCTTGAAGTCGACGGTCTTCATGATGTCGGTGAGCTCGGTGAGCTTTAGCGGCACGCGGAGGTCCGGCTTGTCCGATCCGTAGTCGCGCATCGCGTCGGCAAATTGCATCACCGGAAACGGATCGGGAAGTTCGACTCCCATCGCTTCCTTGAACATCGCGCGGACGAGGCCTTCCATGATCTCGCGGATCTCGAGTTCGTCGAGAAACGAAGTCTCGATGTCGATCTGCGTGAACTCGGGCTGGCGGTCGGCGCGCAGGTCCTCGTCGCGGAAACACTTGACGATCTGGTAGTAGCGGTCGAATCCCGCCATCATCAGCATCTGCTTGAACAGCTGCGGCGACTGCGGCAGCGCGTAGAACATGCCGTGGTGGATTCGCGACGGCACGAGGAACTCGCGCGCGCCCTCGGGCGTCGACTTGTAGAGCACCGGAGTCTCGATGTCGATGAAGCCGCCGGCATCGAGGTACCGGCGCGCGGCCATCGCCGCGCGATGGCGCAGCATCAGGTTCTTCTGCATCTGCGGCCGGCGCAGGTCGATGACCCGATGCTGGAGCCGCACCGTCTCCGACAGGTTTTCGTCGTCGAGCGGGAAGGGCGGGGTCTGCGCTGCGTTGAGGATTTCGATCTCGTGCGCGAGCACCTCGATCTCACCGGAGACGAGATTCGGATTGGCGCCACCCTCGGGACGCAAGCGCACGAGTCCCGTCACCCGGATCACGAACTCGTTGCGCAGCGATTCGGCGGTGGCGAATGTTTCCCCACGGTCAGGATTGAAGACGATCTGCACGAGGCCTTCGCGGTCGCGCAGATCGACGAAGATGACGCCGCCGTGATCGCGCCGGCGATGCACCCACCCCATCAGCGTGACCGTCTGGGCGAGGTGGCGACGGTCGATTCGTCCACAATAGTCAGTGCGTTTCAATGCGCTCTCCGGCGGGCGTTAGGTCAGGCGTCGTGCGGATTGGTTCGAGTCGGGGCGGGCAGTACGGCCGCGCCGTCGCGCACGTCTGCGCGACGGTTCGACGGTCCCACCCGGTCAGTTTCGCGGGTGCGCGGCAGCGGCAGGCCGCGGCGCAGGCGGCGCCTTCTGGGCCGGCCGCCGGCGGTGCGGGGCAACGACGCCCATCGAGATGATGTACTTGAGCGCATCGTCGACGGACATGTCGAGCTCCCGCACATCGCTCTTCGGCACCATCACGAAGTAACCGCCGGTGGGGTTGGGCGTGGTCGGCACATAGATGCTGATGTGCTCGCCCGCAAGATGGTCGACGACGGCGTCGGCCGGCGTGCCGGTCAGAAATGCGATCGTCCAGCAGCCGGGACGCGGAAATTCGACCAGCAGCGCCTTGCGGAATGCCGTGCCCTGGTCGGAGAGCACGGTATCGCTGACCTGCTTGACCGACGAGTAGATCGATTTCACGAAAGGTATGCGGCCGAGAACGCCTTCCCAGATCCCGATCAGGCGCTGGCCGAAAAAATTGGCGGCAAGGACGCCGGTGACGAGCAGGATGGCAAAACTCAGGACGACGCCCAGCCCCGCGATGTGGAAACCGAAGATCGCCTCCGGGCGCACATTTTCGGGAATGAGCAGCAGCGTCTGGTCGAGCGTTGTCACCAGGAAATGCAGCACCCAGATCGTGATGCCGAGCGGCACCCAGACGAGCAGACCGGCGATCAGATAGCGCTTCATCGTTCGTGTCGGCGGCAGTGCGTTACGTGGAGGCAGGGGGCGCTCCGGTTCCGGAAGCCGGAGGCGTTCCGCTGCCCTTGGATTCGGCCTTGGCCTCGCTCTTCGTCGCGCTCTGGGCCTCGCTCTTCGGCTCGCTCTTGCCCTCCGTCTTGGTCTCGCTCCTGGCCTCGCCCTTGCTCTCGGATTTGGCGTCGGACTTCGATTCGCCATCGACCTTCGCCGGCGCGGGCTTGCTGCCGCTTCCCTTGAAGTCCGTGGCGTACCAGCCGCTGCCTTTGAGCTGGAAACCGGCAGCCGACATCAGCTTGACGAGCGCATCGCTCTTGCAGGACGGGCACGCGCGGAGCGGGGCATCCGAAAACTTCTGCAGTGCCTCGAGTTCATGGCCGCAGGACGAGCACCGGTATTCGTAGATCGGCATCGCAACCTCGTGAGTTCCGTGAATCAGCGCCAAAGCGCTTGATTAAAAAAGGAATATTATACTCCAAACCAGGATCCCTGCCGCCCCGCGTGAAGCACCTGGGTACCCCGGTTCCGTCGCGTGCAGAGTGGACCGGAGCAACGAACTTTAAAGTGGCTTATCCTTGTGCGCAATGAGACAACCCCTATCGGGCGCGTGCGATGAGCGTTGAATGGACGTGGTGGATTGCGGCGGCCGTGCTCATCGCTGCCGAACTCGTGAGCGGGACGTTCTACCTGTTGGTCATTGGCATCGCCGTGGCGCTCGGCGGCGTTGCCGCCTGGCTGGGCGCCGCCTTGCCGCTGCAGTTCGGAGTTGCCGGCGTCCTGGGTGTCGCGCTGACGATCGCGGCGCACCGCTGGCGCCTGGCGCACGCATCGCCGCCGCTGCAACCCTCGCTCGACGTCGGGCAGACGGTCAACGTGCAGTCGTGGAATGCCGACGGCACCGCGCGGGTGGCCTACCGCGGGTCGACGTGGGATGCCGAACTCGCGTCGACCGACCTCCCCCGCGCCGAGACGCTCTACATCGTCGCCATGCGCGGCTCGGTTCTCGTGCTCTCCGACCGCAAGCCCGCGCCTTGACCCACGGACAACTGGAGGCCTTCACCATGTGGATAGGTTCGTCGTTGTTCACGATCGCGCTGTTCGTCGTCGCGATCATCGTCATCGGGCGCGCGATCCGCGTCGTGCCGCAGCAGCACGCGATGGTCATCGAGCGGCTCGGACGCTTCTACGCCGTGCTCCAGCCGGGGCTCAATTTCGTCATCCCTTTCGTCGATCGCGTTGCCTATCGGCACGACCTGCGCGAGATCCCGTTCGATGTCCCGAGCCAGATCTGCATCACCAAGGACAATACCCAGCTGCAGGTGGACGGCATCCTTTATTTTCAGGTGACCGATCCGAAGCTGGCGTCCTACGGCTCGAGCAATTTCCAGGTCGCGATCACACAGCTCGCGCAGACGACGTTGCGCAGCGTGATCGGCCGCATGGAGCTCGACCGGACCTTCGAGGAGCGCGATCACATCAACGGCCTCGTGGTAGCGGCGCTCGACCAGGCGGCGGGGAATTGGGGCGTGAAAGTCCTTCGCTACGAAATAAAGGACCTGACGCCGCCGAAGGAAATCCTGCACGCGATGCAGGCGCAGATCACCGCCGAGCGCGAGAAGCGCGCGGTGATCGCGACGTCCGAAGGCAAGCAGCAGGAGCAGATCAACCTCGCCAACGGTGCGCGCGCCGCGGCCATCGCGAAATCGGAAGGCGAAAAGCAGGCGGAGATCAACCAGGCGCAGGGACACGCCACTGCGCTCCTCGCCATCGCCGAGGCGAACGCGAAAGCGATCCGGCAGGTCGCCGAGGCCATCGAGTCGCCGGGCGGCATCCAGGCGGTGAACCTGAAAGTCGCGGAGCAATACGTTGGCGCCTTCGCGAACATCGCCAAGACGAACAACACCGTGATCGTCCCCGCGAACCTCGCGGATCTGGCAGGGTTGATCACCGCGGCGATGACGGTGTTCAAGGCGCAGAAGCCTCCCGACCTGCCCACGCTCGAAAAGCGGGCCTGATCGCGACGGTGATGGCGGGTTTCAAAGCGCGGGCAAAGTGACGGCGCTCGCTACGCGGAATCGAACGACAACCGCACGGAGAGCGGCACCATGCAGCTGAACGGCAGCACGTTCATCGTCACGGGCGGCGCGTCGGGACTGGGCGCGGCGACGGTGCGAATGGTCGTCGACGGCGGCGGCAGCGTCGTCATCGCGGATCTGAAGGAAGCCGAAGGAAAAGCGCTCGCAACGGAGCTGGGCCGCAGCGTCCGCTTCGTGCGCACCGACGTCGTCGACGAGGCGAGCGGGAAAGCGGCGGTTGCCGCCGCCGTCAATGGCTATGGAGGACTGCACGGGCTCGTCAACTGCGCCGGGATCGTCCATGGCGAGAAGATTGTCGGCAAGGAGGGCCCGCATTCGCTCGCGAGCTTCGTCCGCACGATCAACATCAACCTGATCGGCACGTTCAACATGATTCGTCTGGCCGCCGACGCGATGGCGAAAAATGCGCCCAATGCCGAGGGCGAGCGCGGCGTTGTCGTCAACACCGCGTCCGTCGCCGCCTTCGACGGGCAGATCGGGCAGGCGGCGTACAGCGCGTCAAAGGCGGGCGTGGCCGGGATGACGCTGCCGATGGCGCGCGACCTGGCGCGCAACGGCATCCGCGTGATGACCATCGCTCCGGGGATATTCGAGACGCCGATGGTCGGTCAGATTCCGCCCGACATCGCCGAGTCGCTCGGCAAGATGGTGCCGTTTCCGCCGCGCCTCGGCCGGCCTGCCGAATTCGCGTCGCTGGTTCGCGAGATCGTGCAGAACGTGATGCTGAACGGCGAAGTCATCCGCCTCGACGGCGCGATCCGGATGGCGCCGAAATAGCGAGCATGCCGCGTTCAGTACCGACCGTGCCGGCGGCGTCGTGCGCGGCGCGGCGGCCGAGCCGCGATAATTTCTGACTCAGTACACTAGAACTGGAACGGCGAAATCGTGGTGACGCGACCTCCGGGCAGATTGACGATGGCCGACGTCGACGAGGTGAACGTGATGGTCATCGTGCCGTCGTTTCCGGTGGGCGGCCCGGGGCTTCTTGTGAACGGGCACGAGATGCACTGGCCGCCGGTGTACTTGTCCAGCGTCGCCGTGAAGACGTTCGCGGTCACCGGCCCGGACGCGAGATACCACTGGGCAGCGCCAGCAGACGTGTAGGCGTAGATGGCCACGACCAGCACGCCATGCTTGAATTCCAGCGTATAGCCGGTGCCCAATTCGTTCGCATTCGCCCACAGCCCGGCGACGGGCGTGAAGTCCGTGGGCGCCGCGGCAGCGCCAACCCGCGCGAGCGAGAATGAGTCGCTACCTTCGTGGCCGGTGAGCGTGAGGCCATCCGCGGACACGTTGAACGTGAACGGCTGGGAGCTACTTGGGTTCGACAACCCCCATTCACCGTTGGTATCGACGTAAGGCGCCGGGGTTCGGCTCGACGTGAGAACGCCGGTGGTCGGGTTCCACGCATAGGTGCCGTGCTCGATGCCGTCATGGCCGCTGGGGTCTCCGGTTACGGGAGACGAATCGCCGTCCTGGGCCAGGAAATAGACACCGTTCGGGAGGAAGACGATAACAACCGAACTGTCGGCGATGGCCGCGTTGCCAAGGGACCAGGCGCCCACAATCGGGCTGGTGCCAGTCACGCGGGTTCCGACCAGGCTCCCGGCGCCCGGGGCATTGATCGCCAAAGTGTCGCCCGAAATGGCAGCCGTCATGCCGGCAAGTCCGTTCGCCACACCGATCCCGGTATTGCCGTTGAGGTCCTGGAGAACATTGAGTGTGAATGCGCCGGTCGCCGCGTTCCACGTATAGGTGCCGCGCTCGTAGCCAGGGAAGCCGCTCGGCGCCTCGGCTTTCGCGACATTCTCGATATAGTAAAAGGAGCCGTTGGCAAAGAAGACGAGCACCCCGGACCCTTCCTTCGTGGTGTCGCCACCCGACCAGGCGCCGACGACGGATTGCGCGGAGGCTTGCGAAACGGCCAACAGGCTGAACAGCGCGCAGAGAAGGTAGGTCTTGCAGGTTTTCATTTTCGTGGGCTCAGTAGGTTATTGCCGGCATGTCGTCCGTCATCAGTGGTTCTTGCAGACGATGCCGGATGCGGCAAGAACGCGTCGCCGCGCTTTATATCACGTTCCGGGGCATCTGGTACATTTGCACTAATGAAGATATGGCATAGGTGATATGCACCGTGCTCAACCTCCGCAGCGTTGATCTCAACCTCCTGCCGGTGTTCGAAGCGGCGTACGAAGAGCGGAGCCTGTCGCGCGCGGCCGTTCGCCTGGGGATGACGCAGTCGGCGGTGAGCCACGCGCTGGCGCGGCTGCGGGCCGTATTCGGCGATGAACTGTTCATCCGTCAGGCAAGGGGAGTATTGCCAACGCCGGCGGCGAACAGGATCTATGCGAAGTTGCGCGACGCGCTGGCATCGGTGCGCGAGTCGGTCGCAGAACTGCGGGGCTTCGCGCCCAAGACGTCAGCGCGAAAATTCGTCATCAGCATCGCGCACCCGCTCGGGCCGATGATTGCGGTGCGACTGCTGGAACGGCTGGCGCACGCCGCGCCAGGGGTCGAGGTAGCGTTCAGCACCCGGTCGCGGCCAGTCGAGCTCGAGCGGGCGATGCGTGAAGGGGGCGTGGACGCGGCAGTCGATTGGCTCGTGCCGGAGCGCGGCCGGTTCCACGAAGTCACGCTTTTCGAGGACGCGATCGTGGCGGTGGCCCGGCACGGGCACCCGGCGCTGCGGCGGACCCGGTCGATCAAGGACCTGAAGGCGGGAGCTTTCATTTCTCTGCGTCCGCGCGTCGAGGGTGACCATCCCGTGGCGGGAATACGGGAGTGGCAGCGACTCAAGCTGAATTACGCACTTGAGGTGTCGGAAATCCTTGAAATTTTCATGGTGGCCAGCCAATCGGACCTGTTTGGCCTGATACCGCGGAGCATGATGAAGATTGCCCGCGAAAACTTTGGGCTCAGGCCATTGCGGGTGGGACCGAATACAGCATCCGTTCCGATCAAGCTGGTGTGGCACGCAAGCCGGGAGGCGGACCCGGCGCACGCGTTCCTGCGCCAACAGACAGGCTTGGCTTGCGACGACGTCGTCCCGCACGGATCACGAAAGACGGTGTGATTTCGCGTCAGTCGCGCCGTATCAGCGCGACCGCGGCCGCCATCATCGCGACGAAGAACACGAGCGTCCACGAAGGAATCGCGAGACTCAGGAAATACCAGCCCGCTTCGGCGCACTCGCCGCTGCCTTTGAATACCTTGGACAGGACGTCGGTGAGCGGCAGCGTCTCCAGCATGTAGTTGAGGCCCATTCCGCACTCAGGGACCTCACCCTTCGGCAGCGACTGGATCCACACGTGCCGCATGGCCGTCGCCGCGCCGAAGAGGCCGATTGTCACCGTCAGTCCGGCGTAGATCCAGGCGCCGAGGCGCGCGGGGTTGTGGAGGCCCGCCGCCAGAAACACGACGCCGATGGCGATCACCGCCATGCGCTGCAGCGAGCACAGCGGGCACGGATCGAGGCCGAGCCCGTATTGGAGCCACAGCGCCCACGCCATCAACCCGGCACACGTGAGGGCGCCCAGCAGATACGCCGGCCGTCGCGGCGGCAGCATGATCAGCGCGAGCGACGTGACGCCGATGGTCATCACGAGAATTCGCCAGGACGTCAACGCCAGCGACGGCGAGTCGCCGACAAGCTTCATCAGCGCTTCCTGCGCCAGCAGCACGAGGGCGATCGTGAGGCCAGCCCACGGCCACGGTACTTCGGCATAGCGCATCATGGCCGTGATTTCTCCAATGCCTGGTCCAGGTCCCAGAGTATATCGTCGAGCGTCTCGAGTCCGATCGACAGCCGGATCATCTCGGGTGTCACGCCGGCGGCGCGCTGCTCGTCGTCGGAGAGTTGCCGGTGCGTCGTCGACGCCGGATGGATGATCAGCGATTTCGCGTCGCCGACATTCGCGAGGTGCGAGAGAAACTGCGCCGCCTCGATGAATCGCTCGCCGGCCGCGGCGCCTCCGCGCACGCCGAAAGTCAGGATGCCGCCCGCGCCGCGCGGCAGATACCGGCGCGCCAGCGGCTCGTAGCGATTTCCCGGGAGCAGCGGGTAGTTCACCCATTCGACATCCGGGTGCGCGGCGAGGTGTCGCGCAACGGCCAGCGTCGACGCGCAGTGCCGCGGCATTCGCAGGTGCAGCGTTTCGATGCCCTGCAGCAGCAGGAACGCCGACAGCGGAGCGAGCGTGGGACCCAGCGTGCGCATCGTTTCCATCCGCGCCTTCATCGTGAAGCCGAAGTCGCCGAACGTCTCGAAGAAACGGACTCCGTGGTAGCCGCGCGAGGGCTCCGTCATCTGCGGGAAATTGCCGTTGTCCCACGGAAATCTGCCCGACTCGACGACGACGCCGCCCATGGTCGTGCCGTGCCCGCCCAGGTACTTGGTCACCGAATGGATGACGATGTCGGCGCCGTGCTCGAACGGGCGGCAGAGAAAGGGCGACGCCAGCGTGTTGTCGATGACGAGCGGGACGCCGGCGCCGTGCGCGACCTCGGCCAGCGCCGCGATGTCGCAGACGTTCAGCTGCGGGTTGCCGATCGTCTCGGCGTAGACCGCCTTGGTGTTGGGTGCGAGCGCGCGGCGGAAAGCCTCCGGATCGTCGGCGTCGACGAACGTCGTATCGATGCCGAACTGCGCGAACGTCGTGGCAAGCTGCGAATACGTGCCGCCGTACAGCGTGCGCGCCGCGACGATGTGGTCGCCATTGCGGCAGAGCGTGAGCAGCGCGACCATCTGCGCGGCCATCCCGGTGGCGGCGGCGATCGCGGCGCGTCCGCCCTCGAGCGCCGCGACCCGCTCCTCGAGCGCCGCGACCGTCGGATTCGATATCCGCGAGTAGACGTTGCCGAAGGTCTGCAGGTTAAAGAGGCTCGCGGCGTGATCCGCGCTGTCGAACACGAACGACGTGGTCTGGTAGATCGGCAGCGCGCGCGCGCCCGTCGCCGCGTCGGGAATCTGCCCGGCGTGCAGGCAAAGCGTATCGAAGCCGAATATGCGGTCAGGCATGGACGGCCGGGCAAGTCGCCGCGGTTGCCTTCAAACCGGCCGCCGGGCGGAGATGATGCCGGTGTTCACGCCGGCCCAGTTGAGGCCGCCCATGATCCGCGCATGCTCGATCTTGACGCAGCGATCCATCACGACGTCGAGACCCGCATCGCTCGCGATCTCTGCGGCCTCGTCGCTGCGTATCCCGAGCTGCATCCACAGCACCTTCGCGCCCTTGGCTGCCGCCTCGCGCGCGAGCGCAGGCATTTCTTCCGGCTTGCGGAAGCAGTCGACGATGTCCACGGCGCCGGGAATCTCCGCGACGCTCGGATAGCACTTTTCGCCGAGCACGCCGGCATGGTTCGGATTGACCGGGATGATGCGGTAGCCGTGCTCCTGCATGTACTTCGCGGCAAAGTAGCTCGGGCGGTACCAGTTCGCGGACAGTCCGACCACGGCGATCACGCGGGACCGCGTCAGAATCCGGCGCAGCCCCGCGATGTCGTCGGTTATCGGCACGCTAACGCTGCCACGTCGGATTCTGGTTGTACGGGTAGTTGGAATGGATGCGCCGGCGGGACAACGCCGTTTGCATCGA
>Ga0315273_10008333_pt1 | contig 13055 bp, 27 predicted proteins | sample YL17G02_0_MG_FD_205753 | JGI IMG/M metagenome (GOLD analysis project Ga0315273, IMG submission 205753) | Sediment microbial communities from Yellowstone Lake, YNP, Wyoming, USA - YL17G02_0 | ecosystem: Environmental > Aquatic > Freshwater > Lake > Sediment | place: USA: Wyoming | collected...
CTAGGATGTATAGTGGTGTTGAAGGTGGAGCACAGTGGCAGTATGCATATCTACGGTTTCAAACACACACTACAAACAGCAGTACACTTACAGATACGTTAACTTTGACTGGCGGCAACGTCGGCATCGGGACGACGAGTCCTGTTGCAAAACTTGACGTTTCTGTTGGGGACATCTTTCTCACAGCAAATTACGCACTAAAATCTGGTGGGTCATACGCTAATTCGAGCGGGATTAAGCTTTACAACGGCAGTACGGGTGATATGGAATTTACACAGTTTAGTACCGCAACGTATGCAAGGTTTAACGCGAATATGTCAATAGCTGGCAACGTCGGCATAAACCGCACAGCCCCCGGCGCACAACTCGACGTGCTGAGTGGCGCGACGAATCGTGTCACGGCAATATTTGATACGTCTGCGTCTAATAGTGGCTACAATACGATCTGGAAATGCAATGGTGCTTCACGGGTAGGAGTAGTAACGTATGCCACGGCCGCTGGCATAGAAGCCAATGCCTGTAATTTTGGAAATAATCTTGGTGGGGCGTATCTTTACGCCGGGAATAATATTAGTGCGGGTGCAGAAGGTCCAGCAGCGGGAGTTCTTTTTCTGGTTGAGGCCGGGGGAACAAACTCTGTTTACTGGACCGATGCGGCCCATAAATTACGCTATCACACCGCTCAACCAACAGGTTCATCCGGCACCCCAACAGTAGCCGATACCGCAGGCGCAGTAGTAGGCGATCAAACTTCATGGCACGAACTTAAGAACATCCTCGGCCCCGCACATGCGCCTGAATACTACCTCTCTGAACTTCTTCGCACACAAGTAGAACGGTTCACCTACAAAGACCACCAATATTCCGTAGGTGGAATCGACCCCATAATGACAGGACTTGTCATCTACAACAAAAACGAATGGTACGCGAAGAACTGTGATCGAGATCAGATTCCGTGTTTAAATGAAGTGAACGTCGCAGGGTATCTCGTGCAAAGCATAAAAGCTCTACACGAACTCTACGAAACGGATGCGCAGAAAATCACCCGTCTCGAAGCTTGTGTGACAGAATTGGAATTAAACGTAATCAATCCAAATTAGGAGGAAGCGATGGCGGTAGAAACCACAGCGAACAAGCAGGCGTTCATTCACGGACTTGCTGCAGCAGCCACCAAATTGCTGGAAGCCACATCTGACATCAAAGATCTCTCTGCGATCTACACCGACCGAGGGTATGATCCGAATCATGCTGGGACCGACCCGATCGCAGACGAGACGGCAAACCCGATGGGGTTGACGGCCAATCAAGTATATGAAATGGCCGTCACACTGAACACCAATCTCCAGGCATGGTTGGCAAACAACCACACGATTCTCAACGTTATGCGAAGGGATAAGTAATATGTGCGGATTTTTTATGGCGGGTGTGATAATGGCAAATATTCCTTCTGGTCGTCGTTCTTACGGCTGGTGGGGTATTCTTCGTGGTTAACTGAATCAATTTCAAACTAGGAGCGAACACAATGGGAGACGCAGCGAAACGAAGTGTTTACGAAGGCAAGCGCGTTGTTTTCAACCTGGCGGCGGTTCCACTGATCTTGAGCGCCGGAGACATCCGCAGTTTCGGCCGTGACGACGATGGTGAACTCGTCGAGAACAAGGAGAAGCGGCAATTGATGGCCCGGGTGGCCTGCGCCAAGGTCACGATCACCACAGCGGTCAACTCGATCCAGCCGAAGATGAAGCGTGGTGAGTCCCGTTCCTGGCGGGTCTGGCAGGAAGAGATCGCGCAACCAAACGAGATCGACGAGAATGGTGAATACTCCGCAGAGATGACCCTTGGTGACATCCAGTGGCTGGTCAAGCTCTTGGACAAGGACGTTGAGCTGCCGACGCAGTGGCTGATGTGGATCGAGCAGCTGGCTGACTATTTGAAGGCAGTGAAGCCGGTCGATGAAGAAGAAGTTGCCGAGCAGGGGGATCCTGCCCCGGCTTCTTAGTGATTCAGTTTAGTGTGGTTCCTGCGCGGTGATGCTTGTTGTTTTGATGAGAGTCACCGCGCAGGAACCATGATATCAAAAACGCAACCAGCGCGCCGACGCGCGCACAGTGGAGATTGCGCCATGCCCGATAACTCTGGACCTTTTCATGATCAAGTTGTGGGAGCGCTTGCTCGATTAGAAGCTGGGCAAGAACACATCATTGCCAGATTGGATAAGATAAATGGGAGCGTTACAAGTCTTTTTGAAAAAAACAATGAACTTGAAATCAGGCTGGTCGAACACCCCCTTCAGTGTGAAATTCGAGAGAAAATAAATCACATCGAAAATCAGCTTGCCACCGGTCAATATGCCGGATCGACTGTAGTTCGGCAAAGACTTGATGATGTCGAGAGAAAAGAGGAGGGTCGAGTTATCGCCAAAGAGACTAGCGAAAAATGGTTACGGTGGATCTGGCCCGTGATCTATCTCTTTGCCGCCATCGGGGCTATTCTTATCGGGATGCATGCTCCCGAGCTCCTAAAGCACTTCAAATAGAAGGAGTACTATGAGCATCATTATTTCAAAACCTAACCCCCGAGATCACAAAGAATTGCTGTATCCACGATTTGCCGACAAGATGCGCCAATTTGAGATGAAGTTGTGGGCGGTTAGATTACCGTTCTACTCCTTCTGCGGCTTGCGTTCTTTTGAGGAGCAGGCTGTTGAATATCTCAAGGGGCGAATGGCGCCGGGCCCGGAATGTATGCACAAGGGTGAGAGTAAGCCGCGCCCGATCGGGTCCTGCCAGATACATCCCTTCGGCTTGATCGTTACCAAGGCCCGCCCGGGCGAGAGCTGGCATCAATATGGCCTGGCGGATGATTATGTTCCAGATGGAATGGCTGAGAAGCCATCCATACAATGGTCATGGCAGGCCTTTTTAGATGCTGACAACAACAAGCGTAATGATTGGGTGCAGATGGCCACGATCGCCCGCGACATGGGGTTGGATTCAGCATGGTGGTGGAAGGAGTTTAAGGAAGCCCCACACGTTCAGTGCACGTTCGGGCTGACTCTGCCCCAAGCTCAAGGTCTGTATAAAATCGGAGGCCTGCCAAGGGTGTGGGCCGAACTGGACAAAGCAGCGTAATCGCACTGAGGAGCTCATTTATGTTGGAACAAATGAAACAACTTGCTTGGTCTGACTGGTTATATCACCTGTTCTTCTCTGCGATCGGGGGCGGGGCGAGCGCGGTGACGAGCACCATAGGTGCAGTGATCATTGCCCCTGAGACCTTCAACGCAGGAGGGGGCCTTCACAAAACATTGGAGCTGATGGCAACCGTATTTGTCATCAACGCCTTGCTTGCTTTGTTTTATTACCTCAAACAATCACCGTTGCCGGGAGTCATTGAAACTACTTCAAAGATGACCGAGACAACAAAGACGACATCTACAAGTACGTCAACGAACGAACCTAAACCGTAGACTTTTGATCCTCAAGGGAGGGACGCGATGAGAACAATGAGAACAGCAATACCAGTCCTGGCATTAGTGCTGATGCTTCAGGGCTGCGCGGTGAAAGTAAATACACCTACCCCACCAACCGTCAAGCAGCAAGTTGTGGCGGTGGCGAATCAGATCGACAAATACACCAACGCGATCGCGAAGGCCTGCATGACTGCCACGCAGGACATTCTTCAGCAGTACCCAAACCCGACCCCGGACCAGCTGGTGATACTCGACATCATCATGAAAATCACTCAGTACAATGAGATCGCCCGCAATACGACAGAGGCTTTGCTGACCAATGATCTGACGACGCCGGCAGGCATCCGCAATGCGTTGATCCCGATATTCAAAAAGGCCAGGGTGGATATTGACAACGGGCTGTTGGGGATCAAAAATATCGAGGCGAAGAAGAAAGCCACCGACATCGCCAATATCATTGAGATCTCACTCAATGCCGTGACACTTTTCCTGGAAGCCATCCAAGTAAATCAGAGCAGTATTCCAGCCAATCTGGAGGCAGCTTATGCAGGCCAGTGACTACATTGCCATAGCCAAGATGATTACTGATCTTGGTCTCGTTGTCCTGCTCCTCGTTCTGCACAAGAACGCAGATGGCACCACCACGCCGATCGTTCTACTGCCGCTGAACGAGGAGACGAAAGATTTGAATGCGGAGATCATCAGGACAATTCTTGAGGCCAAGTTGAAAGCTACGACGCCGCCAGCCACGACCCCGGCATAACCAATAACCGAACCGAAAGAAGAAAGAAGAAAGAAAAGGAGATTTATGGACTACGAGGAATTCAAAGCAAGATTTATCGGGCAGATCAATCCGGTCACTCGAATGGGTTACACTTTTGAGGAGATGGCAGAGGGCTCCGGACTTAGCCTGTCTATCGTCAAGGCATTCGTTTCGAGGGCGCAAAAAGAAGCTGAGATCCCTATACCGCCTGGCGCTGATCTAAGTCTAGACCAACCGGCTGAGGTGGGACGTCATGAAGCTCTGTCGGGCGCTGGAGAAGTTCTGACACTGCTCCGATCGATCGACAAGAAGTTGGACGAGCTACTGGATCGATGACCTTGACTTTCTCGGCAGTGAACAAAAGAGTGCGTGGGTCTCTTCCGCGTCCGGACCCACGCACTCCCTCTGCGGCCGCTCCCCGCCAGGGCGCTGCCGGGAAATTATTTCTTATTGCCCTCAGCCGTGGTGGGGTATAATAAGTCATGCTGATTGTTGACCGGTTGCGTTTCACGGTTTTGGGACAGTGGAAAACCATCAAAAGACGAACTGCCTAAAGCAGCGTAACCAAAAGTGGCCGGGGTCGAAAGGCTCCGGCCATGAAACAGTCAAGTCAAAAATGAGAAGAAAGAAGACACAGAACATGATGACAGTTCTTGCAGCGCTGCTCATGGCTTTGCTGGCTTCTTTCGTCTTGGTGATTGCGTTTCTCGCGTGTGCGGTAACAGTACGAGCGATTCTCCAAGGCGAAGGGCCCCCCACAGCCATCTGGCGCGTTGTGCACGGCGTCACACTCTTTGATAGTTTGAGATCACGGCAAGACCAGTACGACCGGCGACTTCTTCAGTCTCGGTGGCAAATCTTCACAAGTACAAATATGCGACAGGCGATAGCGTGGGCCCGCGGTGGACAACTCGCATGCGGACTCGGAGCTTGAACAACCAACCGTAGTACATCCGACCCTACATCAGGCCCGGTGGGTAAAAACATCATCCCACCGGGCCATTTTTTTATTTCAATACCGCTTTTCTGTTTATCTGCTCCACGCAGCTCTGCCTCCGTTTTTGAGTATAAAGAGGTATAAACCCACGAACTTCTCTAAAAACAACGCCCCCAAGCGATCCTCCGAGAGTTATTGGAGCTGTATTCGAGTGGCTTTTACCGTTTTGCGGATTTTGCTGTTAATTCACTGAATTATTCAGTTCAGGTGGTGTTGCTCATTCCATTTCAACTTCAATGCAAGTCCAAGCGTTCTTTCTGCAGTAGTGGAGGACTTCCGGCACCGACCACCCTTTCATGTATCTGATTATCGGCGCAGTCTTGATCGTCTTTCCATCTTCCAGTATGATGCCCGCCGTGAAGTGTGGCGCCTTGATCTGAAACAATCTTGTTCCGGGTTTGTTCTCTTTGATCGGCATATACACCTACCAGATGAACCAGTCGTAGAACAGCTGACTCAATTTCACCGTGCCAAATATGATTGTGATTGGAATGGCTGCGGTCATGAACGCGATCAGAGCGGTTACGAGTAATTGTCTTGCCAACTGATGCCTATTGATTTGCACCACGACAGTGAAATTCAATATTTCTCTATCTTTCTGTCAGTGATAGATATGTTGCAGACCAGCTCTTCACATGCCATCGCTGCCCGGTAGATCGATCGTATACCCTCACATGTTGTGTCAAGCGGCTGGCCTGCTCTGCGGCAGATATCGGCCAAGATCCAAACTGGGTTGTCGGTCCAGACATATTCACCTTTTCCCCATTCATCCCAAGTCAAGACTTTGACACCTCTGACCGGTACGCTTTTGAGGCTGCGGAGAAATCGACGATATTTAATCCTCTCTTGCAGGTCCGTGAAAAAGCTGCGAACTTGCTTTTTATACTTGTCCGGGATTTTGCATGACCAGCTGGGTGTCATATCATGAACTCCGCTTTTGTCTCTACTGCCAGCTGTAGTGCTTCTCCGTAGGACTCACCCTTTGCCAAGACGATGATGTGATCCGGACCGCCATCTTTCGACAATCCCACGATTTTCGTGCCGGCTCGATCACAATAAAGAACGGCGCTGGGACCAAAGGCCGCCACGGCACGTTGCTCCCATTTGTATTTTGCCTCTTGTCGGATCACTCTACGGGATTTCTGACCAGGTAGTTTTGGATGTCGCATTCTTGCTGGCATGATTGCTCCTTATCTTCTACTCAAATACACAATCCCATGATCGCTTATTTCAGTGAGAAAAGGTTCCGTGGGGATATCCCACCTCGTACTTTTCAGATCGAGTGGGTCGTATAGTAGTAGCTCACCGAGAATTCCTTCAGTCTCGCACACGGGCTGTATTCCGATTTCGTGCTTGTCACACAACTCAAACAGTGCCTTGATGAATTGAGTGTATTGTTCTGCAGTTTTAGCCATATCTTACTCCTGTTTTGCATTGCCCGCCATGCAACTTGCTTCATAAAGCCGCGGTCGCGGCGCCGTCTAGCTGGCAAACAAATTGACCGCACGGCGGGCAAGATCGCTCAAACCAATGTCACCGATCTGCCCAACACATTCGAAAGCTCTGATTCTGCCCTGGTGACATCCCGCTTGAGATATTCATTCTCCATCTGCAAAAGCTCCTCATGTGTTATCATACCTCGCTCAATCAGAAGCGCACAGAGGCCGGCATGAGAACACAGACAGGTGTCGACCCCGACTCTCAAATGCTTCTCCTGAGTCTCTCGCGTCAGCATCATGGACATCTTCATCGCGATGCCAGTCTGGAGCGCGTGCTGGAGACGCTGCTGTTCTCGGGCCAGCTCAATGACTTCAGGTGTTGGATTGTCTACTTTCATTTTATGACTTCCTCTTCTTTTCTGGCAGAAGACCTACCAAGATCCAACCAATTGGACCAAAGAACAGGCCTAGAGTTAATCCTTCACTTGGACTTCTTCCCTTCTGGACTGCAACATATACGCCTACCGCGATTGTAGTGATGACGTAAATAACAAAAAGCACCAGTCTTGTTTCTAAGTCCATCTCTCACTCCTTTGTAGTCGCTTGATAAACACGGGCACCATAGCCATTGTCTACACGCTGCCCAATGTTGATCAACAGATCGACCTTGCCCTCGCCCCGGTTCCAGGCATAGAGGGCCAAGGCCATGTTGCCTTTGTATTTCTCAAGCAGAAAATTGAAGTGGGCAAACGCTATGTCTAAATGCTTGTCGGGATTCTTTAGATCCTTCTCGGTGACTTTGGGATCGTACCGGCGCGCCGTGGCCATCCACATTTGTGTCAGACCGGTTGCCTTGCCACCATCTCCCTTCGCATCCACGACGCCGTCGGATTCCGCTTTTATCAAACTCAAGATGATGTACGTCAGGTTCTCGGGGGTCCGGATCAGCCGCCACTTCGGATCGGTGTTGACATAGACTTGGGACAGCTTCTGCACCTTGTCAACGATAGATGGAGTGAAGCCAAATTCATTGGCTAGGGCTATTTGTTGGGAGAGAGCATCAAGCTGAGTTTGAATGTGAGTGATTTCAATCGCCGCTCCTGAAAGGGGTTTTGATGCGGGCGATTGAGTTGCTTTGTGGCCTACAAACAGAAGGCCACCAATCACAGCAACCATGAAAATGAACGACATGATATATTTGATTCTGATTTTCACAAGCTCCCCGTTTTTGTATATTTGCATATTGTTTCCTTTCAGTTAAGGGTCATGAGCGCACCTTGGCGAGCCAGTTCTGCTTCATCAAATTATCCGGCTTATCGCACCCAATAATAAAGTCAGCCTCCTCCACCAACTCCAGCAGGTTGGCGATGTCCCCCTCCGCATTCATGCCGAAGTTGGCACGATGATTAGGATGAAGGCGTAGATATTCCAACCGTTCGCGGATCTCGGATACTTTGATCTCAGTCATGAGGCTCCTTTGTGGAACGATACGAACGCACCTTGGCAATCCACTCGGTTACTCGCGTTCTGTCCGGTGCGATCATTGCCCTACCTTCGCTGTAATCGACCACCCATGGGATGGCCTCCTCCAACCGCTCCTGAGATTTTTTGTATTGATGCTTCCAGCCGAAGCTCGTATATGTTCCAAGCTCTTCGGACAGGTGGGTGTTCTCCTTTCGCAGCTTGGCCTCAGCCTGATATGATGCGTCACGCTGCTGAATGGCTGCCTCGTATGCCGACCCCACCGCTGTTCGCAGATCATCCGCAGTAGTGGACTCCTCAAGCGTCTGACGATTTGCCTCCTGGAGTTCATCCTCAAGGGCTTCTATGCACTTTGCCGCTTCCCAACAAAGCGGATTGCCGCTCACATGTAGGATGTCTGTTAATTCGCTCATCTCAATCTCCTTGGAGGGCTGGCTGTATAGGGTCGCCAAACTATCTCGTGCTTGCGGCACGCCCGATTCGAACGGGTATGCAGCCAGCCCATAAAGTTCGCCGTGGTCCTCATCGCTTCCAATAACGTGTTGCATTCTTCCATCGAAGTTCACGGCGCGCAAAATCGCTTACACAATCTGCTCCGATTACCTTCTTTCGGCATCGCGGACACTTAGTTTCACGGTCGCATATGGCTACGTGACAGCATGCGGTGAACATTGTACTGTTAGTGCCCTGAGGAACAAGTGGAACGATTTGAATATAAGTCTCGTACATTTTAGGCCTCTTTCGCTGTGGCCGGGGCGTGATAGCCGCTAATAGGCTCGTTCCGGCAACGTCTACCGGCCTTTCTTTCGTCACGCCGCACGGCGCTTGCCTCAGGCAAGGTTACACTCGCGCATTCCAAACAGTTACTATGTCCCTACTCAGTTTGGCGTCATCCCCATATCCATCCCTCGCGGCCTTAACGTGCACGCCACAGTAGACACATCCAATAGTGACCATGAGTAGGCCGTTTACAGCCCAACTGTAATAGGCATCTTTACCACAAAATGGGCACGGTTTAAGTTCTGGTTTCTCCATCTCTCCTCCCTTCGCGGGCTACCTAAATGGGGCGAATTCCCCGTGCTTTCCATCCAGAACCAGAACGCGACTAAACAAATATCGCTTCTCTCCGCACCAACAACAAATCTCTTCGACTTTCGGTGGATTACTTGCGAGCATTACTCCGGTTCCGTGCCAACAGTGCCTACAGTCTGCTTTGGCGTTCTGCGAACAAGCCCCGTCCTTGACTACTATGCCAACATCCATCTGTGGAGTGGATATGTGGAGGGTTTGATTTGGAAGTCCTTTGGGTAATCCGACTCTTCCCTCAGTCACAAACGTTAATGTTTTGATTTCAGACATCTCACTCCTCCATCCGCGGGCTGCTGGTCCCACTTTGTACAGGCTGTACGTCTATGCCCAGTCCGTAGCAGCAACCCGCTTCTGCCCTCCCTGGCTGGCTTGAAGCATGACCCTTGCAAAGGTCGGTTCACTACCATGCCGAGTGAGGGCATTCTCATTTGAATGCATCATCAAGGCCACATTCGCAAGACCACCTACCTAATGGACGTGCCGTCTTGATACAGTCTTCCGCATGACGCCCATACTTCCGCAAAGCTGATTTCAACTCTGCAATTCGGGCACTTGCAATTCCAATACCCATTTCAGCAAGTGCCTCCCAGAATACTACTGCTGCTGCGTCCGGTGTGTAGTCTGGCCCGTATGTGAGAACTCCGTTAGGTCCAATACTGACCAAAATTGAGTTGTCCGACTTTCGGATTTCCAGAACGGTCGGAGGTTCATAGAATTTGCCAATGGTTGTTACTGCTTCTTTATTGTCAGTCATACTAACCTCACCAGTTCTGCACGCTGATTGGATTCTCGTAATTGCACAATGCAATTGCCCGTTCAAATTGCTGTGCCCGCGTCTGCGCGGTGAATGGGAACCAGTAAAGTCGATAGATCGTGGTTGAACGGTCATCGAACTTGTCACATGCCCACGATGACAAGATCGGAACTACACCCTGGCTGTCGCTCCAGATGTTGTAAATCACCGGTTGTGACTCCACAGACAGATTTCCGTGAACCATCAAAATACCTGCACCATCACTACGGCGGGAGACTCCGATGATTGGACTTAACAGTTCAACATCTCGTGCCATCGTGTACATCCATGTGTTTGGATCAAGTCTATATGGTGTGTTGAAAGGGTGTTCCTTCGGAAGTCGATCTTGCATCAAGATTGCGGACTTACCTGCTCGCCAATCCGGAAAGAAAAACTCAGAAGGCAGCTTGAGTATGCTGATGCCCCCAGGTCCGACGTACCTCCCCATGAGAAAATCGAAGTCAAATAGCGAAGGCATCCCGGTAACTTCAACCATGTGAGGATTGTGGATAGAATCCTTTATCCCTCCAGGACGCCCACATCTCACGGCAATATCAGCCTGGACATTGCCGAACTCATCAACTCGGTAGCAGATTGAATAACCGAGCCCCTCCCCTTTGTCTGTGTTCGCTCCGCCGAAAAATTCGTTGACGGGAACATAAGCAAATTGGACACAATAAGGATCGTAACCTGGGTGCTCAAATTGCAACACCCACCCACCAACAAAGTTAGGTTTAGTATCATCATTCTCCCCATCATCACATTGGGGAGTAAATCCGCAGATTGCTCCGGTGGCCAGCGGAGGACAACGACCGTCTGGATCGAGACCACCATTCTTGATGTCAACGATTTCTGGCGTGAAATCGTTTCCGTTGACGATTCCGGATTCATGTTGCCACTGCACAAACGAACAGATAGATCTTGCATTGATTGGTCCGTGGTTGTCACGGAATGTAAGGATACTGCCTGCTCGTTCAATGTAACCTCGAATTGCCATTTTGTCTCCTTCTTTTGATTCTCCAAACGTCATGCACGTACACAGCGATCAACCCGGCGACGACCAACAAATAACCAATGACTGCAATCACGCGTTCCATTATTTCCATGCTCCATGCATCGATTTCCACGTAACTAAAAATGTAACCAGCACCACGAAGTAAACGATCAAGAACACCACCCAACCAGAATGTTTGTGATACCACAGATTGAATCGCTGTGTGTGATACTGCAGTGCGCTCTTACGCCAGGTTTGTTTCACGGCGGCCTCTCTTGGCAGGATATTTCTCTTCGGCACCTGCTTGCTTCATCGCCAGGAGGCGTTTGTCGTCCTGCTCTTGCATGTGATGGATTTCACCTGCAGCGGCCAGAAGCATTTGGATTTCATCCTGGTCTTGACGGCCCAATCTTTTGAGGACAGTAGAGACAGCCGTGTTCGGGTCTGACGACACTCGACGCAGCTGAACTATGACGGGTTGAATGACTTCCTTGAACACCGGTAAACTCAAATCACGGATAGAAATGCTCCGGGCTTCCATCGCTGCTTTCTTCGTGTTGCCGATCTCGACTTTGTTCATCTCGTCCTCTTGATATATTTTTGAAGAGTGGTGGGAAGGAGCGACCAAACCCACCACCCTTGGAACAGGCACATCCAACCAGCTCGTGCCCATCCAAATTCGTCCTATCGTTTTGCTCCTTTTTCCGGACGCTCGAATGCGTACTCGTCCAACTGCATGAAATCTTTTTGAGACAGCTTGCCATCATCATCGAACTTGATGCGCAGGTGGCGTAGGTGATTCTGTTCTCGGTCGGATAGAATGACTTGGTATCGCTCGATGTAATCAAAGCGGAATGACGTCAGGAATGCGCGGACCTGTTTCGGATCCGGCGGCAGATTTTTCTCGATGCTCTGCACGGACGATCGTGGATACTTAGTTCTCATGGTCGCTCCTTGAAAACATGTTCGTCTGACTTATTCTACCACGTGGCGCCGGTCGTTGGACAAAAAGATGTTTTTCTTTTCACACCGCTCCACCATAAAATCACTGAAAAACAGTGATCCTGTCCAGAAAAATATTCAGCTATTTGCCCAGTATAGCTGTAACTGATTGGATTGATAGCAGATATGGACACGAAAATACTCTAAAATTAGCTTTACACTACTTTTATAGTGGAGTATTATTTTCTTGCATCAGATCTTTGACAGCGGGCGGGTCGGGGAAGAGCAACCGATAAAGGCCGGCAGCCCAACCGAAACCCACAGCCGCTGGGGATGAAGCGGGCAGGAGTGGGCAGAGACCAGAACATCCCGACCGGACACCCGGATCCAAAAGCTCAGAGTAGGCGACAGGCCGTGAAACAGGCGGACGCAGTGATCCTGAGATCAATGCTAACGGGCACGCAGCGAAGGGGCGGGGGCGTACCCTGTACCCGATGAACGACGACCGGAATATCCAGCAAGGACTAACGGGTTGCCAACCAGGCAGCAGCGGACGATCAGATCTGTCACCACGGGGATTTGAAGCGAGCGCGGCCAACGTGGCAATCCTGAGATCCTGACGCACGCCACAAACGTGCGCGGCAAAAACTGGACGAGACGGACTCGAAACCATCCGACGAAATCGAGACAACTTTAGATAACAGGTGGTTGGGTCTGAGCGAAAGCTCGACCCGATCCTCAGACGCATTTCATATCTTCTTATATGGTGCAGCTGAGGATTGGGTTTTTCAACCACTGAAAAGGAGCGGACAAAATGGACGAAGTCATAACTTTAATGGAGCGCATCAAGCTGCTCGACGCTCAGCAGGTGCAGGATCTGCTGACCCTGATGGCAATCTACTTCGAAGGGTCCGAGGAGGAGGTGATGAACTTCCGAGCCGACCTGATCGCCAAGAACCTCCACGACGCGGCCGGCATCATCTCGCGGCGCGCGGGCAACTAGTTCGCAAGCTTCTGAGGCGGCTCGAGGGCAGCTTCGAGCCCCTAACTGAAGTGACGAACCCAACTTAAATCAAAAGGAGCG
>Ga0315273_10008335_pt1 | contig 13055 bp, 11 predicted proteins | sample YL17G02_0_MG_FD_205753 | JGI IMG/M metagenome (GOLD analysis project Ga0315273, IMG submission 205753) | Sediment microbial communities from Yellowstone Lake, YNP, Wyoming, USA - YL17G02_0 | ecosystem: Environmental > Aquatic > Freshwater > Lake > Sediment | place: USA: Wyoming | collected...
ACGTCGCGAGCGGAAATGCCAGCAGCAGCAGCACCGCCGCGCGGCGCGCAAAGGCCATCATCTTGATCAGTTTCATCGGATTCATTCCTTGTTGGTCGCGATGGGTCGGTTCATGCCGGCGCTGCCAAGTACCACAGAACCAAAGGCTGGCACTAGTACCACAGAACCAAGATCTGGCACTAGTACCGCAGAACCAAAGGCTGGCACTAGTACCGCAGAACCAAAGGCTGGCACTAGTACCGCAGAACCAGGAGCTGGCACTAGCGACGTCCTCCACCGCCACGACCGCCGCCGCCACCACCACCGCCACGACCGCCGCCACCACCGCTCGACATCGAACGCGAAGCGCCGCCCGACGCCGAGCCGCGGCTCGCCGCACCGCGCGAACTGTCCATCTGCGTCTGCCGACCCGAGCCGTAGCCGCTCATCGCATTTCCTCCTGCGCCGGCGCCTCGGCCGGCGCTGGCACCACCAAAACTGTCGCGCGGCGACGCGCTGACCGAACCCGCGCGCTGCGATGCGCCCGCCGAACTCGCGCGCTGCGATGCGCCCGCCGAACTCGCGCGATTGCTTGCCGCAGCGCCCTGCCCCGCGCCGCCCCCGGCCGGCTGCGTCGAGGGTCGTGCGCCTGCGCCGGCGCTGCCAGCTCCGCCGGGTCGCGTATCGCCGACCCGCGCCGTCGGCGCGGTCCGGCCGACGGTGTTGCTGACCTGCCCCGGTCGCTTGTCCGATTTCCACGCCGAACCGCCGCCCTGAGCCGGACGCGTCGTCGCGCCGCCGGGCCGGTTGATGTTGCCCGTGTTGATGTTCGTGTTGCGATTGATGTTGATGTTGTTGTTGCCGCCGCCGCCCCAATTCGTATTCCAGTGCCCGCCATTCCACGCCGCGCCGATAGCCGCACCCCAGATGAGGCCGGTGGCGAAGGCGGCGCCGGGCGGGTACGGATAGTAGTAGACCGGGTACGGTGTGGGCCAGTAGCCCCACGTCGGATAACCGCCCGCCACCACGATCGTGGTGGGGTTGTACTGCGGCACGTAGATCACCTCCGGATTGGCCGGGACGATCCTGATGACTTCCTTCTCGACCTCGACGATCTGCTTGGTGTCGGTCTTGAGATTGCCCACCGCCTGCGCCCTGCGGCGGAACACCTGGATCGCCTCGAGCACCGCGCCCTGGTCGGCCACGACGGCCTCGCCCAGTGCCGCCGTCCAGTCGAGATCGCCGCTCATCGTCTTCACGACGTCGGGGTAGTTGAGCAGCGACTTTACCGCGTCGTCCCACTTTTCGTCGACGGGCAGCTTGGGATCCGTCTTGCGCTTGTCGAGAAAGCGATCCGCCTGCACCAATTGCAGCGGATTCGTCGCGGCGGGCAGGATGATCGCGACGAGATCGTCCGGATAGAGCGCGACCGGGCCGACGAGATTGTCGAGTTCCTCGGTCGACATGGGCGGTGCGGCACCTCCGCCAACCGCGGGTGCCTGCGCCAAGGCGTGACTGGCAAACACGACTGCAACGCACGCCGCGACGAGGACACGCCACGCGGATCGGGTCGGCGAACTCGCGCGATCAAGCGGATTGAGATACATCGGTGCTGCCTCCTTCGGGTTCGATCGGTAGTGCCGGCGCCGCGTGGGCGCCAAGGCACCAGCGGACTGCCGCACGCCGATTCGTGGCGTATCAGCGCGCGCGGAGTATTTCGCAGGTTGCGAGCGCGTCAGCGGTACTCTCCGAATCGATATTTGGCGCGCCCGACAGGAGTCGAACCTGTGACCTTTGGCTTCGGAAACCAACACTCTATCCAACTGAGCTACGGGCGCTCCGGCCTGCATTTTACCGTGCCGGCCGAACGACGGTCCAGCGAAGATTCCGGCGTCGCGCAAGCCCCGGTATAATGTGCCGCTCTTTCCGATCGAACCTCTGGAGACCGTTTCCGTCCGGCCGCTTCCGGGAACGGGAGCCCCGCATCGACCCAACGCTACCGGACCAGGAACGCCATGCACGAACCGGATCAGCACGTCTCACCGATCAGGAACTGGAAGCAGCTTGTCGTCGTCGTCGTGCTTGCGTTCGTCGTGCCGATCGCCGTCATCGTCATTCTTTCGCAGTACGTCACTGACATCCCGGTCCGCCCCGGCGACGATGACAGCGCGGTGCTGAACCGGATCAGTCCCGTCGGCAACGTAGAGCTCGCGCTGCCGAGCGGACCCAAGGGCCAGCTGAGCGGCGAGCTGGTCTACAACCAGGTATGCAAGACCTGCCACGAAGGCGGGCTTGCCGGCGCGCCGAAGGTGGGCGACAAGGCGGTGTGGGCCAAAGTCAGCGCGCAAGGGCTCGCACCCACCGTCGATCATGCGATCAAGGGCATCCGCGCGATGCCGCCGAAGGGCGGCAATCCGGATTTCGAAAACGTCGAGGTCGAGCGCGCCGTGATCTTCATGGCCAACAAATCCGGCGGGAACTGGAAGGAGCCTCCCGCGCCGGTCGTCGCCTCCGCTGCGCCTGCGGCGGCCGCGGCGGCACCCGCCGGTGGCAAGCCGGACGGCAAGAAGGTCTACGACACCGCGTGCGCGGTCTGCCACGCCGCGGGAGTCGCCGGTGCGCCCAAATTCGGCGACAAGGCAGCGTGGGCGCCGCGCTTGAAGCCCGGCATCGACGCGCTGCACACGAACGCGCTCAAGGGGAAGGCCGCGATGCCGGCCAAGGGCGGCAACGCGTCGCTTGCAGATGCCGACGTGAAGGCCGCGGTCGACTACATGGTCTCCGCGGCAAAGTAACGTCGCCGGCATTTCGCGGTTTCAGTGCGCAACGCGGCCGGACGGCCGCGTTGCATTTTCCGCCGCGACAATTTTGGATCAGCCGCCGGCGGCAACCGGCTCCCTCGCCTCCGCATCGGCATCGATCTCGCCGCGCGCGACATCGCGCAGCGCGGCAAGCTGCGACAGGTAATCCGCAGTCACGTCGCCGGTGACATACTTGCCGTCGAAACACGACGCCTCGAACTCCACGAGATTCGGATTGGTCGCACGCACCGCCGCCTTCAGCGCGGCGAGCTCCTGGTAGATGAGGAGGTCCGCGCTGATTTCGCGCGCGATCTCGGCCTCCGTTCGCCCGGTGGCCACCAGCTCGTGCTGGTTCGGCATGTCGATCCCGTAGACGTTCGGAAAGCGCACCGGCGGGCTCGCGGAGGCGAAATACACCTTGCGCGCTCCCGCCTCGCGCGCCATCTGCACGATCTCGCGCGACGTCGTGCCGCGGACGATCGAGTCGTCGACGAGCAGGACGACCTTGTCCTTGAACTCCATGCCGATCGGGTTCAGCTTCTGGCGCACGCTCCTCTTGCGCAACGCCTGCCCCGGCATGATGAATGTGCGGCCGATGTAGCGGTTCTTGACGAAGCCCTCGCGATACGTGAGCCCGAGCGTGTTCGCGAGCTGCAGCGCGGAAGGACGGCTCGAGTCCGGGATGGGGATCACCACGTCGATGTCCCGCGCCTCGGGAATGCCGCGGATCTTGTGCGCGAGCTGCTCGCCCATGTTCAAGCGCGACTCGTACACCGAGGTGCCGTCGATCACCGAGTCTGGCCGCGCCAGATAGACGAACTCGAAAATGCACGGCGCGAGAACGGCATGGTCGGCGCACTTGCGCGCATGGAACTTTCCGGTCTGGTCGATGAAGATCGCCTCTCCCGGCGCGACATCGCGCAGCACCCTGAAGCCCAGCGCCTCCAGCGCGACCGATTCGCTGGCGACGACATACTCGGTGCCGCCCATCGCCTCGTTGACGCCGATGATGAGCGGGCGGATCCCGTACGGATCGCGGAACGCGACGAGTCCGCAGCCGGCGATCAGCGCGACGATCGCATACGCTCCGCGGCAGCGCCTGTGCACGCCGGCGACCGCCGTGAAGATGGCGCCGGCGTCGAGCCGCGCGTGATGCGCCGCGCGTTCGAGTTCGAGCGCCAGCACGTTCAACAGGACCTCGGAATCCGAATTGGTGTTGACGTGGCGGAAATCGAGCTGGAACAGCTCGCGCTTCAACGCGTCGCTGTTCGTCAGGTTGCCGTTGTGCGCGAGCGTGATGCCGAACGGCGAATTCACGTAGAACGGCTGCGATTCGAGTTCGGACGATGCGCTGCCCGCGGTCGGATAGCGGCAATGGCCGATGCCGAGGTTGCCCGAGAGGTCGCGCATGTTGCGCGTGCGGAAGACGTCGCGGACGTACCCGCTCGCCTTGTGCATGTGAAACGACGCGCCGTCGTTGGTGACGATGCCGGCGGCGTCCTGCCCGCGATGCTGGAGCAGGAGCAGCCCGTCGTACAACACCTGATTGACCGGCGTATGCGCGACGACGCCTATGATTCCGCACATGAGCGATGTTCTCCAAGGCGCGCGGAGACTATCCCCGCCGCCGAAAAATCCAGCCTGTCGGCCCATGCCCGCGGCAGATACGGCTTCAGCGCCAGCGCGGCTTGCGCCAGCGGCTGACCCAGAGTCGAATTCTGCCACCAATCGCGCTTGGGCAGTGCGGTGACCCCCGCGACCAGCGCAAACACGACGATAGCCAGGAGACCGCGCGCAACGCCGAACGCCGCGCCCAGCATCCGGTCGACGAAACCCAGGCCGATCGCCCGCACGACGCTCGAAAGCATCCGCGAGACGACGGCGCCGACGATCATCACCGCGACGAGGATCACGGCGAACGCGAGCGCCTGCTTCGCCACCGGCGCCATGTCAAGCCACGCAAAGATGTTGGCCAACGGTCCGGCGAACTCGATCGCGGCGACGAAGCCGACGACCCAAGTGACCAGCGCGATAAGCTCGCGAATGACGCCGCGGACGAAAGCGAACAGTGCCGACAGCGCAACGACGGCGACAAGAACGAGGTCGAAACCGTTCATCGACGACGGACCCGCACAGGGAAGTCGCGTGTCTGCGACGCCATTTGGAGCGTGTCCGTCAAGAAATCCCGCGCGCGATCCATTAATGGACACGCTCCAGGCGTCACTGCGCCGGCGCGACGATCCCGCTGTAGCCCTCGCCCTTGAGGGTCACGCGCGCCGCGTCGGCGTCGGGCCGCGATCCGTAGCCGCCGACACGAACCCGCCAAAGCGTGCCGCGCGACGTCTCGACCGGCTGGACATAGGCGGCGTAACCGCTCTTCTTCAGCTTGTTCGCGAGCGCATTGGCACCCTTGTCATCGGCGAATGCGGCAAGTTGCACGACAAAGCCCTCGGCCTTGGCCGGCGCCGCGGCGGTCGCCGCGGGAGGCACTGGCGAGGCTGCCCCGGCCGCAGGTTTCGCTTCGCTCGCCGCCGCGACCGTCGGTGCGGTCGAAGCCGATTGAGCGGCGCCTGGGGGCGGCGCCGCTCCGGCCTGGGCTTCGGATTTCGGTTCGGGTTTGTTCGCCGCGGTACCCGCGTTCGCCTTGCCGTCCGCTTTCGGCAATGGTTTCGCGTCGTCCGCCTTGCCCGTCAGACGGTTGACGAACCTGCCCTCGTCAACCGGCGGAATCTGCACCGAGACGTCGTCGCCGAGCGGGCGCGGTTCCTTTTCGAGCAACGTCGGCACGATGATCGCGGCCGCCAGCGCAAGAACGATCGCACCGACCAGGCGCCGGCGCGCCTTGCGCTTCATTTCATCGACGATGAGCAGGGCGTTGTCAGCGATTCGTTCAGCCATGGTGTCAGGGCCTGTTCCCGGCTTCGCCGCGGCCGGTTCCCGGCTTCGCTGCGGCCAGCGCGGCCGCGACCGTCAGGAACGATCCGAAAACGATGATTCTATCAGCTTCGCCCGCCTCCCCGCGCGCAGCCGCGAATCCTGACTCGATGCTGTCGAACGTGCGGCTGGCGCCCGGGGCAATCCCCGCGCGCGCGAGTTCGGTGCGGATCGCATCACCGGTGGCGCCGCGCGGACCCGGCAACGTCGCGACGAACCAGCGATCGACGCGCGCCGCCATCGCCGCTATCACGCCGCGTACATCCTTGTCGGCCAGCATGCCGAACACCGCAAGCGTTTGCGGAAAATAGCCCATCGTGCCGAGTGTTGCAGCCAGCGCGCGCGCCGCATGCGGATTGTGCGCGACGTCGAGCACGATTGCCGGCTGCCCGGGGAGCACCTGGAATCGGCCCCGGAGTTCGACGGCAAGAAGCCCGTCACGGATCGCGCCGGCGGCGACATGCAGGCGATCGCGCAGAAGATCGACGACCGCGAGCGCAGTCGCTGCGTTCGCGAGCTGGTACGCGCCGCGCAGCGCGGGGTACGGCAGGCCGAAGCGCTGCCCCCCGGGACCCCAGTACCGCCACTGCCGTTCCTCCGGGACAAAGCCGTAATCGCGACCGATCTGCGTCACGGGCGCGCCGACGGCACGGGCGTGTTCGACCAGCGAGGATGGAGGATCGGGCTCCGCGCAGACCACCGGCCGTCCCGCGCGGAAAATGCCCGCCTTCTCGTACGCGATGTCCGCGCGGGTCGGGCCGAGGTAATCCATGTGATCGAGATCGATGCTGGTCACGACGGCGACGTCGGCGGCGATGATGTTGACCGCATCGAGGCGACCGCCCAGCCCCACCTCGAGGATCGCCGCGTCGAGCCCGGCGCGCGCGAAGGCATGGAACGCGGCCAGCGTGCCATACTCGAAATAGGTCAGCGGAATGTCGCCGCGCGCGTCCTCGACCGCGTTGAACGCGGCGACCAGCGCGGCATCGTCCTGCGGCTCGCCGCCGATCTGCACGCGCTCGTTGTAGCGGGCAAGATGCGGCGACGTGTAGAGACCCGTTCGATAGCCGGCGCAGCGCAGCACCGCATCCAGCATCGCGCAGGTCGAGCCCTTGCCGTTGGTCCCGGTCACGGTGACCACCGGGCAGTCGAGCGACACGCGCATCTTCGCGTGCACGAGAGCGACGCGCTCGAGGCCCAGTGCGATGGCCTTCGGGTGCAGCGTCTCGAGGTACGCGAGCCAGGCGGCGAGCGTCGTGGGTCGGTTCAGGGCGCGGGTGCCGGCTGGCCCGTCAGATGCGCGAGCAGCCGCGCGAGCTCGTCCTTCAGCTGCCGGCGGTCGATGATCATGTCGATCGCGCCCTTTTCCATCAGAAATTCGGCGCGCTGAAAGCCCTCGGGCAATTTCTCGCGGACAGTCTGCTCGATCACGCGCGGTCCCGCAAAGCCGATCAGCGCGCCGGGCTCCGCGAGCACGAGGTCCGCCACGAAGGCGAACGATGCCGAAACACCCCCCATCGTCGGATCGGTGAGGATCGACACGAACGGGAGCCGCGCCTTGGTCAACTCCTGCAACACCGCGGTGGTCTTCGCCATCTGGAACAGCGAGTTCACGCCCTCCTGCATGCGCGCGCCGCCCGAGGCCGAAATGCAGACGAACGGGATCCGGTTCTCGTACGCAACGCGCACGCCGCGCACGAACCGCTCCCCGACCACCGAACCCATCGAACCACCCATGAATTCGAACTCGAAGCACGCGAGCACCAGCGGCACGCTCGCAACACTTCCCTGCAGCACGACGAGCGCGTCGGTCTCGCCCGTCTCGTCGAGCGCGGCGATGAGGCGCTCGGGATATTTTTTCTGGTCCTTGAACTTGAGGCTGTCGACCGGCACGACCTCGGATCCGATCTCGAATCGCCCTTCCGGGTCCAGCAGCTGCTCGATGCGCTCGCGGGCCGGCACGCGGACGTGGAAATTGCACTTCGGGCAGACGAAGAGATTGTTCTCGAGGTCGGTGCGATAGAGCACCGCTTCGCAGGCCGGGCACTTGATCCACAGCCCCTCCGGCACCGCCATCTTCTTGACGCCGGGCGTGCTCGTGATCCGCGGCGGCAACAGTTTTTGCAGCCAGCTCATGCGCCCCCCTCGCTTTACGCCGCGCGCTTGCGCATGGTATCCAGCGCCTTGCGAATGCCCGCCAGCCATGCCCCCGCACGATCTGCCGCCGCTTCCGGGGGCCCGGTTTCGATCTCCTGGATCAGCCGGCTGCCGATGACGATCGCATCGGCGTCCGCGGCAATCGCCTGCGCGCTCGCGGCATCGCGGATGCCGAAGCCGACGCCGACGGGAAGCCGGACGTGCCGCCGGATCGCCGTGAGTTTGCGCCCGACCTCGGCGGTGTCCAGATGTCCGGCCCCGGTCACGCCCTTGAGCGCAACATAGTACACGTAGCCGCGCGCGATCTTCGCGACGGCGGCGATCCGCGCGTCGGGCGTGGTCGGCGCCAGCATGAAGATCGGCGCGAGGTCCCGCGCCTCCAGCAGCGCCGCGAAATCCACGGCCTCCTCCGGCGGATAGTCGACGACCAGCACGCCGTCGACGCCGGCCTCCTGGGCGCGGTCCGCGAACGTCGCGGTGCCCATCGCCTCGATCGGGTTGGCGTAACCCATCAGCACGACCGGTGTCGTCGGGTCGAACTTGCGGAACGCGCCGACCAGCGCGAGGACCGCGGCGAGTCCGACACCCTGTGCGAGCGCCCGCTCCGACGCGCGCTGGACGACGGGGCCGTCGGCCATCGGATCGGAGAACGGCACGCCCAATTCGATCACATCCGCGCCGGCCGCGACCAGCGCCGACATGATCGGCAGCGTCGCCGCGGGCGACGGGTCGCCCGCCGTGACGTAGGGGATGAGCGCGGTGCGGCCCGCGGCGCGCAGTCTGGCGAAAGTGGCGTCGATTCGATTCAAGTCGACTTTCCTACGCCCGAGCGCCGGGATCGCATTCGGGCCGGCAGAAGAACTTGAGTCCCGATCGCTCGGCGACGGTGTTCATGTCCTTGTCGCCGCGGCCGGAAAGGTTGACGAGCAGGATCCTGTCCTTCGGCAGCGTCGCCGCGAGCCTTGCGGCAAACGCGAGCGCGTGCGCGGATTCGAGCGCCGGAATGATGCCCTCGATCCGGCAGCATTCGTGGAACGCCGCGAGCGCCTCGTCGTCGGTGATCGTCACGTATTCGGCGCGGCCCGAGTCCTTGAGCCACGCGTGCTCCGGCCCCACCCCCGGATAGTCGAGGCCGGCCGATATCGAATGCGTCGCGATGATCTGACCGTCGGCGTTTTGCAGCAGGTACGTGCGATTGCCGTGCAGGACACCGGGGCGGCCGGCCGTGAGCGATGCCGAATGCCTGCCCGTGGCGATGCCCTCGCCCGCCGCCTCGACGCCGATCAGCCGCACTCCCGGGCGGGAGATGTACGGATGGAAGATGCCCATCGCGTTCGAGCCGCCGCCGACGCAGGCGATCACGGCGTCGGGATCGCGGCCCGCCGCAGCCGGCATCTGCGTCAGGCATTCGCGGCCGATCACGCTCTGGAAATCGCGGACCATCATCGGGTACGGGTGCGGACCCGCGACGGTGCCGATGATGTAATAGGTCGTCTCGACGTTCGTCACCCAGTCGCGAATCGCCTCGTTAAGCGCGTCCTTCAACGTCTTCGAGCCGGATTCGACGGGGACGACGGTCGCGCCGAGAAGCTTCATCCGGAACACGTTCTGCGCCTGCCGCTTGATGTCTTCCGAACCCATGTAGACGACGCATTCCATGCCGAAGCGGGCGGCAACGGTCGCGGCCGCCACGCCGTGCTGCCCGGCGCCGGTCTCGGCGATCACGCGCGGCTTGCCGAGACGCTTCGCCAGCAACGCCTGGCCGATGCAGTTGTTGATCTTGTGGGCGCCGGTGTGATTCAGGTCCTCGCGCTTCAACCAGATCTGCGCGCCGCCCGCCTTTTCCGACCAGCGCTTCGCGTGATAGACCGGCGACGGCCGGCCGACATAGTGCGCGAGCTCGTCCTCGAACTCACGGACGAAATCGGGGTCGTTCCGGTAGTGCGCGTATTGCTCCCCCAGTTCGTCGAGCGCAGGAATCAGCGTCTCGGCAACGAACACGCCGCCGTAGGGGCCGAAGTGCCCGCGCGCGTCGGGGAGGTCGTACGGAAGATCAGCCATCTGCATTGCGCACTTCCTCGATAAACGCGACGATCCGCGCCGGATCCTTGTTGCCCCTGACCGGTCTGCCATCGGCGCCGATCGCCTCGACTCCGCTGGAGACGTCCACTGCCCATGGCCGCAGGCGGCGGATCGCCTCGCCCACGTTGGCGGCCGTGAGACCCCCGGAAAGCACGAGCGGACGGGGTAGCTCCCTGGGCAGCGCGTCCCAATCGAACCTCCGCCCGGTGCCGCCAGGCAGTCCGTCGGAAGGCGGCGCGTCGAACAGAAGCCCGCAGGCGTCCGGGTAACGGGCCGCGTATTCTAGCAAATCGACCCTTGCCGCATTCGCGCCGACCGGCACGGCCTTGACGTACGGCCGCCCGAACGCGCGGCAGAGTTCTGCGGGCTCGGCGCCGTGAAACTGGAGAAGGTCGAGCGGCAACGCGGCCAGCGTCGCGCGCACATGGTCGGGCGCCGGGTCGACGAAGAGCCCTGCGATCGTCACGAACGGCGGCATGGCCGACGCGATCGCGCGCGCCTGCCCGGCCGCGACGAAGCGCGGCGACCCCGGCCAGAAAACCAGGCCGATCGCGTCGGCACCCGCGCGCGCCGCGGCAAGGCCGTCATCCACCCGGGTGATGCCACAGATCTTGACGCGCGTGCGAGGCATGATCGCGGGCGGCTCAGCCAAGCGGAAGCACCACCGGCCGGAGTGTCGGCGGCAGTTGCCACTTGGCGTCGTATTCGGCACCGGTCAGATAGAGCCCGTCCGGGGCGAACGTCGGCGCCGCGCGCGCGCGGTCGCGGCCGGCGAGAAGTTCGCCGACCCACGCGGGCGAATGCTTGCCCGCGCCGACGTACACCAGCGCGCCGACGATGTTGCGGATCATGTGCTGGAGGAACGCATTGGCGCAGAAATCGAAACGGATGTGCTCACCCATCATCGCGATCGAGACGGTCGACAGCGTTCGGGTCGGCGACTTCGCCTGGCATCCGGCGGCGCGGAAAGCGGAAAAGTCGTGCGTGCCGACGAGCGCGCCCGCGGCCTCGGTCATCAATGCGACGTCGAGCGCCCGATGGTACCAGCCCGCGCGGCCGGCGAGGAGCGCCGGTCGCACGGCCCGGCTGGAAAGCAGGTACGTGTAGTGGCGGAAGACCGCGGCATAACGCGCATGGAAATCGCCGGCCACCGGTCGCGCCCAGAGCACCGCGACATCGGACGGAAGATTCGAATTGACCCCGCGCACCCACGCCGTGTCCGGGCGCAATGCGCCCACATCGAAATGCACGACCTGCATCGTTGCGTGCACACCCGCGTCGGTGCGGCCCGCGGCAATCGTGCCGACCTGTGCGTCGGCGATCACGGCGAGCGCGTGCTCGAGCGCGTCCTGCACGCCGCGCCCGCCCGGTTGCGACTGCCAGCCGGTGAAGGCCGTGCCGGAGTATTCGAGTCCGAGGGCGATGCGCATGATCGGGCGAAACGGGGCGGTCGCCGCCGCGCGCTTGCCGGCGGCGCCCAGGCAGCATCGGGATCATTTAACCACGAAGGGAAAAACGACGGGCGGCGGATGTCTCTTCCGCCGCCCGCTCACCGCGCGTTGGTCGCGCTCAGCCGAGCTTCGCCAGGAGCACCTGCGCCTCGGACTTCTGAGTGTCGTCGCCTTCGTGCAGCACTTCCTGCAGAATTTCGCGGGCGCCCTCGACATCGCCCATTTCCTGGTACGCCTTGGCGAGATCGAGCTTGGTCGCCGCATCTTGCCACTGCCCGTCCAGCCCGGAAGGCGTCCGGTCCTCGAACGTCGCGTGCTCGGGGCCGAACGCGAGATCCAGCTTGTCGAGGTCAATCGCGGCCTGCGGCCGCGCGAGGGCGGGCGAAACGGAATCGTCCTTTCCGGGTTTCGACGCCGCCTTGCCGAGCGGCGCGGGCTTGTCGGCCTGATCGAGGCGGAACTCGAGGTCGCCCGGGGGCGGAGACGCCCGCGCCGGCTCCGCTTGCCCCAGGCCCTTCGCGGCCGCAGCGACCGCGGCGACAACGGTGGCAGCCTTGGCCGCGCTACCCTGGCTTTCGGCGGTCGCCCTCGACGCAGGAGCCATGTGCTTCGCAGATTCCTCGAACTCGCGCTCCGCCGCATTGATCATTTCGATTTGCGCCTGCGTCGTTTTGCCGGTTCGCGAGATGGAAACATCTTCGTCGAACCGGAAATCGAGCGCACTGTCGCCGCCCAACTCATGCGCAATCGTGGTCGATGTCCCGCCGCCGGCGCGCGCGCCGTCCTTCGTCTTCTCGGGCGTTGCCGCGAGTTTCGCGGTGCCGCCGGCGAGCGCCTTGCCGGCGCCGGCTGCCGCGGCGGCCGCCGCCGCGGCGCCTTCGCCAAACATCGGGTTGTTCGGGTCGAGCTGGCGGCCCAGCGTAACAGCCTTCTGCCATGAGTCGCCCTGGCCCTGCGAAACGGAATACAACTCGGCCGCGACGGTCTCGAAGGCCGACGGCTTGTTGTGCTGGGCGTGGATCTCGAGAAGCTTGAGGTAGATTTCCTGGCGCTGCGGATCTTTCCTGAGCGCATCCTTCAGAATTTCCTCGGCCTGCGCATCGCGCCCGTAGGCGAGATACACCTCGGCTTCGGCGATCGGATCGACTTCGTCGGTATCAATGTTGCCGAGACCCTCGCGGCTGAAGTCGGTGGCCAGCGAGTTCTCGCCGGTGTTGACGACGCCGCCGCCGGTCGAGCCGAATACCGTGCTGGCCTTGATGTCGGTGCCGCCAATGATGCTGTCTTCGAACTTGACGGTCTTGCGCCGGCGGGCCGCGAACAGCGCGGCGATGCCACCGAACGTGGCAAGGCCCCCCAAGCCGATGGCCCATGCCGGCGTGCCGCCGATGAGATCGTCGATGAATGACGGTTCGCCCTTCGGCGTCGCCTTGGCGACCTCGGCCTTCGGCGCCGGCGCCTTGGCCGGGGCGGCGGCTTTCGGCGGCTCCGCCGGTTTCGCCGGCTCGGCGGTTGCCGGAGCTGCGGCCTTCGGCGGCTCGACCTTTGCCGGTTCCTGCGCCTTGCCCTTCGCCGCATCGGCCTGCGCCTGCAGCTGCGCACCCGTCTGGCCCTTGAGCTCCAGCGCACGCTGAAGGTTCTGCAACGTTTT
>Ga0315273_10008338_pt1 | contig 13053 bp, 8 predicted proteins | sample YL17G02_0_MG_FD_205753 | JGI IMG/M metagenome (GOLD analysis project Ga0315273, IMG submission 205753) | Sediment microbial communities from Yellowstone Lake, YNP, Wyoming, USA - YL17G02_0 | ecosystem: Environmental > Aquatic > Freshwater > Lake > Sediment | place: USA: Wyoming | collected...
ATAATCAAGCTTCTTCTAATGCTATTAGCATGAAGTTGTACTATGGGCCAAATAGCTTTACTATTCTTAAAAAGGAAGGGCTTGAGCTCGATAAACTTGTTTTCCTTGGTAAAAATATTATAGGGTGGATCAACAGGTTTGCAATTATTCCGATCTTTAACTGGCTTAACCATTTTATCAGCAATTTTGGCTTAATTATTCTTATTCTGACTATTATAATAAAAGTTGTTCTTTTTCCACTCACCTTTAAGTCGTACCAGTCGCAGGCAAAAATGCAGGTTCTGAAGCCTATGGTTGAGGAACTTGGAAAGAAGTTTCCAAAGAAGGAAGATGCTATGAAAAAGCAGCAGTCTACGATGGATCTGTACAAGAGAGCAGGAGTGAACCCGATGGGCGGGTGTCTTCCAATGGTGCTTCAGATGCCCATTCTCTTTGCCATGTTCAGGTTTTTCCCGGTTTCAATTGAATTGCGTCAGGAACACTTTCTCTGGGCAACTGACCTGTCAACATATGATTCAATACTCACTCTCCCTTTTACTATTCCAATGTATGGAAATCATGTGAGCCTTTTTACACTTCTTATGACTGCCTCAACATTGCTCACAATGAAGATGACGGGTTCTTCTCCCGGTTCTGATCAGCCTGGGATGAAGCTTATGATGTATATGATGCCTGTAATGTTCATGGTTATTCTTAATAACTTCTCATCAGGCCTTACATATTACTATTTCCTGGCCAATATGCTTACTTATGCGCAGAATATGATATCTAAAAGATTTATAAATGCTGATGCTGTACTGGCGACACTGGAGGAGAATAAAAAGAAGCCGCTGAAAAAATCAAAGTGGCAGCAACGCCTTGAATCGGCTGCTAAACAAAGGGGAATAAATCCTCCTAAGAAATAACTGCCTGACAAATTTATTGTAGAGACGCGCAATTTGCACGTCTCTACTTTTCTATTTAAACGTTAAATTTTACTAAATTATTTCTGTGATTCGAAAAAAATACTAAATTTATTTTTTCCAATTAACAGGGAAATGGGAAAGAAATTCAAGAACAAAGATTTAGCTGCCAGGCTTGGCGTTTCAGGTACATTAGTATCACTGGTACTCAACAATAAGGCCGATCAGCAAGGTATCCGCAAGGATACCCAGGAGAAGGTACTTATGCTTGCCAGGCAAATGGGATATTATGAAACACTCCATGAGAGGAACGAAACTTCACCTCTAGAAGAGAAACCAGGTGTGCTGGGCATGATAGTACCTTCAATTAATGATCCTTTTGTTATCCAGATAACTCCATTTCTCCAGAAAGCTTTTTCAAGTATTGGCGTTGGATTCTCAATAGTTACGAAAGACCCTGATGACCAGAGATACGATCGTCTTGTCGGAGCTTTTAAAAAGTTTTATAGTGGACTTATCCTGCTTGGCGATGCAGCTGATGAAGCTACAATAAGAACACTTCGGACAACTGACTACCCATTCGTGCTTCTTGAAAAACCACTTAAGACATTGAGACTCAATACAGTAAGTACAGATACCGTGGTCGGAGCTCAACTTGTTGTAAATCATCTTGATAAGCTCGGATATAAAAATATAATAATTGTTTCTGACCACAGATCTTACGGTTCCGATACTTCTGCTATTCAGGATATTATTGATACGATTAGCCGGAAACCCGGGATCAACAAGCCGGTTAATGTTAAATTAGATAAGCACCTTGCCGGGGATGATATAGACTATGCACAGTTTGAGAAGTTCCTTCGCCCTCCCTACCGTGCAGATGTCATGATTATAATGAATGCAAGCCTTGTATATCCTATAATGACATTACTCCGGAAAAAGAAATTACGTGTTCCTCAGGATATTGCAGTTGTTTCAATGGAAGAGGGAACAGGATTCGACCTGATGTTTTCTCCTGTTACCTGCCTTCGCAAGCCTCTTTCGGCAATTTCCACCAAGGTTGCAAACATGATCTGGTCAGAAATAAAAAATTCAGGGAAAGGAAAATTTAAAAGGCAAGTGAACATATCACCCGAACTTATTGTACGAAATTCTTGCGGCACTATTTAGAACTGTTGCTGATATGAAAATATTATTAAAAAATGTAGAGACAGGTCTCAGACCTGTCTCTACTATATTGGCGTTAATAGCTATGCTCATAACGTCGTGTTCTTCTAATCATCTTATTAATGACAAAAAATACCTGGCAATCACTGAAGATGCTTTCAATAAGAGAAAACAGCTTGCTGTTTACAGGGATTCAGCTCTTTTTTCTGTTTTTAAACGGAAGCTTTCACTAAAACAATCAGAAGCTCTTAAGTTTCTTTACGCATATATGCCATTGAACGATCTGGCTGATTATGACGGTGCCTTCTTTCTTGCAAATGTTGATATGTCTTTGAAGGCAAAATCAAAGACAACTTGGGGAAAAGATATTCCCGAAGATATTTTTCTTCACTATATTCTTCCCTGCAGAGTTAATAATGAAAACCTTGACTCATTCAGGATAGCCTATTATAATGAACTCATGTTCAGGGTGATGGGGAAAGATATCAGGCAAGCTGCCCTTGAGATCAACCATTGGTGCCATGAAAAGGTCAATTATCAGCCTTCTGATATAAGGACTTCAGCTCCAATGAGTACAATTCTTTCAGCAAGAGGCAGGTGCGGTGAAGAATCAACATTCACCATTGCTGCTCTCAGAACGGTTGGAATACCTGCACGACAGGTTTATACCCCGCGATGGGCTCATAGTGACGATAACCATGCATGGGTTGAAATATGGTATGACGGGGGATGGTACTATTTGGGTGCATGTGAGCCGGAACCGGTTCTGGACCGTGGATGGTTTACAGAACCTGCTCGCAGAGCTATGCTGGTACACACAAAGTCATTTGGAGCATTTCTGGGAAACGAAAATGCAATAAGCAGAAACAATAATTTTACAGATGTCAACAACCTGGCTAAATATGCAGTTACAAAGAGAATATTTGTGAAAGTACTTGACAAGGATGATATGCCATTAAAAGATGCTCAGGTCGAATATCAACTCTATAATTATGCTGAATTTTATCCTCTTGCAGTTGTTCCAACAAGTGAAAACGGAATAAGTCAGTTTGAAACAGGATTAGGCGATCTGCTTATTTGGGCACATAAAGATGATAATTTTGACTTTAAGAAAATATCAGTCAGTGAAATTGATACTTTAATTTTGAAACCTGGCAGAGATAGAAAGAACAATAATAGTCTTGATCTTGATCTTGGTGTGCCAGTAATCCGTTCTCCCCTTCCCGGGCCATCGCAGGAACTTATAGAACGGAATGCAGATAGAATTAAAAGCGAAAATTTATTCCGTCAGAAATATATCGATTCATGGATGAAACCTGCAGAGATAAAAAAACTTGCTTTATCACTTGATGTGGATACAACCAGAATTATGAGAATTATTGCCAGAAGTATGGGCAACTATAAAGAGATCATCTCATTTCTGTCAGCAACGCCTGATACATTGTATTCGAATGCATTGTCATTGCTTGAGATTCTACCTGATAAAGACCTTCGGGATATCAGGAAAAATATCCTTTCTGATCATCTTATGAATAGTACTCTTACTGATAAGGTTAAGGTTAAGGTTGAGAATGATGGAAAGATTTTCCTTGAATATATTCTTAATCCGAGGGTTTCCAATGAACTGCTTGTTGCATGGAGACATTATTTTCTAAAGAAGCTTCCATCAGGTTTGGTGAAAAACGGATCAAATGATCCTTTACTTATTGTTCAATATCTGAATGATAATATCATAATTGATGATGATGAAAACTATTATAAAACTCCGTTAACGCCGGTAGGGGTTATTGAACTGAAAGTCTCAGACAGAGCTTCCAGGGCAATCTGTTTTGTTGCAATATGCAGGAGTCTCGGGGTTCCATCAAGGCTTGAACCGGGAAGGAATATTCCGCAGTACTACTTAAATCAAAACTGGAACGATGTTTATTTTTCAGATCAGAAACAGCCTGATCTGAACAAAGGTTATCTGAGACTGCTATCATCTGAAACAAAACCTGTTCCTGAATATTATATTCATTTCACTCTTGCAAGATTTGAAGATGGCCGCTATAATACTCTCGAATATGATTTTAATAAAAAAATTAGTGATTTTAAGGAAGAACTCTCCCTGCCGTCCGGGCACTATATGCTTGTCACAGGTAACAGATTAAACGACAGTAAGATATTATCGAATATCTCATTTTTTGATCTTTCAGCCAATGAACATAAAACGATTGAAGTAAAGATCAGAAAGGATTTTTCTGAAAAGAAGATAGTGGGAACCATTGACCTTAAAAAGGTTTATGGTCTTTTTGATACGGCCAATCTTCATCAATCATGCTTAAATAATAAGGGACTGGTAATTATCTGGATTGAACCTGAAAAGGAACCAACCAGGCATATATTTAATGAACTTCCTGTTCTTAAAGAAGAACTTGATGAATGGGGAGCCAAATTCCTTTTTCTGGATGTAGAGAATGGTCGCTACCATTCTCTGCTCCAACAGACTATTAAAGGATTGCCAGACAACTCATCATTTGGCATTGATAATCAAATGAGTGTTTTAAAGAATAATGTTAAATTCGATCCTGCACCCGAAATAAATCTGCCTTTTGTTCTTGTATCTGACAAGGATGGAAATATTAATTTTATTTCATCCGGATATAGAATTGGTATTGGCGAACAGATATTAAAATATTTCAGATCAATACGCCCACATAATTAAATATTTGTTAACAATTGTTGATATCTGGACGAAATCAATTTGTATCCGGATAAAATAAACGATTATCTTTGTTCTGATTTGGTGTTGCAATGAAATAAAATCATTGCAATGAAAAGGGAATGCGGTTTGAATCCGCAACAGTACCCGCTGCTGTGATGCCTGATCGTTCTAACGATGATGGTTTTATGAAATACCTGCCACTGTGACTTTTAAGAGTTATGGGAAGGCTTCATAAACCGGGATAAGTCAGAAGACCTGCCAGAGAAGTCTAATATTCAAAGCTTTCGGGAAGAAAAGCGCCGGATCATTCATTGATTCCCCACTTAAGCTTCCTTGACAGCTCTGATGCAGGACATACGGGCTGATAATTAAATTGTTGCTGAAACTCAGTTTGAGAATGCGTTGTGATAACAACAGAAACGTGACTATTCCTTGAGAAATACTTTAATATATATTATAGTCTTATTCTCGATGCCTCTGCATGGACAGATATCCGCATGGGATGATACAATTAAAATAAAAGAGGTAGTTATCAGCGGAAATAAATTTATTTCAGATCCTTCAGGTTATAAAAAAACTACTATTGATTCATCTGTTCTTTTCAACTACAGTAGTGGAAATCTGTCAGATATGCTTTCAGAAAATACTGATATTTTTATTAAAAGCTATGGAATGGGTGGAACAGCGACACCTGCATTCAGAGGAACAGGAGCAAGTCATACGCTTATAGACTGGAACGGTATTGATATTAATAGTCCTATGCTTGGTCAGTCTGATCTTTCTCTGATACCTGTAGGACTAATTGATGATATCAGTATATATTTTGGAGGAGCTTCAATACCACTGAATAGTGGAGGAATAGGGGGTACAATAAATCTTGAGACGAAACCTGTATGGAAAAGGGAAACATTGATTTCAATGAATACAGGAATGGGCAGTTTTGGACGATATACAGGATTGCTAAAGGTAAGAACAGGAAATTACAGATTTCAGACAGTTACCAAAGTTTTTTTTCAAAACTCAGAAAATAATTTCAGGTATCTTAATACTGAGATCAGTGCTGATCCTGTGTGGCAGACCAGAACTAATAACCAGGTACGCCAGAAGGGATTCATGCAGGAATTTTATTTCCGGAAAGAAAAAAATATTGGCTCTGTCCGGATATGGTATCAGTCTGCTGACAGAAATCTGCCGGCTTCTATTTTGTCTCAGCAACCAAATTCAGGTGAAAACCAATTAGATGAATCATTGAGGACAATGTTGACTTATGATATTTTGAAAGGAGAGAGTAACATTTCCCTTACAGGTGCCTGGATTTTTAGCAGACTGAATTATTTTAACAATCTTGCGTCAATTGACTCCAGGAATATGTCGGAGATACTTACTTTGAAGGCAGGTTTGCAAAAACCGATCGGAGAAAATACAAAACTGAAAATTGTTTTAGATGAAAAATCAAGTCTGATCAGATCTAATAATTATAATCATAATGAGTCAAATAATACTGCCACTCTGACTGCATCTGTCGAAAGAAACAGGGGAAGATTTGGCACTATGGTCCTGCTGAGAGAGTTATTCAACAATCATTCAATACTGATACCTGATTTTTCCGCTGGTCTGCAATACAGATTATTTACCGGGAAAAACTATTTTATTAAAGCCAATATCTCCCGGAATTCTAAAATACCTTCAATGAATGATATGTTCTGGGAGCCCGGCGGTAATCCTGATTTAAAAAATGAATATGCGCTCATATATGAGATATCCTATGAAATGAACCAGAAAATTTCAGATCCCTTTAACTTAAAATATGATATGGCTGTTTTCCGATATTCTATAAAAGATATGATACAATGGCATCCGGGAGAATACTCATACTGGACAGCAGACAATATTAAAACCGTTAACTCAACGGGACTTGAATCATCTGTATCACTTGATTATATTCTTAATAATTTAAATGCTGCTTTAAATGCAGGGTACTCTTTCACAAAAGCTGTTGCAGGAGGCCCAAAGATCGAAAATGATGGTTCAGTTGGGAAACAACTTATGTATATACCTGAAAATCAGTTTAACGTTTCATTCAGAATTGGTTTTGGAAGTTTTTATACTTCATGGATGGCTGACTTTACCGGGAAAAGATATATAACAGTTGATAATTCAAAATATCTTCCGGGGTACTTTATCAATAATTTTAAAACCGGGGTCAGGCTTCCTGTAAAGAGCTCATATATTGATCTGAATTTCAATGTTGATAATCTATTTAATAAAAATTATCAGTCAATTGCTTTTTATCCTTTACCCGGACGTTCATATTTTATAAAGATTTTAGTTCAAATAATCAAATAGCTTTAAAATGAAGACTTATATAAAACTTATTCTTTTCTTTTCATTAGCGATCTCCTGTACAAAAAATCCAATTTTCAATCCGGGGAAGTATACCCTTGGAGGAGGTGTTTTCATACTTAATGAAGGAAACTTCAGGGCTGGAAATGGTTCACTCTCTTTCTATTCATATGATTCATCAAAAATCTATAATGATCTCTTTTATTCTGTAAATGGCCGGCCTTTGGGAGATGTTCCTAATTCAATGATTATCAGGGAAGAAAAGGCTTATATTGTTGTAAATAATTCAGGAAAAATAGAAGTTATTGATAATTCTACGCTCGAATCAAAAGCAACCATTAGCGGACTGGTATCACCACGGAATCTGGCAATCGTTAACAATAGTAAAGCATACGTCTCAAGTCTCTATTCAGACTCAGTTACAATTATTGATATATTTAGCAATTCTATTACCGGTTATATCAACCTGAGGAGATCATCCGAAGCAATTATTATTGCCGGTAATAAAGCATATATCTCAAACTGGATGGGAGGAAAAGAAATAATGGTTATTAATACGCTTAATAATCAGGTGGTTGATTCAATTGAGGTAGGAAATGAACCGGAAAGTATGGTTCTCGATAAAAACGGAAGACTCTGGGTTCTCTGTAATGGCGGCTGGATCAGGGAAAACTTTGCTAAACTGGTTGAAATAAACATTGGTACGGATCAGGTTCAGCAAGAATATCAATTTCCAACAATACAGGCTTCACCCTCATGTCTCAGGATCGACTCATTTGGTCAAACACTTTACTACCTTGATAATGGTGTCAGGAAAATGGATATCAACTTAGGCAAATTACCTCCAACTGTACTTATCCCTGAATCAGGTGCATTCTATAAAATTGCTGTCAATCCTGCAAATGGTGATATATTTATTTCTGATGCAGGTGATTATACCCAAAAGGGTTATGTTCTATTATATAAGAATGATGGTACATTTGTTTCAAAAGAGAGAGCAGATATAATTCCTGCTTCCATGTGCTTTAAATTGAGATATTAGTGAGCAATTCTTCTTTTATGATAAATCAAAAAAGAATATATGTGCTGAACTCAATTTTGATCCTGACGGTGCTCACTCTTTCAGGTTGCGGAAAATTCACCAAAAAAAGTGCTGATAAAATTTTAGGGTCAGGAAATGAAGTTGGCAGGGCCGAACGGTTCACCTTAGAAAAAAAGAATGGTTATACTGAAGTTGCAATTATTAATCCATGGCAGGGAGCAAATAACGTTAACCAGATTTATTGTCTTGTAAAAAGAGGATCAGAGCTGCCGGAAGGAATGGATTCATCATCAATTATTTTTGTCCCTATACAAAAAATTATCTGTATGTCGACTACACATCTTGCAATGATTTCCGCTTTGGGTGAAGAAAAATCTATTGCCGGGGTGTCAGGTACCGGGTTTGTTTTTTCTCCGGAAATAATCGGGAGGGTCGGAAAAGGTTTAGTTGAAGATGTAGGGTATGAGGCAAATCTTAATAATGAATTGATTCTTAAGATTTCTCCTGATCTTATAATGATTTATGGAATAGGAAGCGAATCAGCTGGTTACGTTGGCAAGATAAAAGAGCTTGGGATTAAAGTTATAATTAATGCCGACTATCTTGAAACAGAACCTTTAAGTAAAGCAGAATGGATTAAATTGTTTGGAGCTCTTTATTGTAAGGAAGATTTTGCTGACAGCATTTTTAGAACTGAGGTTGATGAGTATTCGAAATTAAAATCATTAATAAGTCAGAATATCGCAAAAAGGCCGAAGGTTTTGCTTGGGCTTCCATATAAGGACACCTGGTATATTTCGCCTGGTAATTCATTTATAAGCAGACTTATTAATGATGCCGGCGGGGAATATCTCTGGTCAGCCACCCAATCTTCAGTTTCCATGCCATTTGGAATAGAGAATGTTTATTTGGGAGGACTATCAGCTGATTACTGGTTGAATATCGGAAGTGTCTATTCCCGGAATGAGATTTCAAATGTTGATCAGCGTCTGGGTGATCTGCCATGTTTTAAAAATGATAATCTCTTCAATAATAACAAAAGGATCACAGTGAAGGGAGGTAATGATTATTGGGAAAGCGGCAGTCTTTATCCTCATCTGATTCTTAAAGATATAGCTACAATTCTGCATCCCGAATTATTCAGTGATCACGAATTGGTGTTTTACAGGAAGATTTATTAATACCGGTCTCTTGAAACCCGAAGTACATAAAAAATCATCTGCTGATCTTAAATCCGGAAGGAGGGTTGGTCTTATTTTTGCAGGCTTATTATTGCTGGTAGCAATTTTTATTGTTCTTGATGTTTTTTTTGGATCGGTGACTATAAAGGCGTCAGACGTAATTAAAGCAATTTTCATCGGTACTGACAGTACTTTTGAAACCATAATTCTGAAATTCAGACTTCCAAAAGCTATTACAGCATTGACGGTAGGTGCTGCATTATCATTAAGTGGTTTGCAGATGCAGACTGTTTTCAGAAATCCTATGGCCGGTCCCTATGTGCTCGGAATAAGCTCCGGAGCAAGTCTTGGTGTGGCCTTTGTGATATTAGGTTTTTCTTCAAATATTACACCCGACTCTCTTAATGGTTTTGGCAACTGGATCCTTGTTGCAGCAGCATGGGCAGGTGCCGGCGCAGTAATGCTCCTGATAATGGTCATCTCATCAAGGGTAAAAGATATAATGACTATCCTCATTCTCGGGATTATGCTTTCGAGCGGAATATCTGCAATTGTTACAATTATGCAGTATTTCAGTAACGAAACAATGTTGAAAGCTTATGTTATATGGACAATGGGGAGCCTGGGAAATCTTACAGCAAACCAGCTTAGTGTTCTGTTAATTTCCGTTTCGGCCGGATTAATAATAAGTTTATTCTCTTCAAAAATGTTAAATGCCTTATTACTGGGGGAAAATTATGCCGGAAGTATTGGCCTGAATATCAGGTTTGCACGGGTAGTGATATTCACATGTACAAGTATCCTTGCAGGCAGCGTTACGGCATTTTGTGGTCCGATAGGATTTATAGGTATAGCGGTTCCTCATATTGCAAGAATTATATTTAAAACATCTGATCATAATATTCTGATTCCTGGTACGATTCTTACAGGTGGAGCAGTTATGCTCATCAGTGATATTATCTCCCAGCTTCCCGGATCAGAAAGTGTCTTGCCGGTAAACGCTGTAACATCTCTTATTGGCATACCTGTTGTTATATGGGTAATACTTCGCAAAAGAAATTATTCAGGTATAGTCTGATGAAAATGGATTTGGCAAAAATATTATCTCTCGATGCACTTGAAATAGGGTACGTTTCAGGAAAAAATGAAAACGTACTTCTTCCGCCGCTCAATGCCAGCGCCGACAGAGGGGAACTTATTGCTGTCATTGGCAGAAACGGCATTGGCAAAAGTACTCTCTTAAGAACACTTACAGGGCTGCAACCACCTTTGGGAGGAGAAATCTATTATAGCGGTAAAAATATACGGGACTATGCACGAATGGAGCTTGCACAAGAAGTTGGCTATATCTCCACTGAGATTGTCAGGGTCAGCAATATGAGCGTATATGATCTTGTTGCTCTTGGCCGGTTTCCTCATACAAACTGGATTGGGAAAATTGAAATGAAAGACCATGAGGCAGTAATGAATGCGATTGATAAGGTATCAATGGAACCAATTTGCGAAAAATTTGTTTCCGAGCTTTCTGATGGAGAGCGTCAAAAGGCAATGATCGCCAGACTATTGGCCCAGGATACAGGAATAATGGTAATGGATGAACCAACTGCTTTTCTTGATATAGCCGGAAGATTTGAGATACTTCACCTGATGCATAAGCTATCTGATAAAGGCAATAAAACCATTATATTCTCAACTCATGATCTCCAGATGGCTGTCAGTCAGGCGGATAAAATCTGGCTGATACTTGATAACCAACTTATTGAAGGGGCACCTGAAGATCTTATGATTGCAGGTACCTTCAATCACCTTTTCGAGTCATCAACTGTCCTGTTTAATTCAGAAGATGGTACTTTTTCATTCAGAGGTGATAAGAGGGGGAGTATTTATATTAATGGCGAGGGCAGTAAGAGGCACTGGACTGAAAAGGCAATCAATCGGGCCGGATTTACCGTTTCAAAAGAAAAGACCAAAACCTTCATAATAACACCCACAGAGAGTAAGAATTACTGGCAACTCTCAGCTAAGGACTATATAAAGGAGTTTCAGTCACTTTATGAATTGATTACCTATATAGGCAGGGAAGGGGAGCAGCTTATTTAAAAAACTTCCTGTAGTTATCAATAAATGGGCTTATTTCCTCAATACCCAGTTTCTTGGCTATTATTTTCTTGTTTTTATCCAGAATATAAATAGTTGGCGTAGACTGTATATTATAGTAAAAATCAAAATGAGAACTTCTCTGGGGATCCCATCCATTTATCCATGGCAGTTTATTATCCTCAATATACCTTGTCCATTTTGCCTTATCTGTTGTAGTGCACACTGCAAACACTTCCAGACTATAATCTTTAGGTTTGTCATAAAACGCCTTTAGTTTTGGCGTAGCCTCTTTGCAGTGTCCGCAATCGGGTTCCCAGAAATATAGAATAGTAAACTCTTTTTCAACATCATATAATGAGACAAATATTCCTTTAAATGAGTCCATTACGAGGTTTTCAGCTTTTTTACCAATGAGATTTGGTCTTATGAGGTCAATCTGTTTACGCAGATCATCTTTAAATTCTTTTGTCACCCAATCAGCTTTTCCGGAAAGGTAAATATCGTCTGCCAGCTTTACCATTACTGCGTCTTGTCCCATTATTTCACTTTCCCTGAAATGATTAAAAAGAAACACTGAAACAAATTGATATACCTTGTAATTGAAGCTGCATTTATATAATAGTTTGTCGATTTCCTTGTTTATGGAATCGGGCGATTGAATTAAAACGTTAGTGAAAAATGTCTCAAGCCTGGCATACAGAATAGGAGTACGAAGCAATCGTTCATCTTTAAGGTCGATATTGTCAAAAAAATGATCCTTATTATAATTGTAGTTCCGTATCCAAGTGACAGAATCAGGGTTTGCGAATCCAAAAGGGACTGAAAATTCAGGAACATCAACAGGCAACAAAGCTTTTACGAGGGCAGCAAGTAAATTGTCTTTATTTACACTGATCACACTTTTCAGGTAAGTTTTCATGTTCTCCTCCTGGACCTTTTGAATTGATCCAAGGATTTTCAAGGAATCATTGTTTTGCTTATTGTTTTGAATCCTTTTGGAAATTGCTCCGGCACGCTTTTGCATAATCAACCATTTTCTCTGGTATTCAATAAATGCAGAATTCTCATCCGAACCGGTAAATTTCAAGGTATTAAAATAATCACTAAAAGCAGCGCTGACTGAAAAGTGCTGATCATCAGATATCAGGAGCTCAAAATATTTTCTTCCGGGGAGCACGATCATATATATACCCTGAGGAAGTATATCCTTCCCGCGTACAATTCCATGACCTGTCTGGTCGAGCTTTACGGTATCTTTTATATATTGCTTGTCCCCGAGATGGTAAGCAAAAAAAACTGTAGAATCCCGGAGATCATTTATAGTAATATCTATTTCGTAACCATTTTTCAACTGGCCGGAAGAGATGGCCGTAATCGATGACAGCATAATAGAAAAAAATAACTTTCTCATTTATAAGTAAGATTATTAAAGACATCTGCAAAATTAGCCAATGCAATTTCTTTGCCAAAGTTTGTCAGACAAATATTTAGAAAATAAATTGTACATTTGATATAATAACCTGATCAAAAATGAAGATTTCATTGCTTATTCCCGTATATGATTATGACATTGTTGCGCTTGTCCACAGCATGAAAAATGCAATGAGCAAAGTT
>Ga0315273_10008339_pt1 | contig 13053 bp, 8 predicted proteins | sample YL17G02_0_MG_FD_205753 | JGI IMG/M metagenome (GOLD analysis project Ga0315273, IMG submission 205753) | Sediment microbial communities from Yellowstone Lake, YNP, Wyoming, USA - YL17G02_0 | ecosystem: Environmental > Aquatic > Freshwater > Lake > Sediment | place: USA: Wyoming | collected...
ATCTTCTGCATATGCTCTTGACTTCGCATAGCTGGTCTTTCCAAGGCCAGGGGTTGAGCGTGTCCAACGCGAAGCTTCGCAACCGATTAAGCGGACTATGCCTGCGCGCCAGCCCGGGCGCAAGGCGCAAGAGCGTGCAATCCCTCCTTCGCCCTGGCCAAACGCAATTGCCCTGCCACCCCGCCGCTGTTTTGGGGCGGGGGGGGGGGCGCGCCCGGGGGGGGCGCCGCCCGGCGGCCGCCCCCGGGGCCTGCCGCCGACGCGGCCGCCGCCGCCAACCCCGCGCGCCAGGCAGGCCGCGTGAAGAGGGCGGCCACCCCGCCGGCCGCCTCCACGGCCTCCTCCACCGGCGGCAGGCGGGCCACCCAGGCGGGCGCGGTGCGGGACGGCACCAGGAAGGTCACGGTGGTGCCCGGTGCGGCGGCCGGCCCCCACCGCGCGGCCGCCGCCGCCGCCAGCGGGGCGGCCGCCGGCCCGTCGGATGCCGGGGCGAGGACGAGATGCGTGCGGGCCGCGCCGGCCGCCCGTGCCTGGGCCAGCAGCACGGCCGCCGCGGCCAGGCCCGCCCCGTGCGATGCGCCCGCCCCGCCGCCCCCGCCCGGCGTGGCTAGCGCAAACGAGGCGGCCGCGCCGGCCGCGTCGGCCGCCCAGCCCGTCCGGGACACGGCGGCCTCGCTCCAGGGGGGCGGGCCCCGCACCGCCACGACCGCCAGGCGGCCGCCAGAGGCGAGGGCGGCGCGGGCCAGCGGGCCGAGGAGGTGGGTGCGCAGGGACGCCCAGGCCGGGGCGGCGGCGGCCGTGGCCTGCTTGGCAATTCCCGTGGCGAACGGGTGTGAGCGCAAACACGTGAGAATGGAGGAAGAGAGAAAGAGAGGGAGGCGTGGAGCAGTTTCAACCTCCTCTCTCTCCATCTCTCGACACTTCTCGCGCGCGGACGCCTCTCTTTCTCGCACCTCTACCACAAACACGACCCAGTCGGCGGGGGGTGGGGTTGGGAGTGCTGCCATTGAGCCTGTCGAAAGAGAGGGGCGTGCGTGCGCGCGTCTCCCGGGGGCAAAGAAATGAAATGAAAAAAAAAAAAAAAATGCGTGCCTTTTTGGGTATTCCAACTGATCAAAAGAAAAAAAAAACAGGCGCCACGGCCTCTCACCCCATCATTCACAGTTTTCAATCGTCCGACCCGTCGCTCGCCCACCCCACCCCGCCCTCCTCGTCGCTGCCTTCCATGCTGGCCAGGGTCTTGGCCATCGCCGCCATGGCGGACTCCCGCATCAGGTCCGCGTTCTCCTCCTGGATGGACCCGCTGGAAAGGTCCTGGCACCACTCGACCGCCAGCTGGGTGCGGATGGACAGGATGGAGGCCGCGACCTCGCGCGGGTTGATGCCCGCCCGCCTCGTCATCTCATACACGGCCGCCCGCTTCGGGGAGGTGTTGGCGGAGCTGACGGGCATGCTCATGAGCTTGCGCAGGAAGGTGGCGCCAGAGATGTCTTCCCAGTTGCCCTCATCCCGGGGGATGGGGTAGGCACGCATGAAGGCGAGCTGGAGAGCGAGAGCGAGAGAGAGAGAGAGGGGCATGGACAAAATGGACACGGGGGGGTGAGGCGAGGCGTGATGGAGGTTGAGGAGATGAGTGTGGTGGCCCAACCCACCCCTTTTGTCTCTCAGACGCTCTCTCTCAGAGACCAAATGGACCCCAATCTCACCAGCCATGAGTTCTTGACCGGGTCCAGCTCGGTGTAATACATGGCCTGATGAAAGTATGAGTTGAGAGAGAGAGAGAGAGAGAGGGTGTGTGAGAGAGCGGGTGGATGAGGATGGAGAGGTCAAAAAAAAGGTCGGTTTGAGGTTTTCCAACGCGATCCTGCGCGTCAAAAGAAAAAACGCACCAGCGTCCGCGCCGCCCGCTCGGTGAGCAGGCCAATCAGCCTGTCCCTATTTCCGTCTCTCAGCGGGGAGTCGTCCGGGTTCCTCGTCCAGGCGGGCCGCCCGCGGCGCCGCCCAGCCCTCTCAAAGGAGTCGCCCTTTTGACTCCGAGCATTCTTGCGCCAATTCTTGCTGTTGTCGCCGCTGGTCGACGGCTCGTCAAATGAAGATGCCCGGGGTGGGGGCGGGACGGGGCGGCTAGGGCGGCGATGGCGGTGTGGCGGGTGTGTGCCGGCCAGGACGGGCGGGCGGCTCACGCTGAGGGCGGCGGCCGCGTGCATTGAAAGTCTTTTTTTTGGAGAGGGGTCGCTGCAATGATGATGACGGCGCACGACACTGCGAAATGCCGCGACCTCACACGAAACGGTCTTTTTTTTTTTTTTTTTTTTTTAGTCGGGCGCGTTTTGGATCACAACGCCCGACCCAACCAAACCGCTCTCTCTCCTTCACCCCCTCGCCAGCGACGGGTATGGCCGCATCCCCATCGCCGGCCGGGCGGGCGGCGGGTGGTGGGGCTGGTGGGGCGGCGCGCACGGCGGCTGGTGCGGCCGCTGGTGGTGGTGCGGCCCACCCCACCCCCCACTCGCCGGCCTTGCACTGGCCGCCGCCGCCGCCGCCCACGCCCCCGCCACCGCCCGCCGCGCCTTCATGGCGGACGCGACCAGGGCCGGGCCCGCCACCGCCGCGAGCGCGGCCTCCCGGCGAGCCGGCAGGGCGTGCGCGCGGGCGGCCAGGGCAGCCACCAGGGCGCCCGCCGCCCGGCCGGGGGCGGCCGCCCAGGCCCAGGCGGCGGCGGCCAGGGCGGCGATGGCGCCCGCCTTGGCGAGCGGGGGAGCGGCCGCCACGGCAGTCACGGGGGCGGAGGCGGCGAGCGCGGACGCGAACGCGCCGGCCGCCCGGCTGACCCTCGAGTGCCGGCTGGCCGCGCCCGCCGCGCCCGCCCCGCCGGCCGCAAACGCCCCCACAAACACGCCCGCGCCGAGGCGCCACGCCGACCAGCCCGCGGCCGCCGCGGACCGCGCGCCCCAGGCGGCACACGTGAGGGCGAGGGCCGAGTGCAGGGCCGTCGCCGGGTCGGCCGGGTTGAGGGCGGCGTCGCGGGCGGCCGCCGCGGCCGCGACCGCGCCCGCGGCCGCTTCCGAGGCCAGGCCCACGCCCCGCCCGCCACTCCAGCACGCCGCCTCCCGCCAGCGGGGTCCCAGCAGGAAGGCCCGGGCGGAGTTGACGGCCAGGTCGGCCAAGGCCGCCGCCGCGGCCAGGGCGAGGAGCGCGCAGCCGGGCGAGGGGCCCGCCGGCCCGGCCAGGCCCCACCCGCCGGTCAGCAGGGCGTCGCCCGCCGCGGCGACGAGCAGGCCGACCGCCAGGGCGGTGCCGGAGGCGACTGGGTCGTGCCAGGTCAGGAGGCGGGTGAGGGGGGAGGTGGGGGAGGTGGAGGGCGGGCAAGAGGAGCGAGGCCGGTGGTGGTCGTGCTCGACACCGCCCGGCGACGCGACGCCCGGCCGGGTCGGGGGCGGGGTCGCTGCTGGCGCGTCATCCTCCACCGCGCCTCCAGCTGCGGCAGCAGAGCGCAGGGGCTCCAAGGACGGGGTGCAGGCGGCAGGGACCTGGTGTGCATGAGCGGGGGGGGGGGAGGTGAGAGAGCAAAGTCTCGCCAAAACGCGCGGCCGCATGTGGACTTTTTTTTTTTCTCTCCCTGTCAACGAACGCACCTCTGCCAAGCCAAACCGGGACCGGCGCCGTGCGGCGAGGGGCGGAACATTCTCTGCCATGGTCAGGGTGGGTGAGGGTGGGGAAGCGAGAGAGTCCGCGTGCGTTTTGCGGGGTGGTGCGTCAAAAGTTGTTTTGGCCGAGGCAACGCGACGTTGGCTCTCTCTCCACTTTTCGTTTCTCTTTGAGCAGCTAGCTTAGCTTTTCTCTCATGGACGCCGCCCGCCGCCGCCTGGCCGCCCTGGCAGGCCACGTGCTTCCGGGCGAACCCTCACCATCCACCCCCGCCACCCGCCACGCAGCTCCGACCCCCTCCCCAGCCGCCGCGACCAGCGACCCCTGCAGCAGGGGCGGCGGCAGCGGCGGCGGCGCGGCGGCAGCGGGGGGGTTTGCTCCGCCGCCGGGCCCGCCCGGCAGCTCGTACGCACGGTGAGGGGGCATTGTCTTTTTTGTGTCTGTGTGTGTGTGTCCCTCAGCACAGTGCGCTGTGCAGGAGAGCAAAGCCCCCCTGCTGAGAGGGAGCCGCCTGCCTGGCCTGGGGGTGTGGGACGAGAGGAAAAAGAAGAGGCGCGGCCGCATGCCAATTTTCCCTCACCCAAAACCTCCTCATCCTTTCATCATTCCCCACACACCACATCACACCCCACCTCTCATCCCACCCCATCTCACACGCGCGCACCTTGCCCCGCCTCGCTTCCCCCCACAGCATCCACGGCCCCGTCTCCACGGCCCCACCTACCTGGACCCCCGTCCCCGCCCTCCACGGCCGCCCCCTGGCCGACATTCTGTACGACAAGGCGCTCGCCCCGGGCGACGGCATCGCCCGCCTCACCATCAACCGGCCGCACGTGCGCAACGCGTTCCGGCCGGAGACGGTGGCGGAGCTGGCGGCCGCGCTGGGCGATGCCCGAGATGACGGGCGCATCGCCACCATCATCCTGACGGGGGCCGGGACGGAGGCGTTCTGTTCGGGGGGCGACCAGGGCGCGCGAGGCAAGGCCGGCTACGTCGGCCCCGACGGCGTGCCCCGCCTCAACGTGCTGGACCTGCAGGTCCAGATCCGGCGCACGCCCAAGCCCGTGGTCGCCATGGTGGCGGGGTACGCGGTGGGGGGCGGGCACGTGCTGCAGGTGTGCTGCGACCTGGCGGTCGCGGCGGACAATGCCGTCTTTGGCCAGACCGGCCCGCGCGTCGGTTCCTTCGACGCGGGCTACGGCGCGTCCGCCCTGGCCCGCCTGGTCGGCCAGCGGCGGGCCCGGGAGGTCTGGTTCCTGGCCCGCCTGTACAGCGCGGAGGAGGCGGCGGGCATGGGCCTGGTCAACGCGGTCGTCCCGCTGGCGGACCTGGAGGGCACGACCGTGGCCTGGTGCCGGGAGATGGGGCGCAACTCGCCGACCGCCCTGCGCGTGATGAAGGCGGCCCTGAACGCGGTGGATGATGGCGGGGCGGGCCTGCAGGAGCTGGGCGGCAATGCGACGCTCCTGTTTTACCAGACGGAGGAGGGGAGTGAGGTGAGGACCACTCGGGTCTCCGCATGGGAGGGGGGTTGGCGTGCGGGGGGGGGGGGGTGAAGAACAAAAACAAAAAACACGCGCCCCGCCTCGCACCACACGCACACTCACGCACACATCTCTCTCTCTCCCTCTCTTCTCTGTCTGGCAGGGTAAGAACTCCTTCCTGGAGAAGCGGCCGCCCGACTTTTCCCGCTTCCCTCGCCTGCCTTGAGGCTAAATGGAGAGGGGGAGGATGTGTAAACCCACATTTTTAAACCCTCATTCCTCCGCCCCCAGCCCGCCCAGGCGCGCCACCTCCGCCCGGGCCACCGTCACCGCCATCACCTGCGCCGGCAGGGCGGCCCCGCCCGCCCGGGCCTCAAAGGCGTCGCCGATGGCCGCCACCGCCGCCGGGTCGGCAGGGCGGGGGACGGCCAGGTTGAGGCCCAGCACGCGGAAGCCGCCGCCGCCGCCGCTGCCGCCGCCGCCGCCGCCCTCTGGCCCCAACGCCCGGGCGGGCCACCAGCGACCGTCCAGGGCGACCCAGACGAGGTCGGCCAGGCAGGTGGGTGGAGGCAGAGGAGGGGGGGAAGGTTGGGGGTGGGGTGGCTGAGGCGGGCTGCTGCTGCCGGGCTCGGCGCGCCGCGCGCGCTTGGAGGGTGGAGGCGGCGCCGCCGCCACCGCCGCCGCCGCGCCACCGCTCTCGCCACCCGCCTGCCCCAGCAAGCACCACGCCTCCGCCAGGGCGTCCAGGCCTAGGGCCGCCCAGGCCGCCCCCGCCAGCCCCCCGCCCACGGCCGAGCGCGGGTGGAGGTCGACGTCGAGCTCGACAGGCGCCGGCGCGGCGGCCCCCGGGCGGCTGGCGCGACCAGGGGCCTGCGTGGCGCGGACGCGCACGGTGTGCCAGGCGTGGGCGGCCGTGCACCCACCTGCCCCGCACAGCCCGGGTGCATGGGAGGCCGGGTCCGGGGCGGGACCCACCACCCGGCCTGTGTACAGGCCGGGCGGCAGGGAGGACGGGGCAGGAGGACGGGACTGGGAGGCCACAGCGCGCGCGTCGTGCGCTGGTGCCTCCGCCCCCGCCATGGCGGTGGGCACTTCTCCTCCAGCGATGGGGATGGGGTCCAGCAAGGCGAACGCGATGCGGCGGCCGGTGAGCGGGGTGGAGAGGGCCGGGGCGACAGCGCGGGCGGTGCGGGCCAGGGCGGCGAGGGCGGGCGAGAGCCAGGAGGGCAGGGGTGGGAGGGGGGGAGGCGGGAATGGACCGGCGGCGGCCCCTGCCCCATCCTCCACCTCGGCCGGCACCTTCACCGCTCCCACCCCGCCCTTCGGCCCGCCAGGACACTGAGGCACCGTGATGACGTCCCTGCCGAGGGCGGCAGCCAGCACCGGGCCCGGGACCGCCCAGCCGAGGGCCGCCAGGTCGGCGGAGGAGGTGGTGGTCGTGGTGGTGGTGGTGTTTGCGTTTGCTCCACCGTCCGTGCTGTAGTCGGGGCAGGCCCCACGCCCGCCTGGCGCGGACACCAGGACCGCGTCTGCCGGGGCCAGGCGCATGCCGACCATCATCTCCAGGGTTTCCTGTGTGCGGGGCGCGGGAGAGGGAAAGGACAGGTTGAGGTTGAGACTGAAAAATAGAAGGGCAAAGAAAGAGCCCCGGCGCGACACGCACCCACCCCAACCACCACCACCCTCGCCACACCTCGCCACTCTCACACCGTCTTGGTCGCTGTCTTGGGCGGCACACCCCCGTGCAGGGCCAGCAAGCCACGCACGTCGCCCGCCTTGAACATAGACGCCTCAAAGGCAGGGACTGCGCGGGCAGGGGCGCCCCCGGAAGGCGGGGCCAGCGCCGCCAGGACGGCCGCCCACTGTTCCAGGGACAAGGGCGAGATGGGTGGGGGTAGGGGTGGTAGGTGTTTGGGCGGTGCCGAGGGTGTGGCCAGGGCGAGGGCGAGCGGGCGGGGAGGCGGAGGGAAGGGTGGATGAAGAGGCTGACCGGCTGCTTGGTGTTGGTGTTGGTGCTGTGGCTGCGCCGCCCCCGCCTCGGGGGCCGCCGCGGCGGCGGCGGCCGGGGCCGCGGCGTAGCCCGTCCAGCAGGACTGCCAGAGGCTGTTCATTATCGGCGGCGTGCACGGTACCGCGCAACGAGGCTTCAATAAGAGGAGTGGTGTGCAAGGTTGGGTCGATTTCTCCTCTTTCACTTTTTTTCATACATACGGAACCGGCCCGGGCCCGGGGGGCGGCGCCTCGCCCCGTCGTACGTGGGACAGAGAGAGCGCGCCGCTCGAGCACGTGCACGTGTGAGAGAGGCCAGCCCCCCTTCCCAGGGCGCGCCTCTCTCTCGCCATGCCCGACGACGCGCCGCGCGCCGCGCCGCTCTGCTCAGTACCCGCCCTCCTCGCCTGGACTCCCGCCTCCCGCCCGGACGACGCCTTTTGCAGGGCGAGCGTGCCTTTAAGGCACCGCCCGGCACCGCCCGGCTCCTCCTCCACTACATCCCGCGTCCTGGCCGCCCACGACCTCGCCGGCGGGTACGGACCCGACGGCCGGCCACAGGGCGCGGGCCAGCCGCCGGCCCCCGCCCGCCTCTCCTACCGCTTCACGCACGCGGCGTCCGTGGACGCGCTCGTCTACTTTTCGCATGCCCGGGTCACCATTCCGCCCCCGTCCTGGACGGACACCGCCCACGAGGGCGGGGCGCTGAGCCTGGGGACCCTCATCTTTGAGCACGCCGACGGGGCGGCCGAGGTGGGCGCGCTGGCGGCCGGTGGGCAGGCGGCGGCGGACGCAGCGTCGTCCGCCCTGGCCGCCCTGGCCGCCTGGTTCGGCTTTGATGGCTGGCTCGTCAATGTGGAGGCGCCCGTGGACGGCGGGGCAGCAGCGGCGGGCGTCGCCACCTTTGCAGCGAGCCTGGACAGCGCGATGCACGGGGCGGTGGGCCCCTCCGCCCTCGTCATCTGGTACGACGCCCTGTCCGCCGTGGACGGCGCCATCGCCTGGCGCAACCGGCTGTGCCCCGTCCACAACGTCCCGTTCTTGCGGGCGTGCGGCGGCGGGCTGTGGGCGAACTATGGGTGGGGAATGGGTGACCTGGAGGGCTCGGCGGCCGCGGCTCGGGCGGCCGGCCGGCCCGTGCGCGATGTGTGGATGGGGGCCGACGCCTGGGGTCGGGGCAGCCACGGCGGCGGCGGGCCGGCCGGGGTGGCGACGGCGGCCGCCCACGCGTCGGCGGCCGGGGCGTCCCTGGCCGTCTTCGCGCCCGCCTGGGCGTGGGAGGGCCCGCACGCGGGGGAGGGCGGCGAGGAGGAGGGCGCCAGGTGGCGCGTGCGGGACGCCGCCCTGTGGGCCGGGGTGGGCCAGGCGTGCGGCGGCGCCCGCCCGTGCCCGATGGCGCCCGTGCCCGACGGGACGGCCGCGTGGGCGACGGCCTTCTCCACGGGCGCCGGGCGCGCCTGGTGGGCGGCCGGAGTGGCGGCCAGGTTCGCGTTTGGTGGTGGCGCGGGCGGCCACAGACACGGCCCTGCAGCAGGCTGGTTCCACGCGGGCGCGGTCGACGCCCTGCCGCCGCCGGCCCTGCAGGCGGGCTGGGCGGCGGGCGGGGCGCGGCTGGAGGCAGGGGCGGGCGGCGGGCGAGTGGGCGTGCGCGTGTGCGGGCTGGAGGCGGGCGTCATCGCGCCCGACCCGGCCGGCTGCGGCCGCGACGCCGAGGCCGGGTGGGGCGCGGTGGGGGGGGGGAGCGCCTCCCCCTCCTCTCCCTCTTCATTCTGCCCGGGAGCCTACGAGGGTGGCTCCTGCCTCGCTGTGCGCGGGAGTGCGGGCGCGGGGGTGCTCGTGCACGCCCTGCCGCCGTTTGCGACGGTCGCGGTGCCGCCGCCGCCGCCGCCACCACCACCAGGCGGCGGCGGCGGCGGCGGCGGCAGCGGCGGCGGCGGCGGGCAGTGGGTCTCTCTCCGGGCCACCGCCGCCTGGGCGCCCGGGACCGCGGCGCCGGGGGTGGTCGTGCACGCCCTGCCATCCGGCACGGCCGTGTGCGCCCTGGCCTTTGGTGGCGGGGGCAGGGACGACCCGCCCGGCTCCTGGGTGACCGGCGCGTCCCTCCCCGCGCCCCTGCCGGCCGGCACCACCGCGCTCGCGCTCTGCCTGGTGGTTGAGGGCGCGGGCGGCGCTCCTTGCCCCTCCCCCCGCGCGGGCGCGGCGGGTCAAGGGGCGGGGGCGGCGCCCGTTGACGCCCGCCTGGGCGCCGTCAGCCTCCGGGCCGGCCCCGGCCGCCCGCCAGCCTGTGCGCCGCCCACCCTGGCCGAGATTTACCCTGCCTCCCCCGCGGCGACGGGCGTGCGGCGGGGCGAGGGCGGCGGGGGGGCGGTAGTGCACTGGCGTGAGGCGGGAAGGGCCGGGACCGTCCGCTGGTGGGAGGTCTGGCGGGCGAGGAGGGGGGCGGGCGAGGATGGCCCGCCCGTCCTGTTGGGCCTCACCCGGGCGCCCATGTGGCGCGGCGCGCGCGAGGGTGAGGAGGTCGACCTGCGGGCCCGGTTCGTGGACGGGAGCGTGGAGGGGCGCGGGCGGTGTGGTGAGATGAGGTGAGGTAGTTGTAAGAGACACCAGGTTAGAAAAGGCAGGTGCAATGCACTCTCCCTTTTTTTTTCTCCCTGCTCGCAACACACGCCGCAATGTTGAAACTCAAATGCGTGGCCCAGAGCTACGCCTGGGGCCGCCCCGCCGCGGAGAGTGAGGTAAGAAGGAGAGAGAGAGAGAGGAAAAGAGAGAGAGGAGGTGGGCGGGGCGAGAGCAGAGGCGCGCAAACTCACGAGAGAGGGCGAGCGAGCACGCCGCGAGCTTGCCTCCCCCGCTCCGCCCCACCTCTGCCTCGCCTCCCCGCCCATTCTGGCCACGTATCAGGTCTTGGACACCCCTAAACTCGCCTACTGTGGGTCGGAATTGGAGAATAGATAGAGTAGGCCAAGGCAGACCCCAGCGTTCCTTTTTTGCGGCTAAGATTTTGCGCGAGCGGGCGTTGCCCGGCACGCAGTGCCGCTTTTTTTTGTTTCTCATCACTCCCCTTCCATCCGTCTAGGTCGCCGCCCTCGCCGCCGCCGGCGGCACGCCCATCGACCCCGCCGCCCCCTACGCCGAGCTGTGGATGGGCACCCACCCGTCCGGCCCCTCCGAACTGGCGGCAAGCGGCGGCGGGACCCTGGGCGCCTGGCTGGACGCCCACCCGGCCGCGCTGGGCCGCGCGTCCACCGCCCGCTTTGGGGCCGCCCTCCCCTTCCTGTTCAAGGTCCTCTCAGTCGGCACGGCCCTGTCCATCCAGTCCCACCCGGACAAGGCGCTGGCGGAGCGCCTTCACCGAGAGAAGCCAGAGGTAAAAAAAGAGGAGAGAGGCATTGGATGGGGGAGGGGGCGGGCGTTTTTTTGCTCTCTCCAGCTCTCTCCCAGGCGCGCGCGCGCGCGCGCCTGCGCAAAATAAAAGAGAACCTCACGCGCCTCCTCCTATCTCATCCTCAGTGGTACAAGGACGACAACCACAAGCCCGAAATGGCGATCGCGGTCGGCCACGACTTCTCCGCCCTGTGCGGCTTTGAGGCCCCCGCGCGCCTGGCGGCCGCGCTGGAGGGCACGCCCGAACTGGCGGGCGTGGTCGGGGCAGGGGCGGCCGCCGCCCTGGTCGCCGCCGCGCCGGGCGCGGAGGCCGACCCGGCCACCTTTAAGGCCTCCCTGAAGACAGCCTTCACGGCCCTTATGACGGCCGCGCCGGAGGTGTACGGCCCGGCCGTGGCAGCCCTGGCAAAGCGCTTGGAGGGCGAGGCAGCAGCGGCCCCTGCCACCGCCGCTACCGCCTCGACCACCACCCCGCCGCCGCCGCCTCCCCTGGCCGCCAAGGACGCGCTCGCCCTCAGGCTCCAGGCCCAGTACCCGGGCGATGTCGGCGTCCTGGCGGCCTACTTCCTCAACTTCCTGACCCTCGAGGACGGGCAGGCCATCGCGCTGGGCGCGAACGAGCCGCACGCGTACCTGAGCGGCGACCTGGTGGAATGCATGGCCACGTCCGACAACGTCGTCCGGGCGGGGCTGACGCCCAAGCCCCGGGACACGGACACCCTGTGCGCGTCCCTGACGTACGCCACGGGCGCGCCGGCCATCCTGGGCGGCACCCCACTCCAGGAGCACACGGTGGCGTACGCCCCGCCCTTTGACGAGTTTGAGGTCGTCCGGGTGCGCCTGCCGCGGGGGGGGGGGGACACCCTGCTGCCGCCCTCCGGCGGCCCGTCCATCATCCTGGTGGGGGCGGGGGCGGGCGGGCTGGCCGCCACGGCCCTGCCCCTCGGCCAGGGCGGCGCGGGGGCGGCGGCGCTGGAGGCGGCCGCCGCGGTCGCGCGGGGCGACGTGCTCTTCCTGCCGGCGGGCACGCCCCTGCGGGTGGAGGGCCGGGCGGGGGGGGGGGGAGAGGGGCTGACCCTGTGGGTGGCCCAGGTCTCGGCCCGGGTGCTGGGGCCTGCGCCCCTGGTCGTGCCCGCTGTGGTGGCGGCTCCGCCGGCGACGCCCGCTGTGGAGGTGGCCGGGGTGGCGCCGGTGTGAAAAGGGAGAGAGTGCGACTTTCTTCGCTCGAGTGGGGGGCGCCGTGTCGCATCCATTCACTTTAAGAGTAGGTTCCCACCAACCAGGTCAATGAGAGGGGCAGTGGCGTTGGGTCACTATGGTTTGGTGTAGGAGGGCGCGCAGTCGCGCGTTTTACCCCCTGGAAGAGAGGGAGTGCGAGGTTGAGAGGTGCACCCGCCGTCTCGCCACCCCCGTTCATTTTTTCTTTCCCGTGCGGGGCACGCACCGCGCCCTCACCTCCCACGCAGAGCGGCTCCTCTCGATAATGGCGGACCGCAATGGCGGGCCCGTTGGCGGGCCCAGCGCCTCCCTGCTGACACCGTCCAAACCGGGCGGCGCGTTGCGGTAAGAGAATGGGAGAGAGGAGGACCGCGTCGCTGGCCGGGCCGGGCCGGCCTTGGCTTCGCGTTTTTTGTTCAAGCGACGCGCGCGCGCGAGCCAGTGGCCCACCACACGTGCTAGCATGGATAGACAGGGAGGCTGTACTGTGCGGAAATGCACGCTAGCGTTGTGCGTTCGCTCTCATCTCTCCCTCTTGCTCTTTTCTCACGCATCGACGGCGCTTCTCTCGCTCTCCTTCTCTCCAGCTCCCACATCGCCGCCACGGACGAGGACGTCCGGTCCTTTGCGGTGCCGCCCTTGACCAGCGTGCCCTCCACGGCGGCGGGGGCGCCTGCGTCGGCAGAGGTAAAAAAATGGGAGAGAAAAAAGCAGCACTCACCCCTGCGGGCACCCTTTCTCCCACCTCTCCGTCCGTCTCCTCAACCCATTACGCTCTCTCTCTCTCTGCACCACACAGGAGTCCCGCGAAACGCTAGCCCGCCTCAAGCGCATGGCCGGCTTTGAAGCCCAGGATTTTGACCCTCCGGAACACGACGTCGAACGCACCTTCCGCGCGCACCGCACAGAGCGCGAGTACGGCGCGGAGGAGGCCTGGCGGTGGGCCCTGGCAGCCGCCATTGGCGTGGCCATGGGCGTGTGCGGCTTCGGCGTGGACTGGGGCATCGGCGCCCTGAACGACATCAAGTTCCGGCGGGCGGAGCAGGCCATCCGGGCGTCGGGCGGCGGTTTCTGGGCGCCGGCCGCCGTGTTTGTGGGGACGTCGGCCGCCTTTGGCGCGGCCGCGGGCGGCCTGGTCTCGTTCGTCTCCCCCCTGGCGGCCGGGTCGGGCATCGCCGAGATCAAGACCTACTTGAACGGCATCCACATCCGGGGCCTGCTGACGGTGAGAGGGGAGGGGAGGGGAGGGGAGGGGAGGGGAGGGGAGGGGAGAGGAGACGATACGAGTCCCGCGAGTGCTGGCGTGTGGTTTTTTTTTGTGACTGAGTGC
>Ga0315273_10008340_pt1 | contig 13052 bp, 11 predicted proteins | sample YL17G02_0_MG_FD_205753 | JGI IMG/M metagenome (GOLD analysis project Ga0315273, IMG submission 205753) | Sediment microbial communities from Yellowstone Lake, YNP, Wyoming, USA - YL17G02_0 | ecosystem: Environmental > Aquatic > Freshwater > Lake > Sediment | place: USA: Wyoming | collected...
GCCCCGGCGGCGATCGGGCTGTTGCTGGTCACGGCGCTGCTCACCAAATACCTCGTCGCCATGGTCGGAAATATCCACACCCAGCGCGCCATCACCGCAGTGCTCGACCAGGAGCTGGCTCACGAACCCAGCACCGCGCTTTCGAACGTCGACTTCAGCCGCACCAAAGATGGGGTGGACGTGCTCGCGGAGGTGCGAACTCCCCGCATGCCCGTGCCCGGGCGCGTCAATGAGATTCAGGATGCGTTGGGGAGCCGCCTCCGAGAGCCCGTTCGCCTCTTCATGCGCTGCACGCTGACCAAAGACGTGACGGCGACGGGGTCGACGACCCTCCGTCCCTACCTGAGCCTCAACGGCAAGGTGACCACGGCGCCAATCTCGCCGGACATGCGGCTCTTGCAACAGGCGGAGCAAGTCGCCCGCGAAGTGGTGGCGACGCGGCCCAACATCATCTTGAAGGACGTCCAGCTGGTGAAGTTCCCGACCGGTCCCGTGATCGTCGTGTCGATCGAGAGCTCGCGGCCCCCGAGCCCCGAGCGCATCGCTCGGTTCGAAGCTCTGTTGCAGGAGCGCTTGGGGGAGCAGGGCGTGCGCGTGGTCATCCGGGTTGCCGAATCAGTGGACATCACCTCGAAGGGACGCGTGCTGTTCGGCGAGGCGCACTTCGCAACCGGGGAGGAGTCGCAACGGCAGCGGACGGTCGAAGAGACGGTACGGGCGAGCCTGCAGAGCCTGCCGAACACCTTCGTAACGGCCATCGACGCGGTGCATGGCGAGTCGGGTTGGGCGGTGCGTGCGGACGTCGCAGCTCCACGCGTCCTCGCACCCGGCGACGTGCGCAACGTGGAAGAACGCACCGCGAAGGCCATTGGCGAGCCGGTGGACCTGACGGTGCGGGCCCGTACGGACGTCTTGGTCACGGGAAGGCAATACCAGGCGGTGGGAGACGTGCCGCTACCGGAGGAGAGAAACGGCATGCCGACGCCGGAGGCGCGATCCCCGTGAGCGCCCCGAAGAGCTGATCGGCGCCACTGTTCGGCGGACGAGCGCCTCAGTCGGAATCTGACCGTGACCGACAAGCCGAAAGCAGAATTCTTCGTCAAGAGATACCTCGATCCCGCCAGCCGGCTGGGCGAGGTCCTGTTCGGGCTCATCATGGTGCTGAGCGCCACCCTCACCGCCGGACTGACCGTGGCGGAAGGTGCCGCCGGCGTGCGCCATCTGCTGCACGCGGCGCTGGGCTGCAACATCGCCTGGGGCATCATCGATGGCATCATGTACGTGATGAACTGCATGACCGAGCGCGCGGGGAAGGCGCATCTCATCCAGGCGATTCAACGTACCCCCGACGTACACACCGCACTCGACATCGTGCGCGGTGAAATCGAGCCGCGATTCGAAGCCCTGACCGGACCGGAGCACCGTGAGGCTCTGTGCCGGTCCATCCTCGAGTACCTCGCCCGGGCCGAAGCCGCGAAGACCAGCATTACGAAAGATGATCTCTATGGCGCGCTCGCCTGTTTCTGGCTGGTCTTCCTCTCGTGTTTGCCGGCGACGGTGCCGTTCCTGATCATTTCAGAACCGACCCGGGCGCTGCGTGTCTCCAACTTTCTGTTGATCGCGATGCTCTTCCTCGTCGGCCATATTTGGGCGCAATATGCCCACATCAACCGCCTCGTCGCCGGCTTGGTCATGGTGGGCATCGGGCTCGCGCTGGTCGGGGTAGCCGTGCTTCTCGGTGGATGACGACGTAGAGGTGATGCCATGTCGACGGAAATGCCTATCGAAGGTCAACGCCTCGAACGCGGGCCGGAGCGGCTCGCGCTCGTCAACCTCTGCCGCGCTCATCGCCACCGTGTGGCAAGCGCGCGAGGCGATTCGAGAGAGCCCGGGCGAGCGAGTACGGTCCAGCGATCAGAACCGGCCCCACGACGAGCGCTGCGCCAGGATGCGAGACGCCGAGGATCAGCCATTGGCAGACTGCGTCCAGGAGGATGCCCATCAACAGGAGGTTCCCGACGCTCTCGAAGCCGCTCCTCATGAGCTCGCGCCGAAGGCCGCGATGGAGAAGCACCCCCTGGAGATATGGCGGCCGCCCCGCCCGCGCGTCCATCATGCCAGCGCGGATGCCGAGGAGAATCGCGATCGCGGGTTGCAAGACGAAGCGAAAACGCCCCGGGCCCGTAAGCCGTTTGGGGAGGTCTTCTAGGAACGCACGCGAGAACAGATAGATCCCTCCTCGATCGAAGGCATCACGCAGCGACCCGGGCACCGACAGCGCAAGCACGAGTAACGTGAGCACCGCGAGCATGAAGGTCACGTGTCGACCCCTCATGATCCGCCCGCGTTCGCGGCGAGCGCCGCTTCGACCGCTCCGCAGCGTTCGTGCCCGAGCACGACGAACAGCGGCGTCGCGAGGTGGACGCCCGCGTATTGCAGGGTGCCCGCGACCGCCGGCAAGACGACGTTCCCGGCGACGCGCACGATGAAGAGCTCGCCGAAACCGGCGTCGAAGACCAGCTCCGGCGGCACCCTCGAGTCGCTGCAGCCGAGGACCGTCGCGTAGGGATGCTGCTCCTTCGCGAGGCTGGCGAGAACCTCCTTCTGCACGGTAGGGAAGCGCGCCGTGCCGCGCACGAAGCGCCGGTTGTCGGCGGCGAGCCGTGCGAGAGCCGCGTCGGCAGAGCGGGGTATACCGGTTTGCGGGTCACGCTCGTGGCGAAGCGATGGGCCTGTGGAGCGGAGGACCAACCGAAGGAGGCCCCGCTGCGTGCCGGCGGCGAAGACCTACGGGGTCAGCGCCTTCTCGATCGCTGCGAGGACCACGCGCTCGCCGCCCACGTCGAGGAGCAGCCTCTCGAGGTGGCCGGTCGCGGCGACGATCCCCCGGGCGCGCTCCAGGAGGTCATTACGAAAAGTCTGGAGCTCGCGGGGAGAAAGAACCTTCTTCAGCTCCTCGGCATAGAGAAACCAGATCTTCCTGAGCTCGGGATCCGGGCCCTTGTGCAGTCGCTCCTCCAGCATCCGGTACGCCCTGGTTCCGGGACGGATGCCTTGTTTTTCGCCGGCGGCGAGCACACTCTTGGCCTCGCTCTCGCTGAGGTCCCCATCCGCCCAGGCGATCTCGACGAGGGGGTAGAGCTGGAAGGAGTTCATCAGCTCGCCGTCGAGCTGCACCGCCACCAACCGGTCGAGGATCTGTTCGTTCGTCACGCCGGTCGCCTTGCGGATGCTCTCCTTGTCGACCTTCTTCTGAAAGACCTTCTTCAGCTTCTCGAGGAGCTCGAACTCCTTTTTCCGGAAGTACTCCTCCTCCAAATACATCTCTCGTCTCTGGAACATGTCCTTGCTCATTGGCTCGCTCCCTCGCGTGGTGATTTAGCACGGCGCGCCGAACTTGCCGAGCGGAGCTATGCTTCCGCCGCGAGCTGCCGGCGGGCGGCGGCGAGCTCCTTCCGCTGCGCGGCGCTCACCTCGGGATAGCGCAGATCGAGCGAGGCGAGCGCATCGATGATTGCCGCCGCCACGACCACGCGCGTGAACCACTTGTTGTCGGCGGGCACCACGTACCACGGGGCCCCCTCGGTGGCAGTCTCGCGGATCGCTTCCTCGTATGCGTCCATGTAGGCGTCCCAGTGCTGGCGCTCGCGCACGTCGTTGGCGGAGAATTTCCAGTTCTTCTCGGGATTCTCGAGGCGCTCGAGGAACCGCCGCTTCTGCTCGTCCCGCGAGACGTAGAGGAAGAACTTGCGGACGAGCACGCCGTTGCGGCCGAGGTAGCGCTCGAACGTCCGGATGTCCTGGTACCGCTCGTCCCAGATCTTCTTGCCGACGAGCTCGGGGGGCACTTTCTGCGCCGCCAGGATCTCCGGATGCACCCGCACGACGAGCACGTCCTCGTAGTAGGATCGATTGAAGATGCCGATGCGGCCGCGCTCGGGCATCTTCACGTGCGTTCGCCACAGGTAGTCGTGATCGAGGTCGATGGACGTCGGGGCCTTGAAGGACGTCACCTCGCATCCCTGGGGGTTGACGCCGGACATGACGTGTTTGATCGCGCCGTCCTTGCCGGCCGCATCCATCGCCTGGAAGACCAGCAGGAGCGCCCAGCGATCCGCGGCCCAGAGACGGTCCTGGAGCTCGCTCAGCGCCCGGATGCCGATCTGCAGCGCCTCCTTGGCGCGCGGCTTGTCCTCCGAGCCGATCCCGGCCGTGTCGCCGGGATCGACGTCCTTCAGGCGGAAGCCCCTTCCCTTGCCGATTCGGTACGGCTCGGCGAACTTGTGAGCGCGCTTGACGAACTGCTTCAGCGAGAGATCGGCGAGAGGCTCGTCGCTCGACGGGGCACGCTTTGCGTCATTGGCCATGGCTCTGCGAAGCTCCTCTGTGTCCTACGGGGAGAACCGGACGGATCGTCGGCCTGCTGCGCTACTCCTGGAACGACGAACTCTCCTGCTCGTGATCGACGATCACAACATAGCACCACCACTCAATCCCGAACTCCTCGCCGCTACTCGGGATGCACCTGCCGACCTTGCTGCGGGACGAACGCATCGAGCGCCTCGCGCCGCAGCACATAGAGGTCGGGATGCGCGGCTTCTTCCTGACGCCACCCGCCGCCGAGCGCCTTGTAGAGCTGGACGACGGACACGAGCTGGTTGAGCTCGTTCCGCGCCAGAGTGAGCTCGGCGGGAAACAGCAGCTGTTGCGCGTCGAGAACTTCGAAGTAGCTCGCGAAGCCGCCCGTGAACCGCACCAGCGCAACTCGTACGGATTCCTCAAGCGCCGCGACTTGGCGCTTGCGCTCGACTTCCGAAGCCGCAAACTTCTGCCGCGCCACCAGCGCGTTGGAAACGTCGCCGAGCGCGTTCAGCACGGCCTGCTCGTAGGCGAGCGTGGCCGCCTGCCACTCGACGACGCTCCCCTTGTAGCCGTAGTAGAGCCTTCCGCCCTGGAACAGTGGCCCCGTGATCGAGCCGCCGATCGCCCACACGTTGCCGGCGCTCTTCACGATGTTGTCGATGTCGCCCGATTGGCCGCCGTAGAGAGACGTGAGCCCGAAGCGGGGAAGAAAGTTGCCGACCGCGACGCCGACCAGGGCGTTGGTCGCGACCATGTTCTGCTCAAGCGCGAGCACGTCGGGTCGACGCTCGAGTAGCGACGAGGGCAACCCCGGAGGCACGTCGGGCGGACGAGGTTGATCGACGAGCCCAGCGCCGCGAGCGATCTCTCCCGGGTGGCGACCGAGCAGAATGCTCAGCTGGTTCTCCTTGGCGACGATCTGCCGCTCGAGATCCGGAATCGTCGCCGCGGCATCGGCCAACGCCGCCTCCGCTCGCGAGGTCGCGAGCTTGCTGCCGACTCCCCCCTCCAGCCGTCGCGTGAAAAGGTCGAGCGTCTGCTGGAACGAGTCGCGCGTGCGCTTGGCGATCTCCAGCTCGAGATCGAGCTCGCGGAGCTCGAAGTAGGCCTGCGCGACGTCGGTGATCACGCTGAGCACTACTGCGCGCCGCACGTCCTCGGTCGCGAACAGATCGGCCAACGACGCCTCGGTTGCACGCCGGATGCGCCCCCAGACGTCGATCTCCCACGCCATCTGGAAAGCCCCCAGAAAGACGTTGCCGGTCCGGTTCGGCGAGTCCGGGGAAACGAAAAACTTGCCGCGCTCCGCCGAGCCCGTATAACCCGCCTGCGGCATGAGATCCGCGCGCGTCACGCCGACGGCGTAGCGCGCCTGCTCGACCCGCGCGGCGGCGATGCGGGCGTCGTAGTTGGCGGCAAGCGCCTCGTCGACCAGGGCCTTGAGCGTCGGGTCGCCGAAGACTTCCCACCAGGGGAGATCCGCGAGAGACTTCGCGCCCGGCTGAGCTTCCGCGCCGCGATAGCCGGGCGGTGTCTGGACCGCCGGCCGCACGTAGTTCGGGCCGACCGCGCAAGCAGAGAGCGAGAGGCAGAGAGCCGTCGCGAGAACCAGCCGGAAGCGCATCATGAATGTGCCTGCCCGTGCGCGGGGACTACCGGGGCGGCGACCTCGACTCTCGCCTTTTTCCTTCCCAGGCCCTCCACGAAGGCGAAGTTGCCGGGGATGAGGAAGACGCCCATCGCGGTCGCGATCAGCATTCCGAAGAAGACCGCCGTGCCCATGACGTTCTGCGCCGCCGCGCCCGCCCCGCTGGCTTTCATCAGCGGCACCACGCCGAGGATGAACGCGAAGGCGGTCATCAGGATCGGCCGGAAGCGCAGCCGCGCCGATTCCAGCGCCGCCTCCTCGACCGGCATGCCCTCCTCGTGCTTGGCCTTGGCGAACTCGACGATCAGGATCGCGTTCTTGGCGGCGAGGCCGATCAGCATGATGAGGCCGATCTGCACATAGACGTTGTTGTCGAAGCCCATCAGCCAGACGCCCAAGAAGGCGCCGAGAGCGACGAGCGGCGAGGCGAGCAGCACCGCCCAGGGCAACCGCCAGCTCTCGTAGAGGGCAGCGAGAAGCAGAAACACGAAGACGATCGCCAGGACGAACGTCGGCCCCGCCGGCGGCGCGACCTTCTCCTGATACGACATTTGATTATAGGCGAAGCCCATCTCCTTCGGCATAGTCTGGTGGAACACCTCCTCGAGCGCCGCCAGTGCCTGGCCCGAGGCGTAGCCCCGCGCGGACCTCCCGTTGAACTCGACGGCGCGGAACAGGTTGAAGCGGTTGGTGAGCTCGGTGCCGTTCACCGTGCTGATGCGGACGAGCGTGGAGAGCGGGACCATCTGGTTCGTGGTGCGGCTGCGCACGAAGATCTTTCCGATGTCGCCGGGATTGCGGCGGTACTCCGAATCGGCCTGGACGTAGACGCGGAAGAGCCGCCCGAAGCGGTTGAAGTCGTTGACGTACGTGCCACCGAGAACCGCGGACATCGCCTGGAAGACTTCGTTCACCGGCACGCCGACCAGCCGCGCCTTCTCGCGGTCGAGGTCGACCTTGACCTGCGGGTAGCGGGGATCGAACGAGGTGAAGATGTTGCCGATCTCGGGCCGCTTCCGCGCGGCCTCCATGAACTGGCGGCTGAGCGCGCCGAGCTCATCCACGCTGAGCGAGCCGCCGCGGTCCTGGAGGATGAAATTGAAGCCCGCCGCGGCGCCGAAGCCCGAGATCGTCGGCAGGTTGAACGGGAAGATGATCGCGTCCGGGATGCCGGAGAACTCTCTCTGCAGGCGCGCCATGATGCCGCTGACGTGCAGCTCGGCCGCGTGACGCTCATCCCACGGTTTCAGGCGAACAAACAGCGTGCCGAAGTTCGGCTGGTAGGTGGAGGTGACCATGCCGTAGCCGCCGATCGCCTGGAAGGACTCGATCCCCTCGGTCTTCTCGAGGATCTGCTCGGCCTTCGCCAGGACCGCGCTCGTGCGCTCGAGCGAGGAGGCAACCGGCAGCGTGACGTTGATGCCGAGAATGCCCTGATCCTCTTCGGGAACGAAGCCCGCGGGAAGCGAGCTGCCGAAGAGGCCGGCGCCGACGGCGACCACCGCGACGATGACGATGGTGAGCGAGGCGCGCCGCACCAAGAGGCGCGTCCACTTGACGTACCCGCCCGTGGTGACGTCGAACGCCTTGTTGAAGAGCGAAAAGAACTTGCCGAGGAGCCCCGTCGTCTTGGCGTGGTGCGGCTTCAAGAACATCGCCGCCAGCGCCGGCGACAGCGACAGCGCATTGAACGCCGACAGCAACACCGAGATCGCGATCGTCAGCGCGAACTGCTGGTACATCCGGCCGGTGAGGCCGCCGAGGAATGCCACGGGAACGAACACCGCGGAGAGGATGAGCGCGATGCCGACGACGGCGCCCGACACCTCCTTCATCGCCTGCTGCGTCGCCTCCTTCGGCGGCAGGCCTTGCTCGATGTGATGCATGACGGCTTCGACGACGACGATCGCGTCGTCGACGACGATGCCGATGGCGAGCACGAGGCCGAACATCGACAGCGTGTTCACCGAGAAGCCGAGCAGCGGGAAGAAGATGAACGTGCCGATCAGCGACACCGGGACGGTCAAGAGCGGGATGAGCGTCGCGCGGAAGTTTTGCAAGAAGATGAAGACGACCAGCGTGACGAGGACGACCGCCTCGAAGAAGGTGTGGACGATCGATTCGATCGACGCTTCCACCGCCGGCGTAGTGTCGTAGACGATCTTGTAGTCGAGGTCGGGCGGGAAGATCTCCTTGGCGTGCTTCATGGTCTCGTAGATCGCCTCGGAGGCCTTCAGCTGGTTTGCCCCAGGCAACAGGTAGACCGCCATCGCGCCGCCGGGCTTGCCGTTCAGCCGCCCGAAGGAGTTGTAGTCCTGCGAGCCGAGCTCGGCCCGCCCCACGTCCTTCACGCGGATGATCGCGCCGGTCTCGGTCTCGCGGATGATGATGTTGTCGAACTCTTCCGTAGTGACGAGGCGGCCCGGGGCGGCCACCGTGTATGTGAACTCCTGGTCCTTGGGCGAGGGCGCCATTCCCACGCGCCCCGCGGGAGCCTGCAGGTTCTGCTCCTTGATGGCGGAGATGACGTCGGAAGGGGTGAGGCCGAGCTTGCCGAGCTTGTCGGGGTTGATCCAGACGCGCATGCCGTAGTCGGTGCCGCCGAAGAGATCGACCTGGGCGATGCCGGGGATGCGCAGCAGCTGGTCGCGCAGGTTGATGCCGCAGTAATTGATCAGGAAGTTCGCGTCGTAGCTCTCCTTCGGCGAGTAGAGCGAGATCACCATCAGGATGCTCGGGCTCATCTTCTTGACCGTGACGCCCTGAGCGATGACTTCCTGGGGTAGGCGGGCTTGCGCGGCGGACACGCGATTCTGGGTGAGGACGTTCGCGGTGTCCTGGTTGACGCCTACGGTGAAGTTGACGTCGAGCTGCATGCGGCCGTCGCTGGTGTTCGACGACTTCATGTAGATCATGTTCTCGACGCCGTTCACTTCCTGCTCGATCGGCGTGGCGACGGACTGTTCGACGGCCACGGCCGAGGCGCCCGGGTAGGTCGCCGTCACGCGGATGGTCGGCGGGGCGAGGAACGGGTACTGCTCGATGCTCAAACCCGAGAGGGTGAAGAGCCCCATGATCACCATGATGATCGAGATGACGATCGCGACGATCGGGCGCCGGATGAAGAAGTCTGCCATGGCCCCCTCCCGCCTAGCGGCTCGCCGCCGGTTCGGCCTGTGCCGCCGCTACCGGCTCGGCGGGCTTCGGGTTGACGGTCGCTCCGTCGCGTACCTTCTGCAGACCTTCGACGACGATTCGCTCTCCGGGCTTGAGGCCTTCGTTGATGACCCAGAGATCACCCACGCGTGCACCGGCCTTGACCGTGCGCATGGCGACCTTGTTGTCGGCGCCGACCACCGCGACCTGATAGGCGCCCTGAAGCTCCTGCACGGCGCGCTGCGGCACGAGCAGGGCGCCGCGCCTCGTCTCGGTGTTCGCGCGCACCTTCGCGTACTGGCCGGGCCGAATGAGACTGCGAGAGTTTGGGAAGAGAGCGACGATCAGCATGGTGCCGGTCTTGACGTCGACTTCGCGGTTGGCGACCGATGCCCTCCCTCGCTCCGGGTAGACGTTGCCGTCGGCAAGGATCAGCTCGAGCTTCGCCTCACGTGGCTTCGGGTTGTTGAGTTCGATGCCGTCCGCGTACCGCAGGTACTCTTGCTCGCTGATCGGGAACGAGACCTTGATCGGGTCGACTTGCGACACCGTGGTGAGCAGCGTGTTCTCGCTCACGAGGTCGCCGATTTGCGCGATGGCGATGCCCGCGATGCCGTCGATCGGCGATTTGACCTGTGTCCAGTCGAGATTCAGCTGCGCCTTCTCGACCATGGCGCGACTTGAGTCGACGGCCGCCTTGGCGGCGCGGCTCGCCTGAACGGCGTTGTCGAGCTCTTCTTGGCTGATCGCCTTCTCGGCGGCGAGCGGAGTATAGCGCGTGACGTCTTGCTGCGCCTTGGTCAGCACGGCCTGCGCGCGGCCGAGGTCTCCCCTGGCCTGATCAAACGCCGCCTGATAGGGCCGCGGGTCGATCATGAACAGGAGGTCGCCGGCGCGGACGAGGGTGCCTTCGTCGTAGCCGCGTCGCTGCAGATAGCCCTGCACCCGCGCCCGAATCTGCGCCGTGATGTTGCCCTCGGTGGTACCGACCCATTCGGCGTAGATGGGCACGTCCTTCTGAATCACGTCGGCGACGACGACGTCGGGAGGCGGGGGCGGAGGCGGCGCGGACTTGCTGCATGCGGAGAGTGTGAGCGCTACGACGAGCGCGGCTTTGAAGACGGAAATCTCCAAGGGGCCGCGATCGGCAGCGGGAATCGCTTCGACCGTCGCACGGCCGATTCTTCGGCTTGTCATTCGTGATGCTCCTTGCCCACCAGATCCCGGATGCGCTTCGTGGCCTCCATCGAGGCAAGCAAGACGCATCCCTCCAGAGCGGGTGATGGATTCCCCCGTATTCTCAGGGAATTTCTCCGCTCCTCCAGTGGGGCGCTGTCGTCCCGGGCACTCGCCTCCGAGATTTCTGCCATTTGTCTTTCCACTCGCACCTCGCACCGATGCTCGGCGCTTCTCGTAGCAATCGTGGGGGACTCACGCTAGCCTCGAGCCGAATCCTGAGCACGGCGGGCTCGCGCCTGGCTTGTCCGCCACGAGCTTCTTTCTCGAAGCCTTCCATGCCCCCAAAGACGGCATCGCGGTAAACCTGGCGCTCGTGACGCGGCCTGCGCCAGGCGCGAGCCCGCCGCGTTTCGCCGCGCCGGATAATTTCGCTTCGAGGCTAATCACAACATCTTCGCCGCTATGCCGCTCGATTCGAGGCTTTCGTCGAGCCCCCGGCGCGCCTCCGATCCCTCGGGCACGTCTCCGACATTTCGGAGGCGCTGCTTGACGAGGACTCGCGCGTTCTGCAAGGTCTCCGAGCCCGCCCGCATGGAAGCAGACGAGATTTCAACGACCGCCGAACCCGACATGGTCCGGGCGCGGATCGTGCAAAATCGAGGACATGGTTAGGTATAACCAGCCGCTGGGCGATGCCTCGCTCATCGCCTGCCCGGACTGTGACCTCGTGCAGCGCCTACCCGAGCTCGCGCCGGGCGCGTCGGCGCGCTGCCCGCGCTGCGACAAGGAACTGTGGCGCCGGCGCGAGGATTCGCTCAACCGCACGCTCGCGCTGACGACCGCGGCCGCGCTCCTCTACGTGGTCGCGAACTTCGTGCCCATGCTCGGCCTGACCGTCGCCGGGCGCGAGGCCTTCACGACGGTTGCCGGCGGCGCGCAGGAGCTCTGGCAAGACGGTCACCAGCTCGTCGCCGGGCTGGTCCTCTTCACCGCGGTCGTCGCCCCGGCTCTGCAGATCGGCCTGATGCTGGCGATCGTGCTCGGGGCCCACCGCAAGCGGCCGCCGAAGTGGGTCGGACAGATGCTCCGCCATCACCCGACCGCCTCTACCTGGAGCATGCTCGAGGTGATGATGATCGGCGTGCTGGTCGCGCTCATCAAGATCGCCGATTACGCGACCGTGATCCCGGGGCTGGCGCTGTTCGCGCTGGGAGCGCTGATCTTTCTGCTCGCCGCGATCCAGGCGAGCTTCGACCCCCGGGAGGTGTGGGACCGGGTCGAGTGGGCGGAGACGGAAGCGCGGCGCGCGACGTCGGGCGAGACGATGGCCGAGGCGCCGTCGTGAGCGCGACCGCGATGGAGCTCGGCCTGCAGGGCTGCGAGGTCTGCGGTCTCCTCTCGCGCCCCGAGGCGGGCGAGGACGAAGGGCGTTGCCCGCGCTGCGACGAAGAGCTCGTGTTCCGCAAGCCGGCGAGCCTGCAGCGCACCTGGGCATGCATCATCGCCGCGGCGATCTGCTACGTCCCGGCGAACGTGCTTCCGGTGCTGACGACGATCACGGCCGCGGGCAGCGACTCCGACACCATCCTGCAAGGCGTGGTGCTCCTCTGGTCGCCCACGGGTTGGCCGCTGTCGCTCATCGTGCTGATCGCCAGCATCATGATCCCGAGCGCGAAGATCTTGGCGCTGGTCTATCTTCTGGTGACCGTGCAGCGGGGCTCGATCGAGAACAACGAGCAGCGCGTGCGGCTCTACCGCATGGTCGAGCTCATCGGACGCTGGTCGATGGTCGACGTGTTCGTCGACACCTTCACCGCCGCCCTCATTCAGCTCCAGCCGCTCATGGCGGTTCAGCCGGCGGCCGGCCTACCTTTCTTCGCGGCGGTCGTGGTGTTAACGATGCTCGCCGCCGAATCCTTCGATCCCCGCCTGATCTGGGACTCCGCGAGCTCGAGAGAGGTCCGACATGCCTGATCCGAACGCGCCGCCGCCCCCCGTCCCCGCGTCGAGGACGGTCGTCAAGAAGAAGACGCGGCTCTCGCTCGTCTGGGTCATCCCGATCGTCGCCGCGCTCGTCGGCGCCTGGGTCGCCGTGGTGAAGATATCGAGCGAGGGACCGACGATCACGATCGTCTTCCGCTCCGCCGAGGGGCTCGAGGCCGGCAAGACCAAGATCCACTACAACGGCGTCGACGTCGGCACCCTCAAGACGATCCGGCTGTCCGACGATCACCAGCGGGCGATCGCCACCGCGGAGATGGCCCCGAAGACGGAGTCCTTCTTGGTCGAGGACACGCACTTCTGGATCGTGACCCCGCGCATCTCCGGCGCCACCGTGTCGGGGCTGGGCACGCTCATCTCCGGGGCGTACATCGGCATGGAGATCGGCCGTTCGCACGAGAAGAGGCGCGACTTCGCAGCCCTGGACACGCCACCGATCGTGACCAGCGAGGTCCCCGGCCGCTTCTTCATGCTGAAGACCCAGGACCTGGGATCGCTCGACACCGGGACCCCGATCTTTTTCCGGCGGCTGCAGGTCGGCGAGGTCGTGTCGTACGAGCTCGACAAGGACGGGCAGGCGCTGAGCGTCAAGGCGTTCGTGAACGCCCCCTACGACCAATACGTCAACCCGGACACGCGCTTCTGGCACGCGAGCGGCGTCGACGTGTCGCTCACCGCGAACGGCCTCAACGTGCAGACGCAATCG
>Ga0315273_10008342_pt1 | contig 13052 bp, 14 predicted proteins | sample YL17G02_0_MG_FD_205753 | JGI IMG/M metagenome (GOLD analysis project Ga0315273, IMG submission 205753) | Sediment microbial communities from Yellowstone Lake, YNP, Wyoming, USA - YL17G02_0 | ecosystem: Environmental > Aquatic > Freshwater > Lake > Sediment | place: USA: Wyoming | collected...
CTTGCCGTAGACGCCCTCGGCGCTCATCAGCTTGCGGAGTTCCTCCGCGCCGCCGTACGACTTCTCTTCGTCGGGATTGAGGTACCGCCAGTCGCCCATGAGGACCATGGCCTCGTGGTTTCCGATGAGGGCGTGGACGGCGCCGCCGGCCTTGGCGGCCTGGGCTTCGAGCTTCATCAGCAGGTCGATGGCCTTGCGGGAGTCCGGCCCGCGGTCGAGCACGTCGCCGGTCTGCACGAGATGTGTCTTCCCCGCGATCCAGTCGTTCTTCTCATCCACGACCTCGGCGGCGCGCAGGCACTTGACGAACTGATCGTAGTCGCCGTGGACGTCCCCGACCGCGACGATGCGCTCGACGCCGCTCCGCATGTCCTGCTGGGCGTGGGAACAGCCCGCCAGGGCTAACGTGAGCCACAACGCAGAGAGCACGCGCTGACGAGTTGACCGGTTCCGCATGAGCAACCTTGCTCCTCCTCTGCCACGTCGTCTCTTCAGGCTCTCACCCCGGAAACGCAAGAAGAATCGAGGACGACGACGAGGACGAGAACGAGGACGATTGGGAAACAGGGGGAAAGCCTACGCATTCGCGGGGGGCTCAGACAACCACGCAGCACGCCCGTGCGACGAGGCCGCGAAGCAGGTCGGCCTCGCCACCGAAGGCGTCGAGGATGGCGAGCGCCTCGCCGCGATAGCGGTCCGCCTCGGCCCGGGCAGCGTCCAGGCCGTAGAGGCTCGCGTACGTCAGCTTGCCGTGGTCGCGCTGCACCGACTTGGCCACGTCCGCCGTCGCGGCAACCTGGTCGGCCACGTCGTCGGCAATCTGGTAGGAAATCCCCAATGCCATGCCGCAGTCATAGAGCGTCTGGACGTCCTCAGGCCCGGCGCCGGCGAGGATCGCACCCGCCTTCGCGGCGATGGCGAAGCCTTCGCCGGTCTTCAGCCGATAGCGCTCGAGGAGCAGTTCCTCGCCGTCGCCATCGGCGCGGTGCCGCTCGCCGGCGAGCGGCGCGGCGAGGTCGTTTTCCTGGCCGCCGATCATGCGCAGGCCGGCCTCGCTGAGGGCGACGGCGGCGGCGACGCGCCGCTCGTGGGTCGCCAGCGGGTTCGCGAGGCTGATCTGGTACGCCATGAGAATCAGGAAGGTGGGGGCCATGTCGACGGCCCACTGGGGGAAGACCAGATGGACGGAGGGCTTGCCGCGGCGAAGCTCCGCGTTGTCCATCGAAGGCAGGTCGTCGAGGATGAGCGAGGCGGCGTGGGCCAGCTCGACCCCGCACGCGCAAGGGAGGCAGATGTCGAACGCGTCCGGGTCGAAGATGGCCCCCGCGGCCAGGGTGGCCATGGCCCTCCAACGATGTCCCCCGCCGAGGCTGGCGTACACGGCCGCCTGGCGGACGACCGTATCGGGGTAGGCATCGTAGGCGCGGTCCAGGAACGCTTCGACTCCCTGCCGAACGCGCGCCTGGAACGCTTGCAGCCCATCCGCCTCATTCATCCACAAACACTCCTTCGGCCCGTATGCTTCTATTATAGGCCCGGCCAGCGCAAAGGCAAGTCCGATGCCGGCCCACTTGGACGGATCCCCTCTTGAAGCCTTCGCGTTTTGCTTTTCTGCCCTGCTCGTGCTCGTGCTCCTGCTCGTGCTCCTCTTCCTCTGCGCGTTCGGAAGCAGGAAAACCGAGCACGAGCAGGAGCACGAGCAGGAGCACGAGCAAGGCAGAAGTCCCAGGTAGCGTTTCCCTCAACTGCCCGGACGCTCTTGACCCGGTACCGGGCTTGTGCTATAAGCGCAGTAGCTCCGAACCACGCACACCGCGCTCGAGTGCCCTGTCATGCTCTGGCCACTCCTGGTCTACGCCACGCTGGTCGTCGCCCTGGCGGCCGGCATGATCCTGGTCTCGTATGTCCTGGGGGAACGCCACCAGGAGCGGGCGACGGGCGAGGCGTACGAGTCCGGCATCGTCTCGACGGGTTCGGCCCGGCTCCGCGTCTCCGCCAGGTTCTACCTCATCGCAATGTTCTTCGTCGTGTTCGATCTCGAGGCGGCGTTTCTCTTCGCGTGGGCGATTGCCTTCCGCGAGCTGGGCTGGGCCGGGTATATCGAGATCCTGGTCTTCGTCGCCATCCTGGTCGCGGCGCTCGTCTACCTGTGGCGGGTGGGGGCGCTGGATTGGGGCCCGGCCGCACGCAGGCGTTGATGGCAGATCCGTCGGATCGGTCGGATCAGTCGGGGCAGCGCGAGGCGCACGGGGGCGGGAATCCGCCAATCCGGTAGGAGCAGTTGCGATGGCGCGGTCGGCGCTCGAAACATCCAAGGTCCTCGCGGCGCTCCGGGAAGAGGAGCGCTCGCTCGAGGGTGCGGTGCGGACGAGCATTCTTCTGGCCCGGGCGCAGGATGTCCTGGCGTGGGGGCGGAAGAACTCGATCTGGCCGTTCGGCTTCGGGCTCTCGTGCTGTTTCGTGGAGATGGCGACCAGTCTGACGAGCCGCTACGATATTGCGCGCTTCGGCGCGGAGGTCATCCGGGGCACGCCGCGGGAATCCGACCTGATCGTCATCGCCGGCACGCTCTTCGTCAAGATGGCGCCCGTGCTCCGGCGGCTCTACGAGCAGATGATGGCGCCGCGATGGGTCATCTCGATGGGGTCGTGCGCCAATTCGGGCGGAATGTACGACATCTATAGCGTGGTCCAGGGGGTGGACAAGATCCTCCCCGTCGATGTCTACGTCCCGGGCTGCCCACCGCGGCCCGATGCCCTCCTCGAGGGCGTGACCCTCCTGCGCGAGGCCGTGGGCAAGGAGAAGCGGCCGCTGAGCTGGGTCGTCGGCCCGCAGGGCGTCGAACGCCCGCCACGACCCTCGATGCGGGACCTCAAGCGCGCGGCGCGTCAGCAGGTGACCACGTTGCGGCCTCCCACCGACGTGTGACGCTTCCCAATTCCGCCAAAGCGCCTTACTGCAACCGGGAAGAGATCGATCTCCTCGGGCGCACACCCCCGCCAAGGCCGGGCGTGATGGGGGGAATGCCGAGCGCCTGGCCTCCCCGACGCCCAGCAGGCAAAGTCCGAGCAATTCGGGCATTTGGGGCGGGACGGACATGCTCAGGCGATGGGATCGGGCATCTGAGGCGCCTGTCCGCGGGCATCTTGGCACGAATTGTGCATGGGTATCCGCAAGTGGTCGCTGGGTCATTGCCCCGCTGCTTTCGGGGCGGACGGAGAACTCGGAGTTCGGGCGCCCCGTGCTCTGGCCTGTCCGGGTTTGACACGCGCCGCGATTTCAGTAATCTAGTAGTCGGCTGGGCTTGTTCGAGGAAAGAATCTCCTGTGCCCGATCTCCTGTTGATTCTCCTCTTTGTGGCGGCTGCGGGCGGGTTCGTCTTCGCATCCCTCTTCGTCGGCCGATTCGTGAGGCCGGCGGTCCGGGATCGCGAGAAGCTCACCACCTATGAATGCGGGGAGCGGCCCTTCCACAGGGCCTGGTTCAACTACAACCCGCGTTTTTACATCATTGCCCTGATTTTCATCGTCTTCGACGTGGCCGTGGTGCTGATGATCCCGCCGCTGGTCATGTTGAGGCAGGCCATGGTGAAGGGCAACTTCCTCGTGCCCTTCCTGGGAATCACCGCCTACCTCGTCCTGCTGGCGGTTCCGCTGGCGTATGTCTGGATCAAAGGGGACCTGGAATGGGTGGCGAAGGACCAGAAGCAGCCCTGAGTCCCCGCCAGGGGCCTGGATTCGTGCTTCTGACCAAGGCGAGTTGGCTCCTCAACCTGCCGCGAGCCCACTCGATGTGGTATCTGCTCTTCTCGCCGGCCTGCTGCGCCATCGAGCTGATGCAGGCGGGCGGCGTGCGGACCGATCTCGACCGGTTCGGGATGGTGTTCCGGGCGACCCCCCGGCAGGCGGACGTGATGATCGTGGGCGGGACGGTCACCTACAAGATGGCCGAGCGGATACGCCTCCTCTACCAGCAGATGTCCGAGCCAAAATACGTGATTGCCATGGGTTCGTGCGCCAACTCTGGCGGCCTCTTCCAGAAGAGCTACTCCGTCCTCAAAGGGATCGACCTCGTGCTGCCCGTCGACATCTACATCCCCGGTTGCCCTCCGAGGCCGGAGGCGCTCTGCGACGGGTTGCTGAAGCTCCAGCAGAAGATCATGAAAGAGGATTGGGGCAAGACCGTGGCGGCCCGCGAGCCGAAGCTGAAGGAGCAACCGGTCGGATGAAGGCCGAAGCGGTTTACGACGAATTGCGCTCCCGGTTCCCCGAGAAGGTCTCCGAGACCCAAGGGCAGGGTCCGCTCAAGTGCGTCCTCGTGAAGACGGACGCGATTGAGGAGATCCTGACCGCGCTCCGCAACGAGTTGGGCTTCCGGCATCTCTCCTTCATCGCAGGCACCGACCTCAAGGACGCGATCGAGCTGGCCTACGGCCTCATCGCCTATTCGCAGAAGGCCATGATTCTGCTCAAGGTCAGGCTTGACCACGCGAACCCCACGGTCAGGACCGTCACCCATATCTTCTCGGGCGCGAACTGGCACGAGCGCGAAACCTACGACCTGCTGGGCGTGAAGTTCGAGGGCCACCCGGACCTCCGGCGGCTCCTGCTCCCCGACGACTGGAAGGGCCACCCGCTGCGGAAGGACTACAAGGAAGAGCCTTCCTACCACGGAATGCCGACGACCCGTGACCCGTTGCTGGGCCGAACCTAACCACAAACTCGTCGCACCGCTCCGCGGTGTGACGAATCTTCGAACGCTCCGCGTTCATTTCCGCCGGGTCGCCGGCGCAGGCGGATCAGAGGAATCAACGCGGAGCGTTGGAAGACGCATCCCACCGCAGAGCGGTGGGACGAGAGATGAATGGATGCCCGCGACCCGTTGCGGGACCGGAGTTCAGGATGGACGGCGAGAATATCAGCCTCGACCTCGAAGAAGGCCAGGAAATGCTGCTCAACATGGGGCCGCAGCACCCGAGCACGCATGGCGTCCTGCGCTTTCTGGTGAGGGCCGACGGCGAGGTGATGTCCGAGGCCATCCCCATCGAGGGGTATCTTCATCGCGGCATCGAGAAGATCGCCGAATCGACCCCCTATGCGGGGTTCATCCCCTACACCGACCGGGTGGACTACCTGGCCGCGATGTTCGCCAACCACGCCTACGTGACGGCCGTCGAGAAGCTGCTCGGCGTCGAGGTGCCCCGGCGGGCCGAGTACCTGCGGGTCATCGCCGACGAGATCAACCGCATCGCGAGCCACCTCATCGCCGTCGGCGCGATGGCCATGGACATCGGCGCCTTCACCCCCTTCCTCCACGGCATCCGCGAACGCGAAATCATCAACGACCTGACCGAGATGCTCTGCGGCGCCCGCCTGACCTACAACTACATGCGCGTCGGCGGCGTCTCGGCCGACCTCCCGGACGGCTTCATCGAGAAGCTCAAGGGCTTCCTCGACCACTTCGAGCCGGGCTTCATCGACGAGTTCAACCGCCTCATCTCCGGCAACGAGATTCTGGTGAAGCGCTGCGTGAATGTCGCAACCATCACTGCCGACGAAGCGATGGACATGGGCCTGGTCGGCCCGAACCTCCGCGCGTCGGGGGTCGACTGGGACCTCCGCCGCGACATGCCCTACTCGTGCTACCCGGACTTCCAGTTCGACGTGCCCATCGGGCGCGGCTTCCGGGGCACCGTCGGCGACAGCTACGACCGCTTTGTCGTGCGCGTCCTCGAGATGACCCAGAGCGTCCGCATCCTCCGCCAGGCCATCGAGCGGATCCCTGACGGCGAGTTCCAGGCCAAGGTGCCGCGGAAGATCAAGCTGCCCGTCGGCGAATCCTACGGCGCGGTCGAGAGTTCCCGCGGCGAACTGGGCTTTTACCTCATTTCCGATGGCGGCGAGATGCCGTACCGGCTGAAGATCCGGACGGGATCTTTTTCGTCGATGTGGGCGATCCACCAGAAGTCGCGCGGCTGCTTCGTGGCCGACCTCGTGGTGCTGATCGCGAGCACGGATATCGTGGCCCCCGAGATTGACAGGTAGATCGTAGTGAGCCCATACGCTCAAAAGCTGATGACCGCGCTGGGAATCCCCGACGCCTATAGCTTCTGGGTCCTCGCCGCCGTCTTCCTCGTCTACGCGGGCGTGGCCATGGGGTTCGCCTCGCTCTTCGCGGGCGTCTGCTCGTGGTACGAGCGGCGGATCGCGGGTCGGATGCAGTCGCGCATCGGCCCGAACCGCGTCGGGCCGCAGGGCATCCTCCAGTGGCTCGCCGACGGCATGAAGTGCTTCCTCAAGGAGGATCTGATCCCGCAGGAGGCGGACCCGCCGCTCTTCCGCCTCGCCCCGTATCCCGTCTTCATCGGCGTCGCCAGCACGTTCGTGGTGCTCCCCTTCTCGGCAACGGTCGTCGGCTCCGACCTCAACGTGGGCCTCGTCTACCTCATCGCCATCACCGCGCTGGTCGTCGCCGGCATTCTCATGGCCGGCTGGTCATCGAACTCGAAATGGACGCTGCTCGGCGGCATCCGGTCGGCGGCCCAGATGATCAGCTACGAGATCCCGCTTGCCCTGGCGCTGCTCGTCGTGGTCGTGCCCGCGGGCACGCTCTCCCTCCAGGAGATGATCCGCCACCAGGGCGGGGCGCCGTGGAACTGGTTCGTCTTTGAGTCGCCCTTCACCTTCATCGCCTTTTTCGTCTACTTCACCTCGGCACTCGCCGAAGGCAACCGCACACCCTTCGACCTGCCCGAGGCTGAAAGCGAACTCGTCGCCGGCTACAACACCGAATACTCGGGCATGCGCTTCCTCTTCTTCTTCTTCGCCGAATGGATGAACCTCTACGTCGTCGGCGCGGTCGTGACCGCGGTGTTCCTCGGCGGGTGGCGGATCCCCGGCATCCCGGTCGACCGCCAGGCGGGCAACATCCTCCTCGAGTTCGTCGGATTCGTGCTGTTCGTCGCCAAGTCGCTCACGCTCGTCAACGTCATCATCTGGCTCCGCTGGACCCTTCCGCGGCTGCGGATCGACCAGCTCATGAAGATGTGCTGGAAGTACTTCGTCCCGATCGGGATGGTCTCGCTCTTCTGCTCGATGCTCTTCACGGCCCTCGTCGTGGCCGTGCCGCTGGTGGGGCGGCTCACGAGCTTCGCTCTGTTCGGCCTGGGCATGCTGATCTGCGCCGTGTTCGTCTGGAGGACGGCCTACGCCCTCAGGACGTTCCCGGCGAAGCCTTATCTTCGGTGGATGGTTTGATGGCCAGCGTCAGGGAATACGTCGCGAACATCCGTCACAGCGTCACCTCGATCTTCGAGGGAATGGCGGTGACCCTCTCGTGGATGTTCCGGAAGCCCCACACCGTCCAGTATCCCGACCGGACCGAGAAGCCCGTGCAGGAGACCATCGCGCCCCGGTTCCGCGGGCTTCTGGAGGTCTCTCTCGAGATCTGCACCGGGTGCCAGCTTTGCATGCGCACGTGCCCGATCAACGTGATCCTCGTCGAGGTGAAGAAGGGCGGCGACGGCAATCGCTATCTCACCCGGTTCGATATCGACGCCTCGCTCTGCATGTACTGCGGCCTGTGTACCGAGGTCTGCCCGACCGGCGCCATCCACCATACCCGCGAGTTCGAGATGGCCTGCGCCGACCGCCGCAAGCTCCTCCTCCACTACGTCCACCAGGCCGTCCAGCCCTACAAGCCGTCCCAGAAGCTCGACCCGTCGACCCTGCCGCCGCACGGTGCCGTCGTCAGGAAGTTCATCGAAGATCGCGACAAGCCCTATGTTCCCTACGTCCCGGCCGAGCCGCCCGCTGCGCCGCCGGCGACGGAGCCGACGACGACGACCAGGACGACGCCGAGCACGACGGGAGACGGCGGCGAGGAGGGGAAGCCTTGACCATTCCCCATATTCTCTTCTATGGGCTGGCGCTGGGCATCCTGGCTTGCACAGCGGTGGTGGCCTTCTCCCGGAGCATCGTGCGGAGTGCCTTCGCTCTGCTCGGCGCCACGCTCGGGATTGCGGGCATCTTCGGCTTCCTCGGCGCGGACTATTTGGCCGTCGTGCAGGTGATGATCTACGTCGGAGGCATCATGGTGCTCTTCCTGTTCGCCGTGATGTTCACGAGCCAGATCGCCGAGGTGAAGGCGACCAACCGCGCCATGCGGCGGCTCCCCGCGGCGCTCCTCTGCCTCGCCTGGCTGGGCATGGCGCTCTTCGTCATCTGGACCTATCCGTTCGTCCAGCGCGTCCAGGCGGACCGCCCCGCCACCCCGCCGCTCGGCGAAGCCCTGCTGGGGCATTACCTCCTGCCTCTGGAAGTGACGGGCGTGCTCGTCGTCGTGACCCTCGTCGGGGCGGTGGCCATCGGCCGCTACGGGAAGAAGGGGGGCGCCTGAGATGGGCGTGACGCTCCAGCAGGTCCTCACGCTTTCCGCCGTGCTCTTCGCGGGCGGCCTCTACGTCGTGCTGACCCGCCCGAACGCCATCGCCATCCTGATGGGGGTCGAATTGATCCTCAATGCCGTCAACATCAATTTCGTGGCCTTCGAGCGCTACGTCCATCACGGCATCGCAGGAACTCTGGCCGCTCTCATCACGATCGTGCTGGCGGCCGCCGAGGTGGCCGTCGCCCTGGCCATCGTGATCAGTGTCTTCAAGTCCATCGGGACGATCGAGATCGACGAGACTAACGAACTGAAAGGCTAGGAACCCATCTCGTGACCCACGCGACGCTGCGTCGCCGCGCCCCATTCCCGGCCCAGGGTCGTTGCGAACGGCCCGCGTGGGTCATAAGATGGGTTCCAGCGGAGTGCCTCGGACGATGAACAGCCTGTTGCTCCTGGCCATCGTGGTCCTCCCGGCGCTGGGCGCGGCGGTCAACGGGACCGCGGGCAAAGCCCTCCAGCGCCGCTTCGGGGGGCTCGCGAACGGCCTCATCGCCTGCGGCACGATTGGGCTCTCCTTCCTCATCACCGCCTGGCTCTTCCTCACGTCCGCCGTCGGGCAGGCGGGCGGCAAGCTCGTCGCCGACCTTTATCCCTGGTTCCAGAGCGGCCTCGTGACCGTGCGGTTCGAGCTGCGCCTCGACCCGCTCTCGATGCTCATGACGCTCGTCGTCACCGGCGTCGGCTCGCTCATCCACATCTACTCGATCGGCTACATGGCCCACGACAAGTCGCCGGGACGCTACTTCTCCTACCTCAATCTCTTCACCTTCTCGATGCTCATGCTCGTGCTGTCGAACAACCTGATGCTCATGTTCGTCGGCTGGGAGGGCGTCGGGCTGTGCTCGTACCTGCTCATCGGCTTCTGGTTCGAGGACATCGAGAAGGCCAAGGCCGGGATGAAGGCGTTCATCGTCAACCGCGTGGGCGACTTCGCGTTCCTGGTCGGCTTCTTCGCCCTCGCGTGGGGGCTGACGGGCCGTTTCGGGGGGGATTCGCTCGTCCAGGCGATCAGCGTGAACTTCGACGCCCTCCGCGAGCGCGCCCCCGCGCTGGCCTCGCAGTCGCTCTGGGGGATCGGCCTGCCGACGCTCATCACGCTGCTCTTCTTCATCGGCGCCACGGGCAAGAGCGCCCAGATCCCGCTCTTCGTCTGGCTCCCCGACGCCATGGCCGGCCCGACCCCCGTCTCCGCCCTCATCCACGCGGCGACGATGGTCACCGCAGGCGTCTACATGATTGCGCGGCTCGACTTCCTTTATGTGCTCTCGCCGGTGACGATGGCCGTCGTCTCCGGCGTGGGCGCGCTCACGGCGCTCTTCGCCGCGACCATCGGCTTCGCCCAGACGGACATCAAGAAGGTTCTCGCCTATTCGACCATTTCGCAGCTCGGGTTCATGTTCGTCGGCGTCGGCGTCGGCGCCTTCACGGCCGGAATGTTCCACCTGATGACCCACGCCTTCTTCAAGGCCTGCCTCTTCCTGTGCGCCGGCTCGGTGATCCACGCGATGAGCGGCGAGCAGGACATCCGGCGCATGGGCGCCCTGCGGAAGAAGCTCCCCTACACGTTCACCACCTTCCTCGTCGCCACGCTCGCCATCGCGGGCGTCCCCGGCCTCTCGGGCTTCTTCAGCAAGGACGAGATCCTCTGGCGGGCCTTCACACACGTGAACGCCGCCGTGCCCTTCTGGTCCTACGTCGTCTTCCCCCTGGCGCTGACGGCAGCCTTCTGCACGGCGTTCTACATGTTCCGGCTCGTCTTCATGACCTTCTTCGGGGATGAGACCCGGACCGACCACGAGGTCGTGCACCACATCCACGAATCGCCCAAGACGATGACGCTCCCGCTCGTCGCCCTGGCAGCGCTTTCGGTCGTGGGCGGCTTCATCGGGCTGCCCGCGATCACGGGCCTGCCGAACTTCCTCGAACGCGCCCTGGAGCCGGTGTTCGAGGAGAGCGCGAAGCTCCTCACCTTCCGCGAGCTGGGCCACGGGGCGGAGGCCGGAATCATGGGCCTCTCGGTCCTGCTCGCGGGCGTCGGCATTTTCCTCGCCTGGCGGATCTACCGGGGCGGCCGCTTCGAGGGCGCCAAGCCGCTCGTCGAAAGGATCCGCTCGCTTCACTCGCTCGTGCTCAACAAATACTACGTCGATGAGATCTACCAGGCCGCCATCGTGAAGCCCTTCTTCGGACTCGCGCGGTCGCTCTTCCGGATGGACGTCCACCTCGTGGACGGCGCGGTGAACCTGGCCGGCGCGGTGACCCGCGCGTTCGCGCGCGTGGACGGCTGGATCGACGCGCACTTCGTCGACGGGATGGTCAACGGCGTCGCCGCCGTCGTCCAGGGCCTCGGAGCCCGGCTGCGGCGCGTCCAGACGGGCCTCTTGCAGGATGCCCTCTACCTGCTCATCTCGGGCCTCCTCTTCCTCGTCGTCGCCGTGCGCCTCCTGCAACACTTCCTGAATGGAACAGGAGGATAGCCTCCAATGGCTTTGTCCGGACTTAATCTGGCATCTGGCATTTGGCATCTTGAATTCGGCCGCGGCCCCAGGCCGCGCCGACGGATAGGGGGTTGACGCCATGGGCTTCATCCAGGCCCATCTCCTGTCGCTGATGGTCTTTCTCCCGCTGGTCGGGATCCCGCTGATCCTCGCCTGGCCGGGAGCCAGCCACAGGCAGATTCGGGTAATTGCCACGGCCTGCTCTGGCCTCGTGTTCCTTCTCGCCCTCTATCTCTTCTTCGCCTTCCAGCCGGCCAACACCGACCCGCAATTCGTCGAGCACTGCGTCTGGATCCCCGGGTTCAACATCGAGTACTTCGTCGCCGTCGACGGCCTGAGCATCTCGCTGGTCCTCTTGACGGCCCTCATCTGCCTCATCGCCTGCATCGCCTCGTACGGCATCGAGAAGAAGGTCCGCGGCTACTTCACGATGTTCCTGCTCCTCCAGACGGGCATGATGGGCACGTTCGTCTCGCTCGACCTCTTCCTCTTCTATGTCTTCTGGGAAGTGATGCTCCTGCCGATGTACTTCCTCATCGGCGTCTGGGGCGGCCCGCGCAAGGAATACGCCGCGATCAAGTTCTTCCTCTACACCCTCTTCGGCTCGGTCCTGATGCTCGTCGGGCTTCTTGCCCTCTACTACACGAGCCAGCCGACGACGCTCGTCGACGGCACCTATGCCCCGCACACCTTCAACATGATGACGCTGATCCACGAAAACAACTTTGCCGCGGCGGGCACGCTGATCGGCCTCCCGTTCGCCAAGTTCGTCTTCGTCCTCTTCTTCATCGGCTTCTCCATCAAGATTCCGATGTTCCCGTTCCACACGTGGCTGCCCGACGCGCACGTCGAGGCGCCGACCCCCATCTCGGTGATCCTGGCGGGCATCCTGCTGAAGATGGGCATTTACGGCATCCTCCGCGTCAACTACGGCATTCTGCCGCAAGCGACGATCTGGGCGGCCCCCGCGATGGCGGTCTTCGGGACCATCAACATCGTCTACGCGGCCTTCGTCTGCATGGCCCAGACCGACCTGAAGAAGCTCATCGCCTACTCCTCGATCAGCCACATGGGCTTCTGCCTGCTGGGCATGAGCGCACTCACCATGCCCGGCATCTCGGGCGCCGTCCTCCAGATGTGGAACCACGGGATCATCAGCCCGATGCTCTTCCTCATCGCCGGCGTCGTCTACGACCGGGCGCACCACCGCGAAATCGCCGGCTTCGGCGGCCTTGCCCACGTCGTGCCGCAGTACGCGGGCCTGACCGGCCTCGCCTTCATGGCCTCGCTCGGCCTGCCGGGCCTGAGCGGCTTCATCAGCGAAGCCCTCTGCTTCCTGGGAGCCTTCCCCGTTTACACCGTCCTGACCGCGCTCTCGGTCGTCAGCGTCATCATCACCGCGGCGTACTACCTCTGGACCATGCAGCGCATCTTCCTCGGCAAGCTCAACGAGAAATACGCTCAGATGCCCGACGTGACCATCCGGGAAAAGGTGACCCTTTACCCCCTGGCCCTGATCATCCTCGTCATGGGCTTCTATCCCATGCCGATTCTGAATCTCATCAACCCCGGGCTTTCCGCCCTGCTGAAGCTGGTGCATTGACTCATGCTCGCCCCTACGCTCTGCGTGGGGGCGGAAAGTCGGACGCTCCGGCGTCCACCTTCTGGCCTTCTGTTTCTTCTTGGCGTTCTTGGCGTCCTTGGCGGTTCATTCTCTGGTTCTTTCTTCTCCGCGGTCTCAGCGCCCTCCGCGGTGAGATGCCCTGTTGGCGAGGTCCGACGTGCGATCCACCGATCTGGCCATCCTTGCCCCCGAGATCCTGGCGGTCGTCGCCGGCATGATCCTCCTCATCGGCTTCGCCGCGGCCCGGGGGCGCGGCGGGGCGCGAGGCTATCTCGTCGCGGCGCTCGTCGGCGCGCACGCCATCATGATTGCAGCGATCATGGCCCCCGGCCATGGGATCTTCTCGGACGGCATGCTCGTCTCCGACCCCTTCTCGCGCTTCTTCCGCTGGATCATCCTGGCGTCCGTTGCCTGCACGATCGTCTTCTCGAGACACAGCCGGGAGTTGCCGGCCCGGATCGCCGCCGAATACCACGCCTTCC
>Ga0315273_10008343_pt1 | contig 13052 bp, 6 predicted proteins | sample YL17G02_0_MG_FD_205753 | JGI IMG/M metagenome (GOLD analysis project Ga0315273, IMG submission 205753) | Sediment microbial communities from Yellowstone Lake, YNP, Wyoming, USA - YL17G02_0 | ecosystem: Environmental > Aquatic > Freshwater > Lake > Sediment | place: USA: Wyoming | collected...
GATGTGGGCGGGGGCGTGGCACTTCGCGCAGCCGGCGGATTGCATGGCGGCGGCGAGCGGACCGCGGGTGCCGAGGATGGCGTTGCAGTTCGCGTGCGGCGTGTAGTCCCAGGTGCCGTAGTAGTTCGAGTTGGTGTCCATCCAGGCGAGGAGGAGGTCGCGTTCGGGGCGGGAGAGCTTCGGGATGAGGCCGTCGTGGCCGGAGATGAGGAGCTTGGCGAGCGGGGCGGCGCCGGAGCCGAGGGTGAGCGGCGGAAGGATGTCGGCGGTCCGCACGTCGCCGTTCTCGCAGCGGAGGAACCCCGTGAGGCTGTTCTTGAGCAGCGTCTCATAGCTGATGTTGAAGGCCCAGGTCCAGCCGCCGGAGAGGTCGATGCCGCCCTCGATGCCGCTTTCGCCGCCGTGGCAGCGGACGCACTGGCGGTCGAGCACGGGCTGGACCATCGACGCGTAGTCGAGGTAGCCGCTGCCCCAGGATTCCGGCTCGATGCGGGCAGGCGGGCGTTGGACGGCCATGGCGACCCGGCCGGCCTGCGGGGGCGCGGTGCGTTTCTGCTCGTGGCAGCCGATGCAGGAGCGGGTTACGCCGGGGGCGGCGTGGACGAAGGTGCGCATGCGCTGGATCTCGCGGCCCTCCTCATCGAGGGCCTCGAAGTAGAGCGCGCGGCCCGGCGGCGCCTCAAAGTAGGCCGAGCCGTCGGGGTAGACGGGCACGGTGCCGAGGACGATCTTGACGACGTAAGCCCCCTGCCAACTGATGAGGAAGGCCTGATTCCACCAGCGTCCGCCGGGCGGCACCTCGCTGGTGCGGGCGGTTTCCTCGAGGACGCGGAGGCGGCGGATCGTGCCGCGCGGGATGCCGGTCAGCCCTTCATAGATGTCGAGGATCAGGAATCGTCCCCAGCCTCTGGACGTAGCGGCAAGCGGCTCGCCTGCCGATCCGGCGACAAGCGAGCCGCTTGTCGCTACGAAAGCGGTCGAGGGAGGCGTCGCCATGGGGGCGATGACGGGGGGCTTCGGGTGCGGCTTGACGAGCATGGGCGCGTAGCAGGAAATCTCGGGGTCGCAGTGGACCAGCTCGCGGCAGCCGTCGCGGCTGACCAGCTCGATGATCCCGTGGGCGCCGATGGCGTTGTTGCTGATGAGGACGTCGTCCTTCGAGAGCGGCCAGGGGTCGCACGCGGCGGTCGTAAGGCCCTGGTCCATTTCGGCGGGGAATTCGGGGGTGAAGTTGGTGATCGCCGCGAGGTTGTTCTTGCCCATGTCGGGGCTGATCATGCCGATGGCGCCGGCGGGCTGGCCGTTGTGCGGCGTGAGCGAGGCCACGACGAGCCGCGAGCCGGGGACCGCGCGCGCGTCGAGCAGGGCGGTGGGGCGGCACATGTTGTTGGCGAAGAACGCGGCTTCGTTCGTGCCGTCGGGGAACATCGTCCAGAGGCTCTGGATGTAGAGGGCCGTCTTGTCGACGTATTCCCAGCGGCCGTAGAGAATGCGGCCGTCGTGGAGGACGGTGGGGTTGAACTCGTTGACGTTGTTCATCGAGATCGGGCGGATGTCGCTGCCGTCGGGGTTCATCGTGTGGAGGGTGGCGACGCCGGAGTCGAAGCAGGGCACGCGGCCTTTCGGGCGGGTGGAATTGAAGACGATCCGGCCGTTCGGCAGGTAGGCGGGCCAGATGTCGTAGAACTGATCGCTCTTCGTGAGGCGGCGGAAGTTCTTCCCGTTGATGCCGATCTCGTAGATGCTCGTCGTCGCGGATGGGCCGGGCTTGTGGACGAACAGGAGCTTCGAGGCATCGCAGTACAGGTCAGGGTCGCGGTAGACGCCGCCGCCGAGCGACACCTGCGTCTTCGGGTCGATGACGGCGTGGACTTTGCGGGCAGGAGCGGGATTCGCCGGGTTCTCGAGGACGTAGATGCCGCCGCCTGGGTGCCAGGGGTAGAAGTCGTCGTAGATGTGTGCGGCAAAGTAGGGGTGCTGCTTGACGAAGAGGAGCGGGGCGTCGAGAAGGGCGAGGTGGGCGCGCGAGCGAAGCTCGCGCGCGCGGCAGTAGAGCTGGCGCCAGGCCGGGCGGTCCAGTGGAGCAGGCGTCCCGCCTGCTGAGTCTGAAGAGGCAGGCAAGATGCCTGCCCCACCCTGCGGCGAGGCGGATCGGGCCTGCTTCTCAAGCATTTCGTTTCGCCGCGAAACAAGAATCTCGATCTCGCCGAGCGGGGGAGGGGCAGCAGAACGACTGGCGATGGCGTGCGTGGCCCGAAGGGTCTCGGCGATCGGCTCGACGTAGAGGAACCCGTCGAGCCGGAAGGGGCCGGCCTGCCAGGAGTAGGGGAGAACACCGCTCTCGTTCTTGGCCTGGATGGCCGTCTGGGCAGCCTTGGCCGGCTTCCCGGGCTCCCGCAACTCGTGGGAGAGCGTGGCTTCACGGGGGCTGCGCACGGAGCACGACAGCCTCACAGAAGCGGCTGAGGGGACGAGCTTGAGCGCGATCGGGTCGAGCCAGACCCCGTCGACGCGCGGGTGGCGCGGGTCGCCCGAGCTGAGCTTGTTGAGGCCGAGGGAGGCTGTCTCGGGCGGAAGCTTCCCGCCGCTCCGCCGGGCCAGCTCCACGACGAAGACCAGAGGGATTGGGGCGTCGCTCCTCGGGAGCGGGACCGACAGCTCGATGGTCTGGCCCTGCCCTTTGTTTGTAGTCCCACCTTTAGGCGGTTCCCCCGGCCCGCCCAGACCGCCTGAAGGCGGGACTACGAACGGGAGGCCGCCCTTGCCGACGCGGAACGGCTGGCCTGCGACGCTGAACAGTTCTCCGGGCGCGGTGAGCGCGCCGAGGTCGGTCAGGTCGTGGGGCGACTCGATGAGCAGATGGAGGCTCTTGTCGTCGTAGCAGACGCTCACCTGAAGCATGAGCGGGCCATCTGGCCAGGGGCCGAAGAGCGGGCCGACGGGGAAGCTCGTGGCCTGCGCCCAGGCGGCCTTGTCGAGCTTGCCGTCGAGTTCCAGGTTGGCGGCTGCCTTCGGAAGCGGCAGCGTGCCGGAGCCTGGCACGACCGTCATCCGCGGCCACTGGGCGATCTTGCCCGTGCGCGCCTGGCTCAGTGAGAAGGCGACGGTGCGAATTTCGTCCAGCCACCAGAAGGCTTGCTGGTCCGGAAGCGGATCGGCGAACAAGGGGCTGGCAGCGAAGAGGGCGACAGCGACAAGGGTAGCGCGTTTCATGGGCGGGACGGCTCGATGAAGTGAATGTTGTATAGACGCTGGTGCATGCGGTGGCGGGGCATCAGGGCCGGCCACCGATCAACGGAGCTTCTTTGTTGCTTCCTCCAGAGGGATTCTCTCCTTCTCCGCTTTCCAGGTATCCAGCATTGCCAGGAAGGAGTGGTTTCGCCGGAGAAGCTCCACCTCAGTCTCGAACTCGTCCGCGGGACTGACGACGAACGACTCGCCGCTCTCGGTCGTCACGAGGACGGATTCTTCCCTGGCCATGCCCAGGAGGTCGGCAACGGAGGGGGGGTGCGAGTCCAACTTGATGATCCTCACAGCGGCTCGTCCTCGGAAGAGAAGAGGGGAGGTGGGAGCCACCTCGCCAAAGCGGCGTCAAGCCGCCGCACTCCAAAGGCTGACGCACGAAATGGTGCGGCGGCGGATCACTGGCACGAGCTGTTGATCTTCGCGGGCACCGCGCCGGGCATGTCCATCCGCGGGCGCTGGGCGAGCAGGGCGGCGACAGGCTCGAAGCACTTGAGAATGGCCTGGTAGTCGGGGTCCTGCTTGCTCTCGAAGACGATCTTCGCGCAGGACTGGCGGCCGCCCGCGGCCTTGGCGAGCGGAGCGACCAGGAAGTCGTTCAGCTCGGGATGGGTGATGCGGACGAAGTGGCGCTGGGGGACGTTTCCCTTGTGGCACTCGGCGCAGCGGCGTTGAGCGACCTGGGCGAGCGTGGCCTTGAGGTCCTTCGGCAGGATGCGGCGGCCGCCCTCGGCGTCGGGGTGGGCCATCTCGTAAGAAGAGTAGTAAGGGATGTTGAGGTCGATCCAGGTGAAGATGCGGCGGCGGCTGGCGAGGTCCATCGCGACGCGCGGCTTGCCGTCCTTGTCGGGATGGCCGGAGAGGATGACCTGCGAGAGCTTGCTGGCGGGCGAGCCCCAGTGCTTGGGCGTGATCTGGAGGATGTTGGCCTCGCTGCCGTTCATCGTGCTGATCCAGCTCACGTAGCCGTGGCTGAGGTTGTCGTAGGAGACGTTGAACCAGTCCGTGCGGTCGCCCGAGAGGTCGAGGCGCTTCGGGGCCTCCGGGCCGCTGTGGCACTTCGTGCAGTGCTTGTCGAGGACGGGCTGGACGACGCGGCAGTAGTCGAAGTGCTCGTTGCCCCACTCGGGCGGCTCGATGGAGCGGGGCGGCTGATTGAGGGCGAGGACGGTTCGCGGGGTGGGGGTGGTGTTGCGCGGCTCGTGGCAGCCGATGCAGCCGCGCCGCTCGCCGGGGACGAAGTGGGTGAAGCTGCGCATGCGCTGGACGGCCTGCCCGTTTTCGTCGATGGCGAGGAAGTAGATGGGGACGCCGGTGGGGACGCGGAAGTAGGCTGAGCCGTCGGCCTCGACGGGGACGAAGCCCCAGACGCGCTTGGGGGCATACGTCGCCCCGCACGAGATGACGGGACGCTGGAAGCCAAAGCCGAGGACGCCGGTGCGAATGGACTTCGCCAGCTCCTGCACGACCGCGATCCAGCGGATCGAGCCGCGTGGGACGTGGGGCAGCAGCCCCTGGTAGACGTCCATGATGTAAACGGTCGCTTCTCCCTCGGGGCGGTCTTCGGAGTAGGACTCGATCACGGGTGGGCGCGGCCTCGCGCGGAGCGGCAGGGGGTTGTAGAGGCCGAGGGTGGTGCCCCGCGGCCGCACGGTGGCCCAGCCGCCGGACAGGTTGCCGACCACGATCGAGCCCCGGTTGGACACGAGGAACCGCTCTGGGTCGATCGGGCAGGGATTCTCATAGGGGCCGCGGACGCCGTTGCCATCGCCCTGGTAGACGCGGCCGATGTTGACCTGGGGCGTGAGGTTGGTGATGGAGGCCTGGGCGTCGAGACCGTGGTTGCGGTCGATGACGGCGACGGCGCCGCGGATGGGGCCGTTGTGGGCGGTCAGAGTGCACATCACGGCGGTCGAGCCGGGGATGGCGCGGCCTTCGAGCTTGCTGGCGGGGCTGAGCACGCCGTTGCCGAAGAAGACCGAGAGGTTGGTGCCGTTCGGGAACATCGTCCACATGCTCTGGATGGGGATGGCGGGCTTGTCGACGTATTCCCAGCGGGAGTAGAGGATGCGGCCGTCGAGGAGGACGCTCGGCGTGAAGTCGTTGACGTAGTTGGCGGAGAGGCGGCGCAGGTTCGAGCCGTCGCGCTCCATGCGGAAGAGCGCCCCAGCCGGGGTCGTCCAGCAGAGCGGGACGATGGCCGCGCGGGTCGAAATGAACGCGATGCCGCCGTCGGGGAGCCAGCAGGCGTTGTAGTCGTGGCACTCGCCGTTGGTGATCTGGGTCAGGTCGCTCCCATCAACGTTGATGCGCCAGAGGTGGTAGCCCTCGTTGCCCTCTCGCCGCCAACTGAACAGGATCTCCTTGCCATCGAAGGAGACATCGCAGTCCATGAGCTGGCCCTTGGGCGAATCGACGAGCTTCGCGAGCTTGCCCTCGGGCGTGGGCGGCGAGAGCACGTGGAGGCCGCCGCCGGGAGAGAAGCCCTCGGCGCAGTTGGTGTAGACGTGGGACGGGTTCAGCTCGCGACGCTCGATGACGACCAGCTTGTCGAAGCCGAGCTTGGCTTCCTGGACGGCCTTCGCCAGCTCCGGCGAGTCCTCCTGGAGGCTGGCGAGGTGGGGGAGCTTGGCGAGGGCTTCCTTCGGCGGGCTCTCGGAATACACCTCGATCTCCGACGCCCCGGGATTCAGGCCGCCATAGGAGCTGGTGAACTTCAGCTCGACCTTGCGGACCATCGAGGGCGGGACCTTGATCCGCTGGGGGCCTGGGTCCATCGTGAGCGTGCCCTTCGCGGCGACGGCCGGCTGGTCGTCGAAGCGGACCTCATAGTCCTTCCAGCCTTCCTCCAGGAACCAGCCGGTGCGGGCGTAGTAGACGATCTCGGCGGCCTTCACGGGCTCCGGCCATTCGAGCCTGAGCCAGGCGCCGTTGCGTTCCTGGTCGCCCTTGACCGCCCAGGCGCGGTCGACGTCGTCGTGGCCCAGCGGCTCTGGGACGATGCCGTCGGTGGCGAACTTCGCGAGGTAGTTGCCCGAGTACTCGGTCGAGGCGCTGGCCTTGGCCTTGCGGGCCAGATTCTCCGGCTTGGGCGGCGTGGCGGCGAGTGCGGGGACTGCGGCCAGGACGACTGCGAGGGCGGCGATCCTCATGGGTGGCTCCTTCTGCGGGCGCATCTCTTCCGTTGCGAGGCGTGACTGGCTCTCAGTAGTATAGCGACCGGAGCGCGGAAGGTAAAGGGCAACTCCCCGCTTGCTCAGCGATAGGTTTCGACCATGAGGCCGGGGATCAGGGCGAAGTGCTCCTTGTGGCGCGCAACGAGAGGCTGCCCCTTGAGCTTGGCCATTGCGCCGATGAGAAGATCCATCACGGGGATCGGAGTCCCGCTCTTTCGCAGATGGGCTCCGATCTGGCCATGGGCGGCAGGGAGCGCTGCGTCGGGATAGACGACCGTAACGCGCTGTGTGAGCCTCACCATTTCTCCCAGTCCCCGCTCCGGGTCGCTGGAAAGTCTCGCTCCCGCAAGGAGCACGGCGACGCGCGAGCCTGGACAGCTTTGAGGCAGGCGAGCCGGTTCGAATCATGGGCGGCAGACGCTGTAGATCGTAGCCACGAACAACACGAAACACCACGAAAGCCGGGTTCAGTGCCCACGGCGCTCCTCGCGTATCAGGTCAACACAGAAAGACGTGTCGAGGAACACGGCCTATTCCTCTGCGTCAAGGATTGGAGACCCCGTCATCGATTCCTTGCGCGAGGCGATGACCTCGTCCACCCGGTCGAGCATCTCTTCGCTGAAGTTGATCTCGCTCAGGTGCTCCAGTAGGTCCCGAGCCGTGTGCTTGCGCGCGCGTTTGCTTGGGGCCGAGTCGCCGCTTGATGAGCCTGCTGAACGACTCGCCTTTCTTCTTCTCCGCCGCAAGCAGACGGTAGGCTTCCTCGTTGATGGTGATCGTCGCCATAGCAGTCCTCCTGCATGATAGCCCAAGCATCTCCGACCTGTTTAGGGTACACCGCTCGCCTGCGTTTGTCAATCAGGGGGGGTGCGTGTAATCTCCCATGTCCGTAAGGCTAATCCCGAACAGCCTTTGGAGAAACCGATCATCCAGGGATGGGTCAAGCCCCGTATGGGGCGACGGAATAAAGCCCACGGCGATGCTTTGAGAGCCGTGGGAACAGGAGCATGCCGCCCCGCCATCTCTCTCCCCCTTCCCCAGCCCCCGAAGGGGGCGGCGGAACGCCGGACAGAACGCTGTCGCGCGGCCCAACGGTTCCGCCGCCTCCTACGGAGGCTCAAGCCGCCGGCGCGCGACCGTGGGAGATTACACGCACCCATCAGGGGGCGGGTGCCACGAGTTCCGCGTGATTGACAGTAGCGCGCTGGGGGCGTACAATGAGCCGAAATGGAGGACTATGCCCGGATGACACCCAATCTGGCAGCTCTACGCGCGTTGGCGGCCCAGCACGGCCAGGAGCACATCTTCCGCTGGTGGGACGAACTGAGCGAGGCCGAGCAGGCGAGCCTGCTGGCGCAGGCGGCCGAGATCGACTTCCCGCTCATGGACCGGCTGATCCGGGAGCACGTTCTCACCCAGAGCACCACCGTTCTGCCCGACGATCTCCAGCCTCTCGATCCCGTTCCGCTGCCGAGGACAGAGGCCGAGCGCTCCGCCCGGCAGCGCGCGGTGGCTGTCGGGGAGGAAGCGATCCGCTCGGGCCACGTGGCGGCGCTCGTCGTCGCCGGCGGGTCGGGAAGTCGCCTGGGCTACCCCGAGCCGAAGGGCATCTTCCCGGCCGGGTTTGCCACCGAGAAATCGCTCTTCCGGCTCCACGCCGAGAAGATCCGGGCCGCGAGGCGCCGCTATGCTGGCGCGCCCATCCCGTGGTACGTCATGACGAGCCTGGAGGAGGATAATGATGCGAAGACGAAGGCCTACTTCGCGGAGCAGGAGTACTTCGGGCTACCGCGGGACGAGGTCGAGTTCTTCCATCAGGACTCCATGCCTGCTGTTGGCCTGGATGGGAGGCTGCTGATGAGGACACGAGGCAGCGTGGCCACCAGCCCGAATGGCCACGGCGGGACGCTCGCCGCGCTCCGTCGGAGCGAGGCACTGGACCACCTCAAGCAGCGCGGCATTCGTGTGGTCTCCTATTTCCAGGTCGACAATCCCCTGGTTCACCTCATCGACCCCGCGTTCATCGGGCTCCACATCGAGACGGGGTCCGAGTTCTCCAGCAAGAGCCTGCCGAAGCGGGATCCGGAGGAGGGGCTGGGCGTCTTCTGCACATCGGGTGGGAATGTCCTGGTGGTCGAGTACAGCGACCTGCCGGAGGACAAGAAGATCGCGAAGCGGTCCGACGAGACGCTGCTCTACAACGCGGGGAGCATCGCCATCCACGCGTTCGACGTCGGCTTCCTCGATCGCGTGACGAAGAATGGCGTGGGCCTGCCGTTCCACCGAGCGCGAAAGCGGGTGTCCTGCATTGATGGCCGTGGCGTTGAAGTCAAGCTCAACAAGGACGAGAAGAACGGCTTCAAGTTCGAGAAGTTCATCTTTGACGCGCTTCCGTACGCCAGGAACCCCCTGGTTATGACGGTGGACCGAGCCGAGGAGTTCGCGCCGATCAAGAACAAGGATGCGGAGGACTCGCCGACGACGGCGGCCCAGGCGCAGACCGACCGCTACGGCGGCTGGCTCGAGGAGCTGCGCATTCCGGTGCTGCGCGACAGGCGCGGCCACGTCATCGGGTGCATTGACATCAGCCCGCTCATAGCCACCAACGCCGAGGAATTGCGCCGGCACCTCCCGCCGGGCTACCGGTTCGGCGGCTACCTGAATCTCCAGCCTTGAATTGTCCCCGCACTTTGAGTATAGTGACCGGCACCTGAAAAGGAGGACGCGGGAGCGTCCGATATCTCGTCCCCACGCCGGAGCGTAGGGACGAGCAGAACAGGAATGTGGAGGCTGGATGCTCATGCGTGCAAGGCGTTACGTCGTGCTGGCTCCGCTCGCGGTCGTGGTGGCGGGGCTCATTCTCCTGGGGGCCGCGCCGAAGACGGGACCGGAGGCCCCTTCGAAGGGGACGCCGGCACTGCCGAAGGTGCGTGTCCTCGAAGTCGTCCTGAGCGGCGAAATCGGGGAAACCGCACAGGTCGCCATGCCCTTCGGGCCGCGCGGGAAGCTGCTCCGCGATTTCACCGCGTCCATCCGCAAGGCCGCCACCGACGAGAGCATCAAGGCCCTCATCCTGCGAGTCGCCATGCCGGAATTGGGCATGGCCCGACTCCAGGAACTGGTCGACGCGCTGGCGGAGTTCAGGGCGACGGGGAAGAAGGTCTACTGCTACTTCCAGATTTGCAGCAATCGCGACTACCTGCTCGCCTGCGCGGCCAACCGCGTGATCGCTCCGGCCGAGGGGATGCTGCTCCTGACGGGGCTGTCGGCGGAAGTGATGTTCTTCAAGCGGATGCTCGACTGGCTGGGGATCAAGGCGGATATCGTCTTCATCGGAAAGAACAAGTCCGCCGGCGAGCCGTTCACCAGCACGGCGATGTCGGACGAGAACCGCCGGGTCTTCAACGAGCTGATCGACGACGTCTACGGCCAGTTCGTCGCGATGATCGCCAAGGGGCGAAACCTGGCGCCGGACAAAGTCCGCGAGGCGATCGACCGCGGGCCGTACGGGGCACGGGAGGCAGCCAAAGCCCAACTCATCGATGAGGTGGCCTACTTCGACGACCTGGTGGAGTCCATCGGCAAGGAGCTGGGCGGGACGGTCGACCTCGTCAAGGACTACCACCGCCTCGGGAGGCAGGGACCGGACCTCAGCGAGTTCAACCTTTTCTCGTTCTTCGCGGCTCTCCAGCCGAAGCCCGAGATCCCGGCGGGCAAGCAGCCCAAGATCGCGATCATCTACGCGAGCGGAATGATCGCCTTCGGCGGCGAGGGGCTGGGGCTGCTCGGCCAGGTCATCACGGCGGACGTCATCGGGAAGGCGTTCGACAAGGTGCGCAAGGAGCCGAGCGTGAAGGCCGTCGTCCTGCGGATCGACAGCCCGGGCGGCTCGGCGCTCGCCTCCGACCTGATCTGGCACGAGGTCGAGCGGACCCGCAGGTCGGGCCGGGTCGTCATCGCGTCGATGTCCGACGTGGCGGCCTCGGGCGGCTACTACATTGCGATGGGCGCCGACGCCATCGTCGCCGAGCCGCTGACCATCACGGGCTCGATCGGCGTCATCGGGGGGAAACTGGCGCTCAAGGGCCTCTACGACAAGATCGGCCTCGACACGGAGACCTTCACGCGCGGCAAGAACGCCACGCTCTTCTCCCTGACCTCGGAGTTCACGGCCGGCGAGCGCGAGCGCATGAAGGCCATGATGACCGACACGTACGACGATTTCGTCAAGAAGGCATCCGAAGGCCGGAAGATCCCCCTCGAGAAGATGAAAGAGCTGGCGACCGGCCGCGTCTGGACGGGCCGCGCCGCGAAGGAGATCGGGCTCGTCGACCAACTCGGCGGCCTCAAGGACGCGTACGACCTGGCGGTGAAGCGGGCCAACCTCGAAGGCCAGGACGTGATGCCCATCATCCTGCCCCGCGAGAAGAGCATCCTCGAGCTGCTCTTCGACATGGGGGCTGTAGGGCGTACAAACTTGCACGCGGGAGCCGTGGTGCCCGAGAGCCTGCTGCGCCGCGTGCCGTACTTCGCCATCGTCGAGCTGCTCACGCGCGAGCGTCTCTTCATGCTGATGCCGCATTTCGTCGATATTCGGTGATTCGCCTCCCTCCCGAAGGTTTCACACCTTCGGGAGGGTATTCAGAGGACTCTTCGGCATAGCCTCCCGAAGGTGTGAAACCTTCGGGAGGAACACAGCGACGGGCGGCACCATGGCCAAGAGCGAGCAAACCCGGATTACCCACATCGGCAAGTACCGTCTCCTCGCCCGCATCGGCCAAGGCGGCATGGGGACCGTCTACCAGGCCCGCCAGGAGAGCCTGGACAAGATTGTGGCCCTGAAGGTCCTCGCGCCGTCCCTGGCGCGCCAGCGCGACTTCGTCGAGCGCTTCATCCGCGAAGCCCAGTCCTCCGGCCAGCTCAGCCACCCGAACATCGTCCTGGGCTTCGACGCCGGCGAGGCGGACGGCTACTACTACTTCGCGATGGAATTCGTCGACGGCCAGGACCTCAAGACCATCCTCGACCACGACGGCAAGCTGCCCGAGCGCCGCGCCCTCGAGATCACCGCTGCGATGGCCGCCGCCCTCGAACACGCCCACGGCCACAACATCGTCCACCGCGACATCAAGCCCGGCAACATCCTGATCACCCGCGACGGGACCCCCAAGCTCGCCGACCTCGGCCTCGCCAAGGAGATCCGCGCCGACCATTCCATTACCCAGGCCGGCATCCCCGTCGGCACGCCGTTCTACATTTCGCCCGAGCAGATCCGCGGCGAGCAGAACGTCGATGGGCGAGCCGACCTCTATGCTCTCGGCGCCTCTCTCTACCACATGGTGGCAGGCGCCGTCCCCTACGAAGGCCCGACCTCGGCCGTCGTGATGACCCGCCACCTCAACGACCCGATCCCCGACCCGAAACAACACACTCCGACCCTCTCCGACGGCACCGTGGCCATTATCCGGCACGCCATGGCCAAGATGCCGGCGGACCGTTACCAGACGGCCGTGCAGCTTCGCGAGGACATTCAGGCGGTCCTGGCCGGCAAGTCCCCTCGCCACGCGAAGACGGGCCAGGCCGCTCTGGCCGCGGCCGCCCAGCGCATGGCCGACCGCCGGGCGAAGGAGGCCGCCAAACGACGCAAGCTGATCATCGCCGGCTCGGTCGCGGGAGGCGTGGCGCTCGTCGCGGTCATCCTCGCCTTTGCACTCCGCGGCGGGAGCCACGACGGCGGGCCGCAGCTTGTCGTGCGGCCTCAGCCTCAGCCGCGACCCAGGACCGCCTCGGGCGCGCCGGTGACGCAGCCCATCACCAAGAAGGCGCTGCCGACCACGGCCACAGCGGTCACGCCCAAGCCATCCGCCGACGCAGTCTACCGCGAACTCGTCGACATGGCTGAGACCACCGAGGATCGAGACCGCGTCGACGACAGCTTCCGGAAGTTCATCCTCGACCGAGCCGGCAGCGCAGCCGCCGCCAAGGCCAAGGAGTACCTGGGCGAGCTGAAGGCGAACTGGAAGGCTGAGGACGACCTGAAGACCGCGGTCCGCGCGGACATTCAGCAGAAGCGCTTCCCCGCCGCGTTGGCCGCCCTGGAGAAGCCGGCCCTCAAGAAGCGCTCCAAGAAACAGGACGAGTTGATCGAGGGCCTCGCCCTGGAGGCCAAGCGGGCTGCTTCCGAGCACGTCGCCGCCGAGACCACGAAGGCCGAGGAACTCGTCCAGCGCGGCGAGTTCACCGCCGCTCGCGACATCTACAAGGCGCTCACCCAGGTTGGCGTGCCCGAGGCCGCCGAGGCCAGCCAGACCGCGCTCAAGAATTTGGATACTCTGGAAGCCGAGCGGCGCCAGCGGCAGGCCCAACGCACCATCGCCGAGAAAATCGTCGAGAGCGGCAAGTTCATTGCCGGTGGGGAACTCGACAAGGCGCGGGCCCTGTTCGACCCCAAACAGGCGAAGGGCGACGCCGCCTTCACGCAACTCCTCAAGGGCGTCCAGGCCGACTTCGACCGCCTGGGCGAACTGTACGCCGCGGCGGAGCAGAAGCTCAGCGACCTGGCCGGGCAGGGCGGGACCGCGCTCATCAGGGGGATTGGCCGCAAGATCACCAAAGTCGAAGACCACGTCGTCC
>Ga0315273_10008344_pt1 | contig 13051 bp, 12 predicted proteins | sample YL17G02_0_MG_FD_205753 | JGI IMG/M metagenome (GOLD analysis project Ga0315273, IMG submission 205753) | Sediment microbial communities from Yellowstone Lake, YNP, Wyoming, USA - YL17G02_0 | ecosystem: Environmental > Aquatic > Freshwater > Lake > Sediment | place: USA: Wyoming | collected...
AAAGAAGTTGAAATGCTGTTGAAAGATGCTGATAAAAAATTTAGCGGCAAGAAAAATGATGAAAAAGCCTGGATGACTTCCTTGACTGAAAAAGAGGTTTTGGATGTTCTAAAGAAAACTAATCTTCCATTGGGGATTGATGTTGCTGCTTCTAGTTTTTACAAAAGAAAAAAATACAATTACCTGAATCCGATTTTTAAGAGAACTGAAGAAGAGCAATTGATGTATATCGGCAACTTGGCAAATAATTTTAAATTGTTCTATGTAGAAGATCCTTTTCAAGAAGATGATTTTGAAAGCTACTCAAAATTGGTTAAGAAATGCCCAAATTCCTTGATTGTAGGTGATGATTTAACTGCCACTAATCCCAAGAGGCTTGAAAAGGCAATAAAAATGAAAAGTATTGATGCAGTAATGGTTAAACCAAATCAAATTGGCTCGCTATTAAAAGTTAAGGACGTTGTAGAGATAGCCAAAAAAAACAACATCAAAATAGTTTTTTCTCATAGAAGCGGGGAGACTGACGAGACAATTTTAGCAGATTTGGCATTTGGATTCCAAGCAGATTTCTTTAAGTGCGGAATTGAAGGGGATGAAAGGGAATTTAAGATAAAACGATTGATTGAGATTGAAAAGAGCTTAAGATAATCTATAGAAACCCTTTTAAATCTATTATTCTCTCATTTCTTTATGGCAGAAGAAAAAATAGAAACAAAAGAGGAAATTGTTGAAGACATAGAAGAAACAGGAGTTCCTGAAAAAGTTGCAGAGGCAGAGGAAAAGCTTGATGAGAAAGAGCAAACAAATGCTAAAGCAAAAAGTTCTGAAACAGAAATTAAGGAAACTGAGACTGAATCAACTGACATTAAAAAAGTTAAATCTCTTGAAGAAAAAAAGAAAGCCCTACTGGAAAGGGCAAAAAAGCTAAAGGAAAAAGTTGATGTAACAAGCACAGAAGAGCTGAAGGAAAAAGTCAAAGAAAAGAGAAAGGAAGACATGCTTGTTCCTTTGGAAGAATATGTAAAATCAGGTATTTATCTCGGAACAAAAGTGGTTACCCCCGACATGAGGCCTTATGTTTATAGAAGAAGAGCTGATGGATTGGCTATATTTAACACAGATTTAATAAATGAAAAAATTAAAGAAGGGGCAGAATTTCTTTCTGGTTTTGAGCCAAAAGACATAATTGTTATATGCAAAAGACAGGCAGGATGGAAAGTGGTGGAGATGTTTTCCAAGCTTACAGGAATAAAAGCATTCACAAAAAAATATCCTGCAGGAATTTTGACAAATACTAATTTGCCTGATTTTTTTGAGAATGAACTTACAATAATTTCAGATCATTGGCTTGATAAAAATGCATTAAATGACACCTTAACTGTAAACAAAAAAGTTCTGATGATTTGTGACACAAATAATTTCGGCAAAGGCGCAGATAAAATAATCATTGGCAACAATAAAAGCTCGAGAAGTCTTGGCATTATATTCTACCTTTTAACAAGAGAGTACTGCAAGAAGAAAAAGATTGATTGCAATATTCCTGACTTGGAGTGGTGGACAAACGAAGAGCAAGGCGAAGGCGTTGAATTTGGGGTATAAAGTATCAAGCCTGGTCCGGGCGTTACCCCATTATGCGTTTTTCATGGGAGGTATTGCTCATAATTGTTCACAACTCCCGAGCAGGGCGCATTTAAGCCAATTGTCGAGATTTAATGCATGCGTTGACATGCATGGATGAAGTTCGTGACAATACTAACTTATTGGTTGCAAAATGGCTAAAAAATACTCATTAGGATTTATAAAAACATAATCTTTATAAATATTGATAAATGTCAATAAGATATGAAAGAGGAATTAAAGGTTCTTAAGGCATTAGCTGATGAGACTAGATTAAAAATAGTCGATTTTCTTTTAGATGGCGAGAAATGCGTTTGTGAGATATTCCCCTATGTGAAAAGAACACAATCAACAGTTTCCATTCAATTAGGTGTGTTAGAAAAGGCAGGAATACTTGAGTCAAAAAGAGATGGGAAGAAGGTATTCTATAAATTAAAAGATTTGAGAGTTTGCGATGTCTTTAAAGCACTTGGGCAAGATAAGGGCAAGCTTCTCAAGTCCGGGTGTTGCTGTCAAAAATGAATAAAAAGTATCTTTATATTGGAATAGGAATCGCAGTGATTTTGTTATTGATAATCACAGTTCCGAAGTATTTTACAGAGAATGTTACTGCCTCAGGAACGCCCATCTCATCAGAAATTGAAAGAGTTGAGATTTATCACTTCCACTCCACAAACCAATGCTATTCTTGTAAAACGGTAGGGGCTTATGCTGAAGAAACGGTTAATACTTACTTTTCTAGTGAGCTAAAGTCTGGAAAGATGGTTTTTGGACATATTGATGTAGACTCGCCTGAAAATAAGGAGCTTGTAGACAAGTACGAAGCTAAGGGTGCATCCTTGCTGATTGGAACTTCTTACAAAGATGGAACATTCACCAAAGAAGAGAATACAAATGTTTGGTATAAAATCAGCAATAAAGAAGAATACCTGAGTTATCTTAAAGGCGTAATCGAAAACAAGCTTTCTGGTGAATAAAAATGAGCTTGATGTCTTTTATGGAAGCAATGTCAATGAACAGCTTCCCATTAATTGCTGCTTTCTTTATTGGACTGATGACTGCCATAAGCCCTTGCCCGCTCGCTACTAACATAACTGCCATTGCATTTATCTCCAAGAAAATAGGGGATGGGAAGAAAACACTCATTACCGGCTTGGTTTATACTCTCGGAAGAATGTTTACTTATGTTCTGATTGCTTCCCTGATTATCTATATCGGCGTCAATGTCCAGTCAATTTCATTATTTTTGCAGAAATATGGCGAGAGAATAATAGGTCCTCTGCTTATATTTATCGGGCTTGTAATGCTGAACATAATCAAACTGCCTTCATTAAAGTCAGGGGAGAGAATTAACCGACTAAAGGAAAAGCTCTCGGAAAAGGGCTATATGGGAAGTTTCCTTCTTGGTGTTCTGTTTGCTCTTGCTTTCTGCCCTTTTAGCGCAGTTTTATTCTTCGGAATGCTAATCCCATTAGCACTAAAATATTCTGATGCTTTCTTGATTCCTTCAGTATTTTCCATAGCAACAGGGCTCCCAGTTATTATCTTTGCGTTCATCTTAACTTTCAGCGTATCTAAACTTGGGGCAGTAATGGGCAAGGTTCAGACTTTTGAGAAGTATATGCGATATGCTATGGCGTTTATTTTCCTTGTTGTTGGCGTTTATTACACGTTAAGAATATGGATTTAATAAAAACATTTATAAATATTGACATTCATCAATATATAAGGAGGCTAAAATATGAAAAAACAAACAGCTTTGAAAATACTCTTTTGGGTTTCACTTGCAGGAGTTTTATTCTCAGGTTATCTGAGTTACACTGAAATATTCCAGCAATTCTGCGCATTAGGAATCTGCAGTACTACGGTCTTCACTATTCCTTCATGCGTTTACGGCTTTGTGATGTATGTTGTCGGATTGATTGTGTCGATTATTGGATTGAGGTCTAAGAAATAAGGTGAATATAATATGAAGACAAAAAAACAAAATTGGAATGGAATAGATAGGGCTAAAATTCAATGGTTTCCCACAATCGACTACAAAAAGTGCGCGGGCTGTATGGCATGCGTTAATTTTTGCACGCATGACGTTTATGCTGAAAAAGATGGCAAGCCAAAAGTGGCGAATCCCAATAATTGTGTTGTAGGTTGTACTGGATGCGATAATGTCTGCCCTCAAAAAGCCATAAGTCATCCACCAAAGTCTTATTTGGATAAGCTTGCTAAAAATGCCCAGTCTGCTTGTAGTTGCGGTGGAAAGTGTGGAGGAAAATGCAAATGAAGATAAAAATATTGGGTTCTGGATGCCCTAACTGCAAAGTTTTAGAAGCGAACGCAAAAAAAGCAGTTGAGGAATTGAAGATAAAAGCAAGCATTGGGAAAGTTACAGACATAGCTAAAATAATGGAATATGGTGTTATGTCCACTCCGGCTTTGGTTGTTAATGAGAAAGTAGTTTCTTACGGAAGAGTTTTATCGCCTGAGGAAATAAAAAAGCTCTTAAAGTAAAATGGATCCTTTTTACCCTATTCAGATATTTGTAAATTGGCTGGTTTATTCTTTACTTAGTTTAAAACAAGGAAGCATACTCGGAGGAGCGGTAAACTTCTTTATTTATGATAGCATTAAGATATTTATTTTATTGGCAGTTATTATCTTTGCAGTTTCTTACATTAGAACTTATTTAGCCCCTGAGAAAGTTAGAAAAATTCTCGCGAAGAAGTTTGAAATCTTCGGAAATATGATTGCATCAACAATAGGCATATTCACCCCATTTTGTTCATGTTCAGCTGTTCCTTTATTTATCGGTTTTGTTGAATCAGGAGTTCCTTTAGGAGTAACCTTCTCGTACTTAATAGCTGCCCCTTTGATAAATGAAATTGCAGCAGTTCTTCTTTGGGGGTTATTTGGATGGAAAATTGCCCTTCTTTATATTGCATCGGGATGGATAATTTCTGTTGTTGCAGGATTTGTACTGGGAAGGATGCACTTAGAGAAATATGTTGAAGATTATGTCTATAAGATTAAGATTAAACAAAACTTAAGACTGCAAAAGAAATCGCAAAAAGAACGATTCAGGGATGCCTATGGTGAAGTAAAATCAATTATTAAGAAAGTCTTTCCTTATGTCCTGATAGGTATTGGCATTGGCGCGTTTATTCATGGCTATGCTCCTGAAAACTTATTAACAGAAATAGCTGGAAAGGGCAAATGGTGGGCTGTGCCTATTGCTGTTTTGATAGGAGTGCCGTTATATTCTAATGCTGCAGGAGTTATACCAATTGTAAGCTCTTTAATTGAAAAGGGTCTTCCTCTAGGAACAGCTCTTGCATTTATGATGGCAGTTGTTGCGTTATCTTTGCCAGAAATAATAATTTTGAGAAAGGTTTTGAAAACAAAACTTTTGATTATTTATGTTGCAATTGTTACAGTAGGAATTATTTTTACCGGGTATTTGTTTAATTGGATACTATAAATTACTTTTATGCCTTCAACACAATTGAATCTCTTCGCTTTAACAAAAACCTCTCATGAACCAACATGAACATAAACCTCCCATCATTGTCGCACGATGGGGTTGGCTTTGGTCCGGGCGTTAAACCTTAAAGAATAACCAAGATTTTTCTGGCTTGCTTCCAAAATGAGATTTGATTAAAACATATTTTCCGTCGAGCTTTTTTCCGTGAAATATAACTTCAATTTCTTTTTGGGTTTGCTTTTCTAATTCATAAGTTCCATTGTCCCAGATTTTTACAGTTCCTGCTCCATAATTACCTTCTGGAATTACCCCTTCAAATTTAGCATATGCTAAAGGATGATCTTCAACTTGTATTGCAAGCCTTTTTGTGCCTTTTGCAGTCGGCGGCTCTTTAGGAACAGCCCATGATTTTAAAACACCGTCCATGCTTAATCTTAAATCCCAGTGATGATGAGCTGCATGATGGTCGTGAACTACAAAGATGCGAGACAACCTATGGTTTTCTTCGCTTAATTTTCCCTTTTTAGCAGATGGCTCTCCTGTTTTTTCAAGATGCCGTTTTTTTTCATACTCTTTTAAGGTCATATATTTTAGAATATAATGAATTTTATAAAGTTAAGGTATATTAAAAAAAGATGGGATTAATAGATGATAAATCTTTTTTTGGGATATGGAAAAGAGATACAATAAAAACTGAAAGAGATTTTAGTGCTTTTTATTTACGTTTTTTAAAGGAATTTAATTATACTCCTACTGGAGGCTGTTCTGCTGAAGGTAATGGAGCAGACAGAATAGGACAATTTGTCTTTGACTGGAAGTATTTTGATAATCAATTAAGAATAGAGTTTCAGAAGAAATATCGAGAGGGTGGAATAAAACCATTTTACAGAGGGGTTTATGTCCCAGAAGTTCAAGGTTATACTGGTGAATGGGACTTGGGAAGAGATGGAGATGTCAAAGAAGGAAGTTTTATATTAGTTCCATGGAGTGTTATGGAAAAGATTGAAGCAAAAGATAAAAGTACTAAAAAAATTGAGGAGATTATTACAAGACAATTACTAGAAAATGAATTTCAACTTTTGGCATCTGCAGTAGGAGGGATTAGAAACCAGTTTCCATTTGCTCCTCCGTTCTGATTTCTCGTCGCAAACATTATTTTTTATCCGCGAGAGAGAAAATAAATTTTCTCACTTGTCCTCGAAAATCTCTGACAAAAGATTTATAGACAAAAAATTAAGATTTTTAGCTATAAAGCTTACTGACGTAAGCTTTATAAACGGCTTTCTCTCTGGATAATTATTAACTAAGATGAGTGCTTTAATAAAACATTCATGTTACATTAAAGTATGATGTATGTAGTAGCAGTCATTTAGTTGTAATTCTCAATAAAATAAGCTTAAAGCCAATAGTTAGGAGACGTGTGAAGTGATTTTCTATCTTACAAAAGAAAATTGCGTAATGGATTTTTCGTTTTTATAGACGAGAAATATGATATTATTTTAATTCCAGTTGATCCTGCTGGCGGCTGCGGCTCTTTGATTTGCACTTAGACATGCAAGTTTTTTCAGTTTCTTCGGAAGTTGGAAAGCGTACTGCTCAGTAACACGTAGCTAACATACCCTTAAGTCAAGGATACCCTCGGGAAACTGAGGCTAAACCTAGATAGGAGATATGCCCTGGAATGACTTATCTCTCAAACTCGTGCTTAAGGATTGGGCTGCGGCGGATTAGGTAGTTGGCGGGGTAATGGCCCACCAAGCCAAAGATCCGTAAGGGCTCTTAGCGGAGAGGCCCTGAGAGGGAGTCTGAGACACTACTCCCACCCCTACGGGGGGCAGCAGTTAGGAATATTCTGCAATGCGCGAAAGCGTGACAGAGCGAATCAAAGTGTTTTTCATTTGAAAAGCTTTTGCCAAATTTAGAAAGTTTGGCGAATAAGGACTGGGTAAGACTGGTGCCAGCCGCCGCGGTAATCCCAGCGGTCCAAGTCGCAGCCAACATTATTGGGTCTAAAACATCCGTAGCTTGCTATATAAGTTTCTTGTGAAATCTGGCTTCTTAAAGGTCGGGCGTGCAAGAAGTACTGTATAGCTAGAGACTGGAAGACGTAGGAAGTACGTTTGAAGTAGTGGTAAAATATTTTAATCTCAGACGGACTCACAACAGCGAAGGCATCCTACGAGGACAGTTCTGACAGTAAGGGATGAAGGCTAGGGGCGCAAAACGGATTAGATACCCGTGTAGTCCTAGCAGTAAACTCTGCACACTAAACATTAGTACCTCCTCGAGAGGTATTGGTGCTGTAGCGAAGGCGAAGAGTGTGCTACCTGGGAAGTATAGTCGCAAGGCCGAAACTTAAAGGAATTGGCGGGGAGACACTACAACGGGTGACGCGTGCGGTTCAATTAGATTCTACACCGTGAACCTCACCAGGAGCGACAGCAGAATGAAGGTCAGTCTGAAGGGCTTACCTGACACGCTGAGAGGAGTTGCATGGCCGACGTAAGCCTGTGCCGTGAGGTGACCTGTTAAATCAGGTAACAGGCAAGACCCACGTGTATATTTACCATGTGTACAATATACAGATTGCCTTGGTAACAAGGATGAAAGTGTGGGCCACGTTAGGTGAGTACAGCCCGAATCCCCTGGGCGACACGCGCGCGTCAAAGGTGAATACAATTGGATGCGACTCCGAAAGGAGAAGCTAATCCCCTAAAGTTCATCTCAGTTTAGATTGAGGCTTGTAACCCAGCCTCATGACACTGGAATCCGTAGTAATCGTTTGTTAGCAGCGAACGGTGAATATGTCACGGTCTCTTGCACACACTGCCCGTCAAACCAACCGAGTTATGTTATGGTGAAACTTTTCGAAGGAGAACTTTAGCATAGTGAGGTAGGTTAAGTCGTCACAAGGTATCTGTAGGGGAACCTGCAGATGGATCACCTCCTATAAATTTTTAGCAAAAAATTTATTATAATTACAGCAATGATATGATTGCACTACATACTCATCTTGTTACAGAAAGATTAAAAAAGCGCTATGGGTTAAAATAAATTATTGAAAGTTAAAGGGCCCATAGTCCAGTGGTAGAACACCTGTCTTGCACACAGGAGTCTCGGGTTCAATTCCCGATGGGTCCATTTTGGGTTTCTTTTTTAGAAAAAGAAACTACAATGGTAGAAAAAAATACTATAGAAAATTTCTGTAACAGATAACTTAGTTAATAATCACATATCATACTCAAATAAAATTTGAGACAAAGGTGAGGCGAAAGAATCGCTTTATCTTTTTGAGAACACCGGTGAAAATCCGGATTATGTTCAATGAGATAAGCAATAGAAGAATTCCCACTTCAGAAAATTTTTTAAAATTTTCGAAAATGAGATTTATCTCATTTTAAGATGTGGAGCACGGCATACTACTATATCGATGCTGGTAGACGGATAGCTTGGTTTTGGTTTTGATGAAAGACGTGGCAAGCTGCGATAAGCTTGGGGGAGCTGCATGCAAGCTTTGATCCCAAGATTTCTGAATTATCCCGCAAGGGAAATGTACTCTGGGAATTGAAACATCTTAGTACCAGTAGGAAAAGAAAACAAACAGTGATTCCCTTAATAGCAGCGAGCGAAAAGGGAAGAGGGCAAACCGAATCTGCTTTTGAAAAAGAGTTAGAGATGTGGTGAAGGTAAATACCTAAGTTCTTGAATTAAACTTCTCTGGAATGAGAGGCCTTAGAGGGTGAAAGCCCCGTAAATTAAGAGAATATGGTGTTCTTCAACAGAGTAGGGCCTCCTGAATTAGAGGTCTGAATACGGCAGGATTAACTGCCAACCCTAAATAGAACCAAAGTCCGATAGCGAACAAGTACCGCGAGGGAAAGCTGAAAAGTACTCATAATAGAGAGTTAAAAGACTTGAAATCTACCAGTGACAGTTGGTTACGGCACTTACTTGAAAGAGATAGGTGTTGTAACGTACGTTTTGAAGAACGGACCAGGGAGTTCTGCTATATGGCGAGGCTAAGCTCTTATAGAGTGTAACCGAAGCGAAAGCAAGTCTGAAAGGGCGTTAGTCATATGGTTGAGACCTGAAGCCGGGTGATCTACTCTTGGGCAAGACGAAGTCTTCTGAAAGGAGGATGGAAGTCTGAACCAGTGTTATGTGCATGTACTTGGATGACCTGAGAGTCGGAGTGAAAAGCCTATCTAACTCGGCGATGGCTGGTTCCTGCTGAAACATACCTACGCATGTTCTCGTCTTGCTTGTTAGTGGTGTAAAGTACGGATAAAACTCGCAGGAGCGATTGCTTTCGGAGTTTTTTCCAACTCAGAAACTGCTAACTGTATAAGACGGGAATCAGGGCCAGTATGTAAGATACTGTTCCGAGACCTGAACAAGGGAGACTAAAGTTAAGGTCCCAAAATCTATATTAAGTGTATCGAAGGGTGTCTTGAACCTAAGACACTAGGGATGTAAGCTTAGAAGCAGCTATCATTTAAAGAAAGCGTAACAGCTCACCTATTGAGGTTCAGGGCCCTGAAAATGGACGGGGCTAAAATATAGTACCGACACTTTAGAGGCACTCAGACGAGTGTACTGGTAAGCAGGCGTGCTTTTTGCGCAGAAGGTTTTTCGAGAGAAAGGCTGGAGCGAAAAGCAATGAGAATCCTGGTGGTAGTAGGATGTGATTCTCCTGAGAATGGAGAATGTCGAAAGAGCAAGGTTTCCTTGGCAATACACGTTAGCCAAGGGTTAGTCAGCACCTAAGTCAACTCTTAACTGAGTATGATAATGGACATCAGGTTAATATTCCTGAACTGATTAAATCTTATATAGTATAATTTTGCTTTCGGATAAGCGAGCACCTTTCGGGGTGTTTTGTCAAAGAAATCTGTCGAGCGTAATGCTGAGACACAGATGAATTTGCCAGATAAAATTGCTGACTCCAAGAGCCAGTGAAAAGTTTATACTCTTGATTTAACTAGCTGTACCCACAATCGACACTGATGCTCAGGCTTAGAAGGCCAAGACATGTAGGGTGAAACCAATCGAGGGAACTCGGCAATTTAGTCCTGTGGCTTAGGCTCAAAGGATGTCTATTTTTGTGTGTTTCGAAAGTTGCATGCATTAGTAGATCTCAGTAACGAGGACGGCCCGACTGTTTACCAAAAACGTAGCCAAGTGCTAATCTGAAAAGACTTGTATACTTGGTGAGACCTGCCCAGTGGTGGTGTTTCAAACCCCTTTTCAAGGGGGCTAAGACCCATCAAACGGCGGGGGTAACTATGACCCTCTTAAGGTAGAATAAACGCTGCCTTACGGTTTGTTGAAAAACAAAACGCTTCAAGGTCGTAGATTATACATTTTTAGTTACAGAAAAACCAAATTGAAGAAAATCAAGCTATATGCTGGAAAATCTGAGAATCTTCAAGTACTTGCAAAAGTAAAAATCTTGAAGTGCAGACAATCAGCAGGAAAGACTAAATTAAAATATTTAGAATCCTCAGAGACTATACGCTTGAAGTAATTGATAGATAAAAAATTATATCTTTTACTAAGATATAGTCCGAACTTTACAGCGATGTAAAGATTAACAAATGGATAGTGAGCGTAATACCTTGTCGTCTGAATGGCGACTTGCATGAATGGTTTAACGAGGTTGTTACTGTCCCCGGTTGGAACCCTCTGAACACATCTTCCGGTGAAAAGACCGGAGACACCTAGTGGGAAGCGAAGACCTTGTAGAACTTTACTACAACTTGTTGTTGTGGTTTTAAGAGGAATACCTAGCATAAGTAGGAGCGTCGAAGCCATCATTTCGGTGGTGGTGGAGCAACCATGTAATACTACTTATTTTTCTTAAAACTGCTTACCATCTTATGGGACAGCAGCAGGCGGGTAGTTTGACTGGGGCGGTGCCCTGTCGAAAAGATATCGATAGGACCCAAAGATAGGCTCATCTAGCTTGGAAATCTAGAGTTGAGTGCGAGGGCAAAAGCCTATCTGACTGTATTTTGAAAAGCAAGAAATGCAGAGACGAAAGTCGGGCCTAGTGAACCCACGTGCTTTTTTAATAGAAGCCGTGTCTGATAGAAAAGTTACCTCAAGGATAACAGGCTTGTCGCCCCCGATAGTCCACATTGACGGGGCGGTTTGGTACATCGCTGTCGGCTCTTCCTATCCTGCGCGTGCAGAAGCGTGCAAGGGTGCCGGAGTTCACGTATTAAAAGGGATCGTTAGCTGGGTTAAGAACGTCGCGAGACAGTTTGTATGATATCTACTAGGTGTGCTGTTGTCTGAGTGGAACGAGTTTTTAGTACGAGAGGAACGGAACTCGGATGCCTCTGGTGAGCAGTTGTCAAATGGCAGGCTGCATAGCTACGCATTATATGGATAAGAACTGAACGCATCTAAGTTCGAAGCCATCCGCAAAACGAGACAACAAAGGCCGTCATAGAAGATGACGTTGATAGAGCTCTTGTGTAAGACCCAAGAACCCGAGGGTTTCAGCATAGAGCTACTAAAAGCTTTAATAGATTGTATGCCAAAATTCTTCTATTGCTTATTTCAGTTGATATTTTATTCTAGAAAAATTTTTAAATCCAAAGTAAAATTAATATTCCAAGCATATGCAGGACAAAAGAAATTATAGCAAGAATGTCTGCCCTTATTCTTGTAAGGCCTGCTAACATAATTACTCCTGCTTCATCAGGAAGAGGGGAAGCAATAAAAAATCCAGCAAGTGCATACATGAGATAAATTTTTATTTTATGTCCAGCAGTGTTTTCAATAAGGTAGCCTATTTCTTTCATGATTTTTGTGTGCTCTAATCTGAGAAATTCATCCATAAAAGAAAATCTGATAAATTTGAATATTAACAAATCTACTAACATTGCGCCAAATCCTCCAAGGATGCCAGCAAGCCATATATTCTCAGGATTGAGGGTTAGGAAGAACCCCATTGCAATAGGAGATGTAAACCCAAAAGAGAAAAACAATCCCCCGATAAATGCTCCAAAATAGCCCCATGAGTTCAGAGAGGACATGAATCCTGCCACAGCAGGATTAGTAAATAAGAAATAAGCTGCGACTATGATTATTATAAGTGCAAGAATCTTTGGATATCTGAATTTAAACAATCTTTTCATTTTTTAATCATCATTTTCGAGTATATCTCCGTCTTTAGTTTTAATATATTTTGCTATTTCAAAAATAATCAATCCTGAAACAGCCAATGGTAGTATAAGCAACCAATCAGAAAAAGAAAGGGGCACTACACTAAAGAAATTTCCAAGAGAGGTATAAACTATAATAAGCTGAAGGATTATAGATGACAAAACAGCATAATTAAGCCATTTATTTGAAAAGACTCCTATTTTTAATAATGGTTTTTTGCTCCTGCAGGTATAAATAAAAAACAATTCAAAGAAAAGAGCTGTTGTCAGCACCATTGTCCTTAATTGTGGTATAGGAATATCATTAGATAATCCGATTAAATAAATAATAAATTCAGCTATAAAATTGATAATACCAGCTACTAAAATAAATTTCCATATCCCATTAAGTATGCTTTTTTCCTGTCGTGGTTTTGTTTTCATTACATTATCTTCTTTTTCGAAAATTAATGCAAATGCTGGAATAGAATCAGTAACCAGATTCATCCAAAGTATCTGCAAAGGCAAAAGTGGCAATGGTGAAAGCATGAGTAAAGCAGCAGATATCAGGAAAATTTCACTGATATTAACTGCCAGCAAATATTTTATGGATTTTTTTATATTATCATAAGTTTTTCTTCCTTCTCTGATTCCCCTGACAATAGAAGCAAAATTATCATTTGTTAAGATTATATCAGATACATCTCTGGCAACATCTGTTCCTCTTTGCCCCATTGCAATGCCGATATCAGCTGCCTTTAAAGCAAGGATATCATTTACACCATCACCAGTAATCGCAACT
>Ga0315273_10008345_pt1 | contig 13051 bp, 8 predicted proteins | sample YL17G02_0_MG_FD_205753 | JGI IMG/M metagenome (GOLD analysis project Ga0315273, IMG submission 205753) | Sediment microbial communities from Yellowstone Lake, YNP, Wyoming, USA - YL17G02_0 | ecosystem: Environmental > Aquatic > Freshwater > Lake > Sediment | place: USA: Wyoming | collected...
CTTCCCAGTTCAGTTCTACGGCCAGGCCTACAACAATCTCTGGGTATCGGACAATGGCCTCGCGTCATTCTCTCCCCCTGTGGGCGGTCAGGTTTCCGGTTCGAGTACCTGCCTGCCGACCGCCGCAGCCCCTAACAATGCGATCTATGCTCTATGGAAAGACTGGAACCCTGCCCTGGGAGGCGAGGTGTATGTCCAGCAGCCCGACGACAACCGGTACGTCGTCACCTGGTATCAGGTTGTTTCAGCGGACAGCCCAACCCCGCAATCGTTCCAGCTGGTCATCATACGTGATGGTCCGCTCTGGTTTCACTACCAGACGACAACCCCACTTGTCCAAGGCACGATCGGGATCGAGTACTACGATGGTACCGTTGCGACTCAGGTTGCCTGCGATGGCGCAGGGCGCGCCGTCGGCAATGGCGACCTCTTCTCCTTGCAGCCGGACCTCCCGTGGTAAACCCGACGCGGGTGTGTGCACATCCCGGCAGTCGCTTGTCGCCGGACGGGGGATGTTGTTGATATGAACCTTGCAGCTCGCCGCAAAGGAGCCGCCAGCGCGGCCGTCGTCGCGGTTCTGATGCTGGTGCTCTTCTACCCGGTTCTGCGCTGGCTGGCCGGGGAATGGCTTGGCAATGACTATTACTCTCATGGGCCGCTGGTTCCCATTGTTTCGGCGGTCCTTGCATGGCGGCTCTGGGTCAATTGGCCTCCACAGGAGAAACGGATCGAGCCGGCCAACGCCGGACTGATCCTACTGGTCGGAGGGCTGGCCGGCTATCTGTATGCGTTGCTCCAACGCGCGTACTTCGTCGCTTCACTTGCGATGATTGTCCTCATCGCCGGCGTGGTCTGGTATTTGCTGGGGACGGCTGCGCTGCGCCGGCTGGCGTTTCCGATCGGGTTCCTGGTGTTCATGGTCCCGCTGCCCTTTGTCGAGCCGCTCAGCGTGCCCATGGCGCAGCTAACTGGGACCGCCGCCGCTGTTGCAGTCCGGCTCTTTGGAGTGCCTATCACTATCAGCGGGTCGCAGGTGACGCTGCCCAACGCTGCCCTGGTCGTGGGCGCGCAGTGCAGCGGCCTGCGTTCGATCGTGTCCCTGCTCACGCTCGTCGCCCTGGTGATATTCGTCCTGCAGGGGCCTTGGTGGGGCAAGGTGCTGTTGGCTCTCAGCGCCATTCCGATCGCAATCCTCGGCAATGTCCTGCGCGTCGCATCCTTGCTGGTCGTGGCCAACATCTGGGGCGCCGATGCAGGGTTCAAGTTCTACCATGACTACTCCAGCATCGTGTTTTTCCTGAGCGCAGTCGCGCTCCTGCTGCTGTTCAGCCGGTTGGTGAAATGTCGCGAGATCAGGGACGATATCTTCTAGTCATCGTACTGCTGGTTGGGGCGGTGGCCGGGGCGCTCATCATTTCGCAGCGTGGGCGCCTGAGCGCCAGCCGGGACGGAGGCTATGACTTCGTCGCCGACATCGACAACTGGCAGCGGACCGATCGCGAGCGCGCTGTCTCATCGCCTTACAACTTCAATCTCAGCGGCGATTTGAAGGAGATCCCTTTGGAATTGGGCGCCTGGACAGGTGTCGACGTCCCTCAAACGAACCTCGAAGTCTTCATCCTCTTGGAGCCGGAGCAGTATCTCCAGCGGCTCTACAAGCTTTCCGATGGCCGCTTCGTATGGCTGAGCCTGATAGGCAGCCGCAAGTCGAAAAGTTTCCACTCACCCCAGATCTGCTATGACACCGATGGGTGGCAGACCGACGCAAGCTCTGAAGCCGTGCCCCTCGCAGATGGCGAGGTACAGGCCCTCCGTCTTGTGGCTCGCAAAACCGAGGGCGCCGCAGACGCCGAGCATGTGGTCATGTACTTCTATCTGTGGCCCAGCTATGCCCGCAACCCGCAGGATGGCATGGTCGTGGTGAAGTTGACTTCCCCCGTATACAAGTCGATCGAGGATACCGTGGCGCTCGAGAAGGAGTTCTTCAAGCTCCTCTTCACCGCTGCAAGGAAGTAGGTGGCGTTTCCGTTTGCCGTTTCCCCTCTGCTGTGCTATACTCGCGCTCGTTGGGCCCGTAGCTCAATTGGCAGAGCAGCGGCCTTTTAAGCCGCGGGTTGAGCGTTCGATCCGCTCCGGGCTCATCTCATCAGGTGAGCAAGCATGCTCGTCGCTGGTCACCTCCGCTTCCGCAATGGCGCGATTATCCTCTACATAAGGCTTCTCATATGACATATTCATCGATCTTCACCGCGGCCGTGCACGCGGGCGAGCGAGCACCCAGGCCCGATTTCACGCCCGTCGCTACCCCGATCTACCAGAGCACGAGCTATATCTACGATGAGATGGTTGCGCTCGACGGTGTTTTTGCTGGCACCCGCGCCGGACCGGTCTATGCCCGCTACGGCAATCCCACGAATGTTGCTCTCGAAACGGCGGTAGCAGCGTTGGAAGGTGGCTCAGCGGCTCTCTCTTATGGTTCGGGGATGGCCGCGATTCACGGCGCACTTCTGGGCGCGGGGGTGCGTGCCGGCACCACCGTCGTCGCGGCCCAGGATGTCTACGGCGCGACATACGCCCTGTTGGCAAGGCTGCTGGCGGGGCAGGGGGTCAGGACCCGCTTCGTTGACATCGCCGACCTGGATGTTGTGGCCGCGGCCATCGCCGAGGACCGTCCCGTCGCAGTGCTGGTTGAAACGATCTCGAATCCGCTGCTTAAAGTGGCCGATCTGCCCAGGCTGGCTGAGTCGGCTCACGGGAGTGGCGCCGCCCTGATCGTGGACAACACGTTTGCCACACCGTATCTTTGCCGGCCCCTGGCTCACGGGGCCGATTTCGTCGTGCACAGTGCCACGAAGTACCTCGGCGGGCACGGGGATGTATTGGGCGGGGTGGTCGTCGTCGACGATCCTGCCAGGCGCGCAGCGCTCCACGAGATCAACAAGCTGCTGGGGAGCAACCTTGGCCCGCAGGATGCGTGGCTGATCCTCCGCGGCTTGAAGACCCTCCCCCTGCGAGTTCAACGCCAGTGCGATAATGCTGTACGGCTGGCGGCATGGCTGGCAGCAAATCCGCGGGTCGTCCGCGTCAACTACCCAGGCCTGCCAGAGCATCCCCAGCATACGCTGGCGGCGAGCTTGCTCGAACGCGGCGCCTTCGGTGCGATGATCAGCTTCGATTTGCGCCTCCCACCGGATGACATCTCGCCGAGCCGCGGTGTCTTCCGATTTATGGAAGCGCTCAAGCTCGTACTGCCCGCCACGACGCTCGGCGATGTCTACTCGCTGGTGCTGTACCCGGCTGGCTCCTCACATAGGGCCCTTGCCCCGGCGGAGCGGCGGCGGATTGGCATCGGCGACGGACTGGTTCGGCTTTCTGTTGGGATCGAAGAGGCAGCAGACATCATCGCCGATTTGGACCAGGCGCTCGCCGCGGTGTAGTGGAACCTGCCGAGAGGTTGTCATGAAGGCGCGAGTGGGCGCGGTCGGGCGTGTTTGCGAGGCGGTCGCCTGGGCTCCGCGCTCTTTCTCCCTGGCATCGGTGGTTGCAGCGCTCGTGCTGGCAGCCTGTCTGCCGGCGACGCCGCCCTTGGCCAAACAGGCCGGGGAACCGGTGGCCGAAGCTTCCTCTGCTGCGAACATCACGGCTGCGTCGCCGGCGGCCCCCTCCGCGCGCGCGGCGCCTGCTTCCACGCCCACCGGCACTCGATCGCCTACTTCTCGAATTGCGAACCGGACGCCTGGCACGGAACTCGCCGGTGGTCCCACCGCCCTCTTGCCGCCCCCGGACGCAAGTCTCTACCTGCAGGCACTACGTTCGCCGGCGATGGTCCAGGGGTTGGACCTCTCGAGCATGAACTATTATCGGCTGGACGTGACGTTGTCGTCGGATCTCGCCCAACTGAGCGGGACAGAGCAAATCCGCTTCACGAACCGGCAGGCGGTGCCGCTCGCAAGTGTCTACCTCCACCTGTTCCCCAATCTCTGGCATACCGGGATGCGGGTTTTCCACATGAAGGTTGAAGGTCAGCCGGTGCAGCCGGCGCTTGAATCCGCCAACGCATTGGTGCGCGTGCCCTTGTCTGTGCCCTTAGCGCCTGGTGCGACTACCGTGATTACGCTGAGCTTCAGCGATCCGATCCCGGCGAACGGCAGCGTGGGCGCATACGGGGAGTTCGCCAATCTCGGCGGTGTCGTGGCACTGGCGCACTTCTACCCCACCGTCGCCGCATACGATGCTGGTGGCTGGCACCTGGAAACCCCGGCCAAGCAGGGTGACGTGCTCTACAACGACGCAAGCCTTTACGATGTCACCCTGACGGCGCCCTCCGAGCTAACGGTTGTGGCGACAGGTGCCACCGTTGGCCGGGTCGAGCAGGGAAACGGCACTGCAACCTGGCGTCTGGCCGGCGGCCCGATGCGCGATTTTAATTTCGCCGCCAGCGCACAGTACCTGTCCGCAAGCGCCCACGTCGGAGAAGTGTTGGTAAATAGCTACTTTCTGCCCGGCGACGCCGCAGGTGGCACGCTGGCACTAGAGTGGGCCGCAGACGCGCTCCGTGTTTATGAAGCGCAATTTGGCCCGTATCCCTATGGCGAGCTAGACCTCGCCGAGACGGCCACCAGCGCCGGTGGCATCGAATACCCGGGTATGGTTGTCGTGGCTGCCAATCTCTACAGTGATCCGGACCGACGGGACTTCTTTGAATCTGCCACCGTTCACGAGGTCGCGCACCAATGGTGGTACAACGTCGTTGGAAACGATCAAGTGAACGCGCCCTGGCTCGATGAGGCCTTGGCCCAGTACAGCACCTATCTATACTTCCGCACGGTGTACGGTGACGCGGGTGAGCGAGGCTTCGTTGGCGCCATGAGAGAGCGCTGGGCCCGAGTTGACTACGCCGAAAGGCCGATCGGCCTTCCCGTCTCAGCCTACCAAGGCCGGGAATACGGAGCGATCGTCTACGGGCGCGGGCCGCTGTTCCTGCTGGCGTTGCGCGACCGTATCGGCGAGGCCAGGATGGCCAAGCTTCTCCGGCAGTACTACACCGAAAACGCCTGGCGGGTTGCCACGCCGGCAGGCTTCCACGCTCTGGGCGAGAAAGTCTCGGGCCAAGATCTGAGCGCACTGTTCAAACAATGGGTCTACCCTCCATAACTTCTCCCCGGAGACAGCCGTGAAGAACCTGTCACGCGGCCCCCTTGTGCTGTTCATCTGACGTTCATGTGCGGGCTCTATTATGGGGGCAAACGCTCAGGAGAGCCGCGAATTATGTTTGAGATTTTCTCCGGCCCGCTCGCGCAGAACGATCGGTCGTTTGCTCAGGCCTCGACCCGGTGGTATAATGTACCTGTCGATGCAAAACACCCACAGGAGATGGCCGCGGAGCACCGTTCCGCGCCGCTCAGGGACAAGTCAGGCCCGATGCGAGTTCTCATTGTAGACGACGACCGTCCCAGCCTGAAGATGACCGCCTTTCTTCTGCGTGAGGAAGGCTACACGGTTTTCACCGCCGACAACGGACAGGAAGCTCTTCGCCTTGTCGACGAGAAGACACCGGATCTTCTCGTGCTTGACGTCATGATGCCGGGCATAGATGGTCTCGAAGTGACCCGGCGCCTGCGTCGCAACAGCAGTCTCCCTATCATCATCCTTTCCGCCAAGGGTGAGACCAGCGACCGCGTGAGCGGTCTCGACGTGGGAGCTGACGACTATCTCGCCAAGCCGTTCGAGCCATCGGAGCTGCTGGCTCGCGTGCGGTCGGTCTTGCGCCGAGCGGAGGCCTTCACCTTCGGCGAGCCGCAGAACCAGCTCTCGGTCGGCGGCTTTCGCATGGACCCTGTTAACAACACCGTCACTGTGCCCGATGGCCGCGTGATCGAGTTGACGCCGATCGAATTTCGTTTACTGCACTATCTCGTGCGCAACAATGGCCGCGTGCTCTCGCACGAGCAATTACTAAACACCGTATGGGGCTACGACTACGAGGGCTATTCCAACCAGGTTGCCGTCTACATCCGCCGGCTGCGTACCAAGCTCGAACCGGATCCGGACAATCCGCGCTACCTCATCACAACCCGCGGCATCGGCTACAAGTTCGAGGCCGGTGCTTAATAGCATACGCATCCTCCGTCCATTACGCTTGCATTGTCCCCTTGATTCGCAGGGGCGCGAGGACATGGCTGGTTCCCGCTGGATAGCCCTGGTCGAGAGGGCTCTATTGCCCTGTCCGGTTCACCCACCGCATTTATCCCCTATGAGGTTGCGTAATGCGTGATCAGGCGCTCGGGAACCATCCCAATCACACCGATCCCGGCGCCCGATTGGCAACAGCACGTGGGCTTCGGGCATTCCTGCCTCTAACCCTCCTGCTGGCTTCCCTGATCGTCCTACTGCCGTTGGGCGTGCGCCGGGTGTCGGCCAGGGAAGCTGAGCCAGCTGCTGGCTTGGCAAGCGCTTTGCCTCAATCGACTGCTCCTGGTTCCGCGTCACCTCTGGCGGTCACCTGGACCAGCTTCTCCCCCACTGGATGGGCCACGGCGCTTCCGCTCACTGTGACCGTGACCGCCGAGGCGCCGGGCGGGCTGGAACCGTCCTCGGCCGCATTTGGCCTCAGCACCGACACCGGTGGCACATGGTCTGCCTGGTCGACGCTCGGGTTGACTGTCGGCGGCGCTGTAAGTACCACCCAGGCCATCACCATCGCGGACCTGAACCTGCCGAACTCGGCCGCCGGCAATCTCATCCGCTTTCAGATTGGTGAGAGCGGGGGCATCACGCAGACAAGCCCGTCGTTCACGATCCGCGTGGACACCATTCCGCCTACATCCACAATCGCCAGCCCCAACAGCGGCGCAGTGCTAGCAGTCTCCCCTGTGATCCAAGGGACTGCCTCTGATGCCGGCGGCTCCGGCGTCAGCTCGGTGACAGTCGCGATCCGCTCGGCGGCAAGCGGTCTCTATTGGAGCGGCGCGGCGTGGCTGGCGGGAGAGCAATGGCTCGGCACGCTTGGCACGCTGTCTTGGACGTTTGCGGGTCCTCAGCCGGCGTGGGAAAGCGGCGTCTCTTATTCTGTGACCAGCCGCGCAGTCGATGGGGCGGGACTGCTTGAGAGTCCCGGTCCCGGGGTTAATTTCGCTTTTGACACAACTTCCCCCGCAGTGACAATGTTGATCCCAAATGGTGGGGAGTTGTTGGCCGGCGGTGATCCCTATTCCATCACCTGGAGCGCCACGGATAACGTCGGCCTGGCGGCGCAGCCTATCACCCTCAGCGTTTCCTATGATGCGGGCGCCACGTGGTCGCCGATCGCGAATGCGATCTCGAACACCGGCAGCTACTCGTGGTCGCCGCCGGCAATTGACAGCACCCGCGTTCTGGTTCAGGTCGGTGCGCTCGATCGGGCGGGCAATCTGGGGACCGACCGCAGTAATTCTGTTTTCACGGTTGCGAGCAGTGCGTCCGGCGCACCGCTGGGTTTGGAGGCATCTCCGGCTAGCTGGTCGAATTCGGCCTCATTCACTGTAACGTGGACCAACCCGCAGGCTCCTGCCCCGATCGCCGGCGCCTGGTATAAGCTCGATCTGCCGCCCTTCCTCCCGGGTGACGGGCGCTTCGTGACGACGACCAACATCATCACTGGGATCGTCCCTGCCGGTGACAGCACACACCCGATATATGTCTGGCTGCAGGATGCGTTGGGCCACGCAGACTACACGCGGAACTCGCAAGCCATGCTGTACGTGGATCGCACGGCGCCGCCACCGCCATCCGCGTTCGCCGGCTCGCCGGCCCGCACCTGGACCAGCATCAACAGCTTCGCCGAGCGTTGGACGAACCCGCCCGATCTGTCCGGCATCGCCGGCGCCTACTATCGTCTTGACCGCCCTGGCATGTCGGCTACCGACGGCGCGTTCGTTACGACGACGAACACGATCGGCGGCATCACCGTGCCGGATGACGGCAAGCACGATCTCTACATCTGGCTGGTGGATGCTGCCGGCAATGTAGATCAGAACAATCGCAACATCGACCCCCAGGTTTTCTGGTTCGATGGGACCGCCCCCGTCAGCAGCGTGGCCCTTACGCCGACCCTGCCGGCCAGTGGGTGGTACAGCACGACGGTTGCCGCCACATTTGCGGCGACCGACACGGTGGGCGGCTCGGGGGTCGCGGCCGTCATGAATCAACTTGACAACATGGGCTGGAGCACGCTTCCCACGCTCCAGATCTTGGACCAGGCCGCGCACCGGCTCAGTTACTACGCCACGGATGTGGCCGGTAACATGGAGCCGACCCACACCATCACAATTTCATTGGACCTTGCTCCGCCAAATGTTGCCGTCGTCCCAAGCCGGCTGCCTCCGGCCAGCGGCTGGTACACGGCTCCGGTCACGCTGACACTCCGCGTTACCGATACGCTATCGGGCCTGCCGTCCGCATTCTACCAGCTCGATAGCGGCCCCTGGCAGTCTTCGACAGCGCTCACCGGGCCGTCGATCTCCGTTAGCATTCCGATCACCGTCGACGGCGATTACCAGTTGGGGTACTACGGCCAGGACGCAGCCGGTAACCGGTCGCCGGCCGGCATGTCCCACATTAGGCTCGACGCCACCGCACCGGCCACTGCCTATCAGGTGATCGGAACTCAGGGCCAGAATGGGTGGTATGCGTCGCCCCTGACTGTGCGTCTCATCCCTGAGGACCCTGGTTCGGGCATCGACCATACCTATTATCGTGTCGATAATGGTCTCTTGCAGACCGGCACTGTGATCTCGCTGACGGCTGACGGCCTCTATACCTTGTCCTTCTACTCGGTTGACCTCGCAGGCAACGTCGAGAGCAGCTTCCCGGTAGCCATCAAGCTCGACAGCACGCCGCCTGCCGCCCCATCGGCGGTGGTGACTGCCCCTGACGGCTGGAGTCGCGACAACAGATTTGGCGTCCAATGGGCCAATCCCACCGATTTGAGCGGGATCGAGGGCGTTCTGTACAGACTGGACCAGGAACCGGCCGCGCCTGATGACGGCATCTTCCTGCCGGTAACCAACCGGCTCGACAACTTGACCGTGCCCGGCGAAGGGGCGCATCCCCTGTACCTCTGGCTGCGCGATGTCGCCGGAAACGCGGACCAGCACAACCGCGCACCGGTGCAGTTACTGCGCTACGACGCCACCCCGCCGACAACGACTCTGCAGATCCAGGGCCTGGCCGGCGATAACGGCTGGTATCGCTCGGCAATAACCGTGACCCTCGACGCCCAGGATGCCCAATCGGGGGTTGTGAGCACGCTGCATAAGTTGGACGGCGGCGCCTGGATTACCGGCACCTCACTCTCCATCGCCGCTCCCGACAAGCACGTGCTCGAGTACGGCAGTAGGGATGCGGCCGGCAATATCGAGCCGATCCACGAGGCGACCTTGCGCATCGATCCAAATCCACCGGGGTCGCCCACAGAGCTGCGCGCCGAGCCCACCGGCTGGACGCAGTACAATAGCTTCCGTCTTACATGGCGTGATCCGAGCGACCAGTCGGGGATCGCCGGCTCCTTCGTGCATTTCGATGGGCCCCCATCGGGTCCCTCGGATGGCACCTTCTACGCGGTGAACGAAGTTCTGAACAATCTGCGCGTGCCTGCCGAGGGCAAGCACAGCGTGTATGTGTGGCTGGCAATGCCGATGAGCGCACGGCGGTTGCCCTGCCATCTTCGCTCTGGTACGATGGGACTCCTCCCATCACGGACGTCACTGTGACTGGATCCATAGGCCAGAACGGTTGGTATCTGGGGCCAGTAACCTTCGCTATGACGGCGACAGACACTGCCTCAGGCCTGGGCCAGATCCGCTGGCAGATCGATGACTCTCCCTGGAATTCGGCAAGCCCCAGCCCGGCCGGAGGCAGTTTCGTCATCGACACGGATGGGCAGCACGTCGTCCGCGTTACCAGCGTGGACAACGCGGGAAACACCGAGCCGGCTCACATCTATCAGACGAACATCGACAGGCAAGCGCCGCAAATCGTCATCGGGCCGCTGAGCCACTATCAACCCTCAACTCGCTTCGCAGTGACCTGGCCTGGCCCCGATCCGTCGCCGGGGTCCGGGTTGGGCAGCTACGACGTGCAGCTGCGCCGCGGTCTGACGGGATCATGGGAGCCATGGCTGACTGCCACACAGTTAACCGGCGCGCAGTTCACCGGGGAGCGGGGTCATTCGTACTACTTCCGGGTGCGGGGGCGGGACCGGGCCGGCAACGAGCAGCAATTCACCGGTGGCAGCGCCTATACTGTGATTGAATCGGTCCTGAATGGGAGATTTGACACGGGGACTTTCGCCGATTGGAGCAGTAGCGGGGATCTCTTCAAATCGGCCGTTCCACTGGAAAGCCCGTCGGGTGCGACGAGCTTTGTAGCTAGTCTCGGCACTCCCGACTACGGGCCCAGCCCCTATCCGAATCCGGGGCCTGGGGGGGGGGTCCCACCAGCCGATGCGACGATCGTGCAGACCGTAGCGGTTCCGAGTCTGACCCAGGTCGTGAGTCCGACCCTTTCATTCTGGTACCGGATCTACACCTACGATGTGCTGTACAGCCAGCGCCATCAGAAGTACTGGGACTCGTTTGAAGTCTCCGTGCGAGACACATCCGGCCAGCCATTGGCGCTTCTGTTGCGAGACGGCAATCCAACCCAGAACTACGGCACCTTATACGACACCGGCTGGCGCCACATCACTCTGGACCTGCGTCCGTACGCGGGACAGACGGTCCAACTGGCATTCGCAAACTACAACCGCTTTGACATATTTTTCAACACTTGGAGCCTCGTCGATAACATCAGTCTTCAAGATTGGCCTTACAGCCACCCTGTGTTCTTGCCACAGATATTCGGGGCTGGACCGGCTGCAGCCGGCTCTATAGCACCGAATGCCCGTGTCGTGGTTCCCGGGCAGTCAGGGGCGACGCCGGCCGATACATCGCCATCTCCGACCGGGGCAGAAGCACCGAAGCAGGACGGCAAACGATAGGATATCATTCGTGTCCCGCATTGGCGGGGAGGACGCATGAGCGAGCACGCCGGGCGAGTTGAGAACGTCGATGGACAGCCGGGCGTGGGTCCGAGCCCGCGGCCGCGCGGCCTGTCCACGCCCCCGCCCGACCCTGCCGAGGTGCTCTACTATGAAGGCATGGCCGCCTACCAGCATCGCAATTGGCAAGAGGCCCTCGATCGGTTCCGGCGGCTCAAGGCAATCCAGCCGAACCGGCCTGGGCTGGATGCCCTCCTGGATGAAGTGCGCTGGTTTCTGCAGCTTGAGGAAGCAGCACCTGCTTCGCCTGCCCAGGACCTGGGCGGAACGGGTGGCGCTCACTCCGGCTCCTCTGAACGTTGGCGAACCCGGGGCCTGGTTCTGCTAGGCATTATTGGCATTCTGGCCCTTCTCCTGGCGGCCTTTCAAGGACGAGTCCCCCCCGTCTTTTCCACTCCGACCGAACGCGAGATAAAGGAACTTTTCATCCTGGGTCAGGCCCGCCTGGAGGTCGGCGACTACGAAGGCGCTCAAGCGGCTTTCAAGAAGCTGCTGGATATCTCCCCCGGGGACCCCGAAGCTCAGGCGGGTCTCGATAAGGCAGTTCACCAGCAAGCGCTCGCCCAGGGCTACTACGCGGCCGAAGCGGCTATCGCGGAGGAGAACTGGGATGTTGCTGCGGATCAGCTCGCCAAAGTGGTTGCGCTGGACCCCAACTACATCGACGCGCAGGCCAAATTGGCCTTCGTTGAGCAGCGCCGCCGGCTGATTGCGCTCTATGATGACGGCAGTCGACTGTACGATCTGGGACAATGGCAGGACGCAATCTCCCAATTCGAGAAGATCCGTGGGCTGGATAGCGGCTACCGTGGCGAGGCAGTAACTGAATTCCTGTTTGTATGCTACCTCAATGCCGGGCGGGCGCTGATCGATGGGGGCGATGGTGCCGTCCCAACGGTGCAAGACGCCCTCGAGTACTTCTCCCGCGCTCTGGCGATCCACCCTAAGAACCGTCCGGCCGGCGATGCACGCAGACAGGCAGCTCTCTACCTGGACGCGGCCCGCTCCCTCGCCGGCAACAAGCCCATCGAAGCACAGGCACGCATCGAGATGCTTCTGGCCGAGACGCCGGCCTATGCTTCGGGCCAGGCTGCCAGGCAGCTCTACGATCTGTTGATCAGGCAGGCCGAAGCTGCCGTGAACACCGGCGATATCCCGGCTTCGCTCATCCTGTACCGGAAGGCGCAGGATGTGCCCAACTCTGACCACTCCCAGGCCGTCCAGGGCGAGAAGATCGCGCGTGCAATCACGCCCACCGCCACCCCAGCTCCATCCGCCACATCTCGGCCAGCAACGCTGTCTCCCACAGCAACGCCCTTTGCGGTCGTGCGTGACGGAGTGGCGAACCTCCGCGCAGGACCGGGCACTCTCTATTCACCCGTCGGCCAGGTTCGCGCCGCCGCGCCCGTCAGCATCACAGGTCGCAATGCCGGAAACACCTGGCTGCAGGTGTGCTGCGTCGCCGGGCAGGCAGGCTGGCTGGCGTCGGAGTTGCTGGATGTGCACGGCTCGCTCGATCGCCAGCCGGTTCTCACCCCTCCTCCGCCTCCATCGTCTCGCGAACAGCCCCTGGCCGTTGCTGCAACCCCGGCGGTTGCGTCCGGAGGACGCGTTTGCGTGCGAGGACAAGTCCGGGACATTCGCGGCGGGACATCTCTGCTCGGTTGGACCATTGTAATGCGCCCCGCCCCCGCCGATCAGGCGGCGCCGGACACGGCGAGATCACGTCTGACCGACGACAACGGCGCCTACCAGTTCGACGATCTGGCACCGGGTGTCTATGACTTTGAGGAGGGTGTGCCGTCCGGATGGAGTAATGTCAGCCCGCGCCGCACCACTGTCAGCGTCGCGGCAGCGGATGCCTGCATGTCGCTCGACTTCTGGAATGAGCGCGAGTCGAAATCAGGGTCCTCCCCTCCGCCGCGGTGATTTGCGATGCATTTGAAGCAGCTATTGTTGCGTTTGGGCGTGGCA
>Ga0315273_10008346_pt1 | contig 13050 bp, 12 predicted proteins | sample YL17G02_0_MG_FD_205753 | JGI IMG/M metagenome (GOLD analysis project Ga0315273, IMG submission 205753) | Sediment microbial communities from Yellowstone Lake, YNP, Wyoming, USA - YL17G02_0 | ecosystem: Environmental > Aquatic > Freshwater > Lake > Sediment | place: USA: Wyoming | collected...
ACGAGGAAGGGAAGGATGATAAACAGGGAAAGCACGAGCACGAGGGAGAAAAAGACAACGACTAGCCCGTCGTGATGCGGCGGGTGGGTGGCTGCGTGGCAGGCCCGCGGCTGCGCGCCACGCGCCGCCGCCACGGTTCCTGCACGCTCTTACCTACGCGTCTGGTCGTCGGTGCCGCCTTCGGTGGCCACCAGCCGCAGCATGACCAACGTAGCCTGGAACCGCGCATGCACCGCCTTCAGCGCGGCTAGCTCGCCAAGCCCGTCGGAGTTACTGCATTCCAGACAGCCCGGCAGGATCAGTCCCAGGCCGTTCTCTCCCGGCCTGCCGAGCAGCGGGGGCCCGGATTCCTGAGTCGCGGCGAAGACATTCGCGCTCAGTTGCCGGAGGCCGCCGGGGTTGGCGAACCGTGCCAGCGTAAGCTGTCCAAGGTCATGCATGGCGCCGTCGGCACGCTGGGCGACGATGCGCCCGTCGCTCGTGATGCCGACCTTGTCGCGCGGCACGTCGTCCGGGATCGTCGGCGCATCTTTGAGGCGGTAGCCGTCGCTATTGCCCAGCACCAGCTCGCCGCTGTCTTTGCAGACGAAGTCACCCGCCCGCGTATACCCGGTCCCGCCGCCGGGCAACTCGACCTGAAAGAACCCGTCGCCCTGGATCATGCCGTCCAGCGCGACGCCGGTCTTGATCGCGGCCCCTTGTTTGAAGAGGATTTCCTTGCGCGCCACTAGCGGCCGCTCGCCCGCTGTCGGGAGCGCGTTCTCTGACGAGGACGCGGCGGGCTGGTTCGCCGTCAGGGGCCGGTTCTCGATGAACACGCGCGTGCCTTTGAAGCCGATCACGTCCGCGTGCGCCGCATTCCAGGCGTGAACGTCCATCTTGACCAAGAGCGCTTGCAGGAGGGATTCCGTCCCGGCACGCAGGTCTGCCGGGACGCTAGAGTGTGCCAGTAGCTCGTGCCAGGTGTCGGCGCTCGCCGTGTCGAGCACGGCGTCCGAGGTGTGCAGATCGAGCCCCTCGGTGAGTGCCGGTCTTCGCACGCCTTGCCATTCGGCGTACGCCACCGGTATCTCGCCGCACACGAACGGGTGTGGTCTGGAGCGCTCCACGCCAGTGTTCACACAGCCGGTTGCCAGCAGCACCGCCGTGCTAACGAACGCTGTCGTTTTCATGCGCATGACCTCCTGTCGCGCCGAAGGACGTGGGGAGTCCTGGTGTACCCAACTCCCGGCTGCGCTCGCACGCGGCGACGATGGCGGCGACAATGCTCTCGAATACGTGATTCTGGCCCAGCGACGCGATGGCCGCCGCCGTCGTCCCGCCGGGCGAAGTGACCTTCTCGCGCAGCACTTCGGGCGGCTCGCCGGATTCGAGCATCATCCGCGCCGCGCCGAGTGCCGTCTGTTTGGCTAGCAGGTTCGCGTAGCGCGGCGACAGGCCCAGGCGCTTGCCGGCCTCGATGAGCGCCTCGGTGAAGAAGTAGTAGTACGCGGGCCCGGTGCCGGAGACCGCGGTGACGGCGTCCATCAGGGCTTCGTCGTCGATGTGGACGCTTTTGCCACCGGCCTCGAAGATGCGCTGCGCCCGCAACACGTCGGCCTCGCTGGCGTAGCGGCCGGCACACACGCCGGCCATGCCGGCCCCGACGTGCGAAGCGAGGTTGGGCATGACGCGGACGACGCGGGCCTTGACGTGCGGGAAGCAGTCTTCCAGGGCCCGCGTGGGGACGCCGGCCATGATCGAGACGAGCAGGTGGTCCTCGCGCACCAGGTTCGCAAAGTCGCGGATCACCTCGCGGTAGACCTGCGGTTTCACCGCGAGCAGCAGGATGTAGCTCTCGCCGACGACGCGCCGGTTGTCGTCGGTCGTCGCCACCCCGAAACGGGCCTCGAAAAGCTCGCGGCGCTGCGGGTCGGGATCGGCGGCGAGGATGCGGTCCTCCAGCAGGACGCTGTTGCGCAGCACGCCGTGGACGATGCCCTCGGCCGCGTTGCCCGCGCCGATGACGCCGATCTCGAATTGCGTGCGCAGGGTAGGCTCCTTGGCGCGGGTTGCCAGCCTATTCTATCGGGTCGGTGTGAGCGCGGCGTCGGACGGCCGGCGATTCGCGGCGGGCTGGCGCAGGATTCGTATCTCGGCCGGATGGGCAGTTTCGGAGCACGACGTCTGCGACCTGGCGGCCAGCATGTAGACGCAGTTGCTGTGGGGCGGTTTCTGCCAGTGGTGGTTTTCGAGCGTGAAGTGCGAGCGGATCAGCAGCTCCTGCAACTCGTCGAACGTCGGGTGCCACATGTGGTGGTCCGTCGGCGGCGGGGCGGCGCGGCCCAGGCACTTCCGGACAGCGGTGCGCACCGTCGCCAGGATTCCCGCCTGGCGCGGGCCGTGAGCGACGCGTGGCGCGTGCGGCGCGGCGCTGGTCCCGTCTTGACGGACGGCCACGCCGATCAGCAGCCTGCCGTGCGGACGCAGCACGCGGCGCGCCTCGGCCAGCGCCAGGAACGGATCGGCGAAGTGGTCGAGCACGGAGCGCATGTGTACGAAGTCGAAGCACGCTGCCCGAAAGGGCAGCCGCTCGGCCGGCGCGCGCACGAAGTTGCACGGCTGGCGCAGGCAGGGGTACGCGCGGAGGAGCGCCGGCTGCTCGTGCAGGTCAGCGAACAAGCCCGCGAACGGGTCGGCCGAGATGTAGGTGGCCGTGGGTGGCAGGAAGTGCCGCAGGCGCCCCTGGTGCCCGCCGACGTCCAGGATGCGCCCGTCGAGCCGGAACGCCTCCGTGTAGACCTCGCGCACCTCGTCGATTTGCCCCAGGTAGCGCCCTTCGTCATCCCGGTGCGCGAGCTTCGCGCTGTAGGACTCATACGCCTGTTGCCCCTCCCGCCACGGGGCGGTGACGAAGGTAAGGAACGCGGGGTAATCGAGCATGAAGTCCCACGCGCCGTTGGCCGCGCGCCCGAATCGCCGCCCGCAGACCTCGCAGTGGCACTCCGTCTCCTGCCAGTGCAGCGGCAGCTTGCACAGTGGGCACGCTAACCAGTCCCGCCAGGCGCCTATGTCCGTCGCTATAAACCCATTGAAACAAGCCATTTATGATCTTTCCGCGATTCCGCTTGCATCTTGCCGGATTGGCGTTATCCTTTACTCATTGGCGTAAACGCCTAAAGGATACGATCATGGCACGACCCACGAAACCATATCGGCAAGGTGACGGCTGGCGGTTTCAGTACAAGGGCCTTCGGCACTACCGCAGTACGGAGCCCGAGTGTTGGCTCCTGCTGGCCGAGCTGCAAGCCGCAGAGCGCGGCGCTAACGGGGGCGCGTCGCCGGCCGCCGATCCCGACCCGAAGATCATCACGCACCTCATCGCGGCATGGGGCGCGGAGCGCGTGGACAGGACCGGCAAGCCCCCCAAGTTCGGCCTGGCGATGCTCGAAGACTTCCGCCGGTTCGCCGGGCCGACGGTGCTCGCCGAGCTGCCCGCCGACATTCTCTTTCGTTACCACACGCACCTGCGCACCCGACTGACGCGCGGGGTCCGTGGCAAGCCACACCCGCTCGGCGCCGAAAGTCAACGCAAGGCAATCGCCTACGCGAGCGCGCTGCTCGGTTGGGCACACCGACGGGGCCTGATTGCCACACGACCCGATGCCCCGAGCGTCAAGCCGCCACCGTTCCGGCCGCACGCCCTGTCCAAGCCCGAGCTGGACAGCCTACTCGCCGGCCTCGCCGCCAACGGCAAGGGAAAGTACGTGCTGCGGCTGGTGCGCTTCCTGCTCGAAACCGGGATGCGTCCGGGCGAAGCGCGCAACCTGGAATGGACCGAGGTTGATCTCGGCCGCCGGGTCGTCACAATCCCGACGCATAAAACGCTGGGCCGACAAGCCCGCCCGCGGATCAAAACCGTACCGCTCTCGGACCTCGCCCTAGAGCTTCTTACCACGCTGCCCTACCGGGACGGGTTTGTGTTCCGCTCCGCGCTGGGCAAGCCGTACTCGGCCAGGGGCCTGGAGACGATCCTGCACCGGCACGGCGTCGGCGTTTATCAATTGAGACATTGCTGGGCGCAGGATCAGGCCGACCGCGGGACGCCGCCGCATATCATCGCCAGCATCATGGGCCACACGAGCAGCGAAATGCAGAAGCACTACTGCCGCGTCTCCGACGTCGCCTTGCACAACGCGGTAGCCGGTAACGGCCTTGGCACAATCACCCCGCCCGCCGACGCGCGGCCTTGATCCAGCCACGGCGAACCAGATCGGCCGTCGCCAGCTTGTGCATCCGCTCGGCCTGAGCCTCGGTGATTCGTTCCGGTTGCCGCTTAGGCGTCCACGCCCCCCCGAGGTAGTCGGCCACGGCCGTTTGTGTGAAGCGGTATTGCCCGACCCTGCCACTCACCGCGACCAGCCGGCACGCCTTTAACAATCCACGCCGGGCCAGGGTACGCACCTGACGCTCGGACACCCTTAGCACTTCGGCGACGTCGGCCACCGTCATCAGGCTTTCACAAATTGACATTTCACCCTCAGCCCCCGGTTTTGTATACAGGACACTCAAGGGATTGAAACGATGATAACTGACTTGCCTACTGTGATAGGATCGTGTGCCGGTACGCGCTTTATGCCTTTTTTGTAGTACCTCTGCATAGAACGCCTGCAAGCCCCGTATTGCTCGGCAGTCCTGTCTGGGTACCACCCGACGCCGCTGCGTTCGCTGGCGGGGCTAGGAACGCGTCCTGTGGGCATCTACGCAAGCCGATGTCGCCACTCTACTCGGGGTGTCACAGCCGACGGTCTCAGGTTGGTTAGATACAAGCAATATCAACGTTGATATTGCTTGTATAGAGCAAGCTAGCGGCATGGATCACACCAGACAGCACTGCACGGTGCCGTCGGCCGGGCAGTTGATAAACACAGTCTGCCCGCTGCCGGCGTGAAGGGTGTGCACCGCATCGCCAGGTATGGTGAATTCGACGCCGCCCGGCACGGTGCGCACAATCACGTCCACACTCGGGTGCAGCATAAGATGATAGCCCGCCGGGACCTCGACGGGCTGATCTGTGCCGTCGCCTACCAATGGTTCGAGACATATCATATTCACAGTTCTTGCCCCCTTATCACACGGACGCCGTTTACTCATTGCCGCGCCGTCCGTGTCCAGCCCATCTATCGTACCAGTACGTCTAGCTTTAAGACTATTGCTCTGAGGGCCAGGTGTACTAGCTATAAAGTACGTGTCAGACTCATCAGGTCTTCTTTCTGTTCTGGTATCTCTGCTTTCTGTTCTGTCTTCTGTAGTAGCGGACATTTTTGTCCGGCTGATAACGACCTTAAATGTCCGCCTGAGTCAGCCGGACATTTTTGTCCGCCTGAAAGGCTCGGCGTCACGTGGACAATCCAGAACGTCGCCCCGACGTTGCGGCGTCCCAGCGTGATCGGCGTGAGGTGCCCGCGCCTTTTGAGTTCGGTCTGAGCGCGCCTCACCTGACGGTCGGTGCCGCCGATCATGGCCGCAATCCGCTCTTGTGAGATTGTGACGGTCCCGGCCCGTGCGTGTCGAAACATCGCCAGCCAGACGACCGCCGCCGTCGGGGACAGTTCCCGCGCCCAGTGATCCAGAAAAGTGTTAAGTTCGTGCCAGCGGCCCCCCCTAGTGGGCCGTGCCCGTTGCCCGCTGTCCATTCTCGATTCCCTTCCAGTTGTGCGGCGACGCCGGGGCCGAGAGCCGCCTGGAAGGAAACGACCCCAGCCCCGAGCGTGCCACGTGATTACGCAAACGCGGGCCGATTGTCCGCGATCTTCTTGGTGTTTGTAACGATGGCCTCGATGCCCCGGACCATCCGCTCCGTTGCCCCCGTACCCAGCCCCCACAACGCCGCCCCGCTCATCGTACCGACCGTACTCCACTTCGCGGCCTGCTGTTCGTCGGGCAAAGGAGGCTCGTCTTCATAGTAGGGTGGCGGACCAACGAAGCCGCGGTCTTCCCCGGCCTGCTTCTGATACGCAGCCAGGGCTTCCTTCGCGGCGTTTAACTTCACCGCGATCTTGCCCAGCTCGTCATTGTCTTTCGCCAGCATGGCGTTGTATTCTGCGTCGTCGTAGGTGGTGCCTTCGGTGTACGCTTTCTTAGCGGCCGCCGTGGCCTTTATCAGGTCTACGGCGATCTTAAGTTTCTTGACCGCGTATTCCTTCTCGGCTTTCAGCATATCCAGCAAGGCAGCGTTACCGGATTTCGTCCAATCGTTGTGCATCTTGCCTAGTGTGGCACCGAACGCTTCTAGTTTGGTGTAGTTGGCTTCGGGGATAGGGAAGAAGTAGGATGCCGTGCGCAGGGCATCTGCTACTGTCAGTACTAGCTTTTGCAACTTCTTCGCCAGCCAGGCTACGCCCATATCCAGCGCCGCCTTAACACCAGCCCAACCCAACTTGAAGCTCTCAATCATGCTCGCCCAGCCCAGCTTTCCCGCGGCCACCGTCCCGGCCCATCCAATCTTCGCCTCTTTCACAACCCATTCCCAGACAGTATTGATCCCGCGGCCCGCCAACTCCCAGATACGGTAGATACCTTCCCCAATCGAGTACCAGACCTTCATGGCTTCGAGTTTGATCCCCAGCCAAGTGACATTGAACGTCTCTTTCAGGATGCCCAGGGCCGCGGCGATATTGCCGGCTGACAACGCCACCGCCAAGCTGTCAAAGCTGCTGGTTAGCGTGTCTATCCCGCCCGTGGCCGAGAGGGCCATGTACCCGATCCCGCCAAGTGCGGCGACGATCAAGGTGGACGGAGTAGATGCATACGTGATCGCGGCCCCGAGCGCCCAGAATGCCACGCCCAATGCGCCGACAAGCCCGATTGCCAAGGGTATCTTGACGATCAACTCGGCGTGCGTTTGTAGCCATTCCTTTGCGGACTTGGCAACCTCTCCGAACCGATCCGCCAGTGAAAGCATCGCCGGGGCCAGGGCAACGCCTACGGCATCAGACAGCCGATTCGCCGCGGCCTTCATAAACCCCCACGACTTCTCTACCTCGTGGGCTTTCTCGGCCTCGTCAGCGGACATGCCCAGCCCGTACTTTTTCATCTTGGCGGATGACTCTGCTAGCCCGGCCAGCACCGGCATAAGCTGATTGCCCGTGCGGCCGAACATATCCATCGCTTTATTTGCACGCACGGCTGGGTCTTGAATCTCCATAAGCGCTTCCGCGATGCGCTTGAACCGCTCGTCAGGCGACAGCTTTTGCAGGTCGGCCACGGTCAACTTCAACTCTTGCAGCGACTTGACAGCTGCCGGGTCTTTGAGCATCGCCCCGCCGATCACCTGCGCCATTTTGCGCAGGCCGACTTCAAGTCCCTCGATTGAAGAGCCAGCTTGACTCGCCGCGAAGCCCAGCTCGGCCAGCGTAGCTACCGCCATGCCCGTCCGCTCAGACAGGTGCATCAAGTCCCCGCCCCTTGTGGCGAAAGAGCGCAGGGCAAGGCCGATCGGCGCAAGGGCGGCGGAGGCCCCGAGCGCTACTCTCTGGCCGAAGTTTTGCATTCCGGCCCCTATCGACCGGGCAGCCTGCGCGAAGTCAGAAAGCCGCTTCTGGGCCGAAGCCATTCCGCTCATCAACCCGGCGGTATGCGCGCTGATCCTGACGACCGCGCCACCTGCCTCGATCTGCTTGGTTCCCATCGTCTATACTCCACATTGCAAGTTGTCTACAAACACAGAGCCGCAAGCGGGGGGCCGATGCCGGCGAAGGAACACCGACCCCACCGCCCACGGCTGGCGTCAATCTCCAAGAGCCCCGCGGCGGCGTCAAGTCGCCGGAGTCCAATAGGTGAATCCCCGCCAAACAGAAACCGTCACGCAAACTCTTGACATGCCGGCCACACCGACCGGCACTTGTCGGGGGCGGAGCACACTCGGGCGAAAAGCAATGGAGAACGCCTCAAGCGCGCGCCCGCCCTTGTCCAATGGGGCGCGAAGCGATGCTAAATGGTCCGACTGTGAATCGGCCCACGCCTCGCGCCCCGGTAAAGTCAAGAGGCGGGGCGAGCTGGTCCGAGGCCAACTCACCACGATGCTTAGTAAGCACCGCCGTCCGACGACGATCGCACCACGAAGGGGAGAGGTGCCCGCTATGGAGGAAGGCACCACTTTATGTCGAGTGCAACCGTCGGCCGACACCGCCCACAAACCCGGCATTTGGGCGCCGGGGTCATGTCTACTATTACGACGCCGCCCCATATCGCGAAAGACAAGGACGGGGGTCGGTTAAAGAACAACCTACGTCGATGTAGCCTCTGAACATGAGGCCCAGCTCGTCCGGGGGCGGAGTAACGCTTTCCACCGTCGGCCCCTCGCGATTCCCCAAGAACCCTACCGTCACGGCCCCATCCGTCGGCGCCGCGAACAGGAACCAGAGCGCGGTATTGTCCGTCGCCACAGACGATCCCGTGTACACCCATTTCTGGAATGCCGGGTAGTTCGTCAGTCTCGGCTGCACCGCCAAGGCAACCGTACCAAACAGTGGATTGCCGGTTGGCAGTTGATCGTTCCCCGCGCCAGAGGTGACGTACCGCGCCAACTCGGCACTACTCAGGATCGCCCTGGCCGGAAACTCCAGCTCCGGCGGCACGAGCAGCACCCTTGCCCGCAGGTCCAGGTTGTGGCCTTGCCCGTCAGTCTGGGCAGTCATCGCGCTCATTGCCGTGGCCAACGTCGGCGCAGACAGAGCATAGGCCGCACCATCCAGATAGTTCGTGTTGCCCGCCCCGATCCAGAACGGCGACCCGTTCGGGTCAGCGTTCGCCAGGATCGTTTTGTAGACAACATCGGACACGATTCGCGCGCCGCTCCGGCCTATCGCAGCAGCCGCGCCGGTGAAGATTCCCAAATCATCATTGATTACGCAGGTCCGGTCCAGGCCTAGGACCGAGCCGTAAGTCAGCAACGTCACCGTGCTCGTGCCCTCATTGATTGTCGTATGCTTGAGCGGACCGCCGGGTGCCTTGATCTGCATGTCGCCCCAAATCGCGCGCACGACAGTCGCCGGATGAAAGTTGTTCAGCGGCTTGATCGTGCAGAAGCTCCGCCAGCTCGCCGGCGAGTCTCGGTAGCTCTCTTGTGCCAGCTTATTGGCCGAGGACCCAAGTGCAACGTCTAAATCAAAATTGCTCGTGAATGCGGCCCGAATACACTCGTCGCGGTCACGCGGCACGTCCCGCCCGGCGGCGCGGATCGCATACCCGCACAAGTCCAACAAGCTATTGATTCTGGTGTCCCTTGCGGCTTGACACGCCCGCGGACCGTAGGCGGCCTCCGCGGCCTTCCCAAAACCGGCGCGCTCCATCAGCCACGCGCCCATAATGGTGCGCGGCTCCTCACCCGAGCCCCCCCGATGGGGCATTGGTCCGATCGGCGCCGACCGCCGCACACTGGTGAGCATGGCCGCGATGGTCTGGTCTTTCGTCCAGCCCGCGCTTACCGCTTCGTCCACAATGTCAAGGCACTCATGCTCTTTCGCGGTCGCCAAGATTTCCTTGACGCGCTTCCGCTCCGCCGCCAGTGCCCCCTCGTCCTGGAGCTGCTTCTCTTTGTCCACAACCTCACTCCCCACGATAGTATCCGACACAACCTCACCCCTCGCCGCTTTTGCGGCTGCTATGCGGGCGGCCGTCTCGCCGTCCGCGCCTAGACTACAAACCGATATTTCCCGAAGCGTAGATGCACGCGCGATCTCGATTGGACCGTTCCACGTGAATCCGTTAGCGGTCGCCGTTGCGCCAGCCCGCACAAATTCCACTTCCTCGGCCGAGACGTTCAATGACGCTTGCCAGGGGAAGCCCGCCGCTGATGCAGCAACAAACTCGCTAGCCGCTATACCCGCACCCGACACCACACCTCTCGCCGTCACCGTCGATACGGTCTTGTGGATTTCCGTTGTGTGCGCCACAATGGCCGCCGGCAAGTGATCCTGCAAAACCGCATACCGGGCGTGCGGGGCCTTCAAGCCGGCAATGTCAATTACAACCTTGTCCCAGCCGGCCGCATGAATGGCCTTCCCGGTGTAACAAAGTATCTCGATCTTGGCGAGCCCCTTGGCGGCCGTCGCCGCAATCACCCGCACCTCGCCGGCGCAGGTAATCAAGCGATCATTCTCAGACATAGAAAACCCCGAATCGCTATTGACTAGAACGGCAAGGCCGTCTCGGCGTCCTGGTCAACCGGCGACACTTGCGTACCCGAAGGATAGAAGCGCACGCGGCTGTACTCGCCCCCATCGGCTCCCGGCTCAATCACAGTGACCAGCCCCGGACAGTCGAATGAGAACTTGAACGGCAGCCCGAACAATGCCGAAGCCACACGCCGAGCTTTCACGACTTGCCCGAAGCGCGCGTTGGCGACGAAGCACCAGTGCGTCCAGCTATCCCACGCCCCGGCCGCGTACAGCACCTCGGCCGCCGCGTCGATTGCCGCTTTGCTCCACTCGCCGATCTTCGCCACATCTACCTTGCCATCGCCCACGAGCTTGAGCAGCGTCGGCGGTTCACACCGGAGCCCGCGGAGCTTCAATTCCGACACGGCCGCCGCCGTCCCGATGGGATATTCGACAGGCGCTTCGCCGGGTATCAGCTCCATCAGCTCGTCGTAACTTTCCCGATCCCAATAGTGTGTGAGTCTACCCATGCCAGCGTACCCCTTTCTTGGCGCAACGTTCACGCCAGTCTATTCGGTTCACCATGTCTGTCTGTACCTCTTGTAGTTCGCGTAACACCGTCTCTTGATCCAGGCCCAGCTTTGCGGCAATGTCCGCGACGATCAGCCCCGTACACTTCCAGCGGACGATCTGCCGCCGTTGCTCCGGCATTTGATCCAGCAACTTCTGGACCTTGGCCTCTAGCAGTACCCACAGGCGACGCTCCACCGCGGGCGGCAGTCGGCCCGGCTCTCCGAGTGCCGTCTCGGCGTCCTGCAACTGGTTCGGCGCTTCGTATGGTGTCTTGCCGCCGCCGGCCGCAGGCAACTCGCGTGGTTCCTCGGCCCATTCCTTGGCTCGGCGGCAAAGCTTCCGCTCCTCGTCTATCGCGCGCGACCGTATGCGATTTATTGCAAGGCCCGGCTGCCCGGTTTCCTTCAACACTGTGAAGCCAGCCAGCGCCAGGTTGTGCAGGATCGCCTCCAGGTCGTCCTCTGTCGCCCACACGAACTTGCGCCGCAGGAGGTCCATCGCCTTGACGGCCGCGTTGTAGACCGCCAGGGACCCCGGATCGCCGCCCTTGCGCAGGGCCGCCCGTATCCAGCGGATGTTCTGCCCCAAGCCGGTGGGGTACTCCGCCCTCTCCCGCTGATGCTCGTCTACCCCTCCCATATCCGTTTCGGGCGCGCTACCCCCCGGCGGTTTTTCGTGGTCGGCCACACCTAACCCCTTTGCCCATCGGCAGTAAAAATTCTCCAGATTTTCTCAGGTCGCGCGCGTTCGGTGCGCGCCTACGCCACCACGAAAAACGTATCCGCCGCTGGCACGGGCGCGGTCGATCCGCTCGCCGGCAAGCCGTCCAGGGCCGCAGCCCGATCCGCGATGCTCAGTTTCGCGTAGGTTCGCATCGTCAAGTCGGCCGTCGAGTGCCTCGCCAGGTCCATGCACACTTTGACCGACGCACCGCTCTTGACCAGCCCGCTTATGAACGTCGTCCTCAGCGCATGAAAATCGACCACACGCCCCTGCGCATCCGGCGTTTTGAGAAAGCCCGACCGCTCCCGCTCTGCCCTCTCGGCCGCCGTGGTCGCTTCCGCCAGCCACTTCGCCCGCGCCGCTTTGAGATCGTGGCGAAGCATGGACGCCCAGCTCGAAGCGTCGTGCTTCAAACAAAACGGCCGGTCGGACCACGCACCGGGAAGCCACGCGCGCAGGCGTTCGGCCAGGTCGTGCCTGATCGGTTGTGAAACCGGCTGCCGATTTTTGCTCGCCCCGGCCGCGAGGCGGATGCACGGGGGGTCTGCAGCAAGGTCGAAGCTCTCGGCGCTCAGGCTTCGCAGTTCGCTCGCCCGGAATCCCGTCTCCAGCGCTAGCCGGTAGAGCCATGCCCGCAGCGGTCCCGGAAATCCTAGCCGTCGCTCGCCGGTCAACGCCGCCGCAATCAAACGCGCGCATTCGTCGGGCGTCAGGGCCCTGCGTTCCCGAGCGGCTATCGACTTGGGCAACCGGACGGCCGATGCGGGATTCTCGGCGCGTAGGCGCATCCGCACCGCCCACGCCCCGAACCCGCGCAGATAGCGCAGTTCCTTGTGCCGCGTAGGCTCGCCCACAAGGGCCCTACGGGCGTCCAGGAACGCTTGCACGGCCGCGGGTGTCCAGTCGGCCAGGGTCCGCACGCCCTGAGCCTTGGCGAATTCCGTCAGCGTCCGTTCGGCAATCGCGCGATGCCCGTCGCTGTGTGCGGCCAGCGACCGCATGTAGTCGGCTTGCGTCTGCGCCCAAGGCAACGCGCCCTTGCCCAAAAGCCACGAATTCAGCTCGGCCTCTTTTTCGCGCCGGAACAATCCCGCAAGTGCCTGTGTCGGGAACGCTCGGCGACGGACACGCTCGCCGGCGGCCGGATCGCACCACGCGACGGTAAAGCCGCCACGATCGGTGCGCCGGCCGGTCCCGCACCAGAGCCACGCTTTGCGATAGTGTTCGCGCTGGGACACGTTGCCTAGCTCGCCGCCTTGACCACCCGCTCCGCCAACGGAATCCAGGGCTCGATAGCCTTGAACGTGGGGCGCTTCCCACCGGGGGGCGGTGGCGTCAGCCGGTGCAGGAGTTCGGCGACGGTCAAGGTCGCGTCCATGATCGGGTCGGCCTTGCGCCGCTTGCGTGGCCGAGCGTCACCTTGGGCGACGGTTTGCGCGCTGATTAGGCTGTCCAGCACGATCCCTTGCAGCGTGCCAAAGATCGGGTCTTTGCGGAGTTGTCGATACGTCATCACGGTTTGATCCTCCATGCGGGTAGCCCGTCCCAGCCCGCTATCCGCCCGGTGGGGCGGCTGGGGGCTTGCGCTAACCCAAGGCTGGGGCGGGTGGCTCGC
>Ga0315273_10008347_pt1 | contig 13049 bp, 18 predicted proteins | sample YL17G02_0_MG_FD_205753 | JGI IMG/M metagenome (GOLD analysis project Ga0315273, IMG submission 205753) | Sediment microbial communities from Yellowstone Lake, YNP, Wyoming, USA - YL17G02_0 | ecosystem: Environmental > Aquatic > Freshwater > Lake > Sediment | place: USA: Wyoming | collected...
TCGGCCCGTCCTCCCCGTGGATGCGGAGGTACTGGTGCCCGAACTCCAACACGTAGTTCTCGTCCACGCTCGGCGCGAACGGGATCAAACGGACCTGTGACCCGTCCTGGAGTTTCGTGGGGACGTTCAACTCGCTCCCGGCTCGGTTATCCACGCCGCCGTGAGGGTTGACGACGAAGTTCTCGCAGAGTCCGAGCGCCTGCCCGAATCGCTGGAGATCCGTGCGCCCACCGAGATACGGCGAAAGCTCGCCCCCGATGAAGGCGGACTGCGACACCGCCCGCGGGTTCGGCATGTCAGTACCTCGACCGAGTGAAGGCGTCCTCCCGAGGAAGGTCGGGCTGGCCTTCGTTGAGGGCCGCGGTCCTCGCGTAGAGCATCGCGGTCTTCGCCGAGTTGATGCACATGGAGACGACCTCTGGGCGCATCGTCAGCGGGATCGAGATCTCAGCCGCGAGCAGCCACGAGAGGTAGTCGGCGAACTCCGGGGGGTACGCCTCGGGCGGCATCTGATCTGTCGTGTAGACGAGACGAGCTTCGGCCTCGTCGGTCAGCAGCGTTGTGCCGCGAAGATCGGCGCTGGCCTCAAGCTCCCAGCGCACAAGCTCTTCGGTCGTCGCGTTGCGGAGCACGGCCTCGATGTACCTCGGCTTCACGCAATCGACAGGGAGGGCGTAGCGGTACGCCCACAATGGGTTCGGCTGCTCTTCCAGAAGAGCGAGCAGTGCTCGTCGCGATGCGAAGGGCCACGCGTAGCACGCGAGGGCGAAGCGCACTCGTCCAGGCCACACGAGCGCGAGCGCGCGCGATTCCTTCGACGAGTCAACGCCGTGGTCTAGGGAGGCGATGGGGTCGAAGCTCCCGATACGAGAGAGAGCGGTGTTGCATATCTCGATCTGTCCGGCCATCCACACCCCCAGATGCGCCCGCCCCCTTTCGAGAGCGGGCGCTAGTTGTTACGGGTCAGCGATCAGATGCCATCCGCTTCCCACCCCTGGACACCTCGGACATCGACGGCTTCGAGTCCACGGGGGCCGCGGGCGGGGCGAAAGAACCGAAGGCGACGGCCCCACGAGGCGGGGGCATGTCGTCGGGAAGGTCGAAGGGTTTGTTCGCCTCGTACAGGACGCCCTTCACCGAATCGAAGAACCCGCGGTCGGGGTGAACCCACGTCTTCATGCGAACCTCCTAGATGTGGTTGGTCTGGGACTTGTGAACGAGGCCGATGGTCAGGAGGCACGGGTCGTTGCCCGACACCGTGAACGTCCCGACAATCGTCCCGAGGATCTTGACGTACCGCTTCACGTCCACGTTCATGTGCGACGGGAACGCGAACTGGTACCCGGCGACCAACTGAGCAGCCGGGATCACGGCGGTTTCGATCAACTGCGTCGTGCCGTCGGCAGCTACCGCGGCCCACCCCGTGGAACCGTCGGCGGAATCCTGGAGCGTCAGCTTCATGGACGTGCCGCCAGCGCCAGCGAATGTCGCGTTGACGATGGCTTCCAGCACGAGAGGGTTGGACCCCGAAAAGAGCTTTCGGAGAGGGAGGGTCGGGGAGCCTGCGGGAACCCCGCCCGCGTTGAGGTCGATGATGTCGGACGATGGCGTTCCGGTGAGGAACGCTGCCGACTTGAACAGAAAGTCGAGACCCGCGTCGTGAAGCATCTGTGTCTCCTGCCCTAGGTGATGCTCGTCTCGGCGATGCCGAGCGAGTCGAGGGTGCGGATGGGGATGTTCTGGAAGAAGGGGATCTTCTTGCCGGCGTAGGTGTCGAGTGTCAACTGGCTCGACGCCTTCAGCATCGCGCCCTTGTGCAGAGCGGATGCGACGGCCCGGTTCGTGTAGCAGATGATCCGGGAATCGGTCTCGTCGAAGATCTTGTAGTACGCGTCGATCATCGCGTCGATGATCGCAGTCATCGCACCGTTGGTGTTGGCCGCCAACGCCGACGCGTCGATGTTGCGGACCATAGAAATTTGGCGCTGGTCCTCGATGCAGAGCCCGAGGTTCCACTTCCAGTGCGTCATCCACCATGTGTTGATCTTCCCGGAGTCCTCCAGCACGACCTTCCCGAGGTCTTCCTGCTGGATGCCGCCCACCGTCCCCTTCGGGAAGATGAGGTAGCAGCGACCCTCGCCCCAGGCGACGAAGAGGATGGTGCAATTGTCGGCGCTGCTCGACACGATGCCGGCCCCGTTCGTGCCGTACGGAGCGGCATTGAGCAGAACGATCTGGCTGCCGGTCGCCCCCGAGGTCGAGCCGAAGCGCGGCATGAACCCGTGGAACTTCTCGGGCGTCGCCTTCACGTTGCCGTACAACAGCGTGTTGGACGCTTCGATCTTGAGAGCGTTCATGAACTTCCGGTCCTGCGTCGCACGGAACGCCGCGGCGGCTCCGTTCAACTCGGCGAGACCGCAGTCCACCTTGCTGTAGCCTTCGAGCATCGCGCACGTCTCCGTGAACTGCTCGTCGGTGCCCTTCGAGGACGCGACGCCCTCTCCGAATCGACGCCACCCGACCGCGGGCAAGCTGGATTCGGCTGTGAACGTGTGACCCGCCGTCTCGTTGCCTTCCATGGCGACGGCGTCTTCGATGATCGGCAGGCGCTGGGCGAGCCGGTCTACGATGTTGGACTCGATCCCGCCGTTCGGCTGCATGACGTGCAGCAGATCGGAGAGAGTCGGGTTGGTGGGCAGAATTGCCATTGGTGCTTACTCCTCTTTGTCCTTGAACATGGTTGGGTACGCCTGACGGAGCAACTCTTGCTCAGTGAGTGGCCCGGACTGCGATGCCTCGCCACCCTTGCCAGGCGCTGTCTCCTCGCGAAACGCGAGGGCGACCTTGCGGAACAAGCGCACCATCATCGGATGCTGGCCGATGCTCGTGGTCTTCCCGCTCTTCGGGTCGAGGATCACGAGATCGTCCACAGCCTTGAGATCGTCCGGGTCGGAGAACTTCTGGAAGCCCTGCGCTGCGAGCCTCTTCGTCTCCTCGAACTTCGCTCCTCCGAGATCCGCGTCCTTCTGGATCTCATCGAGCGCGGCCACGTTCTGAAGCGCCAGGTTGTCGTCGAAGGCTTTGAGCTTCGCCGCCTCGCTCGACCCCTGCCACTTCAGCCCCAGGTCCAACAGCTTCTGCGCGATCTTGGGGTCGAGCTTCTCGGCTTTCGCCAACTCGACCAGACCACTCACGGCAGACTCGTCGAGCACGACCCCGTCCGGGGCTTTCAGGTCGTACACGATCTCCACGGGCGCTGCGTCTGCGGGTTTCCCCTCGGCAGCGGACCCAGGATCTGACAGGACGGACTTGACCGGGGCCGGTACAGCCTCGGCCACTGCGGGAACAACCGGCGCCGCAGCGGCGACCGGCGTTGCAGTTACTGCGGGTTCACCCATCGGACTTCTCCTCGTCTTCCATCTGACGAACGAGCGGAAGGCAGACGCGCCGTAGACGAGCGGCGAGCCTGTGCGCTGCGTTCAGTTCACCGAGCGCGAACGTCGTCGCCCGGTCGTTGTCTCGATACCCCACGGAACCGAATCCCCCGTCTCGCAAGAGCATCGCCACGAAGCGCCGACCCGAGGACGTGCTCATGACGTGGCGCGCGTCCGCGTCCTCCTGCAAGAGCCGCAGCTTCTGCTTGTCGCGAGCACGCTCGACCTTCTTGGGGTCGGCGGTCTCGCCGATCTCGGTCAGTTCCCGAGGCTCGCTCATTGAGGAATCCCCGGCTGCAACGCGTTGATCAGGCCCGCGATCGTTCCGGGCTGCCGCGCATCGGCGCTCGCCATGTTGAGCGCCGCGGACGACGCGTCCTTCATCGGCCCCGCGGCTGCGGCCATCGCCGCCATCTGCTGCTCCTTCGCCTTCTGGTCACGGATCGCCTTGAGTTTTTCGCCTGTGCGAACCACGGACGGAGACGTGCCCAGCATCCCGGCGTAGTCGTCGATCACTTCGTCCATGTCGAGCTTGTCCGCGGCCTCGGGGTACACCTCGACGTTGGAGCCCACGAAAGCCACGAGACGTTCGAGCGACACGGTGCCGAGCAGCTTCTGCGCCTGCGCGAGCACCGAGATGAACTCGACGCGAAGCTCCATCCCCTGAAGCTCCGGTGGCGCTGGGGGCACGAGTCCTTTGCGGAGCATGATCTCGAACACGCGGTCGATCAGGGGATGGAGCAGTTCGTCGTGCAGCCGCTCCAACACCGGGCCAAGCTGGAGCATCTTCTCTTCGTGACGCTCGTCCACTTCACGAGCCGTGATCGGCTGCGCCTGCGCGGAGTTCGCGAGCATGAGGAACAGGTCCGCGTAGAACTGCTCCATGATCCGCTTCTGGTGCTCGGCGATCTCCTCGCGTAGCAGGAACGCTCGCGAGTCCACCATGTACGCGGGCTCGAACTTCTGAGAGCCGCCGTCCGACTCGACGAACGTCACGTCACCGGCCAGCGTCGAGCGGTGCTTCTGCTGCAACGTGACGGGCCCAACCATCGGCGGGTTCGTGGCCTTGTCGAGAGCGGAGAGCTTCCGCTTCTCTAACTGCTGGAGCCCCTTGATGTCGCCGAGCGCCTCCATCGCCGGCGACTCGCCGTAGGCGTCCTGTCCGTTCACGTCCCAGCGCGGGACCATGCACGGGAACTCGTGGTAGCCGTTGCCCTCGTACAGCGGCGGGCCATCCATCAGGCCGCCTTCGAGTTCCATCCACACCGAGCGCCACCGCTTGCCTTGCTTGCCCAGTTGCGACGCGTTGTAGGTCTCGTTCGGCTCGATGACGTGGAGCAGCGGCACCGACGTGTCGTGCTCGTTGCGCTCCCACTTCAACTTGAGACTCTGGCTCGCGTTGTCGAGCCCGAACTTCTGAGCGATCTGCCCGACCGTCATCGAGGTCTCGTGATAGAGCGTGTCGATGGTCATGCGCTCGGAGTTCTGCACGCAGTACGAGCCGACCGGGTACGAGTAGGCGCGGATCACGTCGAGGTCGTCCTCCTCGACGCAGATGGCCGAGGTGCCCCACGCCCCGAGGTCTCGGTAGCAGAGCGGGAGCGCGTTGTAGATGTTCGACCTGGAGAACACGGTCCGCATCAACTCCTCGACCTCGTGCAGCCACCCGCGCACGTTCTCGGAGTCCATCAGTTCGTCGTAGGGCGTGATGAGACGGAACCACGGGCGGGCCGGTGAGGAGATGCCGGACATCATGCCGGACGACAGGATGCGAAGGGCTCGGATCTGCGTCGAGTTGATGATCTTCTGCGAGAGCTTCTGCCCTCGGTTGCGATCGGAGTACAGCAGCCGCAGTCGGCGCGGATGCGTGAGTTCGGCGATCTCGCGGTAGTGGCTCACCCACGGATCGCGCTCGATTTTGAGCGCAGCGTAACGCTTCAGGAAGCCGCGCTTCGAGGTGCGGCGCTTCTCCCGTGCGATGCGAAGTACCGAGCCCACGGTCGCCATTAGTAGCTCGACTCCGACTTCGGAGTGCCGGTGACGTAGGGAGACGACAGGATCGTCGAGTGCCTACCGGTCGATTGCAGCGCCTTCTGCTTCTCGCGCTGACGAGCGAACATCACCGTCGGGTCTATCATCGAGGGCGGGGGCTTGGGCTCCTTGAACTTCGGAATACTCGGTGTTCCCATCTCCTCCTCACAGGCTCTTGGCGAGGATGACGCGAAGCGCGCCACGGACCGCTCGTCCGATCTTGGCGTACTGGCCTTCCGGCTCCATCGTCGGCAGCGACATCTGCAACTCGAACTCGGACATCGCAGCGTTCTCAATCGCGCAAAGAGCCGTGAGCCGTGCGCCCGCGTTCGCTTCCAGCGCCGTGATCGCGTCGTTGTGCGCCGTGTCCTTGGTCGCGAGCGTCCCTGCCGCCGACACCTTCGCGTTGTACTCGTCACCGCTGCCGAGCGATCCCTCTGTGATCCAAGCGGACTCGGCAGACTCCCACGCATCGACCGCGTCCGACCACTCCGAGTGCGCGGTGTCGTAGTCATCGACCGCGGCGGCCTTTCCCGACACCGCAGTCGCCAGGTCGGCCCACGCGGACACCACGTCGGCAAGCGGCGTCTCGAACGTCGCAACGTACGAGGGATGGAGAACTAGGTTCGGGGTGGTCATGTCGGTCTCCTCATAGGTCGTTGACGCACTTGTTGTCGTTGCCGCCCAGGGCGACATTCATCGAGGCCACGATGTGGTCAGAGAAGGTGAGCGCGAGCGAGTCGGGAAGATCCGGTGACGGCAGCCCGAGCGCGAGCATCTTGTCCTTCGGAACGAGCGCGAGTTGCTGCGTCTTCATGTGCCACTGGTAGTCGCGAGAGACAAGCTGCTGCTCAAGCTCGGGGTCATCAGGGATGGCGCCGGTCTCCAACCAGTCGCGCATGCGGGCCCAGATCTCCGAGCCCTTGTTGAGGTACTTCTTCTGGTCGGTCGCACGAGATCCGAACTGCACTTCGCGCATCGGGTAGCCCGCGTGCTTCAGCATGTCGATGATCGGGCCACCGAGCCCGCCGCCGTCGGCGAAGATCGTGTGGACCTTCACGCCCTTGACTCGCAGCGACTCGATCACCTGCGAGACCATGCCTGCGAGCTTGACGCTGTCGCGCTCGCGCCACTTGGCCCACGGGATCGAGCGAGCATCGCGACCGCACCTGAACGACAGCACCGTCTCGCACTCGCCCGATCGAGCGAGGTCGAGCCCGGCGACGATGGGCTGGTGGTGGTCGAGGTAGCCGGGCCGGCGCCTCGCCTCGGCCACGACCTGCTGCGAGATCAACTGGTACTCGGACTGGAGCGGGAACTCTCCACGCACGCGGACGCGCACGATGTCGCTGTCCTCGCCGTAGTCCTCGACGAGCTTCGCGATCTGCTGCTTGTTTGTGCCCTCGACCGTGCGCGAGTCGATGTGCCGCGTGCTCCAGCGATGACGCAAGCGACCGAAGCATTCTGCGAATCGCCCGGTCTGGCGCGTGGGGTTGCCCGGCGCGAACCAGACGATCTCGGTGTTGTCGTCCGTGAGCACACCCTCGGTCACTTCCCAGATCTTGTCGTGGATGGCCGACGACTCGTCGAAGATGATGACGATCCGCTTGTGCTCGTTGTGCAGACCGGCGAATGCTTCGGTGTTGTTCTCGGACCAAGGAATGATGTCGATTCGCCAGTTGTCCGCGTGCTTCTGGTCCTTGATCGACATGCGCGTCGCAGTCAACTCGAAGTGATCGCTGTTGAACGCGAGCCTGTGCCACTTCGCCACCTCGGGCCACGTCTTCGTGCGTAGCTGCGTGTCGGTGTTCGCGGTGACGATGCCCCGCGTGTCTTCGTGCGTGGACATCGCCCACATGATGATCATCGCGACGAGCGCGGACTTGCCGATGCCGTGTCCGGACGCGACCGCCATCTGCACGGCGTCCCATACGCGGGCCTCTTCGTTCGCTGCGAGCTTGCGACCTATCTCTTCGAGCACCTCGCGCTGCCACTTGCGCGGGCCGTCGGAGTGAGCGAGTTCGCCTTCGCCCCACGGGAACGCCCACAGGACGTAGCCGAGCGGATCGTGACGGAAGCCGTTGAGATCCTCGGCGAGGGTGTCCCTGCGCGAGCGGAGATTAGCGACGGCTTGCACGCTCTCTCGCCTTCTTGAGTGCCTCGGCGAATCCCTCGGCGAGGTTGTGCTCGTGGACTTCGGTGAAGAGCTTGAGGTGCTTGCCGAGAAGCTCGTAACCCTTCAGGCTCGGGTTCGGCTCGAAGCGCCACTCGCCGGTCTCGTTTCCGTCGTCATCGAGCACGGGAACTTTCTGCAAGCATCGCTCAATGACCTCGCGAATCCCATTGAGGACGTAGTCCTGCGTGATCTCGGTGCGCTTGCTGCGCTCTTTGGCCGCGGCGTTAACCGCGGCCTGGATTTCTGGTTTTTTCAAGTTCTCGTGGCCGATAGCCCCAGCGGTGAGAACGCTGTACCCGGCCCTGATCGCAGCTTGCGTCGCGTTGAGGTCAATGAGGTACTCGGCCACGAACTTGGCTTGCTTCGCCGTGAGCCGACCGGTGGCCATGTCGCGAGGGTATATCCAATTTTTTGGATGTCAACCCAATAGTTTGGATGGGCTCTGTCGCTTTGCAGGCTGCCCCTGGTTGCGTCCGGGGTGTCAGGACAGGCACCTAAGGCCGTTTTGCACGCCTGGGGGCAGCCGCGGGCCTTCTACCCCCAAAGGAATGGGCGGGATGACGGCAGTTACGCCGGTTCCCGCCCGTTCCCCCGTTCTCCGAGTGGAGGCCCGTTGAACGTCGTCAGTCTATCAGACCGGCCCGATCTCGGTTCCTCCGGTCGTACTCTTCCCGCGCCAGCGCCAGCTTCGCGATTTCCTCCTGCTGCTGCGGGGTCCGATGCCTCACCGGCTCGTCCACCAGGGGCCTCTTGTAGAACGACACCGGTCCCTCCATGTACTGCCGCACGATTCCCCATCTCCGCTCGTTCACGTCGGTTTCATTCATTTCGCCTCCATCGTGACTTTGATACGCAGTACCTGGCACACGCGTTCCACGGTCGAGTAGCTCGGGACAACGCGTCCCGACTCCAATCGGTAGATCGACTGCACGCTCACGGGGCTACCTCGCAGGGCGCACGTCTTCGCGAGATCGGCTCGGCTCCATCCCCACGCCTCTCGAGCGGAGCGCACGATGTCGCCGATCATGCGCTGCTCGCTTCTCTTCGTCATCGCGCACCCAACTTTCTCAGCGACACGGTGTTGTCCTTCGCCGATTCTGCGAAGACGTGTCCGACGGAGTTCGGCTTCTCCCACGATGCGCGCCTTCGCTGCCCCGCTTCGCACGAGCACGGCGCCGCGAACGTCCCGAGGTTCCGTCCCTTCTCGTCGATCCGCTCCGAGAGCACGACTGCCTTGTCGTGGCACTTCAGGCATCTCACGGTGTTCCTGGCGTCGTCGAGCACGTCGTATCGCTCGGGCTCGTGAGCGAGGCCTCGAAGATCGACCGGCTTCGGGAACCACTGGTAGTCCTCGACCGCGCTCTGACACGCCCTCTGGATCGCTGGTATCGAGAAGGGCTTCATCGCGAGGAAGTAGGTGTCCACGAGGTCTTCGTCGACATGGCGCTGGTACACGGTCGCGAGCTTCGCGAGCATCCGTGCGAACTGGGGCTTGTCTGATTCCGTCATGGCTTCCTCTCTGCCCACTCTTGGGTCACGCGGCGGTTCCGGTCTTCCAGGGTTTCCTTCGGCGCGGCTCCGCGTTTGTCGTTCGCCTTGTTCAGCCACCGGACGAGGAAGCTCGGCATCCCCCTCGCCGTCTTCCGGTTGTTCGCTCCGACCCAGGCGAGGGCCTTGCGGCATTCTCCGAGCACGTCCGTGCCCTGATAGAGCTTCGACCATGCGTCCACCTGTGAGGGCGTGAGATCCCAGCTTGGGGGCCCGCTCCCATTCGTGGGAAACACGAGAACCGGAGGCGCCGCCGGCTCTGTCGTCGTAGACGACGGAGCTAACGTTCTTTTCTTAAGTGCGGGTGCGGGTGCGGGTGCGGGAGCGGGAGCGGGAGCGGGAGTGCTGCCGTTTGCCATGATAGTTGCTATCCGTTTGCTATCCGCTTGCCATCTAGAAGCCGCACCCTTGCTACCCGCTTGCGATCTAACGTTTCGCAAGGTCAACCCGCTTGCCTTGCGTTTCTCTTCCCTCTCCATCCGCTTCCTAACGTACTCCGGGGCGTGGTCGAACAACTCGTGGATCTGGTAGGTGCCATCGTCGAGCACGTCAATGAACCCACTCTCGACAAGGGCGGGAGTGAGGTCTCCGCTCTTCCCCGGCCACTCAACGGCGGCCTCAACGTCGAGCGAGCTTCCGAGCCTCGGGTCTCCGTCCGCGTACGCCGCGTTCCACAGTAGCTCTAGGACGCCCACGGCAAGCGGCTTGTTGCCTTTCAGTAGGCGGGTGAGTGATCGAAGCTTTCGATGCGTGAAGAGTGTAGGTCGTGACATGTTTCTCCCCTAAGTCGAGGGCAGCGATCGTGGCGGCGTTGTACTCGGCTTGCCGGCGAGCTTGGCGGTCATGGTTCCGCCCCACACCGCGCGCAGTTCCCCTCGCCCGGTTCGCGTGGGAGGAGGTGCGGGTCATGCGGTCACCGTGATGACAGCTTGGCGTGTTGGGATTGCGGCTTCCAACCAGCAAGCATCGGCCCTAATGCAGCCATAACGTCGCTGTGATTCCGCGCAAAGGCGAACTTACCTTGTGCCTCACGTTCAAACACCTGCACGCAGAACACAGTCAACGCGAGGGCCGCGATTCCGTCCGGGTTGTCGGATTGACGCATCCGATCGAGCGCAGGGTGATCGAGGTTGAGTGTGATGCGGCGCGAAGTCAGATCCACTTCTCCAAGGCGTTCGTCTCCGTAAGCATTCCAATCCAAGGAGACACCTCCGGATCGGTGCTTAAGATCCCTGGGGCCAGGCTGGATCATCCCGACGTTTATTCGTCTCAGATTCGACGCTGTAGCTGCGGCCGTTCCCTTACTTGTCCCCCGGCCTCTACGTTCTCTTGCAATAACGTCCGACAGAGCGTCGGAGATGAGGGCCTGCGCCTTTCCGGTGAGATTGTCGAGTTCGATGTTGCGAGCACGCTGTGACGCCTTTTCAAGCATCTCCCTACAGCGCGCATAGATCGCTTCGCCGAGCGCCTCAGCATCAACGTCTGTCAGTTTCGATTTGTTTTTGCCGAGGTCCCACTTGCGGTCAAGTTCAACAATCCCTGTCACTTGTGACGTGCTGTACCCGTTTGCTCCAAGGCTGCTCTCTTCGATCACACGGAAGGCGTGGACGAAGATGAACCCTGGATGTTGGTTTTTGGACCCCGACTTGACTATGCCGGCCCTAAGGCGAACCGATTTCCCTCGAACGTCGAACACGTCTTCCACAATGCTTTCTAGCGGGGGGAGTTCGTAAGGCTTGCAAACGGTCTGACGCCCACCATGACGAACGACGATCTGTTTCCCGGATCGCAGCGCGGGCATGAACGTGAACCCGAGAGCATCGATCAAACTTTCGAACGGTGGATGCGCCCTGCGGACTCCACGGAACGTCAGCGTCGTTCCATTCACCGACTGCGTAGGCTCCATCACCGGATCGGGAACGTCCCATGTGGCCGCGCGCAGCAACAGATCCCAATCAATCTTGCAGACTCGAAGTTGCCCCATTCGGACTGTCGATATATCCAGACTCGACGCGAGCCACACTGCCGCATCTTTCAAGCCCACACCGAAGCGACCTAATTTCGTGTGCGCTGTTCCAGCGTGAGAACCTAGCGTGAGCATGGCCGCTACATCTTCGGAGCCGTCGCCGTCGTCTCGCACGGTGAGGGTCTTTGAAGCGAAGTCAATCTCGACGCGAGTGGCGCGAGCGTCAAACGAGTTGTCCATCAGCTCGCCGAGAGCTTCTCTCCACGACAAGTTTTGATTGACGAGTGCGGTCAGATATCTCGGATCAGGCGTGATGTTCATTCGTACTTCCTCGTTTCGATGGTGTTCAAGAATGCACGCAAGTCAGACACGAGCTGCTTGCGCTCGAAGCCCGACGCCGAGTCGTAGGTCTTGATGAGCACGTCATGGATGCGATTCAGCGCCGCCCCGAAGTCGAAGCGGATGCTGTCGCCGCTACCGTCAGAATTCGAAGGTTTCGCATTCGCCACTTCGTTGTAGGCATCGCGGAAGCGGGGACGGGGAGTTAACTCCCCACTCGTCTGGTAGGTGTCACGAACGAACGCGACGTGATGCTTGTCGTAGGGCTTTCCAGTTCGAGCGTTCGTCCACTGTCCAGCCAGTTCCCGAAGGGACATCCCCGCTTCGAGCAAATTGACAACCTGCCGCGCCTGCTCCCACAGCTTCGCGTCGGCGTCGTCCTCGCTCTTGACGATGCGCTGCTCTAAAGCGTTGATCTCCCGCACGTCCGCCTCGTGGACGGACTGCACGATGGCGATGTCCCCCACCCGTGGCTTCATCGCGTCACCTCGCACTTCGCGCAGCTCCCCTCGGTGGTCATACCCCACACATCCCTTCGCACTCGTTTCCGAAGGCGTCGGGTTCGTCAGATGGCAAGGCTAGAAAAGCTGATGGGCTCACGCCTCCGAACTCAGCGAACAGGTTCTTTTCTGGGCGGTCTAGCACCACCTGATCGAGAGGTACCAGTTGAGAATGCAGGAACACGGGCCGATCCAAACCTGCCCGAGTTGAATTGCGGATAGCGGAGTCGTAGGCCACAGCCTTATCCCAGTCTTTAGGATGATGGTCTCTCAACCGCTTCCATTCCGCCGCTGAATGGAATGGGCAGAAATAGCAGGCTGATCGCTCGGGCGCTGGTAATCCAGCATCGGCCACGATCTTGAGACAATCGGATCGTCTAAGTCGGGCGTCCACGAGTGGGTAAGTGTTCGTTTGCCACTTATGGTTTGATGGTTTCATTCGATGCGCCTCGTCTACACTTATCCCCAGCATCGCACGCGCTTTTTTCTTCACCACGGCACCGGGCTTATAGCCCAGGTGGCGACGAACAGAGCGCGTAATTGGCTCGACCTTCCATGCGGTTGTGCAGATGCGCCGCACAATCCCCCGATTGCCGCTCGCGTCAATCGTGAATGCCGGAATTGCCAAGTCATGCTCTGGATTACCCTTTCGCCCATCGTTGACAGTTTCCACGGGGATCTTCGACCACTTCCGCATCGTCTCTAGCTGGTCGTAGACGTACTGCGGCTCGTAGCCCGTGTCCGCAAAGATCGCCACGTCAGCCCGTGGAACCCCGTGCAGCCCGAGGTTGGAGCAGACCAGGAGCGCCGTCGATTGCACGCCCGCGCCGAAGCTGAGATAGGTCAGGTCGTACTTCTTGTCAGTCATAGTTGCGCCCCACACTTCGCGCAGTTCCCCTCGGTGGTCTGGCCGGAGGAGTGGGGGCACGGGCCTCGACACGCACGCCGCACCGCGCCAGCGCCTCTAGCGCCTCACCACTAGCTACCTGGGCGCGGGTGACTTGCACCAGCCGCCACCCCTGCGCCGCTATGGCGTTGTTCTTCTCGTAGGTTTT
>Ga0315273_10008348_pt1 | contig 13049 bp, 13 predicted proteins | sample YL17G02_0_MG_FD_205753 | JGI IMG/M metagenome (GOLD analysis project Ga0315273, IMG submission 205753) | Sediment microbial communities from Yellowstone Lake, YNP, Wyoming, USA - YL17G02_0 | ecosystem: Environmental > Aquatic > Freshwater > Lake > Sediment | place: USA: Wyoming | collected...
CCAGCGATCGGTTCTTCGCCGTGGTTCCGTTCATCCTATTCCTCGTGATCATCCCGTTCCTGGTTTGCTGGGGCATCGCGCTGAGTCGGGCGCTGGGGAGTCTCCTGGTGGAAGTCTCGCCGTTCGAGCTGCGGGTCACGCGTCGCGGGGTGCTGGGCAGCCGGGTGACGGCGATTCCGGCGGACCAGCTCGAAGAGCTGGAGATCGTCGGCGAAGGAGCGGCGGAGGGCAAGGCGAGCATCGCGCGCGGCCCCGGGAAGCAGGAGATCCTCGCGCGTTCGGACACGGCGAGCGTCGCCTTCGGCAGCCGCCTCTCGCCCGAGGAACTCCTGTGGCTCAAAGCCGTGATCGAGAGCGTCGTCACGGCACAGATGGGGAATGGATGACTGGAGGATTGGATGAGTGGATGGATGGATGCGCGGAGGAATGGACGGGGCTGGCTTTCGCCCTTTGCTTCTGCATCCATCTTCCCATCCATTCTTGCACCTCTCTGAAAGGAGCCATGTCGGATGAAGACAGGGATTGTCGTGCAAGCTGATCGAATGAGCTACACCCGAGGCGGCGGATGCCTGACCTGGCTGGGCGTGCCGTGCCTCCTGGTTGGGTTGGGGTTCCTGATCTTTGCCCTGACCTCGGCCGAGGCGTGGAAAGACGGCGGAGGCGGGATTGTGCTCGGATTCGGTCTGGCCATGGCCGTGATCGGCACGGGGCTGGCCTTCGGCCGCGGCGGGACCGTCGTGGACAAGGGGCAAGGCCGGGTGACGGCCTGGTGGGGGGTGATCGTGCCTTTCCACCGCAAGCACACGCCCCTTGCCGAGGTCAATCGCGTGGCCGTGGCCGGCGTGATGCGCCGCGTCAAGGGCGGCGGCTGGTTCACGGTCTACTACCTCTGCCTGGAAGGGCCGACGGGGAAGAGCATCAAGCTCACCTACGGCCTTTCTGAGCCTTACATCCGGCAGCTAGGCTCCGATCTCTCCAAGTTCCTCGGAGTCGCCGACGCCGAGGGCACGGCACAAGCCTGATCGCAGAGAGGAGCCGAAAAGGAAAAGAGTAGGCAGGGGAATGGGGGGCAGGGGAATAAAGAGAAGAGAAGGCTCCAGGCAGAATGATTGTCGGCAGAATGATAGGAGAAGCCGGATCTGGGTTTGGACCAATCCGCCTTCATCTTTCTGCCCAATCTCTCCGGCCTTTTCCTGCCTTGTTCCTATTCCCCTGCCCCCCATTCCCCTGCCACTCTTGATGTTGCTCTTTCTTCCAGAGAAATAGGAGCCCGACGTGGCTGAACTGACGAACGATTACGCGTGGTCGAAGAGCCGCGACGAGGTGTTTCGCGCCTGCCCGAGGCAATACCATTTCCGCTACTACGGCTCTTGGGGCGGCTGGGAGGCCACGGCGCCCGAACGCACCCGCAACCTCTACGTCCTCAAACAGCTCAAGACCCGCGCCATGTGGGCCGGCGAGCGAGTCCACTCCTGCATCCAGCACACGCTCCAGAACCTCCGCCGCGGGATCGACGTCCTCAATCCCCAGAAGATCATCGAGATGACCGTCTCCGGGATGCGCGAGGACTACCGCTCCTCGCAGCAGGGCAACTACTGGAAGATGCCGAAGTCCTGCGCCCTCTTCGAGCACGAGTACGGCATCCCCGTCGCCAAGGCGCAGTGGCAGCAGACCTCCGCCGACGTCCAGACCTGTCTCCATAACTTCTACACGTCCGACCTTTTCGCCAAGCTCCGCTCCGTGCCGCGCCGAGAATGGCTGGAGATCGAGGAGCTGGCGAAGTTCGAGGTCGACGGCGTCTACGTCTGGGTCCAGATCGACTGCTCGTTTCGCGAGGGCGAGCGGGTGCGGATCATCGACTGGAAGACCGGCCGCCGCATGGCCGAGGAGAGCACGATCCAGCTCGTCTGCTACACGCTCTACGCGCAGCACAAATGGGGCGTGCCCATCGAGCAGGTGCGGCCGGGCGAGTGCTACCTCCTCGTGAACCGCGTCCAGGACTTCGAGATCTCGGCGAGCGACATCGAGAACACGAAGGCCTACATCCGCGGCAGCGTCGCGGACATGCAGTCGCTCCTCGCCGACATCACACGCAACGAGCCGTTGGCGGAGGAGGCATTCGAGAAGACCGACGACCTCCGCGAGTGCCGCCGCTGCAATTTCGTCGGCCCCTGCCGCCCCGAGCTGCTGCCCGCAATGCGGGGCGTGCCGGGCGCGGAGGAGTGAGAGCGTGAAAGCGTGGGAGCGTGAAAGCGTGACAGTGTGAAAGCGAGCCCCTCCCGAAGGTTTCACACCTTCGGGAGGGTATTCCGGGAATTCCTTCCCTCCCGAAGGTTCCAATACCTTCGGGAGGGTAGGTTGGTGCCGCGTGTGCCCGGGCGTGCCTCGCTCGACCTGTTGGAAGGCGGAGAGCACATGGAACACCGTGGGTTGAACGCATCGTGGATCGCCGCAATCGTCCTGGCCTCGGCGGGGGCGCTCAGGATGGAGGCCAGGGGCGGAGGGACGCCGCCCTCGGCGCCTGGTCGGGACGTGTCGATCTCCTGGCCGGAGATGGAGAAGTTCTTCGCGCCGCCGGAGCAGTTCAGGGGCAAGCTGGGTGACTACCGTTCGGTGCTCCGGTTCGACGACGGGACGCCGGTCATGACGCCGCAGGACTGGCCGCGGCGGCGCGAGGAGATTCTGAAGTACTGGCACGGGGTTCTGGGCCAGTGGCCGCCGCTCATCGAGAGACCCCGCATCAACTACATCGCGAAAGAACACGTCGGGAACTTCACCCGGCACAGGATCGAGATCGAGGTCGCCCCGGGGCGGCTCGTCGGCCCGCAGTACCTGCTCGTCCCGGATGGCCGGGGACCGTTCCCGGCGGTGCTGGTGACGTGGTACGGGTCGGCCGACAGCGCCGGGCTGTCGGAGAAGGCCCGCGGCACGGTGGACTTCGGCTACCAGCTCGCGCGGCGGGGCTTCGTGGCGCTCTGCATCGGCGGGGTGAGCGACGACACGGCCCGCCCATCCGCCGGACGGAACGGCATCCAGCCGCTCTCCTACCTGGCCTACGCAGCCGCGAACTGCTGCAACGCGCTAGCCGGCCTGGCGGAGGTGGACCCCCGGCGGATCGGGATCGTGGGCCACTCGTTCGGCGGGAAGTGGGCGATGTTTGCCTCGTGCCTCTATGAGCGGTTCCGGTGCGCCGTCTGGGTCGATCCGGGCATCGTCTGGAACGAGCAGGACGCCAACGCGAATTACTGGGAGAAGTGGTACCTGGGCTGCGACTTCGACCGGCCCGCCGACGAGCAGCGCAAGCCTGGCATTCCCTCAGAGGTCAATCCGCGGACGGGCGCGTACAGGAAGCTCGTCGCCGACGGCCGCGACCTCCACGAGCTTCACGCCCTGATGGCGCCGCGTCCGTTCCTCGTCTCCGGCGGCGCCCAGGACCGCCCCGAGCACTGGACGGCTCTGAACCATGCCATCGCCCTGAACGAGTTCCTCGGCCACACCGGCCGCGTCGCGATGACTATGCGCAACGGCCACACGCCGACAGCCGAGTCGAATGCGCAGGTCTACTCGTTCCTGGAACATTTCCTGAAGGAACCCTAGCCTTCGCCGGCGAGTGGTCGGAGGCGTTGCGGTGCGACATTCAGACGGAAGGGGGGACAGCGCGGGAGTAGGCGACATGAGCGGACGGTTGACACGGGTGGATCGAGAGCGGCAAGGGGCGGAGGCGCTGCGGCGGTACGCCGCGCTCCTGGCCGAGCACGAGCGGGTTCGGCGGCTGCTGGAGGAGGCGCAGGCCGACCCTGACGCCCGGGTCGCGCCCAGCGGAGCGGCCTGGAAGCCGCTCCGCGATGTGGCGTTCCTGCATGGGATGGGACCGCGGGCGGAGGCGCTCCAGGGGTTCTGTTCTGAGTTCGTCGCGCCGGTGGGACCCCGAGAGAGGCGGGCCGCTGGGGCTCCTGCGGCGGAAGGCACGCTCAAGCAGGAGCTTGAGCGTGGCACCCCCGAGAGGGGAGAGGAGCCGCCGGAGACGGTGCCGATGCGAGCGTACGGCAAGGCGCTGGCCGCGGCGCTGGAGGTCGTCGGCGACGCGGTCGTGAAGAGCGGCGTCGAGGCGCCCTGGGGAGCGGGCCAGCCGCGGGCGCCGAGGTCGGAAGAGGCGTTCGAGGCGATCTGTCGGCGGCTGCGCGACGGGGACGAGGCGGGCGGCGGATTCGGGTCGCTGGCGGTGATCCTCGACTCCGTGCCGCTGCCGCCCGTGTCGCGGGTCGAGCGGCTGACGACGCGGGTGACCTACGATCTGGCGCATAGCCTCCTCAAGATAGGCGAGACGCGGATTTTCCTGCCCGAGGGGCGCGAGCGCGAATTCCTGCGCGTCCTCGTCGAGCGCCGCTGTTGGGACAAGCTGACGCCGCCGGTCGAGCATGACATCGTGTGGGTGAACGCTGTGAACCAACTCCGGAAGCGAATCCGCGCCGCGACCGGCCGCAATCTCCTGCGCGAGGTCGTGCTGCCTGCGACAGCCCCGGTGGGCGCCTACCGGCTCAATCCCAAGGTGCGAGTCTCTCGGCTCTAGCGTGAGTCGGGGCGCGATCCGCCGCACAGCCGGAAGAATGAGGCAGACGGGCCGTCTACGGACGGTGCGGGAACAGTTTCTCCGGAAAAACTCGGGGTGAGCCCGAGAGGCATAACCCAAGGGATGGTACTCCCTTGCGGCGCGGCCATGCGCCCTAAGATCTCAGACGGTCCGGGGCAGCGGAGACGGTGCGCGTTGTACTTATAGAGGGGTAGTGAGATCAAAATGGGCATTCGCAGTAACCGTTCAGGCTCGGGTTTCCTTCCTCCGTCCGCCAGGAAGGGAGCACGAGCAGGAGCACGAGCACGAGCAGGGCAGAGAGAACCTGGAACCCGCCTGCCGCTGGGCACCTGAACGGTTGCGAAGCGCCAATGTTGCGCATCTGCATAGGGGGCGCAACATTGAGCAACATTGAGCAACTTTGGGGTGGGGGTAGGGGGATGAGGGATCATGGGCGAAGAAAAGAGCAGAGGTGGACGCTGGAGCGTCCGATGAATCGTCCCCACGCCGGAGCGTAGGGACGAGCGAAGAAAGAGAAGACCGCCTGAAGGCGGGACTACGAACGCCGTCCGCCGTACGGCGGACGGAACTACATACTAGGGCGCGCCCGAAGCGCCAAAATGATTTGACTTTACAGCAGTAAGCGGCTTAAATAGTAGTTTCGCTGCACCGGCTTTCCAATCCCAGAGTCCTGCGGAGGCAGAGCGTGGGAATACCCCCGCCCGCTCCGAGCGCGAAGCCTGCGTCGCTCGAGGAGCTGCGTCAGGCTATCGACGAGCTGGATGCGCGGATCGTGGCGTTGCTCAACGAGCGTGCACAGGTGGCGCTCCGGATCGGCGAGCTGAAGCGGCAGAACAGCAAGCAGGTGTACACGCCGTCCCGCGAAAACGAGGTTCTCCGGAGCGCGATCCAGGCGAACCAGGGGCCGCTGCCCGAGGACGCCATCCGGTCGGTCTTCCGCGAGATCATGTCGGCTTGCATCGCGCTCCAGCAGCCGCTGAAGGTGGCCTATCTGGGGCCGCAGAGCACGTTCACGCACTTGGCGGCGCTGGCGAAGTTCGGCTCTTCGGTCGAGTACCTGCCGAATCGCGACATTCTGGGCATCTTCCGCTCGGTGGCCACGCGGATGGCTGACCTCGGCGTGGTGCCGGTCGAGAACTCGATCGATGGGGGGATCAGCGACACGCTGGATGCCTTCATGGCCTACGACCTCCAGATCTGCTCCGAGCTGCTGGTCGAGGTGCACCACTGCCTGATGGGGCGAAATCGCCTGGCGGAGATCAAGAAGATTTACTCGAAACCCCAGGTCTTCGCCCAGTGCGGCCGCTGGCTGAGCGAGCACTATCCCGACGCCGACCTGATGTCGGTGTCGAGCACGACACGCGCCTGTGAGGTCGCCCGCGAAGAGGAGTCGACGGCGGCCATCGCCCACTCTGTCGCGGCGGCGACCTACGGGCTGGAAGTGATTCATAAGAACATCGAGGACTCGGCGAAGAACGTCACGCGCTTCGTGGTCCTGAGCCAGGAGTCGTGCCGCCCGAGCGGGCGCGACAAGACCTCGATGGTGCTCTCGGTCGCTCACCGTTCGGGCGCGTTGTACGAGGCCCTGGCGCCGTTTCGAGACCACAGCATCAACCTGACGCGGATCGAGTCGCGTCCCTCGAAGCGCAATCCCTGGGAGTACTACTTCTTCGTGGACTTCGAGGGCCACAAGGACGATGAGGCCGTCGCACGGACGCTCAAGGAGATCCACGCGGCGTGCATCTACCTCCAGATCCTCGGCTCGTACCCCATGGCGGACACGACGGTGCCCATCGACTAGATGGCTCTGGGCTTCGGCTTTTCGTGATCGTAACTCGTAAGAGAAGGATCGATTACGATTAAGATTACGATTACGATTAAGAAGAGGAGATAGGGGGACCCAATGCGACGACGGCTGATGGCTGGCAACTGGAAGATGCACCTGGACCTGCGTGGGGCCATCCAACTGGCCGCCGGGCTGAAGCGCGAGCTGGCGGAGGCGACGCAGGCCGACTTGGCCGTCTTCCCGCCGTTCCTGTTCCTGGCCGACGTGGCCGACACGCTCCAGGACTCGAATATCGACGTGGGCGCGCAGAACATGCACCCCGAGGCGCAGGGCGCGTTCACGGGCGAGGTGTCGGCGCCCATGCTCGTGAGCGTGGGGTGCCGCTGGGTGATCATCGGGCACTCCGAGCGCCGCGACCAGTTCGGCGAGAAGGACGTGTTCCTGAACGCGAAGGTTCGCGCGGCCCTGAAGTCGGGGCTCAAGCCGGTCCTGTGCGTGGGCGAGCACCTCGCCGACCGGCAGGCCGGGAAGGCCGAGGAACTCGTGCGAGCCCAGGTCGAGACTTGCCTCCAGGGCTTCTCGGCCGAGGACATGGAGCAGATCACGGTCGCCTATGAGCCCGTGTGGGCGATCGGCACCGGGGTGACGGCGACCCCGGAACAGGCCAACGAGATGCACGCGCGGATCCGCGCCCTGCTCAAAGGGCTGTTCAGCGCGGAGATTGCAGGCACGACGCGCATCCTCTACGGCGGAAGCGTCAAGCCCTCGAACTCGAAGGCGCTCATGGCCGAGCCGGAGATCGACGGCTTCCTCGTGGGCGGTGCGAGCCTGAAAGTGGAAGACTTCGTGGCGATCGTCAAGAGCTGACCTGGTGCAGACCAAGGAGACCTTCGCTTGCTGGCCACGCTGCTTTGGATCGTGTTTGTGGTGGATTCCATCCTGCTCACGCTCATCGTCCTGCTCCAGTCCGGCCGGGGCGGCGGGCTGTCGGGGATGCTGGGCGGCGGGATGGCTGATGCCGCGGTGGGGCCGAAGACCGGCCTGCCGCGGATCACCGCCTGGATGGCGGGGATCTTCTTCGTCTCGGCCATTCTGATCGGCTACATGACGCGGAGCGAGAACCTCGGGACGCTCAAACGGACCGGGGGCCGAGAAGAACAGAAGACGCCCGCGGGCGCTCCGGTTCGGCCCGGCGACACGAAGATCCGAACGCGCCCCCTGACGTCGCTGACGACGCAGAAGGGCGGAGCGCCGTCGACCCCAGAAAAGGCGCCCACACCCGGCAAACCGGAGGCGGAAACCAAACCGTGAGCCAAAGCATGACCGGCTATGGCCAGGCCCGCTGGGAGGGGGAAGGGCGCGTCGTGCTCGTGGAGCTGCGAAGCGTCAACGGGCGCTTCTTCAAGCTCAGCTCGCGCGTGCCGCACGAGCTGGGCGCAGCGGAGCACGAGTTCGAAAAGATCGTCCGCCAGCGGATCGACCGGGGGTCGGTCGACCTGTTCGTAAAGATCGAGTTGGCGGGGGCTCGCGCCGCCCGGCCGGTCAATACGGACGCGCTGGAGAGCTACGTCCGGCAGATCCGCGAGGTGGGCGAGAAGGTGGGCGTGACGGTGACCGTGAGTGCCGAGTCGCTCGCCGCGTTGCCCGGAGTCCTCGATTCGGAGGAGATGGGCAGCGAAGAGGCCGAAGCCCTGCTGGCGCAGGTGACGGCGGCATTGGGCCGCGCGCTCGACGAGCTGGACACGATGCGGCGGATCGAGGGCCGGCGGCTCAGCGACGAGCTCCTGCGCCACGGCGACGCCGTGGAGTCGCTCGTCGCGGCCATTGAGGCGGCTCAGCCCGATGGCCAGCGGCGCCAGAAGGAGCGGCTGATCGAGCGGGTCAACCGGCTGCTCGGCGACACGAGCATCGTCGTGGGCGAGGCGGAGCTTGCCCGCGAGATTGCCATCTACGCGGACCGGTCCAGCGTGGACGAGGAGACGGCGCGTCTGCGGTCGCACGTCCACCAGCTTCGCGAGGCCCTGGGCCAGGACGGCCCCGTGGGGCGGCGCCTCGAGTTCCTCGCGCAGGAGATGCACCGCGAGGTGAACACGATGAGCGCGAAGGTGGGGGATATCGGCGTCGCGCGCCAGATCGCCGCGCTCCACATCGAGGTGGACAAGATCCGCGAGCAGGTGCTCAACATTGAGTGATCCGGCTGTTGCCCCCGAACGCCAGCCCGGGGGACTGATCGTGCTCTCCGGACCCGCGGGCGCGGGAAAGACGACGGTGGCCGAGCGGCTGTGCCGCGAGCTGCCGGGCCTGCGACGCTCGGTTTCCGCGACCACGCGGGCGCCCAGGGCCGGCGAAGTGGAGGGCAGAGACTATTTCTTCCTGACGGAAGACGAATTCATGCGGCGGCTGGCCCGAGGGGAATTCCTCGAGCACGCCCGGGTACACGGCCACTTCTATGGGACGCCGCGAGCGCCGCTCGACGAGGCGCTCCGAGCCGGCGAGAGCCGGCTCCTGGTGATCGACGTGCAGGGCGCGGTGCAGGTGCGAGCGGCCAGGCCCGATGCCCTGCTGATCTTCCTCGACGCGCCGGACGACGTCGTGCTGGGCCAGCGCCTGGCCGACCGGCGCACGGACAACGAGGAAGAGCGCCGGCGGCGCCTCGCGACTGCCGCCGCCGAGCGCGCGTTCCGCTCGCGGTACGACTACTGTGTCACGAACGACAACCTCGACCGCGCGGTCTCCGAACTGCGCGCCCTGATCGACGGGAAGAGGGAAAGCAAGATGTGAAACGTGAACCGTAAAACGTGAGAGGAAGGGAACGCTGCTTTCCTGCTTCTTTCTTCTCACGTTTCACGGTTCACTTTTCACGTTTCGAGTTTTCCTCCTCCCGCCTGATGCCCGAACCTAGGAGGCAGAGAGTCGATGGATGAAGCCCTGACGGATCGCCTGGCCCGGAAGGTGAACGGCCGGTTCAAGCTGGCCACCCTCATCATGAAACGCCTGATCGAGATCAACCGCGGCTCTCAGCCGATGGTGGAGCCCGAGACGGAGAACCTGCTGACGGCGGTCCTGCGGGAAGCTGATCTCGACCTGATCCGCCTCATCTCGCGTCTCCCTGCCCCGGAGCCGACTCCCGAGCAGGGCGAGCCGATCAGCCAGGACGACTAGCCCGAAGCGCGGCGGACGAAGGGGGCGGCTGTGTCCTCGGACCCATTCGCTTCTAGCGAGATCGTGGTGGGCGTGACCGGCGGCATCGCCGTCTACAAGGCGGCCGAGCTGGTCTCCCGCCTGCGGCAGCGCGGCGCGGCCGTGACCGTGGTCATGACGGCCGCGGCCCGGCAGTTTGTCCAGCCGCTCACCTTTGCCGTCCTGAGCGGAAGGCGGGTCATCACCGACCTCTTCGAGCAGCCCGAGCAGTACGAGACGGAGCACATCGCCCTCGCCCAGAAGGCGCATCTGGCGATCATCGCCCCCGCCACGGCGAACTTCCTCGGAAAAGTGGCCGCAGGGATCGCCGATGACGCCCTGACGACGACCGTCCTGAGCCTGAACTGCCCGATCGTCATCGTTCCCGCGATGAACCACCGCATGTGGAGCCACCCGCAGGTCCAGCGAAACGTCGGCCGCATGCGCGAGCTGGGCCATATCATCGTCGAGCCCCAGGCGGGGTGGCTCGCCTGCGGCGAGACCGGCATCGGACGCCTCGCCGACGTCGACTCTATTCTCGCGGCGGCCGAGCGTGCAGGAGACCTGACATCAAAAGCGCAAAAGCGAGAGTGAAGAAGGGAACGCCGCTGAGGCTCCTGGTCACGGCCGGGCCGACCCGGGAGTACCTGGACGACGTTCGCTTCGTGAGCAATGCGTCGAGCGGGCGGATGGGCTGCGCCGTGGCCAAGGCCGCGCTCGCCCGCGGCCACGAGGTCGTGCTGGTCTGCGGGCCGCTGGAAGTGAAGCCGCCGGCCTGCCGGGTTCGCCGGGTCGTTTCCACGGTTGACATGCTGGATGCCTGCTGCGAGGAGTTCCCCTCGGCCGATGCCGTGATCATGGCGGCCGCGCCGGCCGACTTCAAGCCGAGCGCGCCGTTTGCCGGCAAGATCAGCAAGGACCGGGAGACGCTCACCCTCGAGCTGGTTCGCACCCCGGACATCCTCAGCGAGCTGTCCCAGCGGCGGGCGCACCAGGTCGTCGTGGGGTTCGCCCTGGAGTACCGCGACGTCGTCGGGCGAGCGCGTCAGAAGCTCTACTCCAAAGGGCTCGACCTCATCGTGGCCAATCGGCCGGAGGCGATTGGCGCGAAGACCGCTACGGTTCACTTCCTCTACCCGGACGGCACGGACAAGGCGCTCGAGCTTCAGCCCAAGGAGGACATCGCGGAGCACCTGATGGGGATCGTCGAACGGCTCGCCCGCGAGCGCCGGAGGACCCTGGCATGACCCAGCCGCGAATCCCGATCCTGATCGACACCGACATCGGCGACGACATCGACGATGCCCTGGCCATCGCCCTGGCCGTCAACTCGCCGGAGGTAGAACTGCGGGCGGTGACGACCGTCTTCGGCCCCGTCGCCATCCGGACGAAGCTCGCCCTGAAGCTGCTCGCGACCTATGGCTGCTCGGAGATCCCGGTGGGCACGGGGCGGGGCACGCCGCTCTTCGGACCCGAGCCGAAGATCATGCCGAATCAGGCGGTCGTCCTTCAGGAGGGCGAGCGGCTCCCGGAGCCATCGCCTCTCGCAGCAGACGAGCTGATCCTGCGAACCGCCTCCGACCTGGGCGGCCGGCTGACGATCATCACCATCGGTGGCATGACCAACATGGCGGTCGCGCTGCTGCGGGATCCGAGCCTTGCGAGCCGCGCCCGGCTGGTCGTGATGGGCGGCGTCGTGGGCACGCCGATGGCGGAATGGAACATCGTGTGCGACCCCGAGGCCGCGCGCATCTGCTTCCAGTCCGGCATCCCCCTGACGATGGTCGGCCTCGACGTGACCACCCAGTGCCAGATGAGCCGGGAGGACGTAGCGGCGGTGGGGCGGCGCGCCACGCCGGCCACCGCCTTGCTCAAACGGATGATCGACGCCTGGGCAGGCCCGGGCGACCCCGCGACACGCAGGACGCCCGTCCTGCACGACCCGCTGGCCGTGGCCGTGTCCTTCCGGCCCGAGCTGTGCATGCGGCAGCCACGCCGAGTCGTCGTGGAGACCCGCGGCGAGTTCACCCGCGCGTTCACCCTCGCCAGCCAGACCGAGCCCACCAACGCCGACGTGTGCCTGGGCGTGGACGCGCCGGGCTTCCTGCGGCTCTTCATGGAACGCATCCTCAGCCGCTGACTCCGGGTTGATACCCGAGGCTTTACGCGATAGAATAAGCCAAGGGGCTGACTCTGTTTCCCTTTGGATTGGTGGGGGAAACCCATGAAAACGGGCTGCTTCTTCGTGGCGGCGGGTCTCCTGGTGATCCTGGCGACGGCATGCTCGCGGGGCGCCGCAGAGGAACGGGTCCGCGAGCCTGTGGTCGACGGGCAGTTCTACCCGGGGGAGCCGGCGAAACTCAAGGAGATGGTCGAATACTACCTCACCGAGGGAGCCAAGAAGGCGAAGGTGGGCGAGGCGCCCGTCGCGCTGATCGTGCCCCACGCGGGCTACCAGTTCTCCGGGCGGTGCGCCGGCGTTGCGTTCTCGACGGTGAAGGGGCGGCCGTACTCCCGCGTGGTGGTCCTGGCCGTGAACCACCGGGGCGAGCCCTTCCGAGGCGGCTCGATCCTGCACGTGGACGCGTACCGCACCCCGCTGGGCAAGATTCCGGTGGACCGCGCGGCCTGTGACCTGCTCCTCAAGCACGACCTCTTCGGCACCCACCCGTCGGCCCATCGGCTCGAGCACTCGCTCGAGGTCGAATTGCCCTTCCTCCAGGTCGCCCTCGGCTCCTTCAAGCTGGTGCCTATCGTCGTCGGAGAGATCCGCGGGGAAGACGCTGCGGCCATGGCAAACCAGCTCCGCAAGGTGGTGGACGACAAGACGCTGGTGGTCGTCAGCAGCGACTTCACTCACTTTGGCGCGAGCTATGGCTACCTGCCGTTCCGCGAGAACATCCGCGAGAACATCGAGAAGCTCGATAAAGGGGCCATCGACTTCATCCTCCGCCGCGAGGCCGACGGCTTCATGGGCTACATCGAGCAGAAACGGGCCACCATCTGCGGGCGGTTCCCCATCACCGTGCTCCTCAACCTGCTCCCGCAGGAGGCTACGGGACAACTCGTCAACTACTACACGTCCGGCGATACGACCGGCGACTACCGCCAGTCGGTCAGCTATGCCGGGATTGTCTACACCGCCAGCAAACAGTGGGGCAAGCCCGCCGCCGCGGACACCCCAGAAGCCGTACCCGTACCTGCGACCAAGGAGGAGACGAAGCCCGCGGCCACCGCGCAGGAGGACCCGAATTCTCGTTTCGCCGCGAAACAAAAGCCGAAGAAGGCTGAGGAGCCCAAGGGCGGCGTGGCCATCAGCGAAGCGGGACGCAAGAAGCTCCTCGAGATCGCCCGGATCACCCTGGTCGCAGTAACGCTCGGCAAGCCCATTCCGGAGGTCAAAGTCACCGACGCCGAACTTCAGGGCACCAACGGGGTGTTCGTCACGCTCAAGAAGAAGGGGGAGTTGCGCGGCTGCATCGGCAACTTCGC
>Ga0315273_10008349_pt1 | contig 13047 bp, 11 predicted proteins | sample YL17G02_0_MG_FD_205753 | JGI IMG/M metagenome (GOLD analysis project Ga0315273, IMG submission 205753) | Sediment microbial communities from Yellowstone Lake, YNP, Wyoming, USA - YL17G02_0 | ecosystem: Environmental > Aquatic > Freshwater > Lake > Sediment | place: USA: Wyoming | collected...
CGCCTACCGCGCCGCTACTTCCGCCGCTCCCGCCCATGGTCCCGCGCGCGCGTCGATCCCGTGCCGCTCGAGGTGCGCGAGGATGCGCGTGACCACCGCAGGCTCGGTCACGAACGCGATGATCCGCATCGCCCCGCCGCAGCGACGGCAGACCTCGACGTCGACCGCGAACACCAGCCGCAGCAGCTCCGCCCAGCGCCGCCGGCGCGCCTTGAGCGCTGGCCACGACGCCACCTCGTGCTCCGCCTCGTGCGCCTCCTCATGCCCCGCACCCGCCAGCACCACGCCGCGCCGCCGCCACCAGCCCCGCCGCCGGCTCGCGTACGCCCCGTAGTAGCGCACCCGGACCTCGCCCTTCGCCGGGATGTGATCCACCAGCCGCGCCAGGAACTCCACTGCGGCGAAGCGGTGCACGCCCGCGTACGGGCCCTCGCTCGCATCCGACACCAACTCGACCTCGGCGCGCTCGGCGTCGTAACGCAGGCGCGACTCCGCCACCGGCGCGCGCGCCCCGTAGCGCGCCACCCGCAGCACGGCCGCGCGGTCCGTCGCCGCGATCGCAGGCCCCACGAACGCGCTGAACCCCGAGTGCGGCCAGCTCAGCATCGCGGCCGCCGCGTCGTCTTCGAGCCAGTCCTGCCACACGAACAGCGCGAGCACCGCGCGCCGCCATGCCTCGGCGAGCACCACCGCGTCGTGCGCGGTCTGCGCCACGAAGCTGCCGTCGCGGCGGAACGCGCCGTCGCTCACAACCAGGTGCAGGTGCGGATGCCAGTGGGCCAACGACCCGAAGCTCTGCGCGAGGCTCACCACGCCCGGCACCGTGTCCGACTCGCCGAGTGCGGCGCCCACGTAGGCGTGCAGCGTCCGGTATGCCACCCGGCTCAAGCGGCCGAGCCGGCGGCGGTCATGGAGGAAGTACGCGCGCAGCCGCCTGGGGATGGTCAGCACGACGTGACGGTGCGCCACCGCGGCGAGCAGGTGCTCGTCCAGCCACAGGCTCCACTCCGCCAGACGGCGCGCCTGGCACGACGGGCAGAACCCGCGTCCCTTGCAGCGGAACGCCACCAGGAACTCGGCCCGGCACGCAGTACAGCGCACGCGCGCGAACCCGTGCTCCAGCAACCCGCAGTCGAGGAAGCGTCCGACCACCTCGGTCACCACCGGGCGCAGCGGGCCGTGGGTCGGCTCGTAGCGTTCCTCGTGCACGCGCGTCAACGTCTCGAAGTGATCGGCGAGAACGCGGTAGAGCGGCGAGGCTTGCGGGCGGTGCGGGGCGTAGAGCGGCGCGGCGCAGGGCGGCGGGACGGGTGGCAACGAGACCGCCGAGCGAGCGACGCGCACACACCCAGGCGCGGGGGGGGACTCGGGACCGGGGCTCGCGGGGGCGCCGTGCGCTCCACGACCGGGCGAGCGTGGCACGAATGGTGCCGCGGTCTCCCACTGCTCGTACTCCGCGCGGGTGGCGCTCCCCGCAGGGCCTTGCGCACGCGCGGGGGTCGCCCGACGTGCGGGGCCGGCGCGGCACACCGCCCACCGCGTGACCAGCGTGGAACGGGTGGCGACCGACGTACAACCACTCGCGATTGGGGCGGACCCTCAAGGTGAAGAAGCATGCTTTGACCCCATGCTACTCACACGGAGGGTCCCCAACAGCACCGGTTTCGAGAGGAAGAGCACCGTTTTCGCCGGGGTGCCGCCCCACCCTGGGGCGTGAGTTGGCCGATCAGCCGCCCACCACCCCACGCCGGACGACGACTCGCGGCCATTCCGCTCGATGTGTCGTCAGGGCCGGCGCGTGGAGCGCTGCAGGACCTGCGTCAGAAGCATCACTGCGGCTGCGGGCACGGGCGGGCGCCCCGTGCCGACGGTGCAGGGCCCCGCGACCGCGTTGAGCAGGACGAGTGGCAGGCGGTCGTCGGTGCGCAGCGGCGAGCGCACGAACGGCAGCGTCGCACGCACCGCAGCCTCGGCCACCGAGGCCACGCGCGGCCGGTCTTCGGGCACACCGACGAAGTGCGTGCCGTCCCAGCCAAGCACGGCCGCCACGCAGCTCTCGTGGATCTCGCTCCCGTCGGATGACGTCAGCAGCGTGGCCACGCCCGGGAGACGGACGCCATCGTACGCGCTCGGCGGGCCCGGCTTGGGGAACGCGCCCCGCTGCGCCGCGAACGGCGAGAGCGCGAAACGGACCGGCATGCCCTCGACGAGACTCGAGCCGGTGCGGCGCTCGGCGCGCAACTCACCACCGGCCACCGCGACACCGTAGACGCCCGGCGTGGCCTCACGGGCGAAGCGGGCGAAGGCCGCCAATCCCGCCGGGCCTTCCGGCGCGAGCCGCTCCACGTGAAAGTCGTGGAGGACGATGCCGGCCTCGGTCACCCGGAGCGTCGTGTATCTCAACGGAGCGCCCCCAGCTTCACCTGCAGCTCTTCGAGTTCGCGGCCGGGGTCCGAGTCGTGAACGATGCCGCCGCCGACCCCGTAGACCCAGCCCGTGGCGTCGCGAACGGCGGTGCGGATGAGCAGGCTCGCGGTCGTGCGCCCGTCCGCAGCGAAGCCGAGGGCGCCACAGTATGCGCCCCGCGGCGCGCGCTCGAGCCGGTCGATCATGGCCCTGGCTGCCCGCTTGGGCGCACCCGTGACGGAGCCGCCCGGGTGCAGCGCATCGAGCGCGTCGAGCGCGGTCACGCCGGGCAGCAACTCGCCTTCGACGTCGCTCACCGTCTGCGTCGCGTAGGGCAGGTGGATGAAGCGCCGCTCGTCGCGCACCACGACACTCCGTGGCCGGCACAGGGGCGTGAGGTCGTGGCGCACCAGGTCCGTGATCATGGCCAGTTCGGCCCGGTCCTTGTCACTGGCAGCGAGCGTTCCGGCAGCATCCGGGCGCGCCGTGCCCTTCATCGGCTCCGAGCGGATCCTGCCGCCCTCGATCTCGAAGAACAGCTCCGGGGAGACCGAGACGAACTCCACGCCTCCTGGCAGCCGCACCCACGCGGCGAAGCGCGGCAGGCCCCGGCTCGCCATGCGGGCGAACAACGCGGCGCCCGACACCGGCGCGAGGTGCGCGCGCACCGTGAAACACACCTGGTAGACGTCACCCGCGGCGATCGCCTCCCGGATCTCCTCCACGGCTTCGGCGTGTCCGGTTGCGTCGAGCCGCGGCTCGAGGTCGGCCGCGGAAGGCAACTCCAGCGCGTTTGCGGACCGGACCTGCCCGTCAAAGAGCAGAGCGTCGCAACCGCGCGTCTCGTAGGGGGCGAAGAGGAGCCGCGGCGCTCGCGCGGCAGGACGCAGACCCGTGAGCAGCACGGCCCCGCCCCCGCCGAAGCCAGGCCCCAGCAGGGCGAAGGCAGGCAGCGCCTCGAGATCGATGAGCTTCATGCGAGGCCTCGGAAGAAACTCGCGATCATCTCGGCCCCGCGTGGCGTCGCGAACGAATCCGGATGGAACTGCAGACCCGCCAGCGGGAGTTCCTCGTGCTCGACAGCCATGACGACGCCGTCCTCGCTGGTCGCGACCACGCGGAGCGGAGCCGTGACGTCGGCAAGCGCCAGCGAGTGGTAGCGCATCACGGTCTGGGGGCCGGCGAACGCCGCGAAGATGCGCGCGCCCGTGAAGGATGCGATCGAACGCTTCCCGTGCCGGGGCGGCGTGCGCACGAGGCGCGCCCCGAAGGCCAGGCCGATGGCCTGGTGCCCGAGGCAGATGCCAAGCGTGGGAAGTCGCCGCGCCAGCGCCGCGCGGACCACGCCGATGAGACCGGCGCGCTCCGGGTCGGTCGGCCCCGGGCCGATGACAAGCACGTCCGCACCGGCAAGCCGGTCCGGGCACGCCGCGACCTCGCGCCCCGGGACGATGGCGACCTCGTCCCGGGCGCACGGCAGCCGGTCGATCACGTTCCACGAGAAGGAGTCCTCGTTCTCCAGGAAGAGCACGCGCATAGGGCCGGAGGAAAGCACAAGACGCGGCCGCGCGACAGTCCACGCCGCGCCGCGCCACGACGGTCCGGGCCGCGACCCCATCCGGGCCCTCGTCGCCAGGCACAATCCACCCCCTCAGCCACGCGCTTGCGCCTCCACGCCCGACCCCGCACAATCGCCGCGCGATGCGCTCCCTGCGACTCGGCCTGGCCCAACTCAACCCGACGGTCGGCGACCTCGACGGCAACTTCGAGCAGATCGTCGCCGCCACCGGGCGCGCCCGCGCTCTGGGCGTAGAGGTGCTGGCCTTCCCCGAACTGGCGATCACCGGCTACCCGCCCGAGGACCTGCTGCTCCATCCCGCGTTCGTCGAGCGGGCCATGCAGCGCACGCGCGACCTCGTCCCCCACTCCGCGGGCCTGACCCTGGTCGTGGGCGCCGTTGAGCGGACGATTCATGAAGCGCGTCGCGAGGCGGAACTGTTCGACGCGGCAGTGGTACTGCACGACGGCCGCTGGGCCGGCGTCTACCACAAGCACCACCTGCCCAACTACGGCGTCTTCGACGAGAAGCGCTACTTCGCCCCGGGCCGCGGGAACGCGGTGTTCGTGCGCGACGGCGTCACATTCGGCGTGAGCATCTGCGAGGATATCTGGTTCCCGGGCGGACCGGTCGGCGAACAGGCGGAGCACGGCGGCGCCGAAGTCCTGCTCAACCTGTCGGCCTCGCCCTACCACGCGGGTAAGGCCGGCGAGCGCCGGAGCATGCTGCGCGCCCGCGCCACCGACCACCGCGCGATCGTCGCCTACGTGAACCTGGTGGGCGGCCAGGACGAGGTGCTCCACGACGGCGCGAGCCTGATCCTCGGCCCGCAGGGCGAGTTGCTGGCCGAGGGCGCGATGTTCGAGGAGGACCTGATCGTCGCCGACCTCGATCTGGACGCGGTCTCCAGCGCCCGGCAGCGCGCTCCGCGGCCATCCGGGGAACGCGCGGCGCAGGACACCGGAGAGTTGACGCGCATCGAACTGGCAGCCAGCGCAGCGCCCGCAAGACCGGCGCTGCCGGCGCGCCCTGCTCCCATCGTGCGCGGACCCGAGGCCGAGGTCTACGACGCGCTGGTCCTCGCCACGCGCGACTACGTGCGCAAGAACGGCTTCGACACGGTGGTGCTCGGGCTCTCCGGGGGCATCGACTCGGCGCTCTGCGCCTGCATCGCCGCCGACGCGCTCGGGCCGCGGCAGGTCGTGGGCGTGAGCATGCCCGGCCCTTATAGCGCGGGGCTCTCGCGCGAGGACGCCGAGGCGCTCTGCCGCGCGCTCGGCCTGCGCTTCTACGCGATCCCGATCGTGGACGTGTTCGAGTCCTACGGCCACGCGCTGGCGCCGGCCTTCGCGGGCCGCCCGAGCGACATCACCGAGGAGAACCTGCAGGCGCGCATCCGCGGCAACACCCTGATGGCGCTGTCGAACAAGTACGGCTGGCTCGTGCTCACGACCGGCAACAAGAGCGAGACCTCGGTGGGCTACAGCACGCTCTACGGCGACACCGCCGGCGGCTTCGCGGCGCTGAAGGACGTCTACAAGACCCTGGTCTACCGGCTCGCGCGGCACCGTAACGGGCGTTCGGCCGCGATCCCCGAGCGCACGCTCACGCGCCCGCCCACGGCCGAGCTCAAGCCCGACCAGTTGGACCAGGACACGCTCCCGCCCTACGAAGTGCTCGACGCGATCCTCGAGGCCTACGTCGAGGAGGACCGCTCGGTGGCGGAGATGGTGGCGGCGGGCCACGACGAGGCGACCGTGCGCCGCGTGATGCGCATGGTGGACGCGGCTGAGTACAAGCGCCGCCAGAGCCCACCGGGCGTGAAGATCTCCCCGCGCGCCTTCGGCCGCGACCGCCGCCTGCCGATCACGAACCGCTGGCGGGGATAGCGCGGCGCCGAAGACGAAGCGCCGGGCCCCGGCGAGGGCGCCCGGCGCATTCGCGTTCTCGGCGCGGTTGGGGGTCTGCGTTAGACGCCCGCCCCGATCACGAAGATCAGAATGCCCTTGTCCACACGGATCACGTTGGACGTTCCCGGCGTTCCGCTCGTGTAGAGCGTGAACTCGCCATCACCCCTGGCTTCCTTCAGGAGGACGGCCTTGCCGGCGGCCGTGAAAAGCGCCGCCGAGTCGTCCCAGGTCATCGTGCGGGAGGCGGGGGCCGCCCCGATCGCGCCCGGGCCCCACAGTTTCGTCGCTCCGGCGACGATCTCGCCGGGAGACGTGAGGCTCGTGGCGCCGGGGGTGATGTACACCACGACGACGCCACCGGACCCGTTCGTGTTCGTGAACCTCCCGACCAGCGCAAAATCGCTGATGGCCTTCAGCTTGTCCTTGTTGTCCTTGTCGTCCGGGACCGTGTTCAGATCCACGGAGATGCGCCCGAACCCGTCGGCGCCGTTGATCGTGAATGGATTCGGAAGCCCGTAGTTCACGAGGACCTGCGCCGAGGTGAGGTAGCAGCCGGTGGCGCCCAGCGCAACCAGCGCGACCAACCCGAGGCCCAGCGCTAGCAGACGGCGGTTCCTTATGGTGCGAGCCTCCTCAAGGAATCGGGGAGGAGAAGATGTTGTACGAGACGCCGACGGTCGCGTTCGCCCACTCGCGCGTGGTCTCGCCGTCCCCCATCGCGGCCAACTCGCCGCGCACGTGGATCGAGAGCTTCGGCATGGGCGAGAACCCGAGCCCGAGACCGAAAGTGTAGGTGGTGTTCGTCACGTCTTCCATGTCCTCGCGCTGCAGCGTGGAGGAGCCGATGCCCGCGAACGGGTACAGCTTGAGCCCTGTGCCGAAGGTCAGCAACACGTTCGCACCGAAGCCGTCGAGGTCCACGCCACTGCGCGGGGTCGTCCCGCCAGCCACCTCCTGGTCCGCGTCCCCGCCCGAGGTCTTGGTGTAGTACGGCTCCACCGTCACGAGCGGAATCAAAGCCACGGGCACGCGCAGGCCGAGCACCGTGCCCGGCCCGTTGTCGTCCTGGAGGACCGGGATGCTCATGCCCCCGAACGCCCCGACTCCGATGGACATCGCTCCAGCGGCGCACGGCAGAAGCGCCAACGCGAACAGCATGAGAATCATCGCTTTTCTCATGAGATTCCTCCGGTTGGGGCCCCGGGGTGTCCCCGGCGGCCGATGGGCCTGCGTATTGCGGCCTCTGCGAATTGTAGAAACCTAGGCGCCCAGTGCGGAGCGGTCAAGCCTTGCGGAATCGCGCCGATCGGGGCCCCACCCGACCACCCGGGGCGAATCATTGTGCCACGCGCACGGCCACCACGCGAGCGGTGGCGTTACGCGTGAGGCGGGCTGCGATGTGCTCCAGCATGATCGAGAGGTGGCCGGCGGCCCGCTCCACCGGGCAGAACACCACGACCAGCAGTCGCGTGGTGGTCGCGGTGACCGAGGTGCGCTCCGAGTCCGACGTCGGCGCCCCGAAGGGGCCGTCGTCGTCGGCCAGCAGCAGGCGCCCGGCCAGGTTCACCCGTTGCTTGCGGATCCCCGGGTAGCCCTCCCCCTCGCGGCCGGCCCGCGCCTGCACAACGCCCCTCACGTGCTCGCGGTCGTACAACCCGAGGGGTAACTGGTGCTCGAGCGAGCACAGGTTGCAGATGTCCACTGCGAGGTTCACCCGGGGCAGGCCCTTGCCCTGCACCACGCGGCGCAGCAGCGCCTCGCTGCTCGGGCGGGTCTTGGTGGGGTCCACGCCGAGCCGGTGGAACAGCGCGCGGGCCTCGGCGACGCCGGGGATGCTGACCGGCGGCCGGTCGGCGTGCTCGCCCTCGAGGCGGGCGCAGACCTGCGCGCACTCCTCGTCGAACTCGCCCGGCACCGGCTCCATCCGGATGTTCTCGGCCGCGAGCAGGCCCAGGGCGAGCACGCCGCGAAGCGAGTCCTCGACGGCGAGGCCCAGGTCGGGCGCGTGCGCCTCCATCCCCATCGCAGTCACTCCGGTCGCGGGCCCCCCAGATTCGGGCCACTCTCGAAACAGTAACTAGACGCCGGGGCACGCGGCGCGGACGGCGATCGCGGGCCCCGGCGGGCTTCAGTCGAGCTTCTGCTGGCTACTGAATGGGCGGCGGGAAATCCCTTTCCGACCCAACAGTCGGGACGACGATGTCGTCCTTCGCTGCGGCCTAACGTCATTGTCATCGCCGCCCACGCGAAATCCATAAATCGAGTGAGCGCCGCTTCGATGGGCTCGCCCAGCGCGGCGAAACTGCGACGGGCAACAAACTCTTGGGTGCAACATAGCGCGAACGGCCGGAGTTTCCAAGCACGAATTCACGGGCGCGGACCGCCGCTCGCCGCGCAATGACCGTGCCGGAAACGCGCATCCCGGTCGTGTATCGAGATGAACTCGCCGGGAGGAAACGAAACCGGACCGCGACGTTACGTCTCGACCAGGGGCAGCTTGCGCTCGACCGAGAGGACACGCCAGCGCCGGCGCTCGGCACCCTCACCCAACTCCACCTCGTCGCCGATCGAGCGGCCCATGAGCGCGCGGCCCACCGGGGTCTGGAACGAGATCACGCTCTCACCGTGGTGGTGTTCGTCCTCGCCCAGGATCCAGTAGCGGCGCGATCCCTGGTCGCCGCCCTCGAGCGCGACCTCCGTGCCGAGGCCCACGACGCCATCGCGGTACTCGACGTCGTCCACGAAACGCGCCCGCGCCAGACGCAACTGGAGCGATGCGACCATCTGGCTGACGTTGGCCTGCTTGAGCTTCGCCGAGTGATACTCGGCGTTCTCGCTCAGGTCCCCCAGCTCCCGGGCCTTCTGGATCGCCGCCGGGATTGTGCTCCGCAACTCGCGCTCGAGCCGCCCGATCTCCTTTTGGAGACGCTCCCAGGTGGCCTGCGTCATGACCGGCAGTTCCGTGCCCTCGACCTGCTGGCCCACGCCCTCGAAGAGCCGGTCCGTGCGTTTCTGCCGCTCGCCGCGGATCACCGCGACCTCCTCGGAGAGCCCCAGCCGGTCGAGCGCGTCGAGCGCCGGGAACAGGTAACGATCACTCGAGCGCCACGCGCGGAACAGGATGCGCACCTTGAGCTGCACCTCCTCCGGACAGGGTTGGCCCTGCAGCAGGCGCTCGAACGCCCCGCCCGGCTCGAGCCAGCACTGCACCTTCTCGGCGACCGTGCGTTTGGGCCGGTCCTCGAGCAGCGCCAGCGCCGACCACAGCACGAGCCAGCCGTCGGACGGGGCCGCCGGGACCTCCAGTTCGTCTTCGATGGAGCGCAGGGCCGCGCCGGGATGGCGCGCGGCGTGCAGCAGGAGTGTGCGCCGCAGATCCGTGCGCCCGTCATCATCGAGCAGCGCGCGCAACCGCACGGCCTCCTCGCGCACGGCCGAGAAGCGCGAATCGAGCGCGGAGAGGATCGCATCGGACTCCACCCCGGGCGCGTGCGACACGGCGAGCAGTGCCAGTTGCTCCACCTCCCCCGATAGGTCGGTGACCGCCAGGCCCTGCTCCCACAGGGTCCCGAGCACCTCGGTCCAGTCCGCGCCGCGCTCGGGGAACCAGCGCGCGAAATAGAGGCCCGCCCGCGCGCGGTCCACGAGCTCGCCCTCCTCGTCGAGCATGGTGCGCTCGATGAACTTCCCGAAGCGCTGCGTCAGCGCCGGCTCGGCGGCCGGGTGCTGCAAGAGGAACTTGCGCAGGGTCGTGAGGTTCGCGCGCGCGGGCTTGCTGACGGCGAGTCCCGGCAGCGGCGCGGCCGCCACCGCGGCCTCGGGGGTCGGGGCGACCTCACCCTCGACCCGCAGGCGATAGGACTGCTCGAAGGCCCGCGCGGCGTCGATGCGGGGATGCTTCGAGGCGGCTGCGCGCGCCTGCCGCCAGAACAGATTCCACTCCTTGAGCGGCACCAGGTCGGTGCCCACCAGGAACACCTTGAGCCGTTGCGCATCGCCGGTGCCGCCGATCGCCTTGAGCGCGCGCGCCAGCACCTCGCCGGGTTCCTCGACGCGCAGACGTTTCATCTCGGCGGGCCGCGTGAGTTGCAGCAGCCGCAGGTCATCCTCCGCCATCGGCAGGAGCGACCGTTTCGCCGCGTCGTACGGCATGCGGTGGCTCTTCGAGCGCGCGAAGTCGAGCACCACGATGTCGCCATCGTCCGCGGTTACCCGGCCGGCCTGGAGGGTCCCATGCCAGACCGCGCGGCCCGGTGGCAGCGCGGCGATGCGGTCGAAGCGCTCGAGGGCCTCGAGCAGCGGGCGCGTCCGCTCGGCCACGCCCGAAGTCGCGATCACCGCGGCCGCATCGGGCAGCGCCGCACCCGGGCCCTGGCGCAGGGCCTCGACCAGCGCGACGCGGAAGCGCTCGCCACCCACGCCGCCCTCCTTCTCCACCGCGGCCTTGAGCACCGCGCGCAGCGCCTCTTCGCATTCGCCCGCACGGCCCGCGCGCGACACCTCGGGCAGGGCGATGCGCACGAGTTGGTCGCACGGATCGAGTGCGCCGCGCTCCGCCGGAGCGGGCAGCGCCCGGATCAGATCCACGAGCCCGTCCACGGCGCCGTGCTCGACGAATTCGAGCGCGGCCTCCTCGAGCCCGACGAAACGGTCCTCGGCCGCGAACGCGGGCATCATCTCGGCCAGCAGTTGCCGTCGCAGGTCGCCCTCGCCCGCCTCGCCCAGACGCTGCGCGAGCAGCAGGCCGAGGTCGAGGTCGTCGGTGAGGATGCGGAAGGCGCGCTCGAGCGCTTCGAGTCGGTCGGGGTCGCGCGCCAGACCTTCGTGCGCGCGCACCAGCAGCCGCGCCCCGGCGTGCGTCTCCTCGAGTGCCAGGCTCCGCTCGGCCACGGCAGCCAGGGGCTCCCACTGACTCCCCGCGACCAGCCGCTCCCCCAGCGCGAGCAACGTCTGCAGGGCGCGTTCGGTCTCGCCGTTCAGGGCGCAGGCCAGGCCGAGCAGATACTCCACGCCGGGAGTGGCGCCGGACTGCCGCTGGCGGGCCGCGCACTCGTCGCGCACCATCGTCAGGGATCGCTCCGTGAGCGCCTCGGCCACGAAGGCCTCGAGGCGCTCGCGCGTCGGGGGCGTGAGCTCGGCAGCCTCCTCGCCGCGCAGGACGGAAGAGAGGGCGGTTCGAATGGTCATAGGCATCCTGGGAGAGGTGTCCGGATGGCCGGAAGGGCACCCATCTTTGCTCAGTCGGGACCGCGAGGCAAGGAGGGTGCGGGACGAAGGCCTTGTGCCCGCTCGCAGCGCACCCTAGACTGCTGCCCCATGAGGATCTACACCCGCACCGGCGACGATGGCACCACCGGACTGCTGGGCCCCGGGCGGGTCTTCAAGGACGCGGCGCGAGTGGAGGCCTGCGGCAGCGTGGACGAGCTGAATGCCGCGCTGGGCGTGGTTCGCACCCACGACCTCGACGGCTGGCTGGCCGCCGAGCTCACCACGATCCAGTCCCGGCTCTTCCACGTCGGGGCCGAACTGGCTGCCGCCACGCCGGACCTCCAGGCGAAGCAGGAGCGCATCGGTGACGAGGACGTGGCCGCGCTCGAACGCTGGATCGACCGGCTCGACACCGAGTTGGCCCCGCTCACGAGCTTCGTGCTGCCGGGCGGCTCCGCGCTCGGGGCCGAACTGCACGTCGCGCGCGCCGTCTGCCGCCGGGCCGAGCGCCGGACCGTGGCCTTGCTCCTGGTCGAGCCGATCGAGTTGCGCCTGGTGCGCTACCTGAACCGCCTCGGGGATCTGCTCTTCGTCATGGCGCGCTGGTGCAACCGGCGCGCCGGCGCCCCCGAAACGGAGTGGCACCCCCGGCGGCCCTGAGCCCGCCGAATCGGCCCGCGAGCGACCCCGATCCCGGCGCGCCGGAGACGGCCTCTGGACAAGTGACGGCCCTGCGGCGATAATGCCGCCTTACACCCTCCGAGGAGGATTCATGCAGCGGATGCGTGGTTGCATCGCATCCGGCCGTCGCTCCCCTCGTGAGTGGCTCCCCGCCCTGATCCTCGCGCTCCTGTTGTGTTCCTCCGCGAGCGCGGACGTGGTGATCAAGGAGAAGTCGGTTTCCGAAGGCCTGGGTGGCTTCGGCAACGGGACTACCAGCCGCACGCTGATCGTGGCCGGGGACAAGAGCCGCTCCGAGGACGAGGCCACTTACACCGGCCGGTTCAAGACTCTGGCGGGCGGCGGCAAGCCGCACACGACGGTCTCCATCACCCGGATCGACCAGGAAGTCATCTGGAGCCTGGCGCCGGAGAAGAAACAGTACACCGAACTCACCTTCGCCCAGATGCGGGAGATGATGACGAAGGGCCTGGCCGGGGCCGACCAGGACGCAAAGGACGCCGAGGCCAAGGATACCGAGATGACGTTCACGGTGGACGTCAAGCGCACCGGCGCGAAGGAGACGGTGAACGGCTTCCCGACCGAGCAGGTCATCATCACCTGCGTCGGCAAGCCGAAGAACCCGGAGAAGGGCGCGGAGAACACCGAGATCCGCATGGTCATGGATCAGTGGCTCACGAAGAGCGCACCCGGCGCGCAGGAGCAGGCGGAGTTCTACAAGCGCTTCGCCGAGAAGCTGGGCCTCGACCCGCAACTGTCGGGCGTCAGCGCCATGGCGCAGAAGATGTACGGCAACGGCATGAAGGAACTGGCCGCGAAGATGAAGGGCCTGGGCGGCGTCGCGATCCGGAGCACCTTCACCATCGAAGGCTCGCCCCAGATGGCCGAGGCGCAGAAGCAGGCGGCCGCGTCCAGCCAGGCGCAGCAGGCGCAGGCGAAGACCGAGCGCGCGAAGACGAAGGAGGCCGAGGCCTCCGCGGAGAAGCGCGAGGACGTCGAGCAGGCCGCGGACATCGGCTCGAGCGCCGCGACCGGCGACAAGGGCGGGGTCGCCGCGACGCTCGGCGGATTCCTGGCGCGCAAGGCCGCGCGCGCGGCACAGAAGAAGGCCGAGGATCAGGTCGAGAAGAAGACCGAGGAGGTGTCGTCCCCGGGCACTGCGACCGGCGGTCCCCTGATGAAGGTGGTCACCGAGGTGATCAGCATCACCGCCTCGCCCGCCCCGGCCGGCAGTTTCGACGTCCCGGCCGGCTACAAGCTGCAGAAGTAAGGAGTGAGGGTCGG
>Ga0315273_10008351_pt1 | contig 13045 bp, 9 predicted proteins | sample YL17G02_0_MG_FD_205753 | JGI IMG/M metagenome (GOLD analysis project Ga0315273, IMG submission 205753) | Sediment microbial communities from Yellowstone Lake, YNP, Wyoming, USA - YL17G02_0 | ecosystem: Environmental > Aquatic > Freshwater > Lake > Sediment | place: USA: Wyoming | collected...
CTGCGTCGTGCCAGTCACGACGGAGTACTCCACCGACTGGATCGAGGCTCCGCCCGAAGGCGCGGTGCTGGCGTAGCGGAGCCGGGGACTCCTCGCGGCGAAGATTGTCATCGCGAGCCGGCCGCGACCGCAGGGAGCGACCGGCGTGGCGATCCCGGCGCACATGACGGGACTGCTTCGTCGTCCCGCCTCCGGCGGGCCTCCTCGCAGTGACAGTGGCCTTCGTGGCTCGCACCGCTATTGGGGGCGACGGCACCTGCGCGCCCCGAACCCCGCGCCCCGAGCCCCGAGCCTTACCTCACCTGCCGCACGACATCGAGGATCGATCCGTCGTCGGCCTTGACGATCTCGACCGCCTCGCCAGTGCACGATGGCTCCGGCATCAGCGGGCCGAGGGCGCGCGCGGCGCGGTCGGCCTTGGCGATCAGCTCGTCGATCGTGATCAGCGGGACGCCCGCCGCGGCGGCGTTGTCGCGCAGCGCGCCGGCGTACGGCGAGCGCGACGCCGGGTTGATCACGGCGTCCTCCTCGGTGATCACCACGTCGACCAGCTCGCCGGGCATCGTCACGGCGTTGACGCGTTCGCGGATCGACGGGTACGCCTGACCGCGCCGCTTCGAGAACCCCGCCAGCGTCGTGAAGATGATCGTCAGCTTTGCGCGGCCGACGTTGGGGCCGCCGCCGATGCCGCCGACGAAGCGGCCGTCGTAGCCGGTGACCGTGTTGACGTTGAAGGCGCGGTCGATCTCGGCGCAGGAGAGGATGGCGAAGTCGAGCAGGGGAGTAAGCGTTCCCTTGCACGCCAGGTTGGCGTAGATCGAGGTGGTGACCTCCTGGTGGCCAGGATCGTTGAGCAGCGAGTCGAACACGTCGTCGGTGGGCTGGAACAACTGGCCGTGGAGGATCAGCTCGACCGCACCGCGGCGCAGCATGTCGACGTGGATCTGGGTGATCCCGCCGATGGTGAACGACGCCTTGAGGTGATTGGCGACGAAGTGGTCGGAGAGCCGCTGGAGGATCGCCAGCGAGGCGCCCGAGCCCGACTGGAACGCCACACCGTCGCGCAGGAGGCCGGCCGCGCCGAGCAGGCGCATCACCGTGTCGGCGAGCGCCAGGTTGGCCGGGCTCATGATGCGGCCGAGGTCGAGGGTGCCGGCGCCGATGCCGGCGGCGTTGCCGACGCCCGAAAACGGGACGACGAAATCGACGTGCTCCATGGAGATGGAGCGGTGCGCGAGGAAGCGGTCGAAGACGGTTCCCGCGCACACGCACGAGTAGTCGGCATGGCGGACGTCGGCGTCGAACAGCCCGAGCGGGCCGCAGCGCTCCTCCTTCTTGCCGAGGACGCCCGAGGCGTTGCCCCACGGGTCTGCCGCGGACGCCGGGAACACCGCGAGGCGGATCGGCTCGGCGCCGACCACGATGTCGCGCTGGCGGCCGCCGTGCGAGCAGCCCATCACCCGCAGCGGCAGCAGCGCCCCGGCGGCGACGGCCTTGGCGAGGCCGCCGTACGGGTTGCCATAGACGTAGGCGACGGTGCCGTCCTTGACGGCCTCGACGAGGTAGTCGAGCTCGCCGAAGTAGGCGTTGCCGATCAGCCGGATCTCTCTGAGGGCGCGGCGCCGCAGCTCGCCGACGACCGCGCGCAGGAAGCGATCGCCGCCGTTGCGGTAGTAGTGGGGGAACGACACGCCGTCGCCGTCACGAAGCACCGCGAAGGCGTCCTCGAGCGTGGTCACCTTCGAAGCCCCGGAGAACGGCCGGCGCGGGATGCGCGCGGGGCTGGTGGCGTCCTCCGTCATCTCGGCGTGGCTCCCCGCGAACGGGCGGAAGCTGCGGCCGCCGATGCCGGTGGGGACGTCGCGGCCGAGCGCGTTGCGCTGCCAGGAGTCGAGGATCATCGCGACCTCCGCGGCAAACGATAGGAGGTCATGCAAAGTTTCACAAGCGATGGTCCGCCTTTTGCTTTAGACTTGCGCAGGGAGGAAACCGCATGCGCCGCGCCGTTGCCATCGCTGCCGTCCTCGTCATGATCTCTGGGGTCGCGTTCGCCCAGACCGGGGCGCAGGTCTCGTCGACGATGCTCACGCTCCAGCGTGTCAGCGTCGAGTTGCCGTCGCTCGAGGTTGCAACCATCGTTCTCCACGCAGGCGCGTCGCCATCCCCGGTAAAAGGGCCGTTCAGCCTGCAGAAGCTGCACGTCGGCGCCGTTGAGATTCCGGTTTTCACTCCCGCGGACATCGTGCCGGCGCAGGGCGAGACTGCGGTGCGCTTCGATGTGCAACTGCGCGCCGTCCCCGAGATGGTGCTGGCCGTGCCGGTGGACTCGATCCCGGTCACGTGGGAGGGGTACACCGAAGGGGGCCTCAACAAGCTGGCGATCGAGGGAAGGATCAACCCGACCGACAAGAACTCCGTGGACGTGCCGGTGCGGACGCTGTACCAGAACTACTCGAAGATCGCCGACGTGAAGATGAGCACGGACGGTGGCAAGGTGATCGTGCGCGTGCTCGCGAGCCTCTACAACCCGTTCTCCTTCGACCTCGTGGCCACCATGCTCGACTACAAGGTGCGCGCCGGCGACAGGGAGATCGTCGCCGGCCAGCGGCGCGGCTTCCGCCTGCGCGGACAGCGGTGGAGCGACGTCCTCATCGAGCAGGAGGTGGCGCCCGGCGACGCGGCGGCGGGCGGCATGGCGGCACTGCTCCAGCCGGGCTCGGTGCAGATCGAGGGTCGCATGGCGGTGCGCACCCCGGCCGGCGACCGCGGCCTCCAGATCAAGCTCGGCGGTAGCTGAGCCCGCACCTCTCTCCGAAATGGGCGGAGGCAAGCTCCGCCCTTACGAACGACCCGGTGGTGCAGGTGTAGGGGGCCAGCTTGCCTGGCATCGCAGACAGAATGAGGTCTTCGTAGGGGGCCAGCTTGCCTGGCATCGCAGACAGAATGAGGTCTTCGTAGGGGGCCAGCTTGCCTGGCATCGCAGACAGAATGAGGTCTTCGTAGGGGGCCAGCTTGCCTGGCCCCATTCCGGAAAGGGTGGAGTCGACAGGCTCAGCAGGCGCCGAGCAGCGGACCGGGGCCGGCCTCGACGCGAATGCGGCCACCACCTCTGCCGGTGACGCGGCCGATCACCTGGAACGCCGCGCCCTCCTCGGCGGGCGCGGCCAGGAGCTCCGCAACTGCCGCCGGTGGCACCGCGGCGAGCAGTCCTCCAGAGGTCTGGGCGTCGGCGAGGACGAGACGCAACGGCTCAGGCACGCCGGCTGCGAAGGCTGCGAACGAGGCGGCGTGGGCGGCGTTGGCGCGGGTCCCGCCGGGCACCTCGCCCTGCTCGATCAGCCGCAGCGTCCCGGGCAGGACGGGCACCGCGTCGGCCCACACCTCCGCGTCGACCCCGGACGCGGCGAGCATCTCGTGGAGGTGCCCGAGCAGCCCGAAGCCGGTCACATCGGTCACGGCGTGAGGCGTCGCGGAGCGCAGCAGCTCGACCGCGCGGGCATTCAGGCGGCGCATCACCGCGCAGGCGCGCGCCCAGCCCTCCGGCGGCGCGATGCCGTGTTTCGACGCGGTTGCCCACACGCCTGACCCGATCGGTTTCGAGAGCACGATCGCGTCGCCGGGGCGCGCGCCGGCGTTACGCCACAGGCTCGCCTCGGTCGTCGTCCCGGTGACCACCCAGCCGAACTTCGGCTCGGTGTCCTCGATCGTGTGGCCGCCGAGCACCGGGATCCCGGCCTCGGCGGCGACGTCCTGGGCGCCGGCGAGGATCGCCTCGAGCACCGCGACCGGCAACACGCCAACCGGGAAGCCGACGATGTTGAGGGCGAACAGCGGCCGCGCACCCATCGCGTAGACGTCGGAGAGCGCGTTGGCGGCGGCGATGGCGCCGAACAGGCGCGGGTCGTCGACGATCGGCGTGAAGAAGTCGACGGTCTGGATCAGCACGGTGCCGTCGGGCAGACGCCAGGCACAGGCGTCGTCGGCGGTCTCCGTGCCGACCAGCACCTCGGCCCGGTCGGGTCGGGGCAGGTTCTTCAACACCGCCTCGAGCACCTGCGGCTGGATCTTGCACGCGCACCCCATCCCGTGCGTGAACTGGGTCAGCCGCACCGGTTGGTGCCGCACGCTGTCATCCTGAGGAGCGGCGAGCGGAGCGACCTGCCGTCCCTGGCTGTCATCCTGAGGAGCGGCGGCGTGCCGCCGCGACGAAGGACCCCGTGGCGCCTGAGGACCGTCAGCAGCGCTCGCTTCGAGATCTCCAGGTGCGCCGGGGTTCTTCGTCGCACCGCTGGCGCGGAGCTCCTCAGGATGACCAGCGCCCCGAACTACCGCGATCACCCGCCGCGCGCCCTCGTCGACCTCGGCCTCCGTGGTGAAGCGCCCCACCGAGAAGCGCACGGTGGCGCGCGCGGTCGCGAGGCCGACGCCCATCGCGGTGAGCACGTGCGACGGGGTCACCTCGTCGGTGTGGCACGCCGCGCCGGCCGAGGCGGCGACCTCGTCTGCGAGGCGCGACAGCAGCAGGTTGGCGTCGAAGCCGGGGAGGGCGCAGCTCGAGGTGTTGGGCAGCCGCAGCTCCGGGTGGCCGTGGCGGACCAGGCCAGGGATCCCGTCAGCCAGCCGCGACTCTAGGCGGTCGCGCAGCTCGCGCAGGCGTGGCTTTGCCTCCGCGAGCTCGGTCGCAGCGATCTGGCACGCCAGACCGAGGCCAACGACGGAAGCGACGTTCTCGGTACCGGCGCGCAGCCCGCGCTCGTGGCCGGCGCCGCGGATCAGCGGCGCGAGCTGCACGCCGCGCCTCACGTACAGCGCGCCGACGCCCTTCGGCGCGTACAGCTTGTGGCCGGCGACGGTGAGCAGGTCGACGCCGAGGGTGCGCACGTCGACGCTCGCCTTGCCGACCGCCTGCGCCGCGTCCGTGTGGAGCAGCACCCCCCGCTCGCGGCAGATCGCCGCGATCTCGGGGATCGGCTGCAACGTGCCAACCTCGTTGTTCGCCAGCATGATCGAGACCAGCACCGTGTCCTCGGCGATGGCGGCCGCGATCGCGGCAGGGTCGACGCGGCCGAAGCGGTCGACGCCGACCACGGCCAGCGTGATCTCGCCGCGCCGCTCGGCCGCGCGCAGCGGCTCGAGCACCGCCGGGTGCTCGATGGCGCTGGTGACGACGTGCGCCCCGGGGTGCTGCGCGACGACGCCGAGGATGGCCCAGTTGTCCGACTCCGAGCCGCCGCTGGTGAAGACGATCTCGCCGGGCTCGGCGCCCAAACACGCGGCGACCTGCTCGCGGGCGGTCTCGACGGCGAGCCGAGCCTCGCGGCCGAGCCGATGACCCGACGACGGGTTGCCCCATAGCCGCTCCAGCGAGTCGCGCACCACCTCCACGACGCGCGGGTCGACCGGCGTCGTGGCGTTGTAGTCGAGGTAGATCAGGTCAGATAGAGACTCGCTCACGCCGCGAGTCTAGCCGCGGATACTGCTCCGGCGCCACTGTTTGCCGCCGGGGAACTGGAGTGCGCATGAGCTTTGACGGGCGCGCCCTCTCACGGCGAACAGCATTCACGGCTCGAAATCCAAGAGACGGCGAGGTTGGAGCCGTCTAGTGAACGAAGATGTACGCAGAGCAGCCGTTGCAGCCGCGCCCGTCCCAGCCGTGGATCTCGTACCGGAGGTTGGACGGCGATGTGAACATGAACACGTTTGCGGTGACTCGCCAGTACGCCTGGTCCTCCGGGCTGTACGTCAGTACCCTTGGTGTGATCGAGATGAAGCGGTCGTCGACCTGGAAGCCAAAATCGATCCAGTAGTCTCCTGCCTGATACATGCCGGTCGAGAAACCACATGGTACGGTGGTTGCGGCCGGGCCTTTGAGCATCGAGTTGAAGCACGCATCGATAAACCCGGAGCCGCTCACCCTCACCATCGCCTTGACCCACCCGCCGCCCTCGCGGTTTTGGTTTACGTGCCCGAGCGCCTGCATGGCGAACCCTGCACCGCCGTTGGCGTAGACCCCGACTCCGTCGTCCGTGTATGCCGCCACGGCCCGTCCGTTCGCCGACTCGGCGCGCAGACCAACGCCGGCCGCGTTCGCGGCGTAGACAGCGGACTTGTCGGAGCGACTGGCGTAGGAGCGGACACCGTCGTTGTCCGTGCTGGTGGCGATGAGAGCGACATTCGCGGTGCTGCGTGCGTCGATGCCGAGGCCCGATGTGCTCACGGCCCAGATGGCGGTGTCAGCGCTGGTACTGACGGTCAGACCGCGCCCCGCAGCGGTGTTGGTGATCCGGAACGCATCGGTAGCGCCAGAGTCGACCCTGACCCTGCCGGAGAACCAGCCGGCGTAGCCGGTGAGCCCTGCCTCGCCGTACACGCCGATGCCGGAGTTGGTCAAGCCCTCGATGCCGCGGCCGCTGACGCTCGACCCGGAAACACCACGGCCAGACGACCTGTTGTCGCCGTAGATCGCTGCCTGTAGCGGGGACGCGACCTGGAGCGAGAGGGGCGCATCGACGGAGAGCGTGACGTCGCTGTTTGTGCCCCCGCCCGTCAAACCGGCGCCCGCGTTCACCGCCGTGATGTCGCCGTTGGCGGGTGTTTGCCATGCGACCGTGGTGCCCGCAAGCGCCATCGCGGCATCGCCTGACACCGGGCTACCCGAGGGCACCGTCGTCAGCACCTGGCCGACGGTGGCGGAGGGCTGGAGCTTGGCGGGCGCCACCCCACCGTTTGCTAGCGAGACCCCGTCGGCGCTCACGGCGATGCCGTCGCCGGCGCCCACGTTCACTGTCACCGTCCCCGAGGTGCCGCCGCCGGTCAGCCCGTTGCCGGCCGTCACGCCGGTGATCCCGGCCGGCACGTTCTCCGCCAGCACCCGCGGCGGGTAGTCCATCTCGGAGGTGGTGGGGTCCTGGGAGGAATTGGCGATCCTGGAGCCGTAGGCGATCACCTTGCCGGAGCCCGAGATCACCTCTATCTGCAGCCGGGTGTTCTCCGTCGACACGGCGGGAAAGTTGTCCTTGAAGGCGACCTGGCGCTGGGAGTACTCGCGGACCTGGAAGTCCTTCGAGCCCTGGTCTTGGCCGTTGCTGTCGATCGCTGTGACACGCACCGTGACGGTGTGCCCGGTGGTCTCGACGAAGCCGAAGTTGAAACGGAAGTCGGAGTCGGCGGACGGCAGCGTCTGGTAGGTGCCGAGGATCTGGGTCTTCTCGTGCAGGCCGATGGCGAAGGAGGCGGGCACGCCGGCAAAGTCCTGGCCGACGGAGTCCTTCTCTCCCGCCCCGACGGCCTGGGAGTAGACGCGGGAGGTGACGACCAGCTTCTGGGTCGAACAGGTGACTCGTAGGGCGCCGAACACCTGCTTGTGGAACAGGGTGTCGACGATGTTCTCGATCATGTCGGTGTCGCCGGGCTCGATCATGACGTCGACCCATGGAGGGTTGGTGTTGACCGTGCCGCGCTCGAGGAAGGAGATCCTCGCGGTGGCGACCTCGGCTCCCGGGTTGTGGATCCAGATGGTGGTGTACCAGTTGGAGGTGCCGGCTCCGGCCTGCCTGCCGACCATCGGCAGGAAGACGTCCGAGCCGGAGAAGCCGGCGAGCAGCGGGGCTGCGGCGAGGGCCAGCGTTGTACAGAGGGTGAGCGTGTGGAGTCTCAACGAGACGAACATGCCGATCCTCCCGATCGCGCTGGGACGATGCCCTTCCGAACGAGGCAGCCGAGTTGTCCGGGTCAGCCGACCCAGGCGGTCATTCACTCAGTTTAGACGCTTCGGTGACGAATGTCGTGAAAAATTCAGACACGGAATATTCAGACGCGCTCGCCACCGGGCCCGGACCCGAGGTACTGCCGGCGCGTTTTCCGCTAGACTTACACGATGCCGTCTCCAATGTTTCCTGGGCGTCTCGAGGCGCGATTCTCGCCCGAGCTGCGGCTGGAGATCCAGGGAGTGACGGTGGTCGGCACCTCGGTCGGCGCGCGCGCTACCGCCTTCTCGCTTCCCGAGTTCGGGGCGGCGCTGGACCTCGGCCGGCTGACGCCGATTCTGGCCGCGCAGCCGGTCGTACTGCTGTCGCACGGGCACCTCGATCATCTCGCCGGTGTGCTCGCGTACCTGAATGTCCGCGCCCGCTTCCACGAGGCCGAGCCGACGACGGTGTTCGGCCCGCCCGAGGTGTGTGGGCCGCTGCGCCAGGCGCTCGCGCTGATGCCGGGCATGGAATCGGTGCGCAAGCGGATGCAGCTCGAGGCGGTCATTCGCGACGCGGCGCCCGGCGACGAGGTGCGGCTTCCCCGTGGTCGGGCGACGCCGTTCCCGCTCGACCACGGCGTGCCGACCCTGGGCTGGATGCTGTGGAGCGACGGGAGCGACCGGCCGGCGCTGGTCTACGCGATGGACAGCACGACCGAGCCGTTTCGCGCCGCGCCCGAGCTGCTCGACGCGGCGGTGGCGATCGTCGAGTGCTCGTTCCCGGAGAGGAACCGGCGGATCGCCGCGCGCCTGTCCAAGCATGCGCACGTGCTCGACTGGGTGGAGCTGGCGCCGGAGCTCACCTGCGATGCGCTGGTGCTCGCGCACCTGCCCGAGCTGCCGGCGGACGAGCTGGTGGAGCTGGTGAAGCCTCTGGCGAAGGCGTACCGCGGCGCGCTGGTGCTCTGGGCGACGAAAGAGTAAGCCTGTTCGGCCGATCTGCGGTCGCGACGCTCGTGTTGGCGCGGTGACATGCGGTTTTGTGCAATTCAGCACTGAATCCGTCAGCACATGGCACGATCTGACCTTGACAAGTCGAATTCCCCGGGAGATACTCGGCAGACCGCTGGGTCAATGGAGGCACAATGGACAAGAAAGAGATCCTGGATCGCTGCCAAGCCGAAGGCGTGCGCTTCATGCGCCTGACCTTCACCGACATCGACGGCATCATCAAGAACGTCGAGGTGCCCGCCTCGCAGTTCGAGAAGGCGCTCGACGGCCAGATCATGTTCGACGGCTCATCGATTGAGGGGTTCACCCGGATCGAGGAGTCGGACATGCTGCTCAGGCCAGACGCCGAGACGTTCGCGATCTATCCGTGGTCGACCCCTTACGGCAAGGTGGGCCGCCTCATCTGCGACGTCTACAACCCGGACGACACGCCGTTCGCCGGGTGTCCGCGCCTCGCCCTCAAGCGGGTCGTCGAGCGGGCCAACAAGAAGGGCTGGACGATGATGGCCGGCCCCGAGGCGGAGTTCTTCCTGTTCCGCCGCGGCCCCGACGGGGCGCCCAACCACGACACCCACGACGTCGGCGGGTACTTCGACCTGACGCCGGTCGACCTCGGCGAGGACGCGCGCCGCGACATCGTGGAGGTGCTCGAGGCGATGGGGTTCGAGGTGGAGGCGGCGCACCACGAGGTGGCGCCCGGGCAGCACGAGATCGACTTCCGCTACGCCGACGCGATCACAACCGCGGACAACATCACGACGTTCCGCTTCGTGGTCAAGAAGGTCGCGAAGGACCACAACTTGCACGCCACCTTCATGCCAAAGCCGATCTTCCGCGTCAACGGCTCGGGGATGCACACGCACCAGAGCCTGTTCGATCGCAAGGGGAACAACGTCTTCTACGACCCCAAGGGCAAGTACGAGCTGTCCAAGGTGGCGCGCGGCTACATCGGTGGCATCCTCGACCACGCGCGGGCGTTCGTCGCGGTCACCAACCCGCTGGTCAACTCCTACAAGCGTCTCGTGCCCGGGTACGAGGCGCCGGTCAACGTCGCCTGGTCGGAGAAGAACCGCTCGCCGCTGGTGCGCGTGCCCGCCCGCCGCGGCCTCGGCACCCGCTGCGAGGTGCGCATGCCCGACCCGGCGTGCAACCCATACCTGGCCCTGGCCGTGATGCTCGCCTCCGGCCTCGACGGCGTCGAGCGCGGTCTCGACTGCGGCGAGCCGGTCAACCGCAACATCTTCGAGATGTCCGACCGCGAGAAGCGGCGCCTGCGCATCAAGCAGCTCCCCGGCAGCCTCGCCGAGGCGCTCGACAACCTCGAGCGCGACGCGGTCGCGCGCGAGGCGTTGGGCGAGCACATCTTCGTCAACTTCCTGCGCAACAAGCGCGAGGAGTGGCACCGCTACATCTCGGTGGTGCACGGCTGGGAGCGCGAGCAGTACCTCGAGAAGTACTGAAAGCCGGGGCTCGGGGTTCGGGGCTCGGGGTTCGGCCCCCACCCACCCGGGACGGAGAACACGAAGCGGGCCGGGCGGCGACGCGCGGCCCGCTTCGCGTGCGGGCGTCCCACCTGCTGGCCCCCGAACGGGGGCGCCTTCGGTGATCGTGTGGGAGGGGAATTCCTGCCCCGATCGGCCATACCCAACCTGAGAAACGGTCGCGACGCGAATGTCGCTCCTACCGTGGGCTGACACCTGCGTCGATGATGCCCGCTCCGGCGGCGAGCGGCTTCAGCGCAGGGTGAGGTGAGCCGGCCTCACGCCGTGCCTTCAACTGCCGCATCGTCTCCGGCCGCAGCGCCCATTCGACGCCGGCCTCCTCGGGCTGGCCGTACGCCGCCGGGTCCAGGTACGAGCCGGGTTCTACGGGCGGCTTCTCTCGTTCCACCTCGAAGCCGCGCCGCCGCATGCCGGGGTCGCTGCGTCGCGCGGTGAGCTGCCACGAGACCTCGATCCCGGGGATGCCGCCGGCGATGCGGAAGCGGTCGCCGTTCGAGTTGACGCCGTAGACGCCGACCTTCCCTTGGCCCCCCACGCCGGTCTGAGCGGATCTGCCGAGCACGCCTCGTTGCGCCCCGTGGCCGCCGACGCCGGTCACGTCGCCGTTGACGGGAGGCTGCCACGAGAGCGACACACCGTCGCTCGTGAGCACCTTTGGCGTGGCGTCGTGTTGCAATGCGGCGGGGCCGAGGAGCGCGTCCGAGGACTGCATCTCGAACGTGGTCGGATCCTGCGAGCCGTTGGCGATCATCGAGCCGTAGGCGATCACCTTGCCGGCGCCCGAGATCACCTCCACGCGGCCGCGGGGCCGGGGTTGTAGATCCAGACGGTGGTGTACCAGGTCGACGGGAACACCCCCGCCTGCCGCCCGACCATCGGCAGGAACAGGTCGGTGCCGGCGAAGCCGGCGAGGAGGGTGGTGCTGGCAAGAAGAGCGGCAACGACCGCGGCCAACGTGGATGTGCGCTGAGCGGGAACAGAGGCCATCAACAACCTCCCGTCCGCGGGAAGCAGGTCGGCGGGCGTGAGACGCCCGCTGTGCTGAGACGTTCGTGCTCTCGCGGTCCTGCCAGCAAATATAGGGCTGCCTCGGCGGTTTGTCACGGAAATACCAGAGTGCTTGACGGGGTTCGCCTTAGAGCGCTTGCATGGGGCGCCGCGAGGCCCGATACTTGTGCAGACAATTCGGCACAAGAGGCCGGGGCGACCTCTTGGGGAGGCAGGGATGCTCGTCGTCCGGCGGCTCGGTCTTCCCGCGGTTCAGCTGCTCGTGCTCGCTCTGTCTGCCGCGGGCCTGTTCGCGGCAGCACCTTTAGGCGACGGCCAGGTTCCCGCCATGTCCGCGATTCCCACCGCCGCGGACGGCGCGGCGGGCAGAGCGGAGCAGGCCGGCTTCGGCGCCGACCCTGCGGAGCGCTCTCCGGTCGAGCGCTGGCTGGGGTCGCTGGGGCAACCGGCTCCGAGCGGTCGGTCGGCGCACGCTGCCTCTGCGATCACGCCGGGCGGCCTGATCGGCGGCAACTTCCCGATCAGCACCTTTCCGGACGCGGTCAGCAGGTTCGAGTCGCTCGACACGTCGAGCTCGGCATACAACCCGCCGCGCGGCGAGTACCTCGTGGTGTGGCACGCGTTCGACCGCGTGACGCTCACCAACATCTACGGGCAACGCGTTACTTACAACGGCACGATCGTCGGCGGCCCGTTCGCCATCTGCGACGCGGCCGGGGCGCAACTGGCGCCGAGCGTGTCATTCGAGCCGACAACCGGGACGTTCTGGGTGGCGTGGACCGACTTCCGCACCGGCAAGAGCGACGTCCGCGTGCGCCGGGTTTCGGGGACCGGCGCGCCGCTCGGCAGCGAGTTCGTAGTCAACGACGGTTCACCCGACGCGTTCGCTGGGCGCTTGGCCTGCCGCGGCGGCACCTGCGTCGTCGTCTGGGCGTCCGACCCGCACGACGGCAACGGGCACATCCTCCTGCACAGCTACAACGCCTCTACCCTCGTCCCCAACACCTTGATCACGCTACTCAGCGAGGGGGCCGGCACGGCGACCGAGCCCGACATCGGCTACAACCCGGACGACGACCGCTTCATGGTCGTCTGGCACCAGTGGAACGGCGTCTCGCGCTGGGACATCTGGTCGTTCCACCTGACCTGGGACATCTACGGGATCGAGAGGAAGGCGATCTCCACGGCGGTCGGCGACCAGCAGAAGGCGCGGGTCGCGTACGGCCACGGCGCCGCGCGCTACATGATCGTCTGGCAGGACGGACGCAGCGGCGTGACCTGGGACGTGTACGGGCAGCGCCTGGACCGCGGCGGCGCCTTCTCGGGGGCGACGCAGGGTCTCTTCCTCGGTCCCTACAACGACGTCGCTCCGGCGGTTGCCGGCCACGGCCAGATCTCGGAGTTCTTCGTCGCCTTCCAGCGCGACATCAGCGGCGCCGAGCAGTACGAGATCTACGCGTTCCGGGTGACCGGGGCCGGGGCGGTGGAGAGCCCGTTCGTCGTGCGCGAGTGGTACAACGCGCGCTTCAAGCCGTCGATCCTGCCGCGCAACGGCTCCAGCGACTTTTTCGTCACCTTCACGGACGACCCGTTCGGGACGCAGGCCGATATCGGCGCCCAGATAGTACGTTTCAGCCAGCCATGGAATTCGATGATCGCGATCAGCCGCGGACGCAAGGGACAGGAGGCGCCGGCGCTGGCGTACAACTCGCTGCGCAACGAGTACCTGCCGGTGTGGGCCGACTACCGCAGCGGCTCCGACTACGACCTGTACTACCGCCGCGTGTCCGCGGCAGGCGTGGCGCTGGACCCCGAGCTCATCCTCGCGTCGGCC
>Ga0315273_10008354_pt1 | contig 13042 bp, 10 predicted proteins | sample YL17G02_0_MG_FD_205753 | JGI IMG/M metagenome (GOLD analysis project Ga0315273, IMG submission 205753) | Sediment microbial communities from Yellowstone Lake, YNP, Wyoming, USA - YL17G02_0 | ecosystem: Environmental > Aquatic > Freshwater > Lake > Sediment | place: USA: Wyoming | collected...
CGCCCCGCCGGGTCGAACGACTCGACTGATCCCCCCGTCCACCGACCAGCGTAGTGCCACGCGCCTTCCTCGATCGCTGTACTGCCATTCTCTACGCAGTTTCCAATTTGGCGTTGTCAAAGTCGAGACAGAAGGAGGATACTCAATGAGCACCCTCAACGAGCTGGTACCAACTCATGATTCATACTCCGGCTATGAGCTTTCAGGGCATCAACTCGGGCAATACAGACGCTGGGCGACGATTGCGCTTGACGCGAATGTTCTCCTTGGGTTCTACGCCTACAGCAAGCCGACTCGCGAGGAGTTCTTCCAGATTCTCGACGCTTTCAGGGACAGGATCTGGCTGCCACATCAATCGGCACAGGAGTTCGCGAAGAACAGGACTGCTCGAATTCAGGCGCACGTGGCTTTCAGCAAGAAGATACGAGGTCTCCTATCAGGCATAGCTGAAGACTTTGCGAAAACAGCGAAGAAGAGCCATCCGAAAGTCGGCCGGAGACTGCAGTACCCCTTTCTGCCTATTGAGGAAATGCAAAGCCAGCTGTCTGCTGCCACGGGCCAGATTATCGAACAGCTTGAAGCCGCGGAGAAGGAATACAGCGGCTTCCTTGTTGATGACCCCGTCCAAGAACGTCTGAGCCAACTGACTGCGGGACGCATCGGAAGCAACTTCAGTGAGCAGGACCTGCAGATGATCTACAGCGACGGCCTCAGAAGGTACGACTTGCGGCAGCCCCCAGGGTATTGCGACGTCGCGAAACCGGGGATCGAGAAGTACGGAGACCTTGTCCTCTGGCATCAACTGGTCCATTGTGCCAGGGATACGGGTCACCCCGTCTACTTCATCACGGACGATACCAAGGACGATTGGTGGCAGAAGGACGGAGAAAGAGCTTCCGGCCCGAGAAAGGAACTCATCGATGAGATGCGCACACTGGCATCGCAGAAGTTCCTCATCAGCACGTCGGTAGGTTTCTACGAGTGGGCTGGGGGATACCTAGGACGTGGAACGAGAAAGGCAGCCATCGAAGAGGCCCGCCGCTCGACCCTGCCGTCTAGCTGGGATCTGGTAGCCGAGATGATCTGTAGCATTCAGCGTGCGAACGAGCGAATGCTCACAGTACCGTACGTGCCTGAGTACTTGGCAGGGCTACGACAGACCATAGCTGCTGCTGGAGCCGGCGCACAGCTTCAGGTCGCAGCATTCTTGGAGGAGTTCAGTCGTTCTGCGCTAGCATCGATCTCCTTCCCTTCGATTCTTCCGATCCTGAAAGGACACTCGCCGGATGGATTGCAGCGCGAGGACGGTGATGAGGACGAGGAGGATGACTGCGATCGATGACACGCACTGCTCATGCCGCGAAGCACCATGTTGTTCTCCACAACTCCCGACGACTCTTCCGAGCCGCTCGAGGAAGGATAGGCGGACACCACTCACCACGAAACTGCTAACGAACGCGTTCTACATTCAGTCCCCCCCCAGGCTCCACACTACCACCCTGTAGTCAGAACGAAGGTTCTGGTCACAGTCGTGCAGGCTCCAGAACAGCGCGACGGTCCGCACGTGCTGGTTCCCGGTGACGGCATGTGTTCGCCACCGCATGAACCCACTCCTTCGGTCAAGATGCTACACTCCCTCCACGCACCATCGAGCGGCTCTCGCGCTCGGCCGCTGCCGTGGTCCGAGAAGGAGTGCCAGTGCAGCAACCGCCCCGCCGTGGCTCATTTGACGACGCAGTGACTCGACTGAACTCAGGCAACTCGAACGAGTTGTGGGAGCTGGCTGCGCTCTTGTCAGTCCTTGAATACTACGGAAGCAGCGAGCTTGACCTGTTCCCGGCACTCCACCCGGAGCGCCCACGGCTATTCTGCGACGCAGTCTTGCGGAGCAGAGCATCGATCCACCGCGATCGCCAGTACAGGCCGAGCGAGTTCGTGAGCATTCTGAACTGGTCTGGCGAAGGTCTCCTCGACCCTCGCATTGAGGCCATCCGCAGCGGGCGGCCCCGGGAGGAGATGCTCTTTGACCTGACCCGTTTCTTCGCACGATGGGGCAACATACAGATCAGGTATCAGGAGATAGAGAATGCCGACGTCGGGCGCGCCATCGCCCTCTATCATGTACTACCGGAGAGAGGAACATTCCGAGACGAGCCGACTGCTCTTCTCGTCAAGCGCATCAGGGACGGAATCTGCTCTTTCCTTGGGTGTTCGATCCCGGAGTTCCTTCTCGTCTACGTGAAGGTCGGCCTAAGGTGCTGGCATCTGTTCCAGCAGGTGAAACAAGCTCTTCCTGCAGGCATGGCGACGAGCTGCAGTACCGGGCACAAGCAACTGGAACGGCTGTCGGCGATTCTTCAGTGGCTGTACGTCTCAAGAAGCAGTTTCAGCTCCTCCATCTCGTTCTCAGCGGAAGGACTGGCGGAGATCTGGGGCGTCCATGCATCGCCCGAAGCGATCACCGCATTCCTGGATTGCTGGAGCGCCCAGACCCAGGTGCTCCGCTCACTGTTGGCATCGCCTGCCTATTCAGCAGGGAGCGGATCTTGGTGCCTCTCCCCGCTGGAGCGATACCCCGTGGTCAGACTCGACAGGTTATCACAGGCAAGCGTGCAGAGGTTTCTTGTGCCGAATCTGCGCTTCTACCTTCGCTCTATGCCCGGGGTGCTCGACTACGCGCTGCAGGAGAGCCTCGGGGACGAGTACAACCAGTTCAGAGGCGCGGTGTATGAGGAATACGTCACAGGCATGCTCAGAGAGGAATATCCCCACTCACTGGCCATCCCGGAGAGGTCGTACACACCCCGGAAGTCGGAAGCCAAGGGACCTGACGTCGTGTTCGTCGAGGAGGCAGGAGAGCCCCTCATTCTCCTGGAAGTCAAAGCTAGGCGTGTCGGCGCGAAGACCCGCTCTGACATGGACGATCAGTCACTTGACGCCAACCTTCAGGATGCATATGCAGCCCTAAGGAGGCTGCCGGGCAAGGCCGATGACCTCTTCGCAGGATTGGACGAGTATGAGGAAGTCAGGCTTCTGGCTTCGAAGACGACTAGGGCGTCGACGCTGTGTGTCTGCGTCCTGCCGGACACGCCCTTCGCGGTAAACGAACTGACCCACTACCGGGTCGCGCACGGGGATCTCGATCTTGGGGACATCGATCTACCGTTCTGCCTCATGAGCGTCGCAACGCTCGAGAAGGCGATTGCGTGCGCTAAGAGCAGGCAGTCGAGCCTCGCAGCAGTCCTCATGCGGTTCATCGAGCGGGCACGCAATCTAGACATGCAAGGACCTCTGGCCGAGTTCTTCGGAGAGCCTACAGAGCCTCGCGGCGCCTTGTACGGAGAGAGCTTCTTGAAGCATGTAGTCTGGAACGTGGCATCCGGGGAGCCGAATCCCCACTAGGGAGCCGGTCTGTCACGAGGTGGCACCGCCAGGTCTTGCGGACATGCGTTCCGCGCTCGAGTGTCCTGTCTTGTTCGGGTCCCACGGCCTCTCCATTCAGGGCAGCTATTCAGCGCCACCTCAGTGCAGCACCTGGCCCTGTCGCCCTCTCTACACCTCCCGTCCTGCCATCCTGTCAGGAGGAAGGTGGTGCACATGACGACATGGACGCTGTTTGAGGCCGTGAAATGGCTCCTTCGGGAGTGCCGCAATGAGAACGCAGTTGGCGGGCGCACAAATGCGGTCCTGATATCATTGACCGTCGCAGGTTCGGATTCCGAGCCGCCCGGCACGCTTCTCCGGGAAGCGATCCATTACGCGCGGAATCAGGCCGTCGACTACTCCCCGGACGGGTGGATTCGGCTCGTCGGAAATGCGGATCCCAGTACTGATAGTCAGGTGGCTGTGTACATCACGGCTCAAGGGATGGCCGCGCTAGACAGGCGCGAAAAGGCACTGGAAAGAGACCTCGAGCTGCTGTAGGGCGCCGGGGTCAGCTCTTTACTCTTGGGTGTCGTCCGTCCTCAGCAACGCGCTTTGCGATCGTGCTGATGGTCGAGTAGTGGAGGCCAAGGAAGTCAGCGACCGTCTGAAGCGCGTACTCGGGCGCAAGGGTCCCTCGTTTCTTAGCGCCCTACCGCCACGTGTCATCGCAAGACCTGACGGTCTCGCCCTGTGGATTTGGTTGAGGAGACAAGCGGTTGTAGGATGCGCCGTGGGAGCATCTAGGCCATGAAGGAAGAGAAGAGAGACAGGAAGAGCACATTGCGCTGCCGGAGCTGCGCGCGTTATGGGTCCGGCCTGCAGCGAGAACAGCCACTGGTTGTCAAAGCCCAGACTCCGTTGGCGAGAAACTGTGGTAGCATCGGATAGGATGAACAAGAGCGTCTCGATCCACAGCAACCTGCAGGACTTCGCTGCTGCCGTCACAGCCAAGATGTCGCAACTGACCGCCGGCGAGCCGGAGGATCAGGTGCGCGGGCCTTTCGAGAACTTCATGACGGGTGTTGCAGTCGCGCTGGGCTGGAGCATCGTTTGCACGGGCGAGACGCCCCTCCCGGATCGCCTCGGACGCCCGGACTACGCCGTCCACCTGAATGGGCTTCTTGCTGGTTACGTCGAACTCAAGGCTCCCGGCGTGGGTGCGACCGCAACCCGCTTCAAAGGCCACGACCGTGACCAATTCAAGCGGTTTTCAGCTGTCCCGAACATCCTCTACACCGACGGCAACGAATGGGCGCTCTATCGCGACGGGGACCTCGTAGGGAAGCTCGTTCGTCTCTCGGGTGACGTTGCCGCTGATGGGAAGAAGGCCGCCGAAACCGAAGACGCCCACGCCGTCGAGCGTCTCTTGCGAGACTTCCTCTCGTGGCAGCCCATCATTCCGACCGACCGCAGGGGCAAGATCGACCTCAAGGGCTTCGCCTCACTCCTAGCTCCGCTTTGCCGGATGCTGCGTGACGACGTGAACGACGCGCTCACGGACCCGGCTTCGCCCCTCGTGCAACTCGCAAAGGATTGGCGGCAACTGCTCTTCTCTGACGCCTCGGACGAGCGGTTCGCCGACGCCTACGCCCAAACCGTCGCTTTCGCCCTGTTGCTTGGTCGTAGCGAGGGGGCCGACCCGCTCACCCTCGAGAGCGCCGAATCCGCTCTCGCCGCGCAGCACAACTTGCTCTCTCGCGCGCTGCAAGTCCTGACTGATCCCGGCGCGCGTGCCGAAATCGCCTCCTCCCTGGACTTGCTCTTACGTGTGGTCGCCGCCGTGCCTCGCGCAACGCTGGCTGGCCCCGAAGACCCATGGCTCTATTTCTACGAGGACTTCCTCGCCGCTTACGACCCGAAGCTGCGCAAGGACGTAGGGGTCTACTACACTCCGGTCGAGGTGGTACGTGCCCAGGTCCGCCTGATCGACGACCTGCTCGCCCACCGCCTCGGCAAATCGCTGGGCTTCGCCGATCCCGGCGTTGTCACGCTCGATCCCGGCGCTGGCACTGGCACCTACTTGCTCGGGATCATTGAGCACGCCCTCGGTCGCATAGAAGCCGAGCAAGGCGCTGGCGCCGTGGCGGGTCAGGCCACCGCCCTCGCCAAGAACCTGTATGGCTTCGAGATCCTAGTTGGACCCTACGCCGTGGCTGAACTACGCGTCAGCCGCGCCCTGCGCGACCGCGGCGCAACGCTGCCCAAGAACGGCACGCAGGTCTACCTGACCGACACGCTCGAAAGCCCCAACGCGGAACCGCTAGATCTGCCTCTCTTCCTGCGCCCCATCGCCGAGCAGCACGCCAAGGCGCTTCGTGTCAAGAGCAGCGTGCCTGTCATCGTCTGCCTCGGCAATCCGCCTTACGACAGGCATGAAGCCGTCGACGTGAAGGATGAAAGCAACCTGTCGCGCTACGGTGGATGGGTTCGATTCGGCGACCCTGTACCCGAGGCTAAGACCACAGATAGAAAGGGTAAGGAGAGAAAACTCAAGTCCTCTAAGGCCCGGCTCCAAAACAGACAGCGGTCAGCCATTCTGAAGGATTTCCTCGCCCCCGCCATCGCAGCCGGCCACGGCGTTCACGTCAAGAACCTCTACAACCTCTACGTCTACTTCTGGCGCTGGGCGTTGTGGAAGGTTCTGGAGCACAAGACTCCGGGCGGGCCGGGCGTCGTAAGTTTCATTAGCGCGGCGAGCTACCTTGACGGCGACGCTTTCTGCGGGATGCGCGAACACATGCGTCGCCTGTGCGACGAGATCTGGATCCTCGATCTTGGCGGAGAGGGACGAGGTACTCGCAAGAGCGAGAATGTCTTCGCCATCCAGACCCCCGTCGCCATTGCCGTCGCCGTCCGCTCGAAGAAGGCAAAGAGGAGTCAGCCCGCGAAGGTTCACTACGCCCGAATCGATGGGACCCGCGAGGCCAAACTTGCCGCGCTCGAGGCCATTGTCGATTTTGGGAGCGTGCAATGGCAGGACTGCCCGGACGACTGGCACGCGCCATTCCGCCCGGCGGGCAAGGGCACCTACTTCGAGTGGCCGCTCCTGACCGATCTCATGCCATGGCAACATTCGGGCGCCCAATTCAAGCGTACGTGGCCCATTTGCTCCGACACCGAAGTGCTGAAGCAACGCTGGCGCGCGTTGCTTGCTTCTCCAAATCAAGCCGTGGCATTCAAGGAGACGCGCGATCGAAAGATCGATTCCAAGTGTGCTCCGCTCTTTGAGGTTGACGAAGACGAAAGCCCCATTGCTCAGTTGCGCTGCAACGCTCCCCCTCCGCGCATCGAACGGTACGCCTATCGGTCTTTTGACCGGCAGTGGATAATGGCTGACGCGCGGCTGGGCGACTACTTGCGCCCCGCCCTCTGGCGCGCCCACGGCGATCGGCAGGTCTATGTAACAAGCCTTCTCAATCATCCGCTTGGACAGGGTCCAGCGGCTACGGCCTGTGCGCTGGTTCCAGATCTCCATCACTTCCGCGGATCATTCGGAGCGAAGGAGGTGTTTCCGCTGTACCGTGCTGCGGACGCTTCGGAGGCGAACATCCTGCCATGCCTGCTTGACTTGCTCGGCAAGGTGCATGGGCACGAGGCACCATCTCCCGATGACTTCCTTGCCTACGTCTACGGCGCGATCGCACAGCTGGCTTTCACGGCGCGCTTCGTGAAGGAACTGGAGACGCGCGAGCTGCGCGTGCCAATCACGAAGGACGCCGCGCTGTTTGAGAAGGTCCGCGCCGCCGGCGCGCGACTGCTGTGGCTGCACACCTACGGCGAGCGCTTCATTCCCAAGGGCGAGCAACGCGGCCAAGTCCCGGGCGGCGCGGCGAAATGCACGAAGGGCATTCCCGGCCACGCTGCCGGATACCCTGAGTCGTTCAGCTATAGCGACGCGACGCACACGCTCCAAGTCGGTGAGGGCAAGTTCGCGCCCGTCTCGCGCGAGGTGTTCGAGTTCGAGGTCTCAGGCCTCAAGGTCGTGCAGTCGTGGCTCAGGTACCGCATGAAGAGAGGCGCGGGGAAGAAGTCCTCGCCCCTTGATGACATCCACCCTATCCGCTGGACCGGCCAATTCACGACCGAACTGCTCGAACTGCTCTGGGTGCTCGAGGCGACCGTGGCGGGATACCCCAACCAGGCGCAACTGCTGGAAGCCGTCATCTCCGGCGCCTGTCTGGAGGCCAAAGAGCTGCCCGAGGGGCCGGCCTGGATGCACCAACCCCCGAAGACGAAGACGCAAGGCGCCGGACTGTTCGGTTCGGATGATGATGAGTAGTAGGGCGTCGGGATCAGATGCTGCATCGAATTCGTCAAGGGCTGCTCAGCTCGGACTGAGCAGCTTGGGAGTTGCTGCGCAACTCCTGTCTGGGCAACGACGAGTAGGAGCTTCCGCGCTGCGGCGATGCGTGCGACCTTCTCAGGTTTGCCTTCGTCGTTCAGTCGGCGGTAGATGGCGCAGATGCTCGGGTTGACGCGAGCAGCAGACAGAGTTGCTTCGTAGAGGCACTTCCGCACTTCACGGTTGCCGCGCTTGCTGAACCGCGACTTGCCGCGGTCTGGGGCATCTGGCAGGATGCACCACAACGGCCATGGTGTGGCGTACGCCGTAGCTGTTGGTGAAGAAGGAACGGCAACCTCTGGGAACGTAGCAGGATGTTGTCGCTGCCGAGGGTATGTCCACTTCAAGCAGAACTAGGCGCTCTGAGCCCGGCCGAGTCCAGTGGCGCAAGTCTGGGCTTGAGAGCCCCACCTTGCAGTAGAAGAAAGAGACATGGAGCATCCGCAATGAGAGCACTAGCGGTAGTCCTGAAGGGCCTGGGCGGCCTCATGCTGGGTCCGCTGTTCACGGTTAGCATCAAGTCAGTGGAATACCTGGCCGGAAGGACGAGCCTCTCACAGCTGCTTCTGTCAGTCGGGCTGTCTGGGCTCGTCGACCTGGCAATCGACACTGAGACCCTTGGGCTCGTTGAGAACGCGTCTTCAGAGTTCGGCAAGCGGCTGATTGAGACAGTCGTCGGAGAGATTCTTGACAGCGGCGTCGAGGAACTGCTGTCGCCCTATCGGATCAGACAGTTGCCATCAGGGATATACGCCGCAGAGACCGCACTCGTGAGCGTGTCCGGCGATAGCCCACATGTCGAGCGCATACTTGTGCCAGGCAGGGCTTCCCATGCATCAGTCTGGAGTCCCCGCGCGATCAAGACCTTCGATGTCGCGATAGACGATAGACGCATTCTCGACGAGAATGCTGCCATCATTCGAAAGCTTGAGGGTAAGCAGATGAGCGGGCGCGCCTTGCGGGGCAATAGCCTGTACGGTCGCACTGGGTGACAGGAGGGACATGTCTCAATCCACGCATTTCGTCAACTGTCCGCACTGTGGGGAGATCATCGAAGTTGTCAACCCGCGATCAGATGTCGCTCCCAGGAGCGTCAAAGCAGCGACATCGGTCCCGTTCTTCTCCCCTCCTGGCGAGTCCTTTGAGATCAGGTGCCCGAACCAGAAGTGCGCATTCTGGATTCAGATCCTCTGGTACTACGCAGCGTAGATGTCTCGGAGTCGCCGGGCTGGGCCTTGCGGCTACGCTCCCGAGACCGCTGCGGGCCTCGCCGGCGGCGGATGCCGCGGTGCAAGTCTTTCTCTCAGTGCAACCGGCCCAGCCCCGGACGCGCCGCGGATCCTCGCGGCAGAGCCGCTCGCCGCTTGACGACGCAGCCAGGTTCTGCAAGGATCGCATATCGCAAAGTGGATGGAGGCTCGATATGCACGTGCTCTTCATCGCGGACAAGGATGCGAAGACGGCACTCTCGTAGGATCTCCAAGGCAAACTCACGGCGCTGTTTGAAGACAAGGGCAACGCCCTCGAGATCCTCGAGGTCGAATCGAACGATGTCGTTCCCTGCCTGGGCTGCCTTCATTGCGTGACGAAGCGCGACGGGGAGTGCGTGAGCGACGACGCGATGACGGCACTCAACCGCCGAATCGGCGATTTCGACCTCGTCTGCTACTTCGGGCCGATCCTCTTCGGTCAGTTCTCTTCGACGATGAAGAACGTCACGGACAAGGCGAAAACGATTCGCATGCTGCGGTCGCGCTTCATTGTCGCCATCGGCTACGGCGACGACGTCCGCGACGAGGAGATGGCGACGTTCCTCGACGTCTACCGCAAGCACCGCGGGGTGGCGGACATCGCTCACACTCTGGTTCTGGAGCGCTTCGAGGCGTTCGCCTCGCGCTCGCTTGCCGACAACGATGCGGTCTGCGCCGAGCTCGGGAGGCTCCTATGACCGGATCTGCAGGTCGCCTCCACGTCTGTCTCGTCAACGGGAGCCTGCGCGGTCCGAAGGCGACCTCGCGCCGTCTCCTCGCCCGCCTGGAGCGGTTCCTCGATCCCGCCCAGGTTGACGTTGCCCACATCTCGGTTCGCGCGAAGCTGCCGAACGGGTACCCGGAGGAGACTCTCGCGGCTCTCTCTGCTGCCGACGCCGTGGTCCTGGCGTTCCCGCTCTTCTCCTACTGCCTTCCCGGCGCAACGATCCGGCTCTTGGAGGAGTGGGCACGCTACGCTGACGCGCACACAGCAACAAGGCGCACGCGGGTCTACGTTCTCGTGAACTGCGGCTACGCCGATCCCAAGGTCAACGCAGAAGCGATCCGCGTCGTCCGCAACTTCTGCGCTCGCCTCGGTCTCGAGTGGCGGTTCGCCATCGAGATCGGCTGCGGTCCCGCCGTCGTGATGGCGGCCCCGATCGACCTCAAGCTGCGACGAGCGCTCAAGAGCCTGGCCGCGGACCTTCAGGAAGCCGCTCCCGCGGCGAGAGACGACGTCTTCCTCCGGCCGCTCCTGCCGCGCATCCTCATGGACACGATTCGGCAGTCCCTCGACCGCAAGGCCCTTCGCGAAGTCGTGCGCAGGCAGCGCGAGACCTAGCGGGGCTTGCGTTGACGTATCCCCCGACCTACCTCCATGGGGTTCCGAGAGGTGCTTTCAGTGGCGGCGGCCGCTCTGCGCTGCGACAGCGCCTCGCTCGCTCCTCTTTCCCCACTCTTGTCGCGGCGCGGGATAGCAGCAGAGAGTGTGACTTGATGCGCCGAGCCGATCCAAATGATCACCCTGTCTTGACACCATCGTCTGCTCGGCCTACTGTGGATTTCAGCTGTTCTCGTGGCGTGAGGGATATGGTCGGAGAGTCAGCGGGAGGCTTGGATGGGCCGAAGACCGAGCAGGAGGATGCAGGACCTTCTTGACCAATGGCGGGCGCTGGATGAGAAAGGTCAGGCGACCTTCGCAGTCGAACAAGCAGTTGAAGCTCTCAAAGTGCAAGAGAAGCGTACTCGACGAACGCGCGCAATCGTCGTCGCAGGCATGGCGTTGCTGGTCCTGGGTGGTGCAATCTACGGCGGCTTCCATCTGCTTTGGAACGGGCGTCCGGAGACTGAGTTCGTCTACTCTCCGATCAACGGCACACCGACGGAAACAGTCGAGTTCTCTGCAACCTCGGCGCGCGGCCGCATCGACAGTTCTGCTTCCTTTGTCTGGAACTTCGGGGATGGCTCAGCTCTCGCGTCGGGCACGAGCGTGTCACATCGCTTCAGCGCGCCAGGGCAATATGATGTCGTCCTCTCCATCCAGGATGCCCGAGGCGTGGTCAGCACAAGCACGAAGAGGGTGGTGATCAACGCGCCGCCATCCGCACGCTTCAGCTTCTCCCCTGCGACACCGGTAGCCGGTGTCGCGGCGCAGTTTGACGCAGGGCAGTCGAAGGACTCGGATGGAGCTATTGCATCGTACACATGGGACTTCGGAGATGGGGACACGCAACAGCCGACGAAGGGTGTTGCGCTCGAACACAAGTTCGCTCGGTCAGCACTGTACACCGTAGTCCTCACCGTCACAGATGACCGTGGAGGCGCAGCCCAGTTTCGGGCTGTCATCTCCGTGCTGTCGGCCTCCAAACCCACACCCCCGCAGCCCACGAGCACTGTACCAACGACGACAACGCCTTCGATCATCCCGCCTACCACCACAACACCGCCACTCATTCCGCCGACGGCACCTGCCGGCACGGGTGTCCTGCACGTGATCCGCCAAGATGGTGCGCTGTGCCTTGCGATCTCCTCAGATGGCCGATATCTTGCCTGCGGCACGAGCGCCGGGAAGGTTGCGCTTTACGACACGACCACATGGGCAGTGCTGCATACGGTTGAAGGCCACGGCAGTGCCGTCCGGGCCGTGACGTTCTCCCCAGATAGTACGACGCTGGCCACAGGATCTGACGACACCCTTGTCAAGCTGTGGTCGATCCCCGACGGCGCACTACGCCTTACGATATCCGCTGGCGCGAAAGTCAATGCGCTCTCCTTTGCCCCCTACGGTGGACTCCTGGCGGTCGGCAAGGACACGAGGCTCGAGATCTATGACGCGTCGACGGGGAGCAGCGTCCGACGCTTCCCCAACAACGCATGCAAGGCCGTCTCTTTCTGCCCAACCGGGGGCCTACTCGCCGCAGCCTCCCTCTACAATGTCCAGTTGTTGGATACAGCATCGTGGAGTGAGGTGGCGAAGCTCGCAGGCGGGGGGAGTGTGTCGGACATCGCGTTCAGCCCTAGTGGCCAGCTCCTCGCCGTGTCCTGTTGGGACAACGAGTCGGTGCGCATCTACAGCGCATCGACACGGACGCTCGTGAACAACCTGAAGACTGGACAGACACTCTGTGTTGCTTACGACTCCGCCAGTCGTCTTCTGGCGACAGGACCGCGCATGCTCACTTCCTCGGAGAGCACCGTGCAGCTCTGGAAAGCATCGCTGAACGAGGTCGGCCACTTTCAGGACCTTGAGGGCCATCACGGTTCAGTTGGGGCGGTTGCATTCAACCCGCGCGGCGGGTGGCTGGCGTCTTGCGCGGCAGATGGCACTGTGCGGGTGTGGCAGGCGCCATAGCACCCTTGCCTCCAGCGACCCCCGAGACCGCCCGACGGTGCCCAAGTTGCCCCAGGGCGGCAGCGCGATGGGGTCACAGATCTTGACTTGACACATCTTCTGCACTAGACCGGCGCCATGGCACGCCCTTTACGCAAGCGAAGGCTGCTTCCTCGGGAAGCAGCTGGGGAGTCGGCGGCGATTCCGCGGCTTGACCTGCCGACTCCTTGATCGACTCGGTTCTACGTCACGAGCCGCGGCAACGCGCGGCATGCGCCATCTGAACGGCGTGTACACCCAGGCGTTCAACCGCCGGCATCTGCCGGCGCCTTGCGTTCGAGGAACGCATCCGGGGCGACCACCACATCTTCACCATGAGCCAGGTGGAAGAGATCCTCAACCTGGGCCGAGGGGGTCAGATCTTGATTTGACAGGTCCGGTTCACTAGACTGGCGCCATGGCGGGTCCTCTGCGCAATCGGGGGCTGCTTCCTCGGGAAGCAGCTGGGGAGTCGGCCGCGATTCCGAGAGTTGACCTGCCGACTCCTTGATCGTCTCGGTTCTACATCACGAGCCGCGGCAACGCGCGGCATGCGCCATCTGAACGGCGTGTACACCCAGGCGTTCAACCGCCGGCATCTGCCGGCGCCTTGCGTTCGAGGAACGCATCCGGGGCGACCACCACATCTTCACC
>Ga0315273_10008355_pt1 | contig 13041 bp, 12 predicted proteins | sample YL17G02_0_MG_FD_205753 | JGI IMG/M metagenome (GOLD analysis project Ga0315273, IMG submission 205753) | Sediment microbial communities from Yellowstone Lake, YNP, Wyoming, USA - YL17G02_0 | ecosystem: Environmental > Aquatic > Freshwater > Lake > Sediment | place: USA: Wyoming | collected...
TTGCCGAACACGACCAGGGTCAGCAGTGCGCCGAAGCCGGCGAAGGGGAGCGCGGAGAGGATCGTGAGCGGGTGGATGAAGCTCTCGTACAGGACCCCGAGCACGACGTAGATGAACATCACCGCGATGAGGAGGAGGATCCCCAAGCCCTTCTGAGACGCCTCGAACGCCTGTGCCGTTCCCTGGAACGCCGTGCTCATCGACGCGGGGAGGACGTTTCGGGACGTCTGCTCGACCGCCGCCACCGCCTGGCCGAGCGAAACGCCGGGGGAGAGATCGAACGACACGGTGACGGACGGCAGTTGCCCCGAGTGGCTCACGGTGAGCGGCCCGACGCCGGTCGTGGCGTCGACGAGCGTGTCGAGTGGAACGAGCCCGCCGTTGCTTGCGCGCACGTAGAGCAGCGGGAGGACCGACGGGTCGTCCTGGTACTTGCGGTCGAGCTCGAGGATCACCTGGTACGAAGCGTTCGAAGCGTAGATCGTGGACACCTGCCGGAACCCGTAGGCGGTGTAGAGCGCGTCGTCGATCTGCTCGGCCGAGACGCCGAGGGCCGAGGCCTTGTCGCGATCGATCGTCAGGTTGACCCGTGGGTTCTTGAGCAGGAGATCGGTCGTGACGTCGCGCACTTCGCCGAGCTTGCGCAGCGCCGCTTCGAGCTTCGGCGCGTACTCGTACAACTCCTTCGTGTCCGTGCTCTGCAGCGTCAGCTGGTACTGGCTCTTCGTGAGACGCCCTCCGAGACGGATCGGGGGAGGGTTCTGGAAGAAGACCCGCACCCCGGGGACGACGGCGACCTTCCCGCGCAGCCGGGCCAGAACGGCGGCGACCGGATCGCGCCGATCGCGCGGCTTCAACCGCATGAAGATGATCCCCTGATTCGCCCCGGTGGCGCCGCGCGCCCCGCACGACGACATGAAGGCATCGACCGCGGGGTCGGCCTTGACGATCTCCATGACCTGCTTCTGGTGCGCCACCAGAGAGTCGAAGCCGATCCCTTCCTGACTCTCGGTGAACCCCAAGACCTGTCCGGTGTCCTGGTCGGGGAGGAATCCCTTCGGGATCGTGACGAACAACCACACCGTGGCCGCCATCACCGCCACCGTGACCGCCATGATCGACAGGCGGTGGCGCAGAGACCACGTGAGACCGGCGTCGTACCAGGAAAGAGACCTCCGGAACCAGCCCTCGGTGATGGCGTAGGCCCGGCCGTGGTGGGCTTCGCGCTCGGGCCTGAGGAATCGGCTGCTCAGCATCGGGGTGAGCGAGAGCGAGATGAACCCCGAGATGAGGACCGCCGCGCCGATGACGACGGCGAACTCATGGAAGAGCCGCCCCATGATGCCGCCCATGAAGAGGATCGGGATGAACACCGCGGTGAGCGAGATCGTCATCGAGATGACGGTGAAGCCGATTTCCTTCGCGCCTTCGATCGCCGCTTGCATGGGGGGCTTTCCCATCTCCATGTGACGGACGATGTTCTCGAGCACCACGATCGCGTCGTCGACGACGAATCCGACCGCGAGGGTCAACGCCATCAACGACAGGTTGTCGAGGCTGTAGCCCAAGGCCTGCATCACGACGAACGTGCCGAGGATCGACAACGGCAGCGCCAGGCTGGGGATGATGGTGGACGAGACGTTGCGCAGGAAGAGGAAGATGACGAGGACAACGAGCACGAGCGTCAGGCCCAGCGTCATCTGGACGTCGTGCACGGACTCCTTGACCGTTTCCGACCGGTCGAACAGCACGCGCAATCGCGCCGAAGCCGGGAGCTTCGCCTCGAAGGTGGGAAGCAGCGCGCGGACCGCCTTCGCGACTTCGACGGTGTTCGTCCCGGGCTGCCTCTGGATCGCGAGAATGATGGCGCGCTGGTCGATGAACCACGCGGCGGTCTTGTCGTTTTCGACGCCGTCGACGACGTTTCCGATCTCGTCCATGCGGACCGGCTGCCCGTTCCGGTAGGCGACGATGACCGGCCGGTAACCCTCGGCCTTCAGGATCGAGCCGGTCGTCTCCACCGTGTAGGTGCGGTTCGCTCCCCACAGGGCCCCGGTGGGGAGGTTCGAGTTGGCGTTCCGCAGCGCGGCCGCGACCTCGTCGATCCCGATGCCGCGCGAGGCGAGCGCCGTCGGGTCGGCCTTCACGCGCACCGCGTACTTTTGCGAGCCGTAGATCTGGACTTGCGCCACGCCGGACACTTGCGAGATCCGCTGCGCGATCATGTTCTCGCCGTACTCGTTGAGGTCGTACATGGCGAGCGTGGATGACGTGAGGGCGATGTAGAGGATCGGCTGGTCCGCGGGGTTCACCTTCTGGGACGACGGCGGGGACGGCATGTCCCGGGGCAGGTTCCTCGCCGCGCGCGAGATCGCGGACTGAACGTCCTGGGCGGCGGCGTCGAGATCCCGATCGAGGACGAACTGCAGCGTGACCTGCGTGTTCCCCTGGGAGCTCGACGAGTTCATCGTGTCGAGCCCGGCGATCGTGGAGAACTCCTTTTCGAGCGGCGTCGCCACCGAGGCCGCCATCGTCTCCGGCGAGGCGCCCGGAAGCACCGCCGAGACCTGCAAGGTGGGGAAATCGACGTTGGGAAGATCGCTGACCGGAAGGCGCCCGTGGGACGCCCATCCGAACGCGAGAATGGCCAGCATCACGAGCGTGGTCGTGACCGGCCGCCGGATGAACAGCTGCGAGATGTTCACGGCTTCGTCTGCACGGTGACCTTGGCCCCGGGAACGATGCGGAGCTGGCCGTCGGTGACGACGGTCTCGCCGCCTGAGAGCCCGGAGGCGATCACCGTCTCGCCGCCTAACGTGCGATCCACGACGATGGGACGCGGTTGGGCGATGCCGTCGGCGCCGACAACGTAGACGTAGCTTCCCTGCTGGCCGACCTGGATGGCGGGGGAGGGCACCATCACGGCGTCTTTCTGCTCGGCGATCTCGAGCGCGACCTCGACAAACTCCCCGGGCCAGAGGCCTTGGTCGTCGTTCGGAAATTCCCCTCGGAGCCGGATCGTCCCGGTGGCGGCAGCCACTTCGTTGTCGATGAAGGTCAGCACGCCCGCGTGGCCTTCGCCCGCGTCGCCGCGGCTCACGGCCCGGACGGTCAGCTCGCCTTCCGCCGCGTGTTTGCGCACGTCGGCGAGGTACTTTTCAGGGACCGAGAAGGTGACGTAGACGGGACGCACCTTGAGGATCGTCACGAGCGGTGGGTCGTCGTTCGCCTTCACGAGGTTCCCGGCGCGTAGGTTGACGCTTCCCGCGCGGCCGGCAATCGGCGAGGTGATCGTGCAGTACGAGAGGGATAGCCGCGCGTCTCGCGCCGTCGCCTCGTCGGAGCGGATCGTGGCCGCCTGCGAGGCCGCCTGCGAGGCGGCGGATTCGTACTGCTCGCGCGTCACGTACTCCTTGTCGACGAGCTTAGCAAAGCGTGCGAGGTCGGCGTCGGCCTTCTGGAGGAGCGCCTTGTCGCGCGCGAGCTGCGCCTCGGCCCGGTCGAGCGCAATCCGGAACGGCTCGGGGTCGATCGTGAAGAGAGTCTGACCCTTGACGACGTCCGCGCCGTCCTTGATGTGAACCATCAAGATCTGCCCCACGACCCGCGAGCGCACCGCGACTAAAGCCGTCGACTCCACGTTGCCGATCGCGCGGAGCGAGATTGGAATCGTCCGACGCACCGCCTGGCCGACGATCACCGGCGGTGGCGGGGGCGCCGCCGCGGGCTTGGCGCCGCTGCCGCAGCCCGCCGCGGAACAAAGGGACAGCAGTGCGAGGAGCGGAAGGGCGACCTTGGCGGGTGTTGTCATCGGGGGAGGGCCTCCGGGCCGGTCAGCCCGCCCGTGCTGTAGGTCAAGCGCGCGGCGGCCAACAGCCAGTCCGCGCGCGCGGCGATCTCTTGGGCGCGCGCCGCGGCCAACGCCGATTGCGCGTTCAACAGGTCGAGCAACAAGCCGACCCCTTCCTGGTACCGGCCCAGCGCCACCTGTTCGGACGCCGTCGCGCTGTCCAACAGGTCCTTCGACGTCTCGATGCGCAAAGCAGCGGTCTTGAGGTCGTACCAGCTCGTCCACACCTGGTTGATGACGACCTGCTCGACCGCGCGAGCCTGGGCGGCCGCGCGCCCCGCGTCCTCGCGCGCCCCGGCGATCTCGTACTTGTTGCGGAGACCGTTGAAGACGGGGATCCGCAGCACCAGGCCGACGGACCAGATGTCGCTCTTTTCGGCGTACGGCTGCGGGTCGTAGTAGTTGCGGTTGACAACGCCGGTGAAGTTGAGCTTGGGAAGCCACTTGCCGCGCTTGGCGGTGACGTCCGCCTGCGACGCGAGCCAGGCCTCGCGCGCGGCGGCAAGGTCGGGCCGGCGGCCGAGCGCCTTGGCGATCAGCTCCTCGACCGTGCCGCCGAAGTCGATCGTGGGGACCTCCGCGGGAAGCTCGCCGACCTCGAACGAGACGTTCGCGGGAAGGCCCATCGCGGTCGCGAGCGCGCCGCGCAGGCTCCCGATGCTCCCCTCGATCGTCTGGGCGATGAGCTTGGCCTGCGACCGCTGCGTCTTCCCCTGGAGGACGTCGGCGATCGTCGCGAGGCCGGCGTCGCGGCGCCTCTCGGCCGCGTCGAGGTTGGTCTCGGCTTCCGCCTCGGTGATCCGCGCCGCGACGAGCTGGGCCTTGGCGTCGACGTAGGCGATGTACGCCTCGATCGTGCGGAGGACCGTGCCTTGCACCGTTGCGCCGTGGGCCCAGACCGCGCCGAGCGCGCTATCTCTCGCACTCGCGATGTTCCCCGAGCGTTCACCGAAATCCGCGAGCAGATAAGTCAACGCCGCGCCGGGGCCGTAGGTGGTCTGGAGGCTCGGGGTATTGGCGCGCGTCCCGGCCAGGGTGACGTCGAGCTCGGGCCACCAGTCGGCCTTGGCCGCGCCCAGCGCGTCCGCCCGCGACCGCGCATCGCGCCAAGCGAACTGGGTCGCGGGGTCGTTCCGCAGCGCGACGTCGAGCACGTCCACCAGGGTCAGGTGGTCCCGTCGCGCGAGGATGTCTTCGGGAATCGAGAGCGCTTCGTCGGGCGGCCTTCCGGGGTACGCCCCGGGAACGATTCCGCGTCCCGGCGTCTCGGGGAGGGGCACGCGCTCGGCTGCCGCCGTCACTTCGGTCCCGGCCGCGAATGCGGCCGCGAGGACGAGGCTGAAGCCGAGCCGCGGTTTCATGGGGCCGGCGATTATTGCAAGGACCGCGGGATTGCGCTCGACAGAGGGTTTGTGCATGGCGTGATTCGTGCAACCCGGAGGACGGACTGTCGGGCGGGAGGAGCGAGTCATGAGAAGTGAGAGAAAAGTCCCTCTTTTGGTCTTGGTCGTGGGTCTGGTTTTCGCAGCGCCGTTGTCGTGGGGCGCTGGTGGTTTCAGAGATTTCAGTCTCGTAAGGCCTGCGGGGGTGAGCGACGGTGCGCGCACGGAGATGAGCACGAAGACGACCTTGTGCCACCGACCGCCGGGCAACCCGGCCAACGCTCAGACGATCGTGGTTGGTAACGCCGCGGTGGCGGCCCATCTGGCGCACGGGGATTCCCTGGGCGCGTGTACCCAAAACTGCCCCCAAGATTGTCCCCAAGACTGTCCCGAGGCTTCGTCGGGGGTACCAATGACGGGTCAGACAGGGTGCTGGGACGGCGCCGGAGTCCCCATCACGTGTGCCGGTACGGGTCAGGACGGTCAGTACCAATTCGGAGCGTCGGCGACGCCGCGGTTCACGGATAATTCCGACGGTACCGTGACGGACAACCTGACGAAGCTCATCTGGTTGACAGACTCGGACTGTTTTGGCCCCCGGAATTGGAGCGCCGCCCTAACCGCGTCGAACACCCTGGCGACCGGGGCGTGCGGCCTGACGGATGGCTCGGCGGCCGGCGCCTGGCGGCTGCCGAACCTCAAGGAGCTGCAGAGCCTCATCAACTTCGGCACCTTCGCTCCGGCGCTCCCCGCGGGCTATCCGTTCATCGGGGTGAGCTCCGTCCTCTACTGGTCGTCGACGTCCACCGCAATGGATCCGGCCTTTGCCTGGTACGTGAGCCTCGGCGATGGCACCACCAGCAACGCCGGAAAGGCCAACCCGCAGATCCACGTGTGGCCGGTTCGCGGCGGACAGTGAGTGGTGCGCCAAACGGTTGGCGGTCAGGCGATTCCCAGGTAGGCCTTCTTGATTTCGTCGCTGGCCGCCAACTGCTTGGCGTCGCCTTGCATCACAACGGAGCCCACTTCGAGGACGTCGGCGCGGTGGGCCACCCGGCGCGCCTGGGACCCGTGAGGATCAGGGCGGGGAAGTGCGGGCGGCCGCCAGGAGCTCCTGCTCGATCAGGCGAGGCACGTAACGCAGATGAGAATCCTAAGGTGAAATCTTAGAAAACTCAGGGACCGGCAACGCCGGTGCCGCATGACCAGTCTGAACATCTCTCTGCCGGAACCCTTGCGCGACCGGATCGAAACCCAGATCAGGCGCGGCCGCTACGGTAACGCGAGCGAGTACCTGCGCGAGCTCATCCGCTGTGACCAAGACCGCCAAGCCCAGGAGCGGCTGGAGGAGCGGGGCGGCCGTGCCAAGAAATCGCGTTGAGAAGCGCCCGCAGGTCGCACGGGATCTCGCCGACATCGCGCTCTACCCCGCCTTCCGATTCCTCGATGCCGCCGAGGTCAGCTTCGAGGGCCTGCCGGCCACGCCTGACGAGCCCTCACCCCGTCTGGCGCGCAAGACGGTGGTGGAGGCCGCCGACGTGCCTGATCTCAACGATCTCGCCGCGCGTTGCCTGGCGTCCCCGCTCATGACGACGGAGCCCACTTCGAGAACGTAGGCGCGGTAAGCGCCCGCCGCGTCGGCGGCGTACCTCGGGACCTCCCCGGTCCGTTGGCAAATCGGAAACCCGGCGTATACAGGCCGCAGTTTCGGAGAGTGTGAGCCACGAGATTCGCCGTCGCTCGCGCCCGGGGGGCCCGACCATGAAAGGTGATCATCCAGGAGGTGAGACGTGAGAAATGCGGGACAGAGAGCTTCGCCTCGATTCGTGCTGCTGGTCCTTCCGATCCTCCTGGCGGGAGGTGCGGCCTTCGCCGAGAACATCGACCCCACCAACAACGGGTCCCAGTACGCTTGGGCAGAGAACCTGGGCTGGATCAACCTCCAGCCGAACGGCCCCGGGGGAGACGGTGTGCAGGTTACGGACTCGGGCCTGACCGGCTGGGCCTGGGCCGAGAACGCGGGCTGGATCAGCCTGTCCTGTCAGAACACATCGAGCTGCGGCGCCAGCGCCTACGGCGTGACGAATAACGGATCGGGCACACTCGGGGGCTACGCCTGGTCGGAGAACAAGGGCTGGATCAATTTCGCTCCGGCGGGCGCGGGTGTGGTGATCAACGGTTGCACCGGCGTCTTCAGCGGGCGGGCGTGGTCGGAGAACGCGGGCTGGATCACGTTCTCGTCGACCGGTCCCAGTCCTTACCAGGTCGCCACGAGCTGGCGGCGGACCTGTAGCGACAACAACGCCTGCACCACCGACACGTGTAACCCGGCCACCGGGTGCGTCTTCACCAACAATACGAATGCGTGCAACGACGGTAACGCCTGCACGATCAACGACACGTGCGGCGCCGGCACGTGCGGCGGAACGGCCATCACCGCGCCGCCGGAGACTCAGATCCTCCGTGCCCTCACCAAGGCCACCTACAGCTGGGCCGCGGCGACGTTTGCGACGCAATACGACGTCGTGCGCGGCGGCCTCGGGGCTTTCCCCGTCGGCCCGGGCGGCGCCGAGGAGGTCTGCTTCGACAACCTGTTGGGACCGTCGCTCTCCGACGCAACGGTCCCGGCTGCCGGCACCGGATTCTGGTACCTCTCGCGGGGCGAGAACGCCTGCGGCATCGGCACATTTGGGACTCAAGGCGTACACGGCACGCCCGGCGCGCCGCGCACCACGACGACCTGCCCCTGAGCGGGGCTCGAGAAAAAGGAAGGGAAGTCATGAAGCTCACGAAGCTGAAGATAACGACGAGACAGCTCTCCGTGCTTGCGATCGGCTGGCTGATTGCGGGGGTGGCCTTGGCGGGTACGCTGGAGCCGCCTGGACCGCCGGCCCCGACGATGGTCACGCAGCAGCAGATCTGGGACGCGGTGAAACCCCCGGGCTGCTTCAACAACAACCCCACGGGCCTTCGATTCGTGGACTGTGGGAACGGCACGGTGCAGGACACACAGACGGGTCTGATTTGGCTCAAGAACGCGAACTGTTTGCCCGCCTTTGGGAGTGATTGGGCCGCCGCCAACAAACGCGCAGCCAAGCTGGCCGATGGCACGGCGGATGGGACCGCCTGTGGCTTGTCCGACGGATCCAAGGCGGGGATGTGGCGCTTGCCGACAATTGCGGAGTGGCAGGCGATAGCCTATCCCTACCCCAGTGCGTGCAATCCGGCGCTTCCCGCCGCGTCGGGAACCGGGTGCTATTCGACGAGTGCCTGGGCCACCGGGGTCCAGTCCTACTACTATTGGTCGTCTACGACCTACCTCGGCAACCCGCTCAACGCGTGGTGCGTGAATCTGAACGGCGGCTTCGTCACCTTCGGCAATCCTACCAACACCTTCTACGTGTGGCCTGTCCGCGGTGGACCATGAGGGACCTTGGGTCTTTGGTCCCTTCGGGGGGCCGCCGGTGGGCAGCGCCCCCCGGCCGCTTGCGCTTGGCACTGACGAAAGGAAGTTGAATCATGAAAACCAAGACGACGAGAATCTCATTCACGCTTGCGATCGGCTGGCTGATTGCGGGGGTGGCCTTGGCGGGTACGCTGGAGCCGCCTGGACCGCCGGCCCCGACGATGGTCACGCAGCAGCAGCTTTGGGACGCTGTGAAACCCCCGGGCTGCTTCAACAACAACCCCACGGGCCTTCGATTCGTGGACTGTGAGAACGGCGCGGTGCAGGACACGCAGACGGGTCTGATTTGGCTCAAGAACGCGAACTGTTTGCCCGCGAGTGATTGGGCCGCCGCCAACAGACGCGCAGCCAAGCTGGCGGATGGCACGGCGGATGGGACCGCCTGTGGCTTGTCCGACGGATCCAAAGCTGGGATGTGGCGCTTGCCGACAGTTGCGGAGTGGCAAGCGATAGTCGATCCGTACCCCAGTGCGTGCAATCCGGCGCTTCCCGCCGCGTCGGGAACCGGTTGCTATTCGACGGGTCCCTGGGCCACCGGGGTCTCATCCTACTACTATTGGTCGTCTACGTCCGTCGTCGGCAACCCGGACCGCGCGTGGGAACCGTATCTGATCAACGGCTACATCGGCTACTACAGTAAGACCTACACCGACCATGTGTGGCCTGTCCGCGGTGGACCATGAGGGACCTTGGGTCCTTGGTCCTTTCGGGGGGCCGCCGGTGGGCAGCGCCCCCCGGCCGGTTTCGCTTGGCTCTGACGCAAGGAAGGCAACTCATGATGAAGATGACGACGAGAATCTCATTCACGCTTGCGATCGGCTGGCTGATTGCGGGGGTGGCCTTGGCGGGTACGCTGGAGCCGCCTGGACCGCCGGCCCCGACGATGGTCACGCAGCAGCAGCTTTGGGACGCGGTGAAACCCCCGATATGCGTCAACAACAACCCCACGGGCCTTCGATTCGTGGACTGTGGAAACGGCACGGTGCAGGACACGCAGACGGGTCTGATTTGGCTCAAGAACGCGAACTGCTTGCCCGCCTTTGGGAGTGATTGGGCCGCCGCCAACAGACGCGCAGCCAAGTTGGCGGATGGCACGGCGGATGGGATCGCCTGTGGCTTGTCCGACGGATCCAAAACCGGGATGTGGCGCTTGCCGACACTTGCGGAGTGGCAGGCGATAGTCTATCCGAACCCCAGTGCGTGCAATCCGGCGCTTCCCGCCGCGTCGGGAACCGGGTGCTATTCGACGGGTGCCTGGGCCACCGGGGTCCAGTCCTACTACTATTGGTCGTCTACGCCCGAGGTCGGCTACCCGCAGGCCGCGTGGGTCGTGGCTCTGAGCTCCGGCGGCGTCGGCGACCACATTAAGACCTTGGCCCGCGATGTGTGGCCTGTCCGCGGTGGACCATGTGGGACTTTGGGCTTTTGGTCCTTTCGGGGGGCGCCGGGGGGCGGCGCCCCCGGCCGCTTGGGATTGGGTGATGCGCTGGGGATGAGCGAGTCGACGCGTGCAGCGTCGAACGAGGATACGAGCGATGGCGCGGCATGAGCAGCTTCCAATCTACCGGGCGGCCTTCGACTTGGCCGTCCACGTCGAGAAGCTCGTACGCGGCTTCAGCCGCTATCAGCGCTGCTTCGTGTACACCGCCGCGAGCGCGCCGCCGCCCGTCAAGGTCCATCTTGGCCGGAGGCCGGCCAGGACGTGAAGGACCCTTGTCTGCAGGGCGCTCAGCCTACCGACGGACACGCTCTTCGCCTTCCCACGTCTCGAGGAGCCACGACCAGAAAGTCGCGCTGCGGCCAAGATACTTGCGAACGCTCGGCCAGAGACGGCGGATCTCAGCCACCGACACGAACACGAATACGTCGTCCGGCTTCGCCTGGCGCATCAGCTTGCCGAGGAAGTAGGCGCGCACGTCGGGGTCATCGTGGCGAAGGGCCCGCCTGAAATCCTCGAGCGACATCTCCATGTCCCAGAGAAAGTAGGGTCGGCGCCGCGCGTCGGTCATGCGCTCGGGAGATGTGGTGTTGAGAATGGACATCCTTGTCTCCGCTTTTGCGGATGATAGGGCCGCACCGCTGGGCGTGCAAGAAAGCTGCGGCGGTTCGGTGGGTCTTGGAAACCAGCCGGGCCGTCAGGCCGCCGATTCGTCTCCAACGACCCACTCCGGAAAGACCAGCACGGCAGGGTGGGACCTCAGGGCGCGCGCGAGCACTTTCGCGCGCTAGGTGACGTCGATCGTACGGCGACCCCGTTGACGTTTTAGCGTCATGACGCTAGTTTGCCTGCATGGGAACAGCGCGGCGAGCCACTCGCCCGTTCGGCTCTCGAGATAGCGGTCGAAAGTCATCGCGACGTTGCCGGACGAAGAAAAGGCCGAGACGTCGTGCCGGCGGCCGGGAACATCGCCGAGCGCGTTTCGCGAGCCGAAGACTTGCTCGCCTGGGCGCGGGCTTCATCGCGCGGCAGATTCTCGAAGAACGCGGCCCCCTCGGCAAGGAGCGTCTCAAGTGGGAGGTCGCGCTGCGGCAGTACGGGGCCGATCCGATCGCCAGATCGTTGATTGAAGGGATTCGCGCCCGTGTTTCCGATTGAGATGCTTCACTCGACGCTGGCGAAGTTGGTCGAGGTCCTGAATCGATTCGGCATCCGCGCCGATTGCCTCACGCAGCGAGGCCGCGTTGTCCAAGTTGATTTGGGCGGTGAAGGGAAGCCACAAGAGCGCCGAAGAATCCGCCACGGCGTAAGGGGGACACTCCCCTTTTTCGCAGCAAAGCGGTATCCGGGGAGCTTTGCTGCGAAAAAGGGGAGTGTCCCCCTTACGCTAGGCGATCCCCAGGTACGCCTTCTTGACCTCGTCGCTGGCCGCCAACTGCTTGGCGTCCCCCTGCATGACGACGCTTCCGACTTCGAGGACATAGGCGCGGTGCGCGACACGGAGCGCCATGTGGGCGTTCTGCTCGACGAGGAAGATCGTCGTGCCCGACGCGTTGATCTCCCTAATGATCTTGAAGATCGTCTGCACGAGCTGTGGGGCGAGGCCAAGCGAGGGCTCATCCAGAAGCAACAGGCGAGGGCGGGCGAGAAGCGCGCGGCCGATCGCGAGCATCTGCTGCTCGCCCCCCGACAACGTCCCGGCCCGCTGATCAAGGCGCTCCTTCAATCGCGGGAACAGCGAGAACACGCGCTCGCGGTCGCCTGCGACGTTCTTGCGATCCGCGCGCGCGAACGCGCCCAGGTCGAGGTTCTCGTCGACCGTGAGGTTCGGAAAGATGCCGCGACCCTCGGGGACCTGTGCCAAGCCGAGGCGCAGGATCTTGTGCGGTGCTAACCCTGCCAAACTCTTCCCGTCGAAGGTGATCGTCCCGCCGGAGGGCTTCACCAACCCGCTGACCGCGCGCAGCGTCGTCGACTTGCCCGCCCCGTTGGCGCCGATGAGCGTGACGATCTCGCCCGGCTCGACGGCGATCGAGACGCCGTGAAGCGCCTTGATGGCGCCGTAGTGGACGGAAAGGTTCTCGATCGTGAGGAGCGCCATCTCTACGCTCCCGCTTCCAGCGGCTCGCCCAGGTAGGCCTCGATGACCTTGGGGTTCTTCTGAACCTCGTCGGGCACACCTGACGCGATCGTGACGCCGTAGTCGAGCACGGTGATCCGGTCGCAGATGTCCATCACGAGCGCCATGTCGTGCTCGATGAGGAGAATCGTCATGGCGAACTCGTCGCGCAGGCGGCGGATCAGCTTGGCCAACGCATGTGTTTCTTTCGGGTTCATCCCCGCCGCGGGCTCGTCGAGCAGGACGACCTTCGGATCGGTGGCCAACGCGCGGGCGATCTCGAGCCGGCGCTGGTCGCCGTAGGGGAGCGAGGAGGCCTCTTCCTGGCGGCGGTCGTCGAGCTCGAACAGCGTGAGCAGGCGCCGCGATCGTTCGAGGATCGCCTTTTCTTCGGCCTGCTGCTTGGGGAAGCGCAGGACCGTCGGGATCAGCGCGTGGTTCCCCCGCAGGTGGCAGGCGATCCTTACGTTATCGAGGACCGACAGGTTGGGGAACAGGCGGATGTTCTGAAACGTCCGGGACATCCCTGCTGCGGCGATTTGGTGGGGCTTCAACCCGATGAGGTCGCGGCCGTCGAGCCGGATCGTGCCGGCGTCGGGCCGGTAGACGCCGGTCAGCAGGTTGAACACCGTCGTCTTCCCCGCGCCGTTGGGGCCGATCAACCCGTGGAGCGCCCCTTGGGGGATCTCGAGGTTGAAATCTTGCACGGCCTTCAGCCCGCCGAAGGCGAGCGCGATTCCCTTGACGTTAAGGAGCGCGCTCATCGCGATGTTTCCGTCTTCGCCG